>Ga0209061_1004150_pt1 | contig 14358 bp, 14 predicted proteins | sample Coa_R1_10_FD_187157 | JGI IMG/M metagenome (GOLD analysis project Ga0209061, IMG submission 187157) | Surface soil microbial communities from Centralia Pennsylvania, which are recovering from an underground coalmine fire - Coalmine... | ecosystem: Environmental > Terrestrial > Soil >...
TGGTAGTCGAGATTCTCCCATCCCGGCGGTAATGCGTGCCAATAGCTCATTTGTGAAAGCTCCTCAGGTGAGAAACGTGATGCGTATTTAGGGAAATCAAGGTATAGACATATAAAAGGATAATTTTTGAAGTAATCATATTAGCGCGACGATACCCGGCGTAGTATCACCTTCCATCCATGTAGGGGCGTAGCGGGCTTGCTGCTCGCGCTCGCAGCGCCCCTACAGTGGAGGTTGTGATGTTGAAAATTTTGTACGCGTTAATATTGCCGGTGCGCGCTACGCAGCGCGTCGGTATCGCGCAGCAGCTCAATCCAGCGATCAACGTCAGCCTCGCGCTCGGCTTGCAGCATGTCGAGTTGCTGGCGCAGGGCCTCCGAGGTCAGTACGCGCTCGGTCAGCAGGCTGTACAGACTGTTCACAAGGTCGGAGAAGATGCCGGGCACCTTTGACGGCTGCCCATCCAGGCGGTCACTATCGTACACCTGGCGCTCCTCCAGTTTATCCAGCTCGTAGCGGAAAAGATGGGCGATGCGCCGCTCCGTGCTCTGTGCCAGTTGGCCGCAAATGACATCGAGGATTGGGATCATCAACTGGCGCGCCTGCAAGATGATATCCTCCGGCTTGCCCTGGGCAGAGACGAGCCGGTAGAGAGCGCTCACGGCGGGATCGTCTTTGGTCGGAGCGTACTTCTCCTCGTTGAGCAGTTCGCTCATCGTAACGTAGAGGCAGATATCGCGGGCCTTATCGCGGATGCTGCGCTTGAGCCTGCCATACGATTTTTGCAGCTCATCCAGTTCGCCGCCCGTCTCGCCGAGCGCTACTCGGTTGATATCAAGCGTGCCCTCGATTTCCTCGCGGTGAGCAATGGGCATCAGAAACGCCTCTGCCAGCGTGCGCGCCGGCTCATACAACTCGCGCTCCAGCGCCGCGCTGAAGCTTGCGCGCAGCTCCTTGATGAGATTCCAGCCATCGATATCTACCCAGCGATTGCCAATATCCATCGCCGGAGAAGCGCCCTGCATGCGATTGCTCACTTTGATCAGGTGATCAAAGTATCCCTGCATGATATGCTGCTTGATGCGGCGCGCCGCCCGGCTATGAGCCAGCATCAGAGCGCGCTGGAACGCGTTATCCTCGCTGCCGATGGCCGTATCGAACTCCTTCAAGGCGTCGTTCCATGCGGCATGCATCGCGCTGGTGCGCTTCTGCAACTGCTCAAAGCGCGCGGCGCCGCGCTTGTTTTTGCGCGTGAGCATCTCCTGTTGCAGTTCCTCCAGATCATGGCTGTAGATACCGAAGTTGCTCAGCCGTTCCCAGCACAGATCCTCCAGTTGTTGCAGCGCCATCGCCAGTTGCGTCTCGGCCTGGCGCAGTTGCACATCGTAGCGGCTGCCGCTCAGGAATGCCTGCAAATCGTTGATAAGTTCGGGGAGGCCGCTGAATTGCAGCATCGCGGCGTGCTGCTGTGGCGTGATCTTCTCGAAATCCTGCGGACCGGAGATGGCAGGGAGCGTTGAGTCGATCTGCAACAATTCGGGATAGACACTGAACACGCGGCCCGCGTATTCGCGTTCCTCCTGCTGGCGCTCTGCGCCCGGCTGCTGCCCCTCGATGCCCAGTGTGGCGAAGAGGGCATCGAGACCGCGCAGCGGATAAAAGAAGTAGTCGCCGGCTGGCCCGTGATGGTGATAGCTGTTGTAGTTGGCGGGCAGTTCACGCAGCAGCGGGCGCAAACTACCCAGGGCTTTCTCCTTGCTGGCCGCCGAATTCACCTCGTCCCAGTGTGTGACGGCGAGAAAGACCATGCCGGCGGCGACTTCCGGCGATCTTCCCTGGACCACCCTGCGTCGTACCAGCTCAAAGAGGCGCTGCGTGCGATCATCGTCACCGAAGCGGTTATTGCCGATGACGAGAATGATGGCGTCGACCTGATCCAGTTCTTCGCGCAGAATGGCATCGTGACGGATCTGGCCCGCCGCGCCGCCAGGTAGATCAACCAGCACGCTCCCGGGCGGCAGCAGGGAGTGAGGGGTGGTATGCACTCTGTATTCTACATAGTCGATCAGCAGGATCAGGCGCGGCTCCTGGCTATCGCGCGCTGGCTCCTCAATATAGCGGCTGCTCTCCTCTTTCCAGCGCTCAGGAGGAATAACCTCGACGTATGCCTGCTCATCCTGCAAATACTTGTCGGCAAAAGCTTCGCTGGCTTTGAGCAGCGCGGAAAGTTCGGCGGCCAGCGCCTCGCGGGCGCGCGGGTTGGGCGCGCTGTGAATGCTCTGCTGCGTCTGCTTGAGGATATCTTCGAAAGCCGGGCGCGTCAGGAAATGGACGCGCATCTCTTCCGGCTCCTGCTCATCGCACAGCCGGATGCGCGTGCGCACGCCGGTCACGGCGCCACCGGCGAGGCGCGGAAAAATATCGCGGCCAATCATCGCTGCCAGCAGCGTGCTTTTGCCGGCGCCGGCGTGGCCGATCACCTTGACGCTGTACTCGTGCGTAAAGTCGAGGGCGCGCGCCGCTTCGGCCAGGTGATGGCGCAGCTTCAGAAACTGTGGGGATTCGACCTGTTGTAGTTGTGGCCGCTCAAAAAGTTCGGCGGCAGCCTGCGCCCGCTGAATCTGTTTCTTCCAGGTCTCAAGCTTCTGCTCTTTGTTGGGCAGTTGGGCGGGGAAATAGCGTTCTATCTGTTCGCTCTGGCGCTGGAGATATTGCAGAAGGCCAAGCACCTCGGCAGGCGCATATGGGATGGCCGGCGGCGCCAGGCTCTCTCCTCCCAGTTCTTCCTCATTCTCTTCTACCTCGTCCTCATCCTCATCCTCTTCGTATTCATCCTCCTCTTCTTCCTCCTCCTGCACTTCTTCAGCGGGAGGCGGGATAGTCTGGATGGGCCGCGTTGCCGGCGGCGGAGCCAGGGGAGCCGGTGTTGCTGTTGCTACAGGTTGAGTCCTGCCGGATGGGGATCGTAGTCGCTTGCCACAAATATTACATACCTCTGCATCGATGCGTACCACATTGTCACACTGTGGGCAGGTAGTGACCTGCTGTTTTTGTCTGATGAATTGCATAAATTGACATATCCCCCTTCACATACGATCAAAATAGTGATCGAGGCGATAATAACATATCTCCCCGACGGGAGGCAATAAGCCCATGACTTGCAGCCGCCCTTCTGACTGCTCACCGCTGCGCGGTTCGCCAGTAATGAGGAGTCTGCGGGCTGAGTGCCGCAGGCACTCAGCCCGCAGACTCCTCATTTAAAGGGTGCGCCGCAGGCGCACAAAACAAGCCCGTTGGGTTTAAGGAACGCTAGGAGTCGGGGGGGATCAGGCCGTAGCGCAGGGCAAAGCGTACAAGATGGGTAATATCGTGCAGGCCAAGCTTCTCCATGACGTTAGCGCGATGGGCCTGCACGGTTTTGATGCTCAGCACCAGGCGATCAGCAATTTCCTGGTTGGTGTGGCCCTCGGCTACCAGCTTCAGCACCTCAAGCTCGCGGGGGGTGAGCGCTTCGAGTTCGCCGGCAAGCTTCGCCTGCGCGGGTGTGCCGGTGTGCGGAGGTGGGACCTGCGGCGCGTCATTGTGAGCGCTGAGATAGGCGCGAATCAGCGCTTTTGCCAGCCCTGGATAGAGAAAAGCTCCGCCGTGGGCCGTGGCGCGTACCGCTGCGCAAAGATCGGCGGGCGCGATCTTCTTGACGATATAGCCCGCCGCGCCCATGCGCAGCGCCTGCAAAAAGTACTCCTCGCTTTCATGCATGGTGAGGATGAGCACCTGCGTCTCAGGGAGCCGGGTGCGAATACGGCGGCAAGCCTCCAGCCCGTCCATCTGCGCCATAGTGATGTCCAGCACGACAATATCGGGCTGGAGGCTCACGGCCTGCTCAAGCGCCTCTATGCCAGTACGAGCTTCTCCGATTACCTGGATATCCGGCTGCGTCTCCAGCAGCAGTTTCAAACCCTGACGTAAAATATCGTGATCGTCGGCAAGCAGCACACGGATAGGCGCGGCATTACTGGATTCGGCGGCCATTATCGTTGTCCTCTTTCCCTTCTGGCGTGACATGTTCGGCGGGCAGCGGCAGGATCGCCTCGACGGTTGTGCCCCTGCCGGGCTGCGAGCTGATGGTGAGCGTGCCGCCAGGCAGCGCCGCTCGCTCCTGCATGCCTAAGATGCCCGATCCTGTGTACTTCACCGCACCAGGATCGAAGCCGCAGCCGTCGTCATGAACCTGTAAACGCACGCACTGTCGATCCTGTAGCAGCGAGATGCTGGCGTGCTGTGTATGAGCGTGGCGCGCGATATTGGTAAGGCTCTCCTGCGCGATACGGAAGAGCGCCGTTTCACAGGCCGCCGGGAGGGTATGAGCCGTCTCGCTGATCCCCTCTATGCTGAGATCAACCGTGAGGTTGAGGCGTTGACGGCTATCCTCGACTAACCAGCGAAATGCTGCGGGCAGCCCCAGGTCGTCGAGAACGCTGGGACGCAATTGCTGCGCGAGCACGCGAATATTCTCCAGCGTGTTCTGAGTGAGCGTGGTAAGCCTGCGCAGCCCGCTATCCAGGCGCTCGCGGGCGTCGGCGCTGATCGCGGACTCCGGTAACGCCTGGAGGTACTGATTGAGCACTTCGGCATGGATAAGCAGCGCGGTGAGGTTCTGCCCCGTCTCGTCGTGTAGCTCAAGGGCGAGGCGGCGCTGCTCCTCTTCCTGTGCTTGCAGGATCAGAGCAGTCTGCTCGCGCCGCGCCGCCTCCAGCCGGTCTAGCATGGTATTGAATGCCTGTGCTAATTCCGCGATCTCCATATCGGAAGGCTTGATAGTGGCGCGGGTGAGCGTTTTCCCGGCGCTGACGGCGCGTATCGTAGCCAGCAGGCCGAAAAGCGGGCGAAAGCTCATGCGCAAAAGGATGATGTTGGTGAGGAGCGTCAGTATCGTTGCCAGCACGATAAAGCCGGTGTCGATCAGGTAGTGATGGGCCTCCAGGCTGTGGCTCGTTATCCACAGGCCGGCCAGCGCCTCCGCCACCAGCATGATGGTATTGACGAGGATCACTTTTTCAAATAGGGAGAGATGCCAGTTTCGCACAAACAGAACCCGTTTCCTTTTACGCTTTAAGGCTTCATCTCTTCTCTGCCTGCTCACCACTATAGCCTGATCGCTCATGCAGGTCAAGTGACCAGCGCTTGCTCGCGCCTGCGGCGCTCGCTAGATGTATTGAAGTGATGTGGAAAAATGCGCGAAGCGCATTTTTCCACATCACTTCAATACATCACTTGCGCGGCTTTGCCGCGCGAACGCCCAACGAGAGGGGGCTAATCTGTCAGGATGTGCCATGAAAGGCCGCCGTCGCTGCTGGTAAGAACTGTGGCCGGCAGGAAGAAGCCGGCATAGAGCCGTGTGGGGTGCTGCGGATCCATGACGAGCGCAACCAGATCGCTTCTATTGAAGCGCCAGCGGTGTTGCCAGCTCTTGCCGCCGTCAGTTGAGTACCAGAGATCCCTGCCGGTCAGGCCGTAAAGAACGCTGCCCGTCGCGTCGCTTATCAGTTGCGAAAATGGCGTTGTAGTAGGAGTTGCCAGCGTTGTAATCTGTGCCGTCCCGTCGCGCCATGTGTAGAGACCCTGATCGGTGGCACAGAAGATCCTGGCGGGCGTATCCTGCGATGCCGCTAACTCCTGCACGCTGCCCTGCACAGCGCTGATAGTGCTCCAGTGTGCTCCATCGTCTCTGCTCTCGAAAAGCCCTGCATTCCCTCCCAGTAACAGGTGAGCGGGATCGCCGGGAAAGGTGAGCAACTCCTGGCCCTGTGTGTTCGGGAGCGGGCTGGCGGACAGGGGCCGCCAGTGGAGACCGAGATCGCGGGTCTCGAACCAGCCATGATAGAGATAGAACGCGTAGAAATGGCCTGCCGTCGCGGAACCGGCGCGGACGGTGAAAGGATAAGCTGAGGCGGAGACGCCAGAGGGCCTGCGCAGGGACCATGTGCTGCCGCCATCGGCGCTGAAGTAGACGCCGGCGGGATCACCACCACTCACGCTGGGAACGCCTAGCAGGGCAAGCGAGCGCGCATCCTTCGGATTAACGGCGATAACCGTGACCATAAGCCTGTTGAGCACGCCGCGTGGTTGAGGCCAGGTCTGTCCATCGTCGGTGCTGGTGAACATGCCGAAGTGCGTCCCCAGGTATATCACACCAGCCTTTCCACCCGGGACGACGGTATGGAGGTGCGTTTGCGGGTTTGAGAGCGGCCTGCCCGCTATCGTCGGATCGGTGCTGTCGCGATGGCTCAAGACCTGCCAGCCAGCCAGCAGGATAGCAATAACAAGCGGGATCAGGAATATGAAAACGGGGCGTCTCTTGCGCTGCTGTCCTGGCGGCGCCTCTGTTCCCCTGGAAGATGGTTTTGCCGGTATCATAGATGAGTTTACAGGCTCCTTGCCAGTGATGGGCATTCTCATAGCGTATACCTCATGTCATATTGTGACTGATTTGCATTGCCTGTTTCAAGATCGTGAACGCTCGTTCGCAAATGGGAAACCACAACTACGCATCATCTCGTTCGTATAGTTTGTCGAATAAGCGTTTTCGTCAAGCTGGATTTTATGCGTTGGAACCAGGAGGCTCAGATCTGGTGAAACAAAAGCGCGGTGTTTTCCCCTCTTAACAGACAGAAGTCACCATTTGCAGATGAAGTTCTCGCCAGGCTCCTCTCTCGTGGCAGGATGCTGAAAAGGCGGACCAGCGATTGGTATACCCCTCGTATTAACCGGCAGCCGAACCGCAGCGCATAGAGAGTGACCAGGGTTGTGCCTGGCAAGCGTCCCGGGCTGGTTGCCTAACGCAAAAGAAAGGCATGCGGCGTTTTTCTCCTCCCTGTCATGATTGGCAAAGGTCTTGACGCTGCCCATTGTAATGAAATCCATTCTGTATAAAGCTGTCGTCCTCGTGGTGGTAGTCGTTCCCTTCCTGGCTACCCTCTTTGCTATCTGGCTGCTGTGGTCGCGTATCGTTCACTGGTCAGATGTCATCTTACTCGCCGGAATGTATTCCTTCATCGCATTAGGAGTGACTGTGGGCTATCACCGCATGCTCACTCATCGCAGTTTCCGCCCCCACCCCATCGTTAAATTCCTCCTGCTCATGCTGGGTTCGATGGCGCTGGAAGGTCCCGCTATCGAATGGGCCGCAACACATCTCAAGCATCATGCGCAGGCAGATCGCGAGGGCGATCCGCATAGCCCCGTTGAGGGCTTCTTTCACGCCCATATGGGCTGGATGTTCGGCGATAGCACGGCCGATCCCCATACCTACTGCCGCTACCTGCTGGATGATCCAATGATCGTCTTCGTCAGCCGCACCTTCTTGCTCTGGTCGCTGTTATCGCTTGTTATTCCCTTCGCACTTGGCGGCTGGCCGGGCCTGCTGTGGGGAGGGCTGGTGCGTATCTTCCTGACGCATCATGTTACCTGGAGCGTCAACTCTGTTTGCCATACCTTCGGAAAGCGCGCCTTCGAGACGAATGATCGGAGTCGCAACGAATGGGTTGTGGGGCTGCTGGCCTTTGGTGAAGGCTGGCACAATAATCACCATGCTTTTCCTCGTTCTGCTTTCCACGGATTGCACTGGTGGCAGTTCGACCTCTCCGGCTATGTCATTCGGGCGCTCGAACGCTGCGGATTGGCTCACGATGTCTATCGTATTCCGCCAGCAATGATGGCGCGCCGTTTAGCCAGGACTGCTGCTGCTCAAACAACCACGCCCTCGCGCGTTTGACCCATCCCCCTGGGGTATGGTATAATACAGAAAGCAGTTCGAAGCCTGAGAACGGGCAGAGGAGAAAGGAAAACGAGAATGCAAGATGAGCGTCGCCGAGAAGCCTTGAAGCGGCTCTCTTATATCGAGGGCCATGTGGCGGGCATTCGCAAAATGGTAGAGGAGGATAAATACTGTGTGGATATTCTGCGCCAGACCTATGCCGTGCGCAAGGCTCTGGAAAAGCTGGAGAGCATGATCCTGGAGGGCCACTTGCATACCTGCGTCCCCGAGGGCATCAAGGGGGGCCGTGAGGAGGCCGTCATTCAGGAACTGGTGCAGCTCTACGATATCGCAGGCAATCGCTAAATTTCCGTTACCATCGCATGCTCGCGCCTGCGGCTGCTCGGCCAGCGAGCGAGGATGTTGAGAATCAGATATCCTGCAAGAAAGGAAGAAGGTGTTATATTATGGCAGATGTGCAGAATATTACACTTTCCGTACCGGATGTGAGTTGTGAGCATTGTGTCAGAGCAATCGATAGCGCGCTGAAGGCCCTCCCGGGCATAGAGAACATCCATACCGATCTACAGACCAGGGAGGTAAGCCTGCGCTACCATCTCAACCAGGTCACGCTGCAACAGATCGAGAATGCCCTGGAAGATGCGGGCTACACGGTTGCCAGGTGATATGAGAGGCGTCCTTCTTGATATCGATGGCGTGCTGCATATCAGCATGCAGCCTATCGCCGGCGCTGCGGAAACACTCGGCTGGCTGGAGCGGGAGGGGTATAAAACCTGCTTCGTCACCAATACAACCACTGTCTCGCGCTCTTTGCTCGCGCAGCAACTCCAGCGCATCGGCTTGCCTGTGCGAGCGGAGCAGATCATTACGGCTCCAGTGGCAACGGCCAGCTACATTCGCCAGCATTATCCAGGAAAACGCTGCTGGGTGCTGACCAAAGGCGATACGGAAGAGGATTTCGCCGGTATCGACCTCGTGGATGCTGATGCCGATGCTGATGTGGTAGTGATCGGTGGGGCTGAAGAACTGCTCTCCTACGAAGCCATGAATCACGCCTTTCGTATGTTGATGAACGGAGCCGTGTTGCTTGCCATGCATACCAATCTCTACTGGCGCACTGCCAGCGGACTTCAGCTGGATAGCGGCCCTTTTGTGCATGCGCTGGAGATAGCCACCGGCCAGCATGCGACTGTCCTGGGCAAGCCACACCGGGCCTTTTTCGAAGAGGCTCTATCTTTGCTTGGAGTAACAGCGAACGAGTCGCTCATGGTTGGCGACGACATCGAGAACGATATTGGCGGAGCGCAGGCGGCCGGCATACCTGGGGTGCTGGTCTGCACGGGTAAGCACCGTGCAGACTCCCCGCTGCTAGAACGTGTCCGTCCCGATGCCATTCTCCCTTCGATTGCGGCCTTGCCCGCATATCTGGAAAAGCTGCCATAGCCATTTTTACGCGCTTCATTCAGAGGAAGCCGCGTGTCTCTCTGGCGCTCGGCCCGTCTCAAATCCCATAGCTTGAGATACCGTGCAGGAAAAGAGTTCCCCGGTGAGCATTCGTAAAGATAAATGGGCACTTTCGAACGATATTGACAACAAATGGACACCGTGCTATGCTAGTCTGGCCGAAGTTCAGGGGCGCTGTAATGTGCAGTAGTGATGTTCTGATAATATCCAGGCGCTGCTCTCGAACGCGGCGCTGTTGTAAATACAGACCCCTTGAGTGGGGAAGAGGTGAGAATTAAAAGAGCATGGCTGTCAAAATTCGCTTGAAACGTATGGGGAAGAAAAAGGCCCCGAGCTATCGTGTCGTGGTGGCCGATGCGCGTTCTCCGCGCGATGGCCGCATTATCGAGAATATCGGTTGGTACAATCCGATGGTAGAGCCTTCGGCCATCAATATTAATGAAGAGAAGGCTCTGCGCTGGCTGAAAAATGGAGCGCAGCCTACCGAGTCCGTAACGCTTCTGCTCAAGCGCGTGGGGATTATGGACCGTTTTGTGCAGGTGAAGGCCGCCGCTTCCGCTTCTGCCGAAACTGCTGCGCCAACCGAGTAGTATTCGCAGTAAGGTTGAGATATGCGCAAATTGATTGAGTATGTTGCTCAGTCATTGGTAGACAATCCTGCGGCAGTGCAGGTACGTGAAGTCCGCAATGATCGCAACGCGCTGGTCCTGGAATTGCATGTCGCGCCGGAAGATTTCGGGAAGGTTATCGGCCGGCAGGGACGCGTCGCGAAGGCGATGCGCACGCTCTTGCGCGCGGGGGGCGCTCGCGAAGGGCGGCATACCTCGTTGGAGATCGTCTGACGAATCGGTGTCTCACGAGAATTTCACCACATTACCCGCCGGGAGGCTGTAGAGAGCAAGGCTTATGCCAGAGCACAATACGACAGAATGGGCTACTATTGGTAAGATAGTGGCCTTTTTTGGTATTCATGGCGAGTTAAAAGTGCTTTCGTTGAGCGATGTGCCCGGCCGCTTCGCGCAACTGGAGGCCGTCTATCTGCGCCCCGGGTATGCTCGTTATGCCATCGAAAGGGTGCGCCCCTATAAGGGCGGTATGCTGGTGCTCAAACTGGACGGCATCGATGATGCTAACGCGGCGGAGGCGCTGCGCGATCATGAATTGTGCATACCGCTGGAGCAGCTCGCGGGACTACCGCCTGACTCCTATTATCAGCACGATATTATCGGTCTGCACGTCTCGACGCTGGATGGTGGCGAAGTGGGCACTATCACGGATATTCTTGTTACCGGTGGCAATGATGTCTACGTAGTCAGACCGGCCTCTGGCCGTGAGGTGTTGATCCCGGCCATTAAAGACGTTGTTAAACAGGTTGATTTGCTGCGCCGCAGTATGTACATCGATCCCATGCCAGGGCTGCTCGACGATGGCGCGATCATTGTTGGCCCTGATAGCCATGGTGAAGGGGGAGAATAGAAGTGGGGCGGGGGCGCAATCCCTTGACGGGGTATGGAATGCTCCCGCTTCATACTTTTCCTGGTTTCAAGGGAGACTCGCCTGGATAGGCCAGAGATGTGAAATAAAAGAAGGGGTGTCCTGTGTTTTCGTAGGTAGAGCATAGTGAAACGGCGAAACCTTGAAGTGCGTGTAGACGGTGTACGCTACAGTTCTGCTCTGACCGTAGTTGCGCCGGTGCGATAAGCACCACAATATTTTGTAGGGAGGTGTCCCGTGTCTGACCGTATCCCGACTTTAGCAGACGTGTGTAGTGCAATTGCCGACGGGCATATAGCCGCATCGATAGACGGGTGTATGTATGAAGTGAATGCGCTTGAACTCCGTCGCTACCTCGACAAATTCCACTCCCTTCCTACTGTATCCTCCACAATTATGCAGAAACTATTTCCTTCTCCTGTGCCGACTCCTTCCCCTCGAACAACTTCTGTCGCCTGATCCGGGCCGTTTGCGCGGCCTTTTTTGTTTGGTCCCGGGCGAGTGCCATAAACTCTCGCTCTACCTATCTGATGCTATGACAACATGCGCTTCGCGCATGTTGTCATAGCATCAGATAGGTTCTTCGCGCGGCGGAGCCGCGCGAACCTCCGGCCAGAGCGGGCGAAGAGGCTGAGAAGCAGCTATTCTCTTAAAACTCCATCACGGGCATAGGAGCCTCTTCGGAGGCTTTCTGGGCCTTCGGTTCTCCAGCCAGCTTTTTCCGTCGCAGTTCCTTTGGGAGCAGCAGTACTGCGAAGAAGGCGGGAATGATGATCCAGAGTCCAAGCCTGAAACCATCCTGTAACGCCAGGCCATAGGCTTGCCGCTGGACGACCTGAATGATTTCAAGGATAGCGGCGTTATGAGCCGAGATCGGGTCCATGCCGCGCGTCTGCAAGAACGCCTGAATGCCTGTGATAAGCTGCCCCATAGGTGTCCCCGGAACGACTTGCAGGGCCAGGTTCGTATAATGCGTACTCTGCCGGGTTTGCAGGTAGGTGCTTAACAGCGCCGTAGCCAGGGAGCTGGTCACGAAGCGCATCACCGTCATGAGCGAGGACGCCTGAGTGAGCTGCTGCCGTGGGATTCTGAGCAGAGCGGCGCGCGCGAGTGGCTGAGCTACCAGTCCCAGTTCGAGGCCGCGCATGATGAGCAGGATCTGGAACCAGCCGTAGGGAGTGTTCGTGGTCACGTGTGAAAGCTCCCATACCGGAAATATCAGCAGCAGCAGTCCCGGCAGAACAACCGCCTTCGTACCGAACTTATCCACGAGCACGCCCCCGGCCAGAGCGAAGACCACCGAAGCAAGCGCCTGGGGAAATAGCAACAGGCCCGTCTGGAAGGCGCTGAGTCCGCGCAGATTTTGTAAGTAGAGCGGCACCAGGAACATTCCACCCATGAGGATAAAGAAGACAACCGAAGTGGCAAGCTGGCTCTGACTGAACGCGCGGTCGGCAAGGACGCGCAGGTCGAGCAGAGGCTGTCTTCCCCGGTCAATCGTCTCAAGCTCGACGAGCGCGAAGAGGGTCAGGGCAATCAAGCCAACGCCAATCAATACCAGCACGGTAGTCGATCCCCATCCGTCTGTACTGACTCGGGTGAAGGCGTAGAGGATCGAAGCCAGCCCGAGCGCAGCGAGGATGAATCCCGGCCAATCAAAGTGCGCGAAAGGCTCCTGGTGGATTTCCCGCAGGAATAGAGATCCCAGAATAATGCCGGTAATGCCAACGGGCACATTGATATAGAAGATCAACCGCCAGTCAACGAAGGTAATCAGGTAGCCGCCCAGCGTAGGGCCAAGCGCTGGCGCGAACAGGATGGGGATGCCGAGCAAGCCCTGCGCCCGGCCCCGCTCTTCAGGAGGAAACACGCTGTACAGCAGCGTAATGGAGATCGGGCCGAGAAATGCGCCTCCAGCCCCTTGCAGGATGCGAGAGAAGATGAGCGCTGGCAGGCTCCAGGCCAGACCGCAGAGCGCGGAAAAGAGCGTAAAGATGGCGAGCGCGATCAGGTAGAGGCGCTTTGTCCCCAGGCGGGCGGCGAGATAGGCAGTGAGCGGTGTGGCAACGGCTTGCGCCAGGCTATAGCCGGTGAGAACCCACTGTACAGTGGTCAAACTACCGCCAAAGGCGCTTTGCAGGTGAGGAATGGCAACGTTGACGATGGTTGCGTCCATGATGGAGGCGAACATGCCGAAAATAACCACAAAAGCCACAATCCATTTGTATGAGGACCGTTCGCCGCTCCTTGCGGCGGGTACAGCAGCTTGCATAAAGAGGCTCCTTAAACTTCCTATCAATGTAAATGGATTGTGACCTCGGCGCTCATGCCGGGTAAGAGCATGCCCTGACCTCCATTATCAAGCACAATATAGACGGGGAAGCGCTGGCTGACTTTGGTAAAGTTGCCGCTGCTGTAGTCCTCGGTTGGCAGCAGGGAGAACTGGCTGGCGGAAACATCGACAATCTGGGAGACGTGACCGGTAAAGTTCTGGCTGCCATAGGCATCCACATGGATGTCTACGGGCTGTCCCACATGGATGTTGCTCAATGCGCTTTCATCCACATAGGCCGTGATCTTTACGCCATTCAGATCGGTCTCCTGCACAACGGTCTGCTGGGCGGTTACGCTCTGGCCGACTACGCCGGGCACCTGCACGATAACGCCGTTAATAGGCGCGATCAGTGCCTGCGTTGTGAAGCTGGGAGGATTCCCCTCGACGGTGCCGATATTCTGGCCGGCGCTTACGAAGCTGCCGACCTGTACGTTGAGGCTGGCGAGTGTGCCAGGGATGGTGGGAGCAATGTTTACGATGTTGCCTGTCACAACGGCATCGTCAGTCGAGTAGAAATAGTAGTTTGTGTAGAGCAGATAACCTCCGACGCCAACGGCAAGCAGGACTGCCAGGCCGATGACGAGCGGAATAAGGATTCTCCGACGCATGTTCGTACCTCCTGCGCGCCCTGAGATAGTATGGAAAGGGACGGGAACGAAGAAGATCCTTTCTGCTTGATCCCCCTGCTCAGCGTGTACCCGTCCTAAAGGCGTCCTATCTCTTTCTCCTGAGAAAGAACCGATGGCAAAATGCGAACGAGGGCCTTGAGACCTTGATGCAGTGCGGCCAGATCCTGGGAGTCGAGGTGGGTAAGATAGCTCTGTAGCTGGTCCATGCGTCCCTGGCGCAGGCGCCGCATCATTAGTTCTCCCTGCGGGGTGAGACGGGCCAGGGTGTAGCGCCGATCCACGGAATATTCTACGCGCTCAACCAGCCCTGCCTGCACCAGCCGATCTACCAGATGACTGGCCGTCGGCGGGCCGATGCCCAGGGTTTCAGCGATGGTGCCGATAGCGACCTGGCCCTCAAATACAATGGTGAGCAGCACTTTGAACTGGGCCATCGTGAGGTCCAGATCCCACCACTGCCTGGCCGCGGTCTTTTGCAGTTCATAGCCGAAGATGAAGAAGAGGTCCATCACCTCGTGAAGAGAATCGTTAAGTGCCTGTGACATATGCCATCGTCCTTTCCTACATGTATTCTATGTTATTATTTCGATGTTGTCAACACATTTGATGCTATCAAATTTTATGACAGCTCACCGCTGCGCGGTTCGCGGGGAGAGAGG
>Ga0209061_1004152_pt1 | contig 14350 bp, 9 predicted proteins | sample Coa_R1_10_FD_187157 | JGI IMG/M metagenome (GOLD analysis project Ga0209061, IMG submission 187157) | Surface soil microbial communities from Centralia Pennsylvania, which are recovering from an underground coalmine fire - Coalmine... | ecosystem: Environmental > Terrestrial > Soil > Unclassified...
GATCCGGTTATGCCCAGCGTCGTGCCACTCTCGCAACCAGTTACCCATGTCATTATGCCTGGCTAAGTGGGGTGAATAGAGGGCCTGGGATTGTGGAGAATGCATTTGCATCTAGAAAAAGAAGAAGTATGAAATATTTACAGCCTTTTCAGCGGGTAAGAGAGTGTCTGATTGCCGGAGCCTTTATTTTCCTCCTTGCGGTAACTGGAGGGCAGCAGCCAGTGCGCGCCTCTCTGTCGCCAATGAGCGCTTTGTGGAGGCTGTTGCCCCAGAATCCCACACCCTTTATGCATCGCCCATATTATGGCGAGCAGCCGGTTCGAGACCGCATTAACTCATATTTTGATCATGACAAGCCCTGGTATGCTGATGACGGAGTCTTTGTGCGCTACGATGGCAAACGCTGGACAGGCTCAGATACGTCAGTTCTCAATTGCACTCCCGGCATGACTTGCTACGATGGGCACAATGGCTACGACCTGCATATGCGCTTCGAGCCGGTGCTCAGTTCGGCCTCCGGCACGGTTGTACGCGCGGGCTGGTACAACGCGTTAAATCATAGTGATGGCTTTGGGCTGTGGGTAGCCATCGATCACGGCAACGGCTACCTTACCGTCTATGGTCATCTAAGCGCGATCACAGTCAATACCGGTGAGCATGTTGGCACCCAGTGGCAGATTGGCACCAGCGGCACCAGCGGCTCATCGACCGGGCCGCATTTACACTTTGGCACCTATTACTATCCCTCCTGGGAGGTCACCGATCCTTTCGGCTGGCAGGGCAACTATGCCGATCCAAATATTGTGCCCGATCACAGGTTGTGGGCGTCGGGAACCAACAATACGCCGGTACCTTTACTGGGTGATCGCGGCGAACTGCTCTACCCCGGCGCTATTCTGGTCGATGACGATTCCCCTGCCTGGCATGCTACCGGCGCGTGGCGCGTTGCCAGATCTGCCACCGACATCAATGGCGCGCTGCACTGGGCCAATACCACCAGCGGTTCGGCGACCGCGACAGCGACCTGGCAGGCCCTGGTGCCATCTGATGGTTACTACGAGGTCGGGGCCTTTGTGGATGACAATCATGCCAGCAGCGGCTGGGCTCCTTACACCATTTACAGTTCTGATCCCCATCATCCAGATACTTTAGTCAAGCACGTAATAAGGGTTGACGAGGAGCATGTAGGCGTCTTCCAAAGTCCCTTTGGTGGCGTCGATACGGGAGCGCAATGGATTAGCCTGGGCAGCTACTATTTCAGCAGCACGAAGCCAGGCCGCGTTGTGCTTAGCAACGCGACGGGCGAAAGCGGCCTGCAAGTTGCCGCCGATGGTATCGAATTTGCCTCGTTGACGCCACCTATCTTTGGCTTTGTTGTCACCGCCGATAATGCACCGGCGCAGATGGTCGCCGGTACCAGCGCCACGGTCAACCTGACACTCCAGAATACCAGTAGCTTCCCCTGGCAGGCGCACGGCCAGAATGCTGTCCGGCTCATTTATCGCTGGCTGGATAGTCAGGGCAAAATCCTCTCTACCAGCAAACCATTCGCGCTGGCGCAAGATCTGGCTATGCACGGAACAGAGTCCATCCAGATTCCTGTGCAGGTTCCGGCGCAGGCTGGTGCTTACACCCTCCAATGGGATCTGGTTCAGCAGGGCACACAGATCTTCTCCAAGCTGGGAGCAAAGCCGAAGGATGATAGCGTCACTGTAACATCGGCGATGAGTCAGCCACAGCCACCAACGCAGCCGACGGCGACAGTTCAACCAACGACCACAGCCCGGCCAATGACTGATCGACCTCCCAGGAAACGTTCAAAGCGTTAGGGAATGGATAGAAGCTGCAAAAGCCATGATCCTTGTAGCTCCCGCACGGTGGTACGCCTATAGGCTCACCTTTGCGGGAAGGGTACACTAAAAAAAAGGCTTTATCGCTTTTCCTTTGGGAGAAACAGACTGGATGGTATCATGGCAACGGCGAAAAAACACGCTCGAGCGGGGCCGAAGCAAGATGAAGGAAGTTGGCAGAGTAGCTACCGTGAAGCATTTGAACGAGTCTCAATCGGCATTCCGGGACTGGATGAGGTTTTGAATGGGGGGCTGATCGCCCGGCGCGCCTATCTTTTGCGTGGCGGGCCAGGAACTGGCAAAACGACTCTTGGCATGCATTTTTTGACAAACGGGGTTGCCGACAATGAACGTTGTCTTTGCATTTCCCTGGGGGAGACGGAAGCTGAGATTCGTGCGAATGCGGAGGCTGTCGGTTTTGACTTGAACGACATTCATTTCCTCGACCTGAGCCCGGAGCCACAATTCTTCGCTCGCATGGAAAGTTATGACATTTTCTCTCCGGCTGAAGTAGAGCGGGAGCCGATCACGCAAAGCATTCTCGAGCGGGTGGAGACGCTCAAACCGCAACGCATTTTCCTCGATGCTATGACCCAGTTCCGTTTCCTCTCACCTGATGCTTTCCAATTCCGCAAGCAGGTGCTTTCCTTTCTGCACTTCCTCATAGAGCAGGGGGCGACGGTGCTCTTCACCTCCGAAGGCAGCGAATCGGCTCCCGATGATGACCTTCAATTTATGAGCGACGGCGTGATCCACCTGGATTCTTCCTCCACCGAGCGTACTATCAGAATTTCTAAATTTCGTGGATCGGACTTCCGAGGTGGATATCACTCGATGCATCTGACTGCGCAGGGGATGCAGGTTTTCCCGCGCTTGCTTCCAGAAAGATACAGAAAGGAATTTCGGGCTGAAACTCTCTCATCTGGTGTGCCTGAACTGGACGAGTTGTTGCATGGTGGATTGGAGCGGGGAACGATCACGATTATCTCTGGCCCCAGCGGGGTGGGCAAGAGTACACTGGGTCTCCAGTTTATGAAAGAAGCGGCAGGAAGAGGCGAGCACTCGGTAGTCTATGTTTTTGAAGAGTGGCGGGAGACGCTGCTGCGCCGTTGCGAGGCTGTGAATATTCCAGTTCGTTCTATGATGGAGCGCGGAACCCTCTCGGTGGTGCAGGTCGAGCCATTGCACTTCACACCCGATCAGTTCGCCAGTATGGTGCGTAGCTCCGTCGAGCGACAGAAAAGTTCAATTGTGATGGTAGATAGCGCCTCCGGCTACCGGCTTTCCCTGCGTGGCGGAGACCTGGTAGCCCATCTCCATGCTCTCTGCAAGTATTTGCAAAATATGGGAGTTGCTGTGCTTCTGGTCAATGAGGTAGAAGCCATCGCTGGTGAGTTCGTGGCAACCGAAATAGGGATCAGTTATCTGGCGGACAGCATCATTTTCCTGCGTTATATCGAGATGCAGGGTGAACTGCGCAAGGCTATTGGAGTCCTCAAGAAGCGCTTTTCCGATTTTGAGAGGACGATGCGTGAAATGGAAATAACGAAGTATGGCCTCAAAGTGGGCCAGCCGCTGACGGGACTACGGGGGATTTTGACCGGCAAAGCGGAATGGAGCAATGAGCCATGAGGCCCAGGATAAGCGTTTTGCTGGTGAATCGAAATCAGCGCAATCTTGAACTGCTCGCCGCATCCCTTAGCAAGGAGGGATATGCCACATACGCTGCTGCTACTCTTGAGGCATTTGACCAGGCTCTCATGACAGAAGACAACGTCGAAGTGGCATTGGTGGACATTACAGGCTTTGATTCAAGTATCTGGGAACGCTGCGAACAACTGCGCGAGAGCCGAAGGCCGTTTCTGGTGGTCTCTCCTCGCCAGAGTGCTGCTATTCAACAGGCGAGCCTCTCTCACGGCTCCAGGGGTGTCATGATCAAGCCGCTCGTGATCAAAGAATTGATGCGCCTTATTCAAAGCATAGTAGAAGAGCAGGAATAAGTGAATCGTGTTCTTTTTCTCCTCGAAAATAAGAAAAATCGTGATCTGCTGACCGCGTGGCTTGAGATGCGCTACGAGGTGGTGCAGCCTGATAGTGAACCAGGCCTGGATGTGCCTTTTGATCTTTGTCTGATCGACGGCCCAACGCTGGATCGCACCTGGAGGGAAGTGCAGGCAAGAAAAAAGTTTGAACAACCGGTCTTTCTGCCATTTGTGCTGATTACTACTCGCAAGGATGCGGATATGGTTACTCGTCATCTCTGGCAGACGGCTGACGAGCTTATACTGGCTCCGATTGAAAAAGTCGAGCTGCAGGCGCGCGTGGAGGTTCTTTTGCGCACCCGGCGGCTCTCGCTGGATCTGAAGCTCCGTAGTGAAGACCTGGAATCGTTCTTTCATGCCATGACGCATGACTTGCGTGCTCCCCTGCGAGCCATTACAGGCTTTACTGAGGCTCTCTGTGAGGACGAAGCAGCTACTCTAAGCCAGAAGGGCAAGCACTATCTAGCAACAATTCAGGAGGCAGCCGGGCAAATGCAAGAATTGATCGATGCACTCGTTGGATTTTCTCGTCTTGGACGCAGTGAGATCCAGCTTCAGAAGGTAGACCTGGGTCTGGTCTGTGAGAACTGTTTGCAGACTTTACAACAAGAGATACACGACAGGAGCGCCCATGTCATGCTGACCGGTGAGTTTCCATGCGTACAGGCGAATCCCATCCTGTTGAAGATGGCTCTGATCAATCTTCTCTCTAATGCCTGTAAATTCACCGCGTCAGGAGTGCAGCCAGGAGTGGAGCTTCGTACTCAGGTGCGAGGAGGAGTATGTCGCATCGAGATCCGGGATAATGGTATTGGTATTGCGCCAAAAGACCAGACCCGTCTCTTCGCCCCTTTTGCCCAGCTTCATGGAGTTGAAGAGTACCCCGGGCTAGGGCTGGGGCTGGCGACAGTGCGCAAAGCGGTCACGCTTATGGGGGGACGTGTGGGATTGTGCTCGTCTCCGGGGCAGGGAAGTACCTTCTGGATCGAATTGAATACAGTAGTCGAGGCACACCATGCGTTTTCTGATTATTGACGATAATCCATATGATCGAGAACTGATCATACGGAAATTGCGAACTGAATTTAGCGATGTTGACTATGTGGAGATCAGCCAGCAGGCGGATTTTGATCGGATCATAGCTCAGGAAGACATTGATGCTGTGCTGGTCGACTATTTTCTTAAGTGGACCACTGGTCTTGACATTCTGAAAAAATTGCGGGTCCGTTTTCCTGATCTCCCTGTCGTGATGGTGACCGATACAGGCAATGAAGAGGTGGCCGCTGAAGGGATGAAGGCCGGTCTCAGCGATTATGTGCTCAAGAGGCATCTTCAGCGCCTTCCGCATGCTCTCCAGGAAAGTTTGCGCAAAGTGATACTCCAAAAAGAGCACAGAGAACTTGAGGAGCAGATTCGCCAGGCGCAGAAAATGGAGAGCCTGGGCTTGCTGGTGAGCGGAATCACGCATGATTTCAATAATCTCCTGGCCGGCATTGCTGGCTATGCTCAGCTTGGTTTGTCACGGGTCAAGCAGGGTGATCCACTGTATCGGCCTCTTACTCATATTTGCGAGATTGTGAAACGGGCCACAGCCATGACCAGCCAGCTGCTTGCTTTCTCACGTCGGCACGTGATTGATCCTCATCAGATCAATTTGAACAAGGTCATTGCTCGTCTGCTGGACCTGCTCAGCAAGATGATCCCGGGGAACATCGAGGTTGAGTTTGTTCCTGAGCAGAATCTAGAGGAGATCATGGGGGACACCGTTCAGATTGAACAAGTGCTCATGAATCTCTGCATCAATGCTTGCGACGCCATGCCCAATGGGGGCAAAATCCTGCTCAGGACACAAAATATCTATGTGGACGAGCACCAGGCCGAATTGTTGATAGGAGTCCAACCGGGATGGTTTGTGCATCTCTCGATTGCTGATACAGGAACAGGAATGGATGAGCAGATACAGGCGCGAGCGTTTGAGCCATTCTTTACTACGAAGGAGTCAAACAAGGGCACGGGATTGGGCCTCTCGGTGGTTCATGGGATCGTCGCGCAACATCATGGTTTCATCACGCTGGAGAGTCAAAAAGGCGTAGGTACGACGTTCAGGCTCTATTTTCCTGTCATCAATCAGGTAGCTATCCAGGCAGAGGCAGAAGAAGTAAACGGTGCTCAGGGAGGAATGGAGACAATTCTGCTGGTAGAGGATGATCCAGACGTGGGCGCTCTGATGGTAGAGGTTCTCCAGAATTATGGCTATACAGTAATCCTGGCGAGGGACGGGGTAGAAGGGCTTGAACTGTTCAAACAGCACGCGTCATCGATTGCGCTGGTAATGACTGATTTAATGATGCCCAGGATGGAAGGCAGGGAGTTATACGATCATATTCATCGTTTTAGCCCGACCACCGGTTTTCTATTCATGAGTGGCTATCGTGCCAATTGGCTTGATCAAGAATTGGCGATAGAGAAAGGAGTGCAATTCCTGGAGAAGCCTTTTGACCTGGATAAATTGGCGGCGGCCGTCCGCAGATCTCTGGCCGGAGACTGAGGCACGAAAGGATTCCCTGGTTAAACTGTAGAGAAAAACCTACGCCTGGCGCATCATCACCCGATGGTAAATCCAGGCATCCAGCATTCCACGCAACAGGCCGATTAAACCAAGCAGCGTGCCCATGATGATCACGGCCAGGGGAAGAATCTGCTGAGAGAAATCCGGCGTAAGGAGCATCTGGCCGGAGATCAAAACGCCAATAACGATAACCAGCAGATAGGCGGCCAGGAACATCAGGAGGCCGGCAATGGCGCTGGTGCGCGTGAGGATGGGGAAAGACATCTTCTGCGAGAGCCAGACCGCCATCATTGCTCCTGGCGTGGGCGCTCCAATAAAGCCAACTGCGAGCACCGCCAGCATGCGCAGGAAGAGCGAACTATTGGAGACCCAGGGCAGAGGAACGACCAGGGCAAAAACCAGGATGATGATCAGCGGAATCAGTCCAGTCAGCGCTCCAACAAGGGCCGCGCGCCAGGCAACGGGGGCGACCTCGATCTGCTCGCGTTTGGCATCGGCCTTGCTCAGTTGGCGCAGCGAATAAAGGTTAGTGGCCAGGAGAACAAGATACGTGGCCAGCGGCAGGCCGGAGGTCTGCTGAGGAGAAACAGCGGAGATCATCACGCCGCTGGCAATCAAGGCAATCAGGGTCGTCCAGAACATGCGCTTGAAGATCCCGCGCATGTCTCGCCGGCGCGTGACGCTGGTGAAAGCAATAGCGGCCAGTGAGAGCCAGTTGAGCGCATTACCCAGCAGAACGCCCAGAACAACGGCTGAAATGTCATTATAGTGCTGATAATAGCCCAGTACCAGGCCCAGCGTAATAAACTGGAGCACCAGTGTTATCAGGCCAACGGCATAATAATAGATGCGCCGGCCGGGGCGATAAAGCTTTACTGGTTTGCTATCTTCAATGTCGGGTGCGATCTGTGGAAGATGGACCTGTACAGGTGAGTGCTGCGCCGCTGCTCCTCCGGCCGGGGGAGGCATTTGAGGGAGCGGCGGCTGGCTTACCTGCGACGGGCTGGCCGGAACCGTAGCCGCCAGCACGCCTGCCCCACCGGCCACGCGTGGTATAGAGTTTGTCGGACCCTGGGCGCGGGCCGGTGGCTGCCACGAGCTATCGGCCACGGTTGGCTCGCTGTTATTGCCATCCCCGCTCAGATGAAGCCCGCCCACCGGTGCCACAACTGGCCTGGTTGCCGCGTGCAGGTCAGCCGCCAGTTCTGTAGCCTGTTGATAGCGATCCTTCGGCTCTTTCGCCAGCGCTTTTCTGACTACGAACTCAATGGATGGCGAAAGATCTGGTCGCTCGACGCGTACAGAAGGCACGGGGTCTTGCAGTTGTTTGCCCATGACCGCGAACGGCGTTGTGCCGCTAAAGGGTACGCGTCCCGTCAGCAATTCGTAGAGAATCACGCCCAGTGAATAGATATCCGAACGGGCGTCCAGGTCGCCCCCACTTACCTGTTCCGGCGAAGCATATTCGGCTGTTCCGAGGAAGCTGCCCGCCATAGTCAGCGCAGGCATGGTGTTCAAACGTGCAATGCCGAAATCGCTCAGCAGCAGATGGCCGTCGGTGTGAAAGAGCAGGTTGCCTGGTTTGACATCGCGGTGAATGATCCCCAGGCCGTGTGCGTAGCTCAGCGCGTCCGCCACCTGGCTGATATAGGTAGAAACGGTAGGTAGATCGAACTGACCCCCGCTGTGAATCACCTCGTCAATACGTTGGCGCAGCGTGCCGCCACGAATATATGGCATCACCAGATAGGCCACTCGCTGGCCCTTGACCATGGCCTCCGCGTATTCATAAATCGGCAGGATGTTTTTATGCTCCAGCTTCTGAACGGTTGCGGCCTCGCGGCGAAAACGCTCCAGGAAGACGCGCTGCTGCTCTGGATCGGTGCCTGTCGCGGCGGGTAGAAGCACTTTGACGGCGACAGTACGGATCGGATTTGCTTGCTGAGCCAGAAAGACGATAGCCATGCCGCCTTTGCCGATCACTCGTTCAAGGGTACAACTCCCCAGCGTAATGCCTACCAGTTCTTTTTCGTTCATGGTACTATTTCCCAGATCATTCTTCCCACAAATTTTGCTGATTGGTTTCCTGTTGTGGCTGCTTCTTGCTCCCTGCGCGCCGTTCGCGAACTACCCTGCGGCTAACTGGAGCTTGATGAACCGCTTCAGTCTGTGTAAGCGTCTCTTCCCCGTTCGGCGACTCCACGACGAGCCTTGCTTCAAAAATTGAGTCGTGGCGAACTCGCACTTCTGGCCAGAGATCTATCAGGGTTTCGAGCGCTGTATCATCGCATCCGACCAGCTCCGGCCATTGCTCCCTGCATTCCTGGAAAAGGGCAGGCAAAGATATTTCAGCTTTTCCTTTTGCCTCTACCCATTTTACGAACGAACCATGCAGATGTTCCAACCAATCCAGCAGGTACGCCCCTACTCCCGGTATATAAGCTGCCTGGTCAGCGGCCAGCGTTTTAGCTGTTGCTTGCGCCAGTTCTGAACGTCGGTAGCAATTGAACAGGTCGTAACAGGCATATTCCGGCACAAAACGCGCATCCTGTATAGTGGCCCCTATACGCGCTTTATCAAGTGCGGCCAGGCGCTCTGAGAAATCGTCGTAATGCTCCTGCACTACATGCAACAGGTCGGTCGCGGAAAGCTGATCGCGATACTCGATCAGCGGATAATCTGTGGCCAGGCCGGCAAAGCTCTGACGTGCCTCAACCGGAATAGCCAGAACCAGATCTCCGCGCCCCTTTAACTGCTGGAGCTTCTGGATTTTGCGCTCGCGATAAGCGGGCGTCCAGAAACCCAGGATCTCTACATAGATACGACGTGGACCGCGTGTCAGTGCAAAATCGGGGATAAAAATACCACCCGCGCCGGAGGCGGGCAGCAGAGGTTCCGGCTCGCGCTCCAGCCGCCAGCCACTTGTCCCGTGACCACGCTCCAGCGCGGCAAAAGCCTCGGCGAAGGATTGCTCGATGCTGCTGTCATAGATGGTCGCGGCCTCGGCCACGCGTCCGGTTCCCTGCTCACTCTCTGCTTCAGGTGCGGGCAGAAGAGCCAGCAATTCGGCATCCATGACGAATCGGTAGGCTTTCTGAAAAAGATACACCGTCGCCTCCGCCCTGCGAAGCGCTTTGCCCAGGGCCACCGCAGACCGGCCTTTGTTGCCGGCTTGCTTCCCAGGCGCGATTCCGTAACGAAAAAGCAGGCGGGACAGGCGAGCCAGGCGCTGCCCGTACTGCTGCGGGCTGCCGGTTATTTCCTGAGGACCGTAGAGGATGAGCCGCAGGAACATGCTGCGCGCGCCTGCGGGCGTATCCTCGTACTCCAGGTCAAAATATACGCCCAGCTTGCGTGCCAGGTAGCAGAGGTGCTTAATCACCGCGCCAATACCGGTGAGTGTGCTCGCTCTGGCGGCCTGCTGTGCTGCCAGAAAGGCATCACAATCGATCACAAAATGCACCTCTGATGCGCTGAACAGAGCGGCCTCAAAGACCCACTGATTGTACAGCGCGGCCACGGCCTCCGCTCCCGGTGGTGCGCTGCTTGTGCGTGTAAGAATAGCCTCGTCCTCGGTATCGAGCGCCAGAAGGTATTCTACTTGAGTAACGTCAAGATGGTAGAGCGCGGCAAAAGCCTTGAGGGCAGCAGGGCGGGCCTGCGCGTCCAGGAAGCCGGCGTGGCTGGAGTTGACATAATCGAAAAGCGCCAGGCGCAGAGCAGCGGGCGAGCAAATCTCGGCTTCGTCCAGCGCCGCGCGCGCTTCCTCGCTTAGCGTACCCGGCAGATCGTCCCAGGCCGGCTGTTGCCAGCTATACCAGGTGCCGAGCACCGCGAGCAGGCAATGAGCCAGACGATAATCGCCAATCAGAGAACCGGCCTCGTCCTGGGCGAAACTCTTGCGTGGTTGGCCGCACTGCTTCTCGTAATACGCCACCAGCAGCGCGATCTCGGCTCGCAGCTCGCCAGGACGCAAAAAATGTGGTATCACCGCCAGTTCACCCTCGCGCCGACGCACCTGCCTCTTCACGTCCTGCAAACTGAAACGCACATTCTGACTCCTTCTGATCGATTTTGCCGCATGTAGTATACCTCAGAATGGGCGAGAGGCATAGCACCCTGACGAATCATAAAAGCCATGACATAATGACCATATTGCCGCAATCCTGACAGAAGATGTCATAGAGAGGGATGTATTCTTTGGAAGAAAGACTTTGATAGAAGGAGGAGAGAGATATCGATGCGATTTGCAATCAACACGCCCAATTTTGGCAGCTTCAGCGACGCGCGTCTGATGGCCCAATTAGCCCGCGAGGCGGAAGATACAGGATGGGACGGCTTCTTCGTATGGGACCACATTGGAGGCATTCCTGAACGCGCTGTGCCGATGGCCGATCCGTGGATCACGCTGACTGCGATGGCGATGACTACTAACCGTATCAAACTTGGTCCCATTGTCACCCCTTTGCCGCGCCGCCGGCCCTGGAAGCTGGCCAGAGAGAGCGTGACATTGGATTGTCTCTCTCAGGGACGGCTCATTCTGGGCGTAGGTCTGGGCGATGATAGCTTCTTCAGAGAGTACAGCACCTATGGCGAATCTTCTGACAATGCACTGCATGGCGCGATGCTGGACGAGGGATTGGATGTGCTGGTACAGCTCTGGTCGGGCAAGGCAGTGAGTTACGCCGGGCAGCATTATCAAGTTCACGATGCGCTTTTACTCCCGCAGCCATTCCAACGTCCGCGCATTCCCATCTGGGTAGCCGGTATCTGGCCATCGAAGAAGCCTTTTCGGCGAGCAGCCCGCTGGGATGGTGTCTGCCCGCTCAAGCATCCAGATCAGTTGATGCAGCCAGAGGATATCAAGGAGATGCTGGCCTATATCCGGCAGTTTCGCACAAGCGACGAACCATTTGATATACTGGCCACGGGCAATACCAGTGGCGCAGATCGCCAGAGAGATCTCGATATGATCTTGCCATATGCTGAGGCTGGCGCTACCTGGTGGCAAGAAAGCTTTGCTGGCAGCGATGCGGAGGAGCTACAAGCCGTGCGCACGCGTATCCGCCAGGGCCCGCCCAGACTGGTTTAAAGGGGAAATAAACTGAATGACCGTTATTGATCATCGAGGCCACGATCTCATCATCATTCCCGATGAAGAGGTGCGGCACCTGCCCACGCCAGAATTGCTGTATGCGCTGTTTGGCGCACATTTATTGCCAGATGTTCGCAAAGCCATCGGGCGGGATAAGAAGCAGGCATTTTTGCGCCTGCAACCAGTACATTTTCAGGCGGTCAAACAGGCTTTGCTGTCACAGCAGACGCCTTTCACCGTTGCTTTTGAGGAGCGCCCTGTTTTGCCTTTCGAGACTGTCTTAGCAGTCGAGCCGCGTCCGTATCAACAAGAGGCTCTGGCAAGCTGGTTGGCTGCGGGAAGCGCCGGAGTCGTTATTCTCCCCACGGGAGCGGGCAAAACCCTTGTGGCTGCTATGGCCGTTCAGCAAACTGGCCTGTGGACGCTAGTCGTTGTTCCAACGCTCGATCTTTTGCAACAATGGCATGTGGCCCTGGCTTCCTCGCTCTCCCTGAATGCAGAGGATATCGGCATATTCGGCGGTGGAGAGAAGGAGATAAGGCCCATCACCATTATTACCTATGACTCAGCCGCGCTCTACCCATACGAGCTAAGGCGCTTCGGCCTGCTCATCTTTGATGAATGCCATCACTTGCCGGCTCCCACCTATCGCTTGATTGCTGAGAGCGCGTTTACTCCTTTCCGCCTGGGGCTGAGCGCGACGCCAGAGCGCAGCGATATGACCCATGTTGATCTGGATCACCTGATCGGGCCAGAAGTTTATCGGCGTTCCGCGAGCGAATTGACCGCAGGCCGCTACCTGGCCCAATACAGCGAGCAACGTATTGCTATCGAGTTGTCCCCGGAAGATGAGGCTCGCTATGCGGAGCAGCATAAGATTTACCGGACGTTCTTGCAGCGCCGCCGCATCATCATTCGCACCCCCGAAGATTTCCAACGTAAACTGGTCTATCTGAGCGCGCGCGATCCCGAAGCCAGGGCCGCGCTCTTAGCCTGGCGGGAGGCGCGCAATATCGCCATGAACGCGCCCGCTAAATATAGCGAGATCGAGCGCCTCTTGCAACGACATACCGCCGATCAGGTAATTCTTTTTTCGGAATACAACATGGTCGTAGACGAGATCAGCCGCCGTTTCTGCCTGCCCAGCATTACCTACAAAACTCCGGCGGAAGAACGTCGTGCTATTCTCGCCCGCTTCCGCTCGGGCCAGTATACAAAATTGGTGACAGGTCGCGTCTTGAACGAAGGCGTAGACGTGCCGGATTGCCGCGTGGCAATTATTGTCAGCGGCAATAGCACGAAGCGCGAATATATCCAGCGCCTCGGCCGTATCTTGCGCCCAAAGTCCGGCCAGGCGCTGCTCTATGAACTGGTAACGAGTAGTACCACCGAAGAGAGAATAGCAAAACGCAGAAAATAATATGAACAGGATGAAAAATGAGTGTGGTATAAAATAGAGAAAAATATATGCCAGCAGAATACTATCGATAGAAAATAAGTAAAGGACTTTCTGGAGACTCATATGGATTTGAATCTTCCTTCTCTTCCAACGCTCAAGGGTAGTCCCGTAGAAACGTATCGAACCAGAATGAGAGCAAAACTGGCCGCTATTGTGATCCTGTGCGCCGCACTTGGCATCAGCGAGGTCATCCTTCTCCTTCGTTTTCCCTCAATACTCAGGTTACTTTCCCGCTACTATATAGCAACACCTTATTTGCCTGTATACCTTGCCCTTCTTCTGCTGAGCATGTACGTGATTCTCTTACTTCACGAATGCGGCCACGCTATCAGCGCGTATCTCACACGTTGCCAAATCTTGGTCTACAGCGCTGGTCCTTTGAGAATCCAGCGTACGCGGCAGGGGCTGCGTGTCCATTTGAATAAAGGTCGTCAGTTCTTTCAGGGATGGCTTAGCTCGCTTCCGCTCGACTCAAATCACTTGCGGAGAAGAAGGCTGCTTGTCGCTGCCGGTGGGCCTCTGGCAGACGCGTTTCAATCTGTGGTCTATTGCGCCTGTTCGTTCTTGCCAGGAATCGCGCCTGGCCCATGCTGGTTCTTGCGCCTGATCGCCGGGGTCGCTTTGCTTGATTGCTTTGGAAACTGCTTTCCTCACCGCGTGTCGAGCAGGGTGCTTTCTGATGGCGCTTCTATGCTGCTCTTCCTCAAGGGTGGGCCGCCGCTTGAGCGCGAGATGGCAATCACCCTCTTGCGGATGAGTGTGGCAGAGGGAAGCGGACCTCTGGAGTGGTCGAAGGCCCTCATCGATAAAGCTACAGCGCTGCCCGATGGGACGCCGGAAGATGTCCAGGGGTGTACCTTTGCCTATTATCGCGCGCTCGCCGAAGCAAACATTGTGCAAGCGCAAGCGTTGCTCGAACATATGCTTGCCGTGCGCAAAAATACCTCAGCCGATACGAGAAGCCGGCTCGCGGCTGAGGCTGCCTACTTCGAGGCCCGCTACCATCAGAATCCCAGGGCAGCGCTGATCTGGGGAGGACAGGCAAAAACCCTCAAAACCAGCCATTGCTCTATACGGCGCGCGGCGGCCGCGATCCTTATCGTGGAACAGAAGCCGGACAAGGCCCGTCTCTGCATTCAGCGGGCGCAAAAGGCGGCGGAGCACCTGTTGTTCCCAGGAGAAGAACGTCGAGAAAAGCTCTTGCTGGACGATCTTCTCACCGAGCTTGCGAAGCAGGAGGGTCAATAGCCAGGCCCATTGCATAACAATCGATAAATTCGCCGTGTATATACATGTGGCGAGTAATGCGGCCCTCGCGCACAAAGCCGAATTTCT
>Ga0209061_1004153_pt1 | contig 14342 bp, 16 predicted proteins | sample Coa_R1_10_FD_187157 | JGI IMG/M metagenome (GOLD analysis project Ga0209061, IMG submission 187157) | Surface soil microbial communities from Centralia Pennsylvania, which are recovering from an underground coalmine fire - Coalmine... | ecosystem: Environmental > Terrestrial > Soil >...
GGTAGAGGTGCGGCGCTACTGTCAGGCGTGTCTGGACGAGGGTGCACGCTCGCTGCTGCGGCTGGCGGTGGTGCGGCTGAACCTCTCGGCGCGTGCGTATCACCGGACGCTAAAGCTAGCGCGGACGATCGCGGACCTGGCCGGCAGCGCGGGCATCACGGCCGCGCACGTGGGCGAAGCGGTGCAGTATCGGCCGCGGCAAGCGACGTGAGCCGGCGTCGGGTGGCGTCGTGAGGAAGCGCTCTTGTTCCTGCCACATCCCGGGGCGGAGAGAGCGCGCGTTGACGCGCCGCAGCGCGGGAGGATGCCCTTCCACGGCATGGTACTGGTGGCGTCTTCTACGACCGGTCGGAAAGCTGCCGTGATGCCTCTCCACACGCATGGTACCGTTTGCAGATCGTGCCGTCGTGGCGCTGCGCCTGTCAGCAGATCCCGATAAGACCATGAGCAGGAGACGACGTTATGCTGCTCCAAGCGTGTTTAAACGGGAGTCGCAAGCCCGGCGACCATCCGGCCCTGCCGCTGACCGCGGAAGCACTTGCCTGGGATGCGCGGCGCGTGACAGAGGCCGGGGCAAAGGCCGTGCACATGCACCCACGCGGGCGCGACGGCTTGGAGCGCCTCGATGCCGAGGTTATCGGCGCGGCGGTTGCGGCTGTACGCGCGTTGTGCCCTGCTCTTCCGGTCGGCGTCTCGACGGGAGCGTGGATCGAACCGCAACCCGCGCGGCGCCTGCAGCTTATAACCTCCTGGGGGTCGTTGCCGGCAGCGCTGCGCCCCGATTTCGCCTCGGTGAACCTCTGCGAAGAGGGGGCCGTGGCGGTCTGCGCCGCCTTGCTGGACGGTGGCATCGGTGTCGAAGCAGGGCTGTGGTCGCCGGCGGACGTTCGGGTGCTGCGCGAGAACGGCCTGGCGGATCGCTGCGTCCGTTACTTGATCGAGCTGGTGCGAGAGGAAACCGCCGCGGAGGCGATCGCGGTTGCGCGCGCGATCGAGCACGCGCTGGAGGAGACAGGCACCGACACGCCACGGTTGCTGCATGGGACCGAAGGAACGGCTTGGCCTATGCTTCGTTATGCGCTGACGCGCGGCTACGATGTGCGCATCGGACTCGAAGATACACTGACGTACCCCGATGGAACGCTTGCTCGAGACAACGCCGCGTTGATCGCAACCGCGCTGGCATGGGCGAATTCGTAGCAGTCGCAAGAAGGCCAGCAGCTTGCTTCTACTGGAGGAAGAAGAGATCTCGCGCCGGTGGACATAAACAAGATGGGCACGGGATATCTCCCGTGCCCATCCCTGCGTCGTGGAAGTCGCGGAATAGGATAGGCCAGCGTTAGAGAGCCACGACTACGGCCTTGACCTCGGTGTAGTTGTTCAGAACATGGTGCCCCATCTCGCGACCCCAGTCCGACTGCTTGTATCCACCAAACGGCAGGGCCGCGTCGAGGACGTTGTGGCAATTGATCCAGACCGTACCGTCACGCAGACCGTGAGCGACAGCATGTGCTTTGCGAATGTCGCGCGTCCAGACGCTCGCGGCCAGGCCATACGTCGTGTCGTTGGCCCGTTGGAGCAACTCGTCGAGATCGTCGAACGGCGCGGCGCAGAGCACGGGCCCAAAGATCTCTTCTTGCACCACCCGCGAGTTCTGGTTTTCACCGACGAGGACGGTGGGGAGGAAGAAGTAGCCACGATCGCCGTAACGCTGGCCACCGACAATGGGGCGCCAGCCCTCCTGCTGACCAGTCTGGACGTAGCCCGAGACGCGATCGAGTTGCTCCTGGGAGACAAGCGGGCCCATCGTTGCTTCCGGATCGAAAGCGTGGCCGAGCCGAATCTTTTGCGCCTCACGGGTGACACCGTCGACAACGGTATCGAAAAGCTTCTTGCTGACGTACAGTCGCGAGCCGGCGCAGCAGCATTGTCCGTGGTTGAAGAAAATTGCATTTGCTACGCCCGGGATGGTCACGTCAAGGTCGGCATCGTCAAAGACGATGGCAGGTGACTTCCCACCCAACTCGAGCGAGACGCGCTTCAGGTTGCCGGTAGCAGCCTGCACGATCAACTTGCCTACCTCGGTCGAACCCGTGAAGGCAACCTTATCGACGCCGGTGTGCGCTGCTAAGGCGGCCCCGGCCTTCTCGCCGTAGCCAGTGACAATGTTGACGACACCGTCGGGGAACCCCGCCTCCTGAACGAGCTCACCTAGCCTTAAGGCTGAGAGCGGGGTCTGCTCGGCCGGCTTGAGGACGACGGTGCAACCCACCGCCAAGGCTGGACCAAGTTTCCAGGCAGCCATCAGCAGCGGGAAGTTCCAGGGGATGATCTGCCCAACAACGCCGACCGGCTCGCGGCGGGTGTAGGCGAAGAAACGATTGCCGTCGAGGCCCGTTACTGGGACCGAGATCGGAATCGTCTCACCCTCGACCTTGGTTGCCCACCCACTCATGTAGCGGAGCAGATCGACAGACAATGGCACATCGGCGGCGCGCGCGATCAGCACCGACTTGCCATTATCCAGGCCTTCGAGCTGGGCGAACTCGTCTGCATGCTGTTCCACGAGATCCGCTAGCTTCCAGAGCAGCTTGGCCCGCTCCGAGGGCGTCATCTTGGGCCAAGCACCACGCTCAAACGACTGCCGAGCCGCGGCCACCGCGCGGTCGATGTCCGGCGCATCGCCCGACGGCACATGAGCGATGACCTCCCCTGTGGCCGGGTCGTAGACCGGAAACGTTTCGCCAGACGCTGCTTCGACCCACTGACCACCGATCAACATGCGGTGCTGCTTGACCACCCACTCGCGGGTGACAGGAGCAGCAAATTCGAGGACGCTGCGCTGGGGGGGCAAGGGACTGTGTCATGGGCCACCTCCATAGTACTGCTATGCTGCGAGGTCTGAAGCTCGATCATCGAGTATTCAGTAAAAACTACAGAATCTCCGAGTAGTCAATAGCCGACTACGGCATTGGCATCCAGGTTTCAGCCGTGTGACACGAAACCTGGTAAGCAGGCTTACATTTACGCAGAGAGACCGTGCCCCTCCAAAAACGGATACGCCTTGCCCGCCGCTTAAGAGGGATCATCCCGTTGCGCTGCGAAACCTTAATGCGTGTAAGGACATCTCCTCCGGCATGAGAAGGTGTGTCCTGGCAGCGACCCGGGGCGAGGTGGTCAACTCGCGCGAGGGATGCTCCGGTGCGTGCCGGCTGGCCCCGCGTGCCCTGCGAGCGGCGACCCGTGCCGTGGCTTGGCGCATCCTGCCGCTGCTTGCCTTCCGCACGCGTGCGGGCGACCGCATCGCGCTGCTTCACATAAGTTACTCCCTGCTTACGTAAGCGATAACTTACGCTTGTAGGCGTGGAGATGGTCCTGAAAGCGCTTGCCGAACCGCGTCGGCGGCGCATCCTCGAACTCATTCGCGAGCGCGAGCTGTCGGCGAGCGCGATCGCCGAGCACTTCGACGTGACCCGCCCGGCGATCTCGCAGCATCTTACCGCGCTGAAAGCGGCGGGGCTGGTGAATGAACGACGGGAGGGTACGCGGCGACTGTATCGCGCCCGGCCGGAAGGACTCGAGGAGCTGCGATCGTTTCTCGAAAGCTTCTGGGATGCGCGCCTCGCCGCGCTCAAACGCGCCGCCGAGCGCGAGGAAGGAGCAAAGCGTGAACCGGGCGGCTGAAGAGCTGGTGTTCGAGCGCGAGGTCGCGATCGCGGCCAGTCCGGAGACAGTGTGGCAGTTTCTCGTCGATCCAGAGAAGGCGGTGCTCTGGATGGGGTTGGAGGCGAGCCTCGATCCGCGGCCTGGTGGTCGCTACCGCATCACGGTCCTTTCCGGCGCGGTCGCCACTGGCGAGTTCGTCGAGGTCGATCCGCCGCGCCGACTTATCTATACCTGGGGCTGGGAGACGAGCGACTCCGTTCCGCCTGGCTCAACGATCGTCCAGTTCGACCTCGCGCCTGCTGCCGGAGGAACGTTGCTGCGGCTGACGCACCGCCGTCTCCCCGATGCCACCGCCGCCGCCTCGCACGCGCACGGCTGGACGCATTACCTCGCTCGCCTGGCCATCGCCGCCGCGGGTGGCGACCCTGGCCCCGATCCCTGGCGCGAGGGGGTGCGGCAGTGAGCATTGCCGAGCTTTTCGCCACGATCGCGACCAGTCTCATCGCCGCCGACCCACGGATCGAAACGGGCCGGATGCTGCATGCGCACGGGCTGAAGGTGCGTGGCGCGTTCTTCGCCTTCACCTGGGGTGAGCACATCGTCCTCAAGCTGCCCGCGCCGCGCGTGCGCGCGCTGATCGGCGCTGGAACAGGGCAGCCATTTGCAAACGGGCGTGGAGTACCAATGCGCGAGTGGGTGCGCGTCGTCCCCGCCGATGAAGCGACGTGTTTCTTCCTCGTGGCCGAAGCGCGCGATTTCGTCGCGTCTCTGCAAGAGAAGTGACCAGGACGACAAAGCAGCGTATCAGGCGCAACGCGCCTGAGGTTGGTCGATGTGCGTTTTTGGCACGCGGGAGCGTCGATCGCCCCAAAGCGTCGCTATACGAGGCCACGTTCCTCGTCCGGATACGCCGATAGCGACTCGCAGCCCGCGGATGGAGCCAGATACGACGCCAAAGGAGGGCAGACAAGCGCTATGCACAAAGCCGTGGTTACTCCGACTCCGGGCTTCATCTCGATCGCCGTGAGCGATGTTCAGCGCTCGGCAGCGTTCTACGAGGAGTATCTGGGGGCGATTCGCGATCCGTTCGATTTCGGACCTCATGCTGTGGCGTTTCTCGGCTGGCCGACTTACGCGCTTAGCTCCGTGGCCTGGTCGGAGCGGGTGGTGCCCAATGCGTCGGGTATCCAGCTGTGGTGGCGGGCGAGCGATGCGCAGGCGCTCTACGAGAAGGCAGTTGCTGGTGGGGTCAAGATCCTCGTCGAACCGTACGATGGACCGTTCGGCAGAACGTTCACCATCGCCGACCCGGATGGCTACCGGGTCACGATTTACGAGCGGGATCAACCGCTCTTCTGGCCACCCCGGCAGCGGTAACTCGCCGCGCCGCTTCTCGAAAAACGCGACAGCGCGATCCGGGTGCGCGATCGGGAGGCGAGCCTGGTTGCGCAAGGATCGAGACGAACAGAGCGGCGCTCGCGGCCACGAGTAGCACAACCCTGGTGACACCGCCCTGGTGATCGACACTCCCCGTTCAGCGCCGCCTCCGCTGTATGGGGTTACGCCGCTAACGCTGCGGCAGCGCAGGATCTCTGCCGCGACCGGTTCTTGCCCGAATGGCGGGGCGATCTTTCCGCCCGCTTCCATAGGCAGAAGCTGCGGAGCGTGGTTTCACGCTCCGCAGCTCATCGATTGTAGCGAACCTGGAGGCGGTCCATGGCGATTGTGCTGTCAGGCAAGTACGCCACGGCTATTCAGGTGAGAACAAGGCTACGGCTGTCTGCGGCGCTGTCGGCTCACGTTTTCCGGCGCTGGTAGAGAGCGCAGCTCGCACGACCGTGATGGCGCCGCTCTACGAGCCGCGTGGATCCTCGTGGCCGGTTACCACTCCGTGGGCCCGGTAGTGCGAGGCCTCGCGCCTAGGCGTGGTGAGCGGCGAGGACACGCTGGAAACGGGCCTCCACAGCGTGCCAATCGACGTTTTTCCACAGCGCTTTGATGTACGCCGCCCGATCCTGGGCGTAGTCCATGAAGTAGGCGTGCTCGTACGAGTCGATGGTGAAGAGCGGAATCGACCCCCACACGCCGCCGTGGTTGTGCGCATCGCATAAGAAGTTGTGGATGCGGCCGTCGCTGACGTCGTACGCCGTTACGGCCCAGCCGCGCGCGGCCATTGCGCAGGCGGTAGCGTCCTCGATAAACGCCTCCCAGGAGCCGAAATCCTTGCGTACCTGCTCGACGAAGGCACCCTCGGGCACGCTGCCATCGCCGCCGAGGCTATCGAAGTACAGCTCGTGCAGGATGATGCCGTCAGCGTTGAAGGTCTCCTCGAGCTTGAGCGCGCGGTACTCGCTGTACGTTTGCGCGGCCTTGGAGCGGTCGGCTTTAGGCAGTGCCTGCTCGATCTCGTTGCGTTTGTTTACGTAGCCGGCGTAGAGCCGGTCGTGGTGGACGGTCATCGTCTGTTCGGAGATACCGTCGAGGGCATCCTTGGCGAACTTGAGGTCTTTGACCTGGAAGGGCATCGTCGTTCCTCCTTTGCCTTAGCGCGAGGATGGTGGATGATCGCTCGGTTCGGCGAAGAGCCGTTTGACGAGCACGACATACTCGGCGACGATCCGCGCTCCGTACGACAGGTTGTACAGGTACACCGTGGGGTCGTAATCATCCAGACCAGAGGTGGTGGTAACCTGCGCGCTCGCCAGGCCATGGTCGTGCAACCAGTGCAGGGCGCGGCCGAGCAGCGCCGAGCCGAGCTGCTTGCCACCAAAGTCGCGTAGCACGAGCACACCGAAGTCGAGCTGATCGCTCTCCGACCGGGAGCAGGCGTCGCACATGCCAACGAGCCGGTTACCGCTGTACGCCAGAAAAGCGACACAGTGAGGATCCTCGGCGAGACGGCGCACCCGTTCCCGCACGCGCTCGCGCATGTCGGCTGCAAGCGCGGCGTCGTCGAGCGGCGGATTCTCGGCAGGCCAGTCGACGCGTTCCCAGCGACGGTCTTCGCGGTCTTCGCGCCACCAGCGCCAGTATGGCTGGTACGAAGCGAGCACGAGATCGGTAACGACCTCGATCTCCGGTCGCTCGACGAGTTCGATCGTGCAGTCTGGATGGTCGGGCGGTGCGTCCAGCGTGCGTAGGCCCCAGCGCATGACGACCGTCTTGCGCGATGCCCAGTAGCCGAGCCGGTAGAAGTGCGGGGCCCAGCCCTGGCCGTCGAGGATCACGGCGTTGATCTTGCGCACCCCAGCGAGCAGGAGGTTTTTCTCGGCAGCGGCGATCAAGCGCTCTTCGACACCGCAATCGCGCGCATCGGGAGCGATCTGCAGGTCGGCGATCAGGCCGTGCCGTCGCCGAGGGTCCGTGCGAAGGGCGTAGCGGATCGCGCCCAGGATGCCGTTGCCGTCGCTGGCCACGAGCACGGTGCTCGGCCCGTAGGTGAGCAGATCGGCTTCGTCGCGCGGCGCCTGGAGACCGGCAGGGAGGGGGTGCAGCTCCTCGATCAAGAGCGTGCGCGGCTCTTCGCCGGGAGCGCGGTCGCGGTGCTCCGAAGCACGTGGCATGCCTCTATCCTAGGCGACGCTCTTCGTACTTGCAAGCAAATGCATGTACGACGGGCGCCACGATCCGCTTGCGCCCCTGTCCCAGCACGCGTCAGGGGGCGCCACGTACCGCAGGCTCGCAGCCCCTTGGAGCGAAGCCAGAGCGGCAGAGGCACGACCGTGGTCTGGATGTGGTTGGTCCAGCCGCTCCTCTGTGGCGCTCGTGCCGAATCAAGCGCCTGGTTCAGGCATGAACCGATGCGGTTTCCGGACTCACCCGACGTAGGCTCCGCCGCGGTCGCTGCGGTCGCGTGCTCACCACACACCGCTCGACTCGACCATATCGTACTGGCTGTGAAGCCCGGCCGCTTCGATGGTGTTGCACCCCGAGCATCAGGTCACCAAGCCCACGCCGATCTGCGGACGCCCCAGCGAGGGGTGGTTGCTCTCCCGGGCCGGAGCACGGAGCCCGATGCGCACGTCGTGGCCGAGATGCCAGCCGGCGTTAGCCCCGACCAGGCGGCCATCGCTGCAGCGCAGCCTGCTCTACTCACCCTCCGCGCGCACCGACACCATCCGACCGCGGCGAGCACACCGCGGACGTAGACGGGAGGGAGCAAGGAGATGCGCCGCAGCCGGGCGAATGCCCGCATGGAAGGGCGTCCGCCGGAGCGGGGCTGGTTATCCCCTACTGCGCCCGCTGTCGGGTCACGCCCGAACGTCGTCACAGCTGCCGGGTCGGCGCGCCGCTGCCCTGCGCGGGGGCATCGGTCGCAGCGGGCCGAGGGACCGGTGGACCAGGCATGCGTTGCCCCCGTGACGCGCGCCGCGGCGACAGACATGGCGGACGAGCTGGTCGGTGCCGCCCGGCGTCTGGGCAAGCTGGGGCGGTCGTGCGCCCCGAGCCCGTGCCAGGCGTCTCGGCAGCGATGGAGGAGAGCGGCATGGGGCGAGCGCAGCCCGGCGCTCCGAACGATCACACTCGGCGTCCGCTCACGGACGCCGAGTTGGGTGCTCACCATCGTCTTCTACTCCCTTCGCTCGGGTATGCCTGACACACGGAGATGGCACCGGGGATGCCGTCAGCTTTGCTTTCTTCTCCCTCGAAAGGCGTAGAGAGATCGATGTATGTATCTCACGGGCAGACGGCTGCGTCGCCCAAGTGCCCGCGAACCTACCCCTCGGCGAGGGGTTCAGGACGAGTGGCGGCTGCGCCTGGCTCAGGTGCTGGCGTGCTCGTACTCAGGGCAGCCGATGCGCAGATCGGCGGGGCCAAGCGGTCGATCGAGCAGAGAGCAGTGGTGCGGCGTAGCGCTGCCAGGATACGTTTCCGGCTGGAAGTACCGGCAGTTCAGACAGAGGTGTGCGTGGGCGATCACGCCGCGCCGTTCCAGGTTATCGACCAGCCGCAGCAGCAGCGACATCAACGCGAGCTGATCGTCGGGGGTGAGACGCGCGATCTCTTCGTCCAGCGGCTCGGACCAGGCGCTGATCAGCGCCGCAACCCGCTCGCCGGCGGCCGTCAGCGCGATCGGTGCCGCGCGATGGTCGGACGTATCCGGCACGCGCACAACGAGAGCTTTTGCTACCAGCGCCGCCGCCGCGTCGCTGAGGGTCGATGAGCGAACGCCGCACCTCTCCGCCAGCGCCCCGATCCGCTGCGGCTCTGAGCGCCGCTCGGCCAGCGCCAGGAGAATCTCCAGCTGCAAGGGGCTGAGGCCGTGGGCGGTGGCCACCTGCCACTGCAGAGCGCGCGTCGCGGCGCTGAGACGATCGAGCGCCGCGGCGATCTTCTCTACAACGGTGCGAGGTCGTTCGCTCATCTGCACCCGCGATCCCACGTCGCTGCCAGGCTATCACACTCGTGCGGCGATGCGACCACGAGCCCAGCGATGCATGATGCCACCGGGAGACGGCGCGCGGGCGTGGGGCGAGGGGCGTTCCGCGAGATTGCCGGGCCGGAGCGCGAGGCGCTCGCTTTTACCAGGCGTTCGCGGCGTACGGCGCCGACCATAGCGCAACCTGCAGGATCACCGACTTCGTCCACGCTTGATGCATGCGCTCGACGTCATCCGCGCTCTGCCCTTTGCTGGCCAGAAACGGTTTGATCGTGGCGGTGATCGGGTAGATGAGCGCGATGATGTGCCGTAGCGGCACGAATGGCGCCGCCGCAACGCCATCGGTCTGGTTTTTCTGTGCACGGTGATGGCGCAAACCGATCGCGTACTGGTAGTCGAGCCAGGTCTGGTCGTACGGGCGCTCGCACGTATCGATGATCCACTGCCCGAACCGCTTGCGCACGGCGTCGAGGTACGCCCCGATGGGCTGCCCGTCCGCGCCGGCAAACGCCGCGAGCAGATGGGGATTGGCGCCGACAAAGCCGTACCACACGTCGAGGATCGCCTCGATCTGATCGCGCAGGACATCGCCTGCAAGGCGCAGGGCCTGCTCATCTTCCGCAGTGAACATGACGCTCGCTTTGAGATCGTCGAACTCGTTCATGCTTAGCGGAGCGCGCGGAACCAGGGATGTGCCGTACGTGTAGCCCGGGATGGTTGCCATGGTGCCTGCCCCCTCTATATTTAGGATTCCTACTTAATAGCGCGGTGTCCGCCCGCTGTCAAGAGGCTAGATGCGGTCTCCGGGAGCGCGAGCGGTCGGCAGCGTGCCAGCGAACGCCGCGTTCTGATCGCGGCAGCCTGTCACCAATTGCGGTGGACGATGCTGTTTCATTCCTGCCAGACCCGGTGCCGTCTACCGGCGTGGTGCGACGCGGGCGCGGACGGTTCTGCGCGAAGGTGAGCGCTCGCCACGGACCGGATCGCGCGAACGGTGGCTGCTCGCGCAAAGTCCGCGCGATACCAGAGTTAGCTGGCGCCGCGGTCTGGCGCATGGCGAGCGATCGCGGTGTGCAGCCTGCGGAGAGGCAATCGCGAAGGTTGGCCACGGGCGGCTCGTACAGCCAGTTCCCACCCTGCCGATTTCTGTTGCCCTTTTGTGGCCGCGCGACGCTATAGTTCCCGCGGTCGCCCTTCGAAAACCAGCTTGGAAGCGGTGCAGAGGTGCCGCGGGAGCAAACCATGATCAGTGCCGTTAGCGCTCTGCCATCGGGAGGAGTTACTGCCGCCGGGGGTGTGCAGCAGCAGTTCCAGGTCGCGGCGCTCAAAAGCCAGCAAGAGCTGTTGGCCGAGCAAGTGCAGGTGCTGTTGAAAGGTATCGAACCCGGTAAAGGCACGCTCGTCGATCGCACCGCCTGAAACGCGCCCGCTTGGCACGGCTCCGGTGCCTCTTCTGTCGTGGACGCCGGGCACCCGTCGGCGGATCCTCTCTGGCCCGGTCCCCCGATCGCGCCTTCCTTCCTGGCGCGGCTGGGGGATGAATCGCCCATGCGAGGGGTGCGTTGCGCCCGGGTGAGCGCTGCCTCAGACACGGGCTGCGAAACCGAGTCCACCAGGGCTGCTCCGCGCCTCGGACGGCTGCGCATGGGTCTGTGTGCTAGAACGCATGCTACGGTGATGCCCCGCGTTCGGCTGGCTCTTCCGGCGGTGTGTCGGTATGCAGCCTGGCAGTGTGCGACGCAGCACTGGCACCAACATTGGGTTGACGCGCACGTAAGGTTACGCCACGATCCATGCGCGGGCCGTGCCCGCCGGAGCGACTTCTGGACGATCACGCTGCTCGACCACGCCACGATCCGCTCGCTGCTTGGCGCGAGGGGACAAGCTTTCGCGCGTTTGCGACGAACCGGTTGCTCTCCGCTAGCGCGCAGACTCTGCTACAGAGTGCTATCGCTTGGCAGGTCTGGGTACTCTCGCACTCGTACCTGCAGCTCGGCGTGCTGGGGCTGGTGCGGTTTATCCCCGCGCTGCTCTCCAGCCTCTACGCCGGCGCACTAGCCGACGCTTTCGACCGGCGCCGCATCGCCCTGATCGCCGAAGTCGCGGCGTTGGCTTGCGCGGGCGCGCTGTGGGCGATGGCAGCCGGCGGCAACGCCTCGCTCACGCCGATCTACCTCTTCACTGCTCTGGCCGCGCTGGCCGCTGCCTTCGAGAATCCGGCCCGCAACGCCTACCTGCCGCAGGTGGTGCGCCTGGAAAACTTTCCCAACGCGGTGACGATCACATCAACGGCGCAGCAGATCGGCTTTGTGGTCGGGCCGGTTCTCGGCGGCGTGCTGATCGGCTGGGTAAGCGTTGCTGCTGCCTACGCGGGTTTTCTCGTCGCGCAGTTGCTGGCGGTGGCGGCGCTTCTGCCGGTGCGCGCGCTGAATCCGCCGAGCGGACGACGCGCCGTGAGCGTCGCCTCGATCCGCGAAGGCGTGGGGTTCGTCTGGCGCAACCAGGTGTTGCTCGGCTCGATGTCGCTAGATATGTTCGCGGTGATCTTCGGCGGCATTCAGGCGATGCTGCCGGTCTATGCAACCAGCATTCTGCACGTTGGTGCGCGCGGCTATGGCGTGCTCAGTTCGGCGCAATCGATCGGTGCGCTGCTCATGTCCTTCGCGATGGTGGCGTTGCCGCCCGTGCGTCGCGCTGGGCGGGCGTTGCTGATCGCGGTGACGATCTTCGGCCTGGCGACGATCGGCTTCGGCTTTTCGCGCAGCTATCCGCTGTCGCTCCTGCTCTATATGCTCACGGGCATGGCCGATCAGGTGAGCGTGATCATGCGGCAAACGATCGTCCAGCTAGCGACGCCGGATGAGCTGCGCGGGCGCGTGAGTGCAGTGAGCATGCTGTTCATCAGCGCGTCGAATCAGGTTGGCGCGGCCGAGTCGGGACTGGTTGCCGCGGTGACATCGGCCGTTTTCTCGGTGGTGAGCGGCGGCGTGGGGTGTCTGGCTGTGGCGGCCGCGGTGGCGGGCTGCGCACCCGAACTGCGCCGGTACGATATCAGCGCGGCACTCAAGCCCGCTCCCGCCGCCCCGGAGCACGCTTCCTTGCCAGCGCCAGCCGAGGCCTCGCTGCGCCGCGGCGTGCGTGGACGCTGATCGCTAGCGCCTGACAGCCGAGCACACCCCTTGCGTTGCATGCCTCTAGAGCGAAGCTGCCGGGTGATGTCATGCTCGACCGCACTTTCACCGTGTGGTTGTCTTCCCGCTCGGCGCCCCGACGGCGCTCGTGGGAGCCATATCGGCGGCGTCAGGACGTCTCGCTTCTGCTGGCCGGCAAGCGGCGGCAGGTAGCGCGCTTATGCGGGCGCGCCCCGGCCAGCCGTGAGCAGCAGGTACACGATCAGCGCGAGCAGGATGATGCCGACGATCCCGGCGGCGATGAAGCTCTTGACAACGAAAGCGAGCAGCCCCGTGCCGCCGATGAGCAGGATAATCAAAATCACGATCAGCAGCGCCATCGCGCTCCTCCACGTACCAGTTCTGCGCGACGGCGCATCTCCGGCGCGCCTGCCGCTCTCGCTTTATAACGTGGTAGCGTGGGGTGCTACATCCGCCAGGCGGTGCGCTGTTTCTACCGCGGACGGGTAAGGCGGAGGTAACGGCCCACGCTCAACCATGGCAGCGAAACCCGACGCAAGCGGGGCAGGCGTTCGGGAAGAGAGCGTTCAGGAGGGGCCCATCACGCCCGCTGGCTGACGGCAAGCTGACAGCAATGGTTGGCAGCCGAGGGGCAGGCGGTGGCGGCACGCTCAGCCGGGAGCAGAAGCGCCCGCGAACTGGCGCAGTGGTACCCCCAAGGGGATTCGAACCCCTGATTTCCGCCTTGAAAGGGCGGCGTCCTGGGCCACTAGACGATGGGGGCGTGGCTGCCTCAGTGTACCAGCCGCCCCTCGTGGCGGCAAACCGCGAGACCCGGCGACAAGCGTGACATCCCGCTTCCTGGCCTGTGCGCTCTGGACGCGGACGCCGGCGGGTATGCAGCAAGAAAGGCATTCTCACGAAGAACCGGCGTCACGCTCGTGCCATCATTGCTGCGCGAACGGATCATCGGCGAAGCGCGGCAGTGCGTGCATGCGGGCGATATTGTCGCTTGCATGGGTCTGCAGCCAGATGTCGATGCCGAGCCGCTTGCCGTTCGCCGGGTCGGGGCTGGGGGGACTGAATGCGTAGCGCGCGCTGGCGATGTGCAGCGCCCTGTTGCGCAAATCCGCGAGCGCGGATGCTGGCAGGGTCAGATCGGCTGTCTCGCAGGGCGGGGTGAACGCGGCCGTCGCGGCGGCGCCCTGTGCCGTCGCGGGCGTGGGAGTTTGCCCGCCCCCCACTTTTGCTCCGCGGGATGCGTGCCACGCGACGGCAAGCAGTAGCGCGCTTGCCGCGACCAGGGCCGCGAGGATCGCGGCGCGCCGGTGGCTGACAAGCGCGCCCATTTCGACGCTCCGTTTGTACCACGCGCTGACAGCTTGCTTGCCATGCGCGCCTCCATCTGTTGCCACCGTACGCGGGTGCCAGGCGTTCACCGCGTTCACCGATACCGCTCTCGCGTGCGGGCAGTACAGGTTTCTGCACTGCGGCTCGGTGGGCGTGGCCGGCCGTTCTCCAGCTCGCTCGCGGCGGCCCTCTATCGATCGCGGCGTGGCCATGAGACCTGTCGCGGCGTGCGGGGTCAACCGGCAGCCATCTATCTGGTGCGGCGATCGTGTACGGCCAGGCTGGAAAAAGGCGTGGCGGCAGACGCTGGCGGCGCCTGCTTCTGGCCGCCCGCCGCTGGTATCTATCGGTCACGGTCGTGGGGAAGGTCTGTCGTGTCCATGGCGCGCGGTTGCTCGGCGGCACGCTCAACCAGCAACGATAAGCGGGTTTCTGCCGCCTCTGGCGCGCGCGGGCCGCGGCGCGTTCTAAAGGCGCGCGTCGAGGCCAACGCCGCGAAACTGCGGCTCGCGGCCCGCGTGTTCGGTCACCGCTTCCACGAGCCGGGGTAACATCGTGCCCGCCGGGCCGCGGAGCGAGACGGTGCAGTAGGGCGTCAGCACCGTTGGTTCCACGTTCACTTCGATCAGGATGCCGCCGTGGCGGTACACCACGGCGGGCAGATCGGCGGCGGGCGTCACGAGGGCGGTGGTGCCGATGACCAGCATCAGATCGGCGCGCTCGGCCTCGAGGAAGCAAGCGCGCAGCACCCGGCGCGGAATCGGCTCGCCGAACATCACCGTGTCGGACTTGACGATGCCACCGCAGCGGTCGCA
>Ga0209061_1004154_pt1 | contig 14341 bp, 15 predicted proteins | sample Coa_R1_10_FD_187157 | JGI IMG/M metagenome (GOLD analysis project Ga0209061, IMG submission 187157) | Surface soil microbial communities from Centralia Pennsylvania, which are recovering from an underground coalmine fire - Coalmine... | ecosystem: Environmental > Terrestrial > Soil >...
TTGCCTGCAGCATGGCGAGCGCCTGCTTAAGGGTGGCAACATCTCCTTGACGTGCGGCCACCTGCAGAAGTTGCAACTGGGCGAAAAGGTTATCGGGGCGTTGTTGCAAAATGGCTTTAAGCTGCTGCAGTTCCTGTTGAAGCCCTGCCGGCGTGCCGAGTTGGTCGTAACTGTAGGCAAGTTCATAGCGAGCGCGAAGGTCGTTTGGGTTCAGTTGAACGGCCCTTTGGTAGTACTGAATGGCCTCGCCGATTTTGCCCTGTTGAAACGCAAGCAAGCCGAGCAACCGCTGAATAGCGCTGCTGTTGGGATCGAGTTGTTCGGCCTTCTGAAGGTATTGGGCAGCCTTTTGATAGTTAGGTGGTGAGGCACGCAACTCCATAAGGCCGAGGTCTGCCCATACTGCAGGCTCTTGCGGCGCGATTTCGCTGGCCAATTTGAGATATTTTTTGTCATGACCACCGTTATCTGCCACCTGCAGGGCGACACTGCCGATGGTGAAATCGGAGACCTGTTGAAGATAGGAAGCGTGGGGAGAACGGGAGCAACCGCAAAACCAAAAGATGCCGACGATCCATAGCAGGCCGAACCGTATTCGTTGAGACATAAGGGCCAAAGGAGACTCCATTCGTTACAGGTTAGCAGAAGTATCTTTTTCTAAATAAAGCGATTTTGCGAAGCCGCCTGGCCTCGCATGTTCGGCTAAATTATAGTCTAAGTTCCGAGGTCACGGCAAGGTGTTTTTTTGTGTTGAGAAATAGAGTTGCCAGTGGCATTCATAGAGATGCGCACGCGGAAACCATGTCATCTCAAATGAGGGGAAGGGCGTCGGCCTTGAGGGGAAGGGCGCCCTACCCCAGAAAATCTTGCGATTTTCTGGGGACCCTGTATCGGCCTTGAAGAGCCGATGAGATAGACGCCTGTCATTTCAAGCCAAAGATGAGATGAACAACTGTCATTTCGAGCCGAAGGCGAGAAATCTTAAGTTTCCATTCCCACCGGCCTTGAAAGGGAGGACGCCCTGCTTCGGAAATCTTGCGATTTACTAGGGACCCCTAGTCGGCCTTGAAGAAGCGGGCATCAGACCCTATGTTCTCTTTGGGCATGGTTTGGACAGCGGAAGCAGGAAAGAGGGGAACCGATGGGGAAGTTATCGGCAGTATTCTGGATTCCTAGTTGGGAGAGCGCTATGAAGCAGGAAGAGATCAGCCGACGCAAGTTTTTGCAGACTACCGGCGGGGCCGTTGCAGCAACCGCGCTGGGCGCGGCCGCCGAGGCGAAAGCGGCGCCTAGACGCAAGCGGGTCTCCGCAAACGACAAAGTGGTGTTGGGCTTTATCGGGGTGGCGGGGCGCGGCTATGGCGCGCACATGCAGACGTTTGGGCAGATGGAGGACGTTCAGATAGGAGCTGTCTGCGATGTTTACCAGCCGTATGTTGATCGCGCCGTGAAGTTTACCGACGGGAAAGCGAGGGCTTATCATGACTTTCGACAGCTACTGGAGCAGAAAGATATTGATGCCGTAGTGGTGGCCACTCCGCCGCATTGGCATCCCATTATCTCCATTTTAGCCTGTGAAGCCGGTAAGGACGTTTATTGTGAGAAGCCGATGAGCCGATACCCTATGGAGGCTCTTATGATGGCACGCGCCGCGCGCGTCTACAAACGCGTGACCCAAGTCGGTACCCAAATTCACGCCACGGAGAACTATCATCGGTGCGTTAACATCGTTCGTTCCGGCGCTTTAGGGCCGATTACAGCCGTTACCAACATCTGCACCATGAACGACGATTCGGAGGGACTCGATCATCCGGCCGATAGCGATCCGCTGCCGGGTTTGGATTGGGATTTCTGGCTGGGGCCTGCTCCCAAGGTTCCGTTCAATATCGGGCGCTTTCGCGACGGCATGCATCGCTACTTTAAGGACTATGTGAACAGTTGGCTGCACGAGCTAGGCCCACACATCGTCGATCTGCCCGTGTGGGCGCTTGAACTAGGTGCTCCGCTGGCCGTTTCTGCCAGTGGAGGGCGTTTTGCTACGACCAGTATCGCCGATGTGCCCGACACCTTGCATGTGATTTGGGAGTATCCCAACATGAACATGACTTGGGTGCTCATGCAGCAGAGCCGGTTCAATTTCGGTGTGGGGGAAATAGGGCCTTATCGCCAGTTGGGCGTTATTTTCCACGGAAAAGATGCCACCCTTATCGCCAACTACGATCTCTGCCAGGTTATAGATAAAAACGGCAAACCGGTCGAGCGCACGGACTATCCTGTGGTGGTACCGCCCTCTCCGGGGCATTGGCGCGAGTTTATAGATTGTATCAAAACGCGCCAGCAGCCTTCCTGTAATTTCGAGGCGCATCTGCCCCTTCATCTCGCCCTGAACCTGGCGCATACGTCTCTCTATGCCAACCGTAAAATCCACTGGGATAACACCAAATTTGAGGTCATCGCTGATCGCGAGGCCAACCATCTGCTGATGCCGCCCTATCGCGCCCCGTGGAAACTCCCTGTGGTGAAAGAAGCATGAAACCGAACCGCTCTCAAACCGATACGGGCATCAGCCGCCGCACCTTTGTATGGGGAACGGCCGGCGCAGCGCTGTTGGCCGGCCCGGCCGAGGCGCAGGAGACGGTGCCGACAGCGGAGCATGGCCCTCACAAGGCGGTGCTCTACTCCATGCTGCCGGAGAACCTCACGGTGGAGGAACGACTTAAGCTGGCGCGCGATGTGGGGTTTGAGGGGGTAGAGGCGCCGCCGCTTACCGACCCGAAAGAGCAGGAGCGTCTGCGGGCGGCCGCCGAGTCGGCCGGCGTGCGCATTCATTCGGTGATCTACGGCGGGTGGGACCCACCGCTCTCCAGTCCCGACCCGCAGGCCGCCGCGCAGAGCCTGAAAAATGCCGAAGCTGCCCTTCGGTGCGCCCAAGCGCTTGGTGCCGACGATATCCTGCTCGTGCCCGCCGTGGTAGACGCCAAAACGCGCTACGTGGAGGCCTACCATCGTTCGCAGCAGGCCATCCGCCGTCTGCTGCCCCTAGCCGAACAACTGAAAGTCAAAATCTGCCTCGAGGAGGTTTGGAACAACTTTCTGCTAAGCCCTCTGGAGTTTGCAGCGTTCGTCGACTCGTTTCGGAGCCGGTGGGTAGGAGCTTATTTCGATGTAGGAAACGTGGTTCCTTTCGCCTGGCCGCAGGACTGGATTCGCACCTTAGGGTATCGCATCCAGAAGGTGCATCTCAAGGACTTTAAGGGAGGGCCGGGGCTTTTCGGCGGCATCGGCGGTCATTTTGTGAACCTGCTCGAGGGCAGCATTGACTGGCCGGAAGTGCGACGGGCTTTTGCCGAGATCGGCTATACCGGCTATATGACTACCGAGCTTGCCGGCGGCGATGCGGCCTATCTGCGCGATGTGAGTCGGCGGGTAGACAAAATTTTGGCAGGCGGCTGAGCCTTAGATTCCGCATGGCGTGAAGCCATTTGCTGCGCAATTACGTAGAGGAGTGTAGGAGGAAATACGTTAAAACGATGAACAGCCCCCTATCCTCAGGTTCGGGGTCGGTGCGCTCCGGCATAGACCCGCTCGTCCGCTCACGCCTTATGCTGTTGCTGGCCACCGCGGTAACGGTGGTTTTACTTTTTATTCCGTATGCGCAGCAGATTCTCTACCCCCTACGGCTCTTTGTTACCTTTGTTCATGAAAGCGGCCACGCTTTGGCTACCGTCCTTACCGGTGGGCAGGTGGAGTATATTCGCATCGCGCCTTCCGGCAGTGGGGTCACCATCTCTGCGGTGTCACCCTGGGCGCAAGGCCTCGTGGACTCGGCAGGCTATTTAGGCGCCACTCTTTTTGGGGCGTTGCTGTTGCAGTTTGGGCGCCTGACACGTTGGCGCCATGCAGGCCGAGCCGTGCTTTATGCGGTTGCTGCCTACCTGCTTTGTGTGGTGCTTTTGTGGTGCAATCCATTTCGTAGTGGCGCTTTTACATTCATTACCGGGCTTTCGATTGTCGTGCTGCTTTTTTTAGCAGGGCGATTTGCCTCTCCACAAATTGCCGAGTTTCTGGCATCCTTTCTGGCCGTACAGTGCTGTTTGGATGCGCTTATTGACCTGCGCGTGCTGATTGGGCTTACTACGAACGATCTTGGTCAAAACGATGCCACCAACATGGCGCATGCCGTGGGGCTTACGGCCACCTTTTGGGCGGTGCTATGGGCTTTGGTGGCGATAGGCATTCTTACGCTTTCCGTCCTTAGCTATTGGCGTGGAACCGCTCGAAGGAGAAGGCAGGTGCCGATGGAAGTGGGTTTGTGAGGGGAAAGCGATGTTTTCTCAAGGCAGGGGTGTGCGTAAACAGAGGGCGGAGGAGGCCAGCGCATGCGAGCACTGTGGTGCGCTGGTTTACGGTGATACGCGTCGCTGTCCTCAATGCGGCCATTTTCCCATAAAGCTTCACCTGTGTCCACGGTGTAAAACCATTAGCGCTGCCGATGCCGAACGGTGCTGGCGTTGTGGTTATGTGTTTTTGCCAGAGCGCGACTATCTTTGAGGATCGTTGGCGAGAGCGGAAAAGGGTTGCTTTGATTATTTCCCGGAGGTTTCACAGAAAACCGTAAGTTGGCTTATTGGTCTCCCCTCCCCCTGCATGGGGGTGTTGGCATCCCATGTTGCCTCGAAGCAAAGCTGAGCGGTCTTCTCATTACTGAGGGGAAGGGCGTCGGCTGCAGAGCCAGTGGTACGACTGTCATTTCGAGCCAAAGGCGAGAAATCTTGAGTTTCAATTCCCGCCAGTTATGAGGGGTAGGGGGTGGAGCTGACAATCTCACGGTTCTAGAGTCAGTTAGCAGAGTGAGCCTATCCCATCCTTTCCCCTATGTTTCGGGGGATGCTAGCGTGCAGCTTCGGAGGGGCTTTGTGGGGTAAGGTATACTACGATAACTGCCAAATTTTTCGAGGACGAGAAACGTGGAAAGAAAGTTACGCATTGGGATACCTAAAGGAAGTTTGCAAGAATCCACTTTTGCCTTTTTCAAAAAGGCAGGCTATGAGTTTCGCATGAGCAGCGGGCGATCTTACCACCCGACGGTGGACGACCCGGAGCTGGAGCCGCTGCTGATACGCCCCCAAGAGATACCGCGCTACGTGGAACAAGGCATTCTGGACGCAGGCCTTACAGGAAAGGACTGGATAGAGGACAACGGGGCCGATGTGGAGGAGGTGGCCGAGTTTGTCTACTCTAAAGCTACACTAAACCCCATTCGTGTGGTATTGGCGGCAAAGAACGATTCGGGAATCAACTCGGTGCACGATCTGCAGGGCAAACGCATCGCCACAGAGTATGTTCGGCTTACCGAGCGCTACCTGCAGAGGCATGGGGTACATGCGCAGGTGGAGTTTTCGTGGGGCGCTTGCGAGGTAAAGGTGCCGGAGTTGGCCGATGCCATTGTCGTGAACACGGAGACGGGAAGCAGCCTACGTGCGCATGACCTCAAGATCGTGGATGTGCTTCTTGTCTCCACAACCCGTCTTATTGTGAATCGGGCCGCTTGGCAAGACGAATGGAAGCGCGCCAAGGTGGAAAATATCGCCATGTTGCTGCAGGGGGCACTAAACGCCGAGCAGCTTGTGGGGCTAAAGATGAACGTTCCCAAGGCGGAGTTAGAGCAGATTACCTCGCTGCTTCCCGCCCTGCGCAACCCTACAGTTTCCCCTCTGGCCGACCCGAACTGGGTGGCCATCGAGATTATTGTGGCAGAGAACACGGTCAGAGACCTGTTGCCGCGGTTGAAACGAGCCGGTGCCGAAGGCATTGTGGAGTATCCACTGAACAAGGTGATCTACTAAGGCAATGATCGCGCAGCTTCGTGGGCGGGTGGTGCGTGCGGAGGCCGGTGCGGTGGTGTTGGACGTTAACGGAGTGGGCTATTTGGTGCATGTGCCGACGCCGTTGCTTTCGAGCCTAAGCGCGTGTGAGGGCGATGTCACGCTGCTAACCCATCTTGTGGTGAGGGAAGATGAGCTGTCGCTTTACGGCTTTTCGCGCGCCACGGAGCTGCACATATTTCGGCTTTTGTTGAGCGTAAGCGGCGTAGGGCCAAAGGCCGCGTTGGCGTTGTTGTCGGCTCTCGAGGTAAGCGAGTTGGCCCGCGCCCTGTCTTCGGGGGATATAAAACTGCTTACCAAAGTGCCGGGGGTGGGGCCGAAACTGGCACAGCGGCTTAGCCTCGAGCTAGGCGACAGAGTTTCGGCGCTCGCTTTCGAGCAGCGTGTCGGGCAGGCTGTCGGCACCGGCGAGCGGACGGCCTTGGAGAATGCGGCGTGGGAGGATGCCATCGAGGGGTTGGTAGCGCTGGGCTACAGCCGTGCCGATGCTCGGCGAGCGGTGGAGCGCGTCTTTCCCGACTTGCCCGATCGAGCCGACGCCGCCGCGCTTCTGCAGGCGGGCTTGAAGTTGCTTACTTCGCGTAGGCAGTAGGTGCAGAGCCTTCCTTCACAGGGTTTGCCTCACGGCCCTAAAGGGCTATCCGGCACGCGCTGCCCCGGATTGTAGACCATGGCATACCATGGCCAAAATCCATCGCCCGGAAACTTGATCTGCAGCACCCGCACCGATCCATCGAGGTTCAGCCGAAGCGTGGTGCCCTCGCGCAGGTAGACGTTGGGTGGGTAGACGGGGTCGGAAGGAAACGTTTTCCTGAGTGGTGGATAGTTGGGAATGGGATAGCCGTGGTTGAAGTCGAGAATAACCCCTACCGAAGACGGAGGGAGGGCTAACAAGGCTTTCCACTCGTCATAGTTAGGTCCATCGTCACATCGGAAGGGAGGACAAGGCTCAAAGTAGCTGTAGGAAGAAGGGTAACGATAGTAGTAGTGTGGGGTGTTACCGGCATCCCAAAGCCAGTAGGCATAGTTCCCGGTGATGTCGTCGGGGCAGAGCAGCAGTTTGGGGGTGGAGACGTAGGTAGGCACCAGCCTATCAAGCAGGTAGGGCCGCTCTCCATTATAGTCTTCAAGATAGAGACGAAAGGCAATGCCGATTTGACGGAGGTTAGAGATGCAGACGGACTGTTTTGCCTTCTCTCTGGCGGAGGAGAGGACGGGGAAGAGGAGGGCAGCCAGTAGAGCAATGATGGCTATCACCACAAGCAGCTCGATGAGGGTGAAGCCTACGTAGGAACCGTTTCGTTTTGGCATCTTTGTAGCTCCTTTGGGAAAGGCACGAGCCAGAACCGTTTGCTGTCTGGCACGGCTCATAAAAGTGTTCGCATAGAAACATGTTTCCTTGCAACGCTCCAACGCTAGATGCCCTCGCGAGCATGTTCCAGAGTTTCTGCTCGCGAGGGCAGAGAGCCTGGTAGGTTAGGAGCCGGTACTTAGGCAAATTACAGGGCACACTACCGGCCCGGTTTGAGAATTGCAACATCCGGCTTGTACGGGGGACGAGCACCGAGTACAGACGACGGTGCCAGGCCCGTTGAGGTTTTTGCACATGTATTCCGCGTAGGCCATCGTATATTGCCAATACTGGCTCGTTAGTTGGCAGTTCATACTCTGTGCAACGCAGAAGGTCGCGGTTGGGCAGGTATGATAGGTCTTGCAGCTATAGCCCGTGGTGGGGCAGTTATCTACGATGTCGCCTCGAACGTTATTAGGGGCGCAGAGCGCGAAGGCGGCGAGACTAAGCACTGCCGACTGGGCTGCGGTGAGCAGGGTAGCCTACATCCGTTTCATGGTTCACCTCCTGGTTTACCACCCTATAGGGCAATAAACTACATTATAAACGTTTGACAGGGACGTTTTTGGACAGCGTTTGTAATGCCCCCTCCTTCCTCTCTAAACTACCCTGTATACCAGATGTTGCGAAAACGAACCGGGCAGCCATGATCGGCCAATGCGATGTTCATCGCATCAAAGCCGTTCCCAAGTTCATCGTGTTGAGGGGAATACGGCATCGGGGCTTCTGGAGTGGGGCTTTGCAGAGCCACATGATCAAGCACCCGAATGCCGTTAAGGTAGACCGTGATGATCGGTTTCTGCACCATTTGGCCGTGATGGTAGAGCGCAGCACGGAAATAGATGTCGAGGGCCTGCCACTTGCCGGCGGGTAAGGCCGCATTGACCAACGGCGCCTGTGTTTTATAGAGGGCACCGCAGCTCTGGGTGGTGAGAGGTTGTCCGTACGAGTCGGCTATGCATATCTCGTAGACACCGTGGAGCAGCACACCGCTGCGGTAGGGTGTGCTTCTTTTGGGATGCGGCGGGATCAAGAACTCCAGATGAATATGGCCATGGGGAAAGCTCCACACATCCCAAATGTCGCCGGTTCCGGGCTTAATCGTGAGCACACCGTTTGCGAAGCCCCATGGGAAGGTGTTTTTGGGGGCGGGTGCACCGCGAAGAGCCATGGGTGTTCCCGTTATGGGCTGCCAAAGCCTAGGGGGCTGGTTTCCTAACAGGATAGCTGCGCCTCTAGGAGGGGGCACAGGCTTTACGAGCGCGTGAGGCGTGGGAGGCTTTGCCTGGCAGAGTACCGCTGCGACCAGCAAAGCAAGGCTACTGTAGAGAAACGGATAGAAGGTTGTTGCTTTTTTCATTGTGAACGCTCCCTGTTCTGTGATGTGATAAAATCGCTTAAGAAGCACTGTCTTTCTCCAGACTGGCAGTCGTATTCCCCTCGCCCAGAGAGTGGCTGGACTCCTCTTGAAGCGGAGATGTTCCTTCTATGTTGTCGCAGGCTTCTTGATAGCGTGCCCGAATGTGTTGACATGCTCTTTGATAGCGCTTCACCACCGTGGGATATCGGAGTTCAAGCATATCAGCAATAGTTTTGAGGTCGTTGCCGGACAGGACGAGGAGGAGAATTTGACACTCTTCTTGAGAGAGCGATTGGGCGAGTTGAAGGATACAGACCGACTTTTCCTTGTAGTCAAAGTCTTTCTCACAGGCGATATCTCTATCGAGAATGTAAGCTAGCTGTACTTGCATGCTATTTTGGCGTTTCTTTGCACGCTGTTTGTCAATGAGATAGTTTTTGCCCGTTGCCACCAGCCAGGCGACAAGTTCGTTATCGGGTAAATTCTGCTTATGATGCTCAAAACAGCGTGTCCAGGCTTCCTGAACGGCTTCCAGAAGTTCCTCTTGGTTTGGCGCATAGGCCTGTAGTTTGCGACAGACCTCTTGATAAAGCTTAGGAATATCTCGTTCACCATCGTTGCTCATGGTTGTTTTGATCCTTGTTAATTGCAACATATGCAATTTTCAGCTTCATCCCTAAGTTTTCGCGATAACGAGTAAGCTCCCTTTGGAAACCAGCCATTTGAGTTGATGGCACGCTAATAGCAACCTCTTCAGGCCACCATCGGATAAGATGCCTGACAAACTCTCGCCCGGCCACCTGGGAGCCAACAAGCGTCTGCGGATCGGTCTGTCGTTCTGGGTTCAGTTCTGGACTGTTTATAATGCCAAGCATCTTCAAGATCCTTTTGTCATATTGTAATAGACTGTAGCTAGGGACTGGCTTTAGCTTGAGCCGAGGATGCCCGGGACTCCTCCAGCCCTAGCCTGTTTAGAAGAAGTGGTGGTATCCATGCAATAAGCAGGCCGAACACAACGGCCTCCAGAAGGTACTTGCCGATGTATAGCGTCAGCAGGTTGCGAATGGCTTGTTCTAAGTGCTGGGTAAGATAAGGATCGTCATGAGCCGACATATTGAGGCTGCCTATGTAATCTAGAACCGCTAAACTATATTGATATGCAAAGAAGGCAACACACGCTGCCAAAAAAGCCTCCTTCTTGCGTCGCCAGCGCCACACCACGTAGCCCCCTACAAGAACGCTGAGAAAAACGTCCCTAGGGACAATGTCGCTTGTGAATATAAAATATTTAAACCATGTCCCAAGTTGAGATTTGAGCGAGGGGGTGCCCTCTAGGCCCAACTCCAAAGTAAGAAAACTGGCAAGAAACTCGCACAGAAACCAGCCACATCCCCCCAACACACCGCCCAGCAAAAGGCGGATGCAGGCCTGTTTAACGGCATTTGCACTTGGAGGCTTCATCTTGGCTCTCCTGAATGGGGAAGCGGTGGGGCTTCCTTCCAGAGGGCGTAGATCGCTAAACCGGTAAGACCACTAGCCGAAAACATGTAGATGAACTCCACGCCAAGATAGCGGATAGCTTCAGACCGGCTGTTAGGAAGGTCATAACCGTGGCTCATGAGATAGATGCTGATGCTGTTTAAGAAAAGAGATGGCACCAGGGCTGTTAGCAAGAGGAGGGAAGAGGGGCGAAATCGAGGAAAAAGTTGACGCAGCAGTTCAAAAAGCAAGCCGACTACCGCCCCGCGTTGTGCCGCAGGCGCAAATGCCCAATGGCTGTAGAAACCGAGGCCGAAGGCCACATCGGTAACAACCAGAAAGACAAGAGCGCCGATCAAAGCGGCACATAGAAGCAGTCCTACATGCCACAGCAGGCGCCTCAACCCCTCCGGTGAAAGGAACGACTGCATCGGCTTATCCTTTGACAGGGCTATCCGGCACGGGTTGCCCCGGATTGTAGACCATGGCATACCAGGGCCAAAATCCGTCACCCGGAAACTTTATCTGCAGCACCCGCACCGAGCCGTCGAGGTTCAGCCGAAGCGTGGTGCCCTCCTTTTGGTAAACGTTAGGTGGGCAATTTGGAACTTCAGGTGCCCACTTGCACACTTCTGGATGATTCGGAATGGGGTAGCCATGATTAAAGTCGAGAATAACCCCTACCGAAGAGGGTGACATAGCCTTCAAAGCCTTCCAATAGGTTTCGCTCAGGTCTCCCGCATCGCATTTATAGGAAGGACAGGGTACAAAGTAGTTATAGGAGGTGGGATGCGGATAGGAGAAATGGGGGGTGGAAAGAACGTCAAAGCTCCAATAGCCGTAGTTGCCGGTAGTGTCGTCGGGGCAGAGCAGCAGTTTTGGAGCGGAGATGTAGGTGGGCACAAGCCTGCCTAGCAGCGAGGGACGCTGGCCATCGTAATCCTGTTGATAGAGATGGAAGGCGATACCGATCTGGTGAAGATTGGAGATGCACACGGTTTGTCTTCCCTTCTGTCTGGCGGAGGAGAGGACGGGGAAGAGGAGGGCAGCCAGCAGGGCGATGATGGCTATCACCACAAGCAGCTCGATGAGGGTGAAGCCTAGATAGGAACCGCTTCGTTTTTGCATCTTTAGACCTCCATAATAAGATTAGAGAAAGGGCATAGATCATCCTTAATTTAACAGGCTCTTTTTCGTTTTCAATTATAGCTTGCTTTTCTTTATATTTGCAAGTGTGGCAGCCCTAGAAGGCAACGGTTTTGCAATAGCTCTCTAGGGCTACCTCAAGGCATGGCTTAGCTGGACATGGAGGACTGACAGATGAAGGGGCACTTTACCGGCCCGGTTTGAGTGTAGCAGCAGCCTTCTTGTGCGGGATCAAGGCACTTGGTGCACACGACGGTGCCAGGCCCGTTGAGGTTTTTGCACATGTATTCCGTGTAGGCCATCGTATATTGCCACAAGATGCCCGGCCCTTGGCAGTTCATACTCTGCGCAACGCAGAAGGTCGCGGTTGGGCAGGTATGAAAGGCCGTGCAGCTATAGCCCGTGGTGGGGCAGTTATCTACGATGTCGCCTCGAACGTTATTAGGGGCGCAGAGCGCGAAGGCGGCGAGACTAAGCACTGCCGACTGGGCTGCGGTGAGCAGGGTAGCCTACATCCGTTTCATGGTTCACCTCCTGGTTTACCATCCTATGGGGCAATAAACTACATTATAAACGTTTAACAGGGACGTTTTTGGACAGACGGGCAAAAATTTTTTAACCTATCGCTTAAATCGTTTCTTGAAGGAGCCCCTACTTCCTCTGGATAAGACATCTCTAGGAATGGGCAACAAGAAGCTTGAGAGGCCATAGCGACGTAGATCACCATATAACTACCCTACAGCAGTGCATGCTCTCCTGGACATAAGAAGGGATGAGGCCTTTGCGGAATGGGCCTGTGGAGCAAGCCTTGCACATCATAGAAAAAAGCGGTAAGAAACCGAAGGTTTCTCTGCTTCGCTTCGAGGTGACAAGTTCTCTCGCTTCAAGGCCGACGCCCTCCCCCTCGTTCGAGATGACATTGCTCTCGCGCCACCGATGTCATCTTAAAGGCGATAGCCGAGAGAGCATAGCGGAAAGGAAGGCCGCTGCCTTTAGGCGTGCGGTTGTTTACTTTGTGTTTATTGGCACAAAAGTCCTCACTTGTTCGAGACTGGTGAGACGGTAAACCCTGTTTTGTGGCGTGATGAGTAGAAAAAAGGGTGTTCCTGTAATCCCACACCGTTTGGCGATATCAACATCGTCTGCAATAGCCCGACATGCATAGGACTCGTCCCGTTGAAGCTGGATTTTAGAGAGACGGAGTGATCGGAGGAGAGTGTTAAGCCAAGCAGGTGAGAGTGAAATTTGATGTGCATAGATTATATCATGAAAAAACCAGAACTTACCGTGGCGCCGGGCGACTTCAGCAACCTCGGCCGCTTGCGTAGCAAGAGGATGAATTGATTTGATGGGGAAATTGCGGAAGACGAACCTTAGTTGACCCTTACTATGTTGTATGAGAGTCGGGATTTGCGTTGCGGCATAGTAACAAGGAGGACATTGGTAATCGCCGAATTCAACAAGGGTAAAAGGCGCGGCGTAATTACCTAAGAATTCTGGATGCGCCCCAATAACAAGCGCCGGTGCCATTGCAATAGGTGCAGGCGGTGGGGAAAAACGTCGAGCATCCTCCACGATTTTATGAATAGTCAAACCTAGTGCGGATAGAGAGATGAACGCCAAAACGCCAATCAACAAAAAGTCTCTGTTACGCGCGAATATCATCTTCCTGGATCCTTTAGCCTGCTTATGGTAAGAAAGAGTACGGAGGAGTATGTTCTGCTAGGTAGTTGACGGAAACGGTTTTAACATGAAAATCGGCAAAGAGCGCGTTGAAACGCTCATAGGCGTAGGGCGGAATTCCCTCAGGACCATGCCAGGGTTGTATGTCGGAGACGAGGATCGCCTCCGTGGGGTCATGATAGTACTGATCGGTTTGATGAAAAAGTGCAGGCCACACTCCGTAATATGCATAGCTGCATCCGTAGACGCGATACATCTGCCAAATCGGGCCTGTGCCTATCAAGTAATGTTCTGCTGGGCAGTGAAATACCTCAGGGGTCTTTACATAAGGATAGAGCACTTCTACGTAGTCGGGCATTTTGGCAAGATATGGCACATAGGGGGTGTAGCCAGGGTCGCCCGGATGTGTGTTGAGCGCCGCTTGTTTTATAAAATTGTCCACAGCATAGGGATAGTATCCATCATAGTCTCGCTGATAGAGTGCGATGGCAACCCCTTGTTGTCGTAAATTGGAGAGGCACTGTAAGGTAAGTGCCGATTCATGTGCGCGGGCAAAAACAGGCAAGAGCAGTGCCGCTAAAATAGATATGATGGCAATGACGATGAGAAGTTCGATTAATGTAAGCCCTGAACTTTTCATTGTTGTTGTCCTTTATCGTTTTGCAGGATAAGTGAAGCCTCTGAACGGACGGCTTCAACGGGATCGGAGAGGAGATGTTCTGCCTCCTGAGCGGCCAAGCGAGGGTTCATAGCGTTAAGATGGCGCAATGCAAAAATACGTACGTATGGGTTCGGATCGGAAAGTTTGGTTTGAATCAGCTTCTGCGCCTCAATAGCGTAGGGGGTATGCCTTAATTGTGTGAGCGATCAATAGCTCTGTAACGAATAATAGAGGCTCTATAGTTAAGAAACAGCTTTATCTGGGCCATCTCCGCCGATGACAAAGAGTGCGTATGATGCGCTTTCATATCCAGATCGCGAGCCTCAATGTAGACTGTTGGGTCTATGCCGGTGGCTCGAGCAAGCCTCGCTTCATAGCTCCAATGGGTGTTGTAGTAACGCCAAAAGAGTATCGCGCCCACAAGCACACCCAAAGTAACCCCTATACTGATAGAAAGAAGTTTCTTATTTTTCATGGTTTGTCGTTTGAGGTCAGATACCCCTGGCTAAAGCACAGGGGCTTGTGCCTGATTGGAAGCATGACCCTCCAACCAACACAATAGGGCGTCTGAACTTTCGCCCCGTGCCTTGAGGTTTCTCGCCGCATTGAAATCAGCATTCGCCTCAAAGCCACACTGTTGACAGTGGAACCGGCTCTGGCTTTTGCGGTTCTCTCTCGCGCAATGTCCGCATACAGAACAGGTGCGAGACGAGTTACGCGGGTCAACCAACACAACAGGCACTCCTGCCGCCTCCGCTTTATAGGCGATAAATTGA
>Ga0209061_1004155_pt1 | contig 14341 bp, 9 predicted proteins | sample Coa_R1_10_FD_187157 | JGI IMG/M metagenome (GOLD analysis project Ga0209061, IMG submission 187157) | Surface soil microbial communities from Centralia Pennsylvania, which are recovering from an underground coalmine fire - Coalmine... | ecosystem: Environmental > Terrestrial > Soil > Unclassified...
TACGACAAGACCACCGACACCTACTTCTGGCGGATGACCGCCTCCGACGAGCAGAACGGCGCCGCCTTCGTGGCCTGGGCGGTCAGGCAGGGCTACAAGCGGATCGCGCTGATCTTCCAGAACAACGGCGACTCGCAGAGCAACCAGCCGGGCGCGGTGGCCGCCATGGGCCGCAGCGGCGCCACCATGACCGCCAACCTCACCATCCCCGGCGACGCGTCGTCGTACTCGAGCGTGGTCGCCCGGGTGATCGCCGGGAAGCCGCAGGCGCTCATCTTCGCCGCCGACCCGCAGACCTCGGCGACCTTCCTGTCCGAGTACCGGCAGCTGAGCGGCGGGAAGGTGCCGCCGCTCATCACGGCGACCGAGTCGCTCACCCCGGCGTTCTTCTCCACCGTGCAGAAGGTGATGGGGACGGCCTACATGACCCACGACATCTCCCTCGTCGGGACCTACATCAGCCCGTCCACGGCCGCGTACGCCCTGTACAAGCAGGCCGTCTACGGCACCCCGCAGATCAAGGACCCCGCGACGATCCTCGGGGTCGGCACGATCTCGGCCATCTATGACGGCATCACCTTGATGTCGCTGGCGATGGACGAGGCGCACAGCACCAGCGGCGCGGTGTACAACTCCGACATCGCGAAGATCGCGTCCGGCGCGCCGGGGTCGGTGACCGTGGACTCGTATGCCTCCGGGCTGGCCGCGCTCAAGGCGGGCAAGCACATCCACTACGAGGGTGTCGGCGGCGCGATCCACTTCAACGCCTACCACAACTCGCCTGGCAACTTCTCCGCCTCCGGGTTCGCCGCCAACGGCAGCCCCACCTTCCTCGGCGAGATCCCGGGCACCGAGGTGCAGAGCCTGGTCTCATGAGGGTCCTGATCGAGGCGGTCGGGTTCGGCATCGCCTCCGGCGCGGTCATCTCGCTGGGAGCGGTTGGCTTCACCGTTCAGTTCGGCATCAGCAACGTGCTGAACATCACCTACGGCTCGCTGATGACGCTGGCGGCCTACCTGGGTTACCTGCTGCTGCAGGCCGGGCTGGACGTGTGGCTGGCGCTGGCCCTCGTCGCGGCGGCGATCGGCCTGGCGTCGGTGGCGTTCAACCGCGCGCTGCTGGCGCCGCTGACCCGGCGCGGCACCGGCTTCGTGGGGGTGGTCATCGTCACCGTCGCCGCCGCGATCGTGCTGCAGTACTGCATCGTCGCGGTCGCCGGGCCGGACACGGTCTCGTACGGCCAGCAGGCCGGCAGCACCGTCCGCGGCGGCGACCTGGTGTTCACCACCTCCCAGCTGATCATCATCGGGCTGGCGCTGGCCCTCATGCTCGCCCTGCACCTGCTGCTGACCCGGACCCAGCTCGGCCGCGCGATGCGGGCGACCGCCGCCAACCGGACCGTGGCCCGCGGCTGCGGCATCCGCACCGAGCGGATCATCGATGTCACCTGGCTGATATCCGGGACGCTGTGCGGGGCGGCCGGGGTGGCGCTGGCGATCAGCACCGTCTCGTTCGACTTCACGCTCGGACCGACGTTCCTGATCTACATGATCGCCGCGGCGGTCCTGGGCGGCATCGGGCAGCCCTACGGGGCGATGATCGGCGGCCTGCTGGTCGGGGTGGTCAGCCAGGTGGCCGCCGCCTACACCAGCCCCGCCTACCAGGATGCCTGGGCGTTCCTGATCCTCATCGTGATGCTGCTGGTCAGGCCGAGAGGCCTGCTGGCCGCCGGCACGGCGAGCGCCCGGCGGCTGGCCGGCTGACCCGGCCGGAAGGCGAGGCACACCGGGGAGGCGAAGCAAGCGGCCAGGGAACCCGCGCGCAGGCAGGAGGAGAGCACACGATGAGCGGCATCGCCTACTACGTGGTGGTCATGCTCGTGTACCTGGGGACGGACCTGCTTGCCGCCTGGGGGCTGAACCTCGAGTTCGGAGTGGCCGGGGTCGCCAACTTCGCCTACATCGTCCTGGTCGCCGCCGGCGCGTACTTCTACGCGGTGCTCACCCTCGGCTCGCCGGCCGCCCAGGGCGGGTACCAGCACTACATCATCGGCCTGCGGCTGCCGGCGGCGGCCGCCATCGTCGTGGCGGCGCTGATCTGCGGCGTCCTGGGCTGCCTGATCGGCGTCACCGGCCTGAAGCGGCTGCGCGCCGACTACCAGGCGGTCGTCATGCTCGTCATCTCGATCCTGGCCACGACGGTCGTCGGCGCCGACACCGGCCTGTTCAACGGCGACGACGGGCTCAGCGCGATCCCGAACCCGCTGGCCGCGGTGAACCCGGCCAGCCGCGGCTGGTACTACGTGGCGGTGGTGGCCGCGGTGTGCCTGCTCGGGTACCTGGCGCTGCGCAGGTTCACCGCGGGCCCGCTCGGCCGGGCGCTGCGGGCGGTGCGCGAGGACGAGGAGGCCGCGATCGCCGTCGGCAAGGACGTGGTCCGGCTGCGGCTGGCGGTGCAGGCGGTCGGCGGGGTGTACGCGGGGCTGAGCGGCGCCCTGCTCGCCGGGTTCATCGGCGGCTGGTCGCCGTCGTCGTGGCAGTACGTGGAGACCCTCGCGCTGCTGACCGCCATCATCGTCGGCGGGCTGGGCAACGACGCCGGGGTGCTGCTCGGCACGGCGGTGGTGCCGGTGCTGATCCTGCAGGGGGTGCAGTTCCTTCCCCAGTTCAACAGCGCGCCGGAGCTGATGGCCGACCTCGGCTGGATCATCCTCGGGCTGCTCACGATCGCGTTCGTGTTCGCCAGGCCCCAGGGACTGATCCCGGAGCGGCGCCCCCGCTACGCGGCCCGCCCGGGGGCGGGCGGGCCGTCGCGCCGGCCGCGGCGCGGCGGGCGGGCCGCGGCGCCAGGGCCGGCGGCCGCGGGCCCGGCCGCGGCGGTCCGGGACGCGAGCGCGCGCCCGGGCGCTGCCGTCGCGACGCCGCCGGGACCTGATGCCGGGCGCCTGCCGGCCCCCGGCGGCGCCGGCGGCCGCATGCCGGCGGGCGCCGGCGAGCCGATCCTGGTGATCTCCGGCCTCACCCGGCGTTACGGCGGCGTGCGCGCCGTGGACGGCGCGGGCTTCACCGTGCGCTCCGGCGCGATCACCGGGCTGATCGGCCCCAACGGCGCGGGCAAGTCGACCGCGCTCGGCCTGATCAGCGGGTTCCTGCGGCCCGACGCCGGCCGGGTCATCTTCGCCGGCCGCGACGTCACCCGGCTGCCCGCGCACGAGCGCGCCCGCCTGGGCATCGTGCGGACCTTCCAGCTGCCGCGCGAGTTCCGCGCGCTGACCGCGGTGGAGAACCTGCTCGTCGCCGCGCCGCGCCAGCGCGGTGAGTCCGCGGGCGGCGTCGCGGTCGGCAGGCCGCTGTGGCGGCGCCAGGAGGCCCAGCTCGTCGAGCGGGCGACGGCGCTGCTGGAGTTGTTCGGCATGGCCGACAAGCGCGACGAGCGGGCGGGCACCTTGAGCGGCGGCCAGAAGCGGATGCTCGAGGTGCTGCGGGCGCTGATGGCGGAACCGCGGCTGCTGCTGCTCGACGAGCCGATGGCCGGGCTTGCCCCGGTGCTGGCGGAGCGGCTGGAGGCGGCGTGCCGGGAACTGGCCGCCGGCGGCATGGCGATCTTGCTGGTCGAGCACGAGCTGCGCGCCGTCGAGCGGCTGTGCGAGCGGGTCGTCGTCATGGCCCAGGGCAAGGTCATCTCCGAGGGCCGGATGGCCGAGCTGCGCGGCCGCAAGGAGGTGCAGGACGCCTATGTCGTCGGCTGATCCGGCGGTCCCGGGCCACCCGGGCGCGCTGGCCACCGACCGGCTGGTCGCCGGCTACGGGGACATCCCGGTCATCCGCGGCGTGGACGTCACGGTCGGGCCCGGCGAGCTGGTCGCGGTCGTGGGGCCCAACGGCGCCGGGAAGAGCACCCTGCTCAAGGCCATTCTCGGGCTGGCCAGGGTCATGAGCGGCCGGGTCCTCGCCGGCGGCGCGGACGTCACCGGCCGGCCGCTGGAGTACCTGGTCCGGCTCGGCATCGGCTACGTCCCCCAGGTCGACGACGTCTTCGACTCGCTGAAGGTCAGCGAGAACCTCGCCATGGGCGGCTACCTGCTGAGCAAGCCGCAGCGGCTGGCCCGGATCGAGGAGGTGCTCGCCATCTTCCCCGCGCTGCGCGGCCTGATGGGCCGGTACGTGGGCACGATGAGCGGCGGCGAGCGGAAGATGACCGCGATCGCCCGCGCCCTCATGCTGGCGCCGCGGGTGCTCGTGCTCGACGAGCCCACCGCGGGGCTGTCGGCCGCGCTGACCGACATGGTGCTCGGCGAGCAGGTCCGGGCGCTCGCCGATCACGGCCACGCGGTGCTGCTGGTGGAGCAGCGCGCCCAGGCCGCGCTCAAGCTCGCCGACAGGGCATACGTCCTCGTGCAGGGGCAGGTGGCGATGGCCGCCGACGCCGCCGAGGTGCTCGCCAGCCCGCAGATGGCCGAGGTGTTCCTCGGCGGCCGGCCCGAGCAGGCGAAGGTGCCGGATCAGCAGCAGTGACCGGGCCCGGCCGCCGCGCCGGCGGCGAATTTCCACTGATTTCTCCCGTATCCTGCCGCATCGGAGGTATCGTCCTGTCCCGTGAGCGGCGGGGCCCGCCGGCCGATGGGCGCGCGCAGGCAGGCGATCTACGCCCGGATGGAGGAGATCAGCTTCCGTTCGGCGGTGATCGCCGGGGCCGCGGCGGCCGCCGGGGTCGCGGCGGCCGCCGGCGCCGTCGTCGCGGCCATCGTGCTGGCCGGCCATCATCCGCCGGCCGCCCGCCCCGCGGCCGCCCTGCCCGCCGCGGCCGCCCGGCCCGCCGCGGCGCGCCCGCCGTCCGCGCCATCGCTGCCGTCCGCGGTCCGGTCGCCGGCCTCGGCGACCCCGGCGCACAGCCCGGTCCCGCGGGCCGCGGCGGCGCTTCCCCCGGCCTACCCGCCGCCTGCCGCCGCGCCGGGGCCCCGGTCCTCGCCCCCGCTGCCCCCGGCTGCCCCCGTGCCGCCGCCGGCCGGCTGGCCCGCGGCGTGGCCGCCGCGCCCGCCGCGCGGCTGGGACCGGCCCTGGTACCCGTGGCCATGGTGGTCCCCGTTCCCGCCGTGGCACCATCGCGGCCGCCGGTTACCGCCTGCACGGCCCGGAAGGTGCCAGCCCCGGCCGTTCAGCTCAGAGATCCCGCTATCCGGAACGAGCCGGTGTGGCACGCTTACCACGCGCCGGGCCCGGCCCCGCGAGGCCGCCGGCCGGCGCGGTGCCGGCCGCCGCCAGGCCGGCCGGCGGCCGGGCCCCGCGGCTCACCCGCCGTCACGGAACGCCTCGGCCTTGCCGATCGCGGCGGCCGTCCTCCTGGCGATGCCGCGTTCGTTCAGCATCTTGGTGGTGACGCTGAACAGCGGGAGCACCGAGACGCCGTCCCCGCTGACCTCGAACACCGTCCCGCCCGGCTCCTCGCGCAGCACGACCCTGGCCCGTTCCAGCCCCTTGCTGACGACCAGCGTGGCCTCGCCCTCGGCCCGGACCTGGTACTCGCCGCCCATCCCGAGGCCGATCACCTCCGCCGCCCGGTCCGCGGATATCCCCGTCCGCTGTACCCTCACGCTCTGCATGTCGTGGCGTTCCCTTCGGGTCAGGATCCCCCGGCAGAACATACGGTACATGCCTACCCGGCCCGCGTGTACCAGCCGAGCCCGGGGCGCTCCACCCGGCGCTGCGCCGGCTGGCCGGCCGGGGATGCTCTCGGTCCAGGACACCGTCTCCGCCTGCCGCCGCCCGGTGCGGCTGCACCGGGTCACCGAGGCCGGCCGCGCCGATGCCGGGAGCGCAACTCGTCCAGTTCGATCTGCGCCGACCGCAGCAGCCGCTGGGGCTGGTTCTGCACCTGAGGGCTGACGCGGAACGGAAGCCGGCGCCGCCGCCTCGTCCGGCACGGCGCCAACAGGCAAGCCGCGGCGGGCCGGCCGGCGGTTACCTCGCCTGGCGCGTGCGGCGCGAGCGTCACGAGCCCATCGTGGCGGCGTGCGTGATCAGCAGCGAGTCGGGCGGGGCGAGGTCCACGCCGTCCGGGTCGTCCAGGTAGCCGGGTCCCCGCCCGGGCACGCCGGTGTGCCCGTACTGCCACACGATGCGCCCGGTAGCCGGGTCGAGCACGCACACCCGGTCGTTGAAGTCGTCGTTGAGCAGGATGTCGCCGTTCGGCAGCGGCAGCGCCAGCGAGGGGTGGTTGAACCCGCCGTGCCGCCACAGCAGGCGGCCGCGGGAATCGAACTCGACGACCTGGCCCGGGTCGGAGTAATCGGCGGTCAGGTAGCGTCCCGGGTACACCTCGTTGCTGTCCGAGGGGTACAGCACGCCGGGCGGATGCGCCGACCATGCCACGGCCCCCGCCAGGGACATCTCGTCCGCCCAGTCGCCGTTGATCTCGGTGACCAGGTAGCGGCCGTCGGTCAGCGGGAACACGCCGTTCGGGCTGCCGAACCGCCGCGGCGGACCGTGCACGCATCCCTGGGTGGTCTCGCCGATGACCCGGCTCGGGGCGTGCGCCGGCGGCGTGATCAGCAGGATGCGGCAGTTCTTGATGTCGGCGGATACGATGGCGCCGCCGGGGGTGAGCATCGCGTCGTCGGGATGGGACAGCTGCCCAGGCCCGCTGCCCGGGACACCGGGCGTGCCGTAGCGGTAGACGATCCTGCCGTCGGCCACCGAGATCACGCTGATCACGTCCTGGTCTTCCTGCGTCGCGATGATGTAGCGGCCGTCGGGAGAGAAGAACGCGTCGTCCGGCGCCAGGAAGGTCTGCCCGGGGGCGAGGCCGCCCGGCCGGGGGAACTCCCACCTGATCCGGCCCTGCGGGTCGACGATCAGCAGCCGGTTGTTCTCGTGGTCGGCGATGAGCACGTCGCCCGGCAGCGCCGAGGGATCCGAGCCCGGAGCGAGCCGCCCCGGCCCCGTGGCCGGGGCGAGCCAGGGGGCACCGGGCGGCGGGACCACCCGCCCGGCCGCCACCAGCCGCAGCGTTGACACGGCGGGGACCGGGCGCCCGCCGACCTGGCCGCCGATCAGGTAGCCGACGTCCCCGCTGACCGCCGCCGCCGCGTAGCTGACCGGCACCGCAAGCCGGCCGGCGGCCGTCACGCGGCAGGTGGCCGGGTCGAACCGGTACACGGCCCCGCTCGCCCGCCCCGCGGTGCCGCCCGCGGCGGTGCCGCCCGCGATGCCGCCGGCCAGGTAGACCTGGCCGCCGAGGCTCAGCGCCGCCGCCCCGTACAGCGGCCGCGGCAGGTGCCCGGCGACCGCGGCCGCGCCGGTCGCCGGGTCGACCCGCTGGATGACGTCCGTGGCGCCGGTGGCCGCCTGGCCGCCGAACACCCAGACCGCGCCGCTTGCGGCGGCCGCCGCGGCGTAGCGGACCGGCACCGGCAGCCGCGCCGCCGCCCGGAGCCGGCCCCCGGCGACGGCGAGCACGCGCGGGTCGGGACGCGCCCCGCCGGCCGCCCCGACCAGGTACCGCGCCGAGCCCGCGGTCACGCTGCCGGCCCCGCCGAGCACCGCTGCCGCGGCCTGAAGCGCCGCGCGCCCGGCGGTTGCCGGGTGACTGGCGCCGGTCACCGGGTCCAGCCAGGTCGCAGGCCGGCTGGGCGCGCCGTCCGCGGTCAGCCCGCCGGCGATCAGCAGCCCGGGCCCCGCGGACAGCGCGACCGCATGGCTGACCGCCGCCGGAAGCTGGTACGGCGCGGGCATGAGCTGAAGCGCCATCGCCGGGCGCCCGGCTGCCGGGACACTGCCACCTGCGGAGGCGGGGACGCAGCCGTTCACGGCCGCCGTCCCGCCCGTCCCGCGCGCGCCGCCCGCCGTGCATGCCGCGGCCAGCAGCGAGCAGGCGGCGACGGCGGCCGCCGCCGCGATGCGGAATCGCCTGGATGACACCGGCTCCCGTCCTGGACCGCATCTTCCCATGCCGTCAGCTCCCGCTGGTCGCTTGGCGCGGTCCGCGCCGCGCGGGACCGGCGTCGCGTGAGGCTACCCGCCGCCGAGCCCCCCGACCACCACAACGAGCCGCCGGACCGCCTCGTTACGACCAGCGCAACGCGAAGCCGGTCAGCGTGTACCCGAGCGCGTTCAGCGTCGGCTGGATGAAATCGTCCTTGATGATCTGCCCCGCCTCGCCCTCGGCGCTGCCGATCAGCGGGCCGGTCACCTGCGGGTCGTGAGTGGCCTGGTGGAACGCGAGGTTCTGCGCCTGCGCGTACAGCACCGAGACCGAGAACTGCGGCCGGATGAGCGCACCGCAGCCCAGGCCCGGGTACGTCCAGCTATGCTGGGTGACCAGCGGCCGCGACAGGGTGTCATCGACGGTGACGTCATGCACGGACTGCGGAAGCTGCGGCCGCGGCAGCACGATCGTGACCGCCGCCCGGCCCGGCGCGCCGCCGGCCGGCCGCGCCAGCACCTGCAGCCGGTAATGGCCGGTGCCCGCACGCCACCACGCGGGGCCCGGGTTCAGGTCGACGGTCGCGGACGCGTGCCCGACCGCGTAGAACGTGCCGGAGTACCAGCACGGCCAGGGGCCGATGCTCTTCGAGACCGTGTGCGTGAAGACGAAGTTGAACGTCTCCGTGCCGAGCGCGGGCCTGGAGATGCCCTCGATCTTCTGCAGCACCCACGGTCCCACGTCGGTGTCGGTGCTGGTGCCGGCGGCGATCGCCTGCCATGGCCAGGCGAAGCTTACCTTCGGCAGGTGGACGGCGAAGCCGAACAGGTGCAGCGCCGCCGACAGCGCCGCCAGCGCCGCGAACGCGATCGCCCTGCGGAACAGCAGGCCGGCGACGCCCAGCACCGCCGCCCACCGCAGCCACGGCGGCATCCGCCGGCGTCGACCGTACCGCCCGGCCCGGCCGCCCCGGACCTCCCGGACCGCCTGTACCGCCTGGACGCCCGGCGCGTCCGGTCCGGGCGACACCGGGCCGGGCGGCGGACAGGTGCCGTAGCCGTCCGCGGCTCGCGGTGCCGTGCCGTCCGCGGGCCCGGACGTCCCGGTGGCGAGCATCCCCAGCAGCAGGACCAGCAAGCGAACCATGTCTCGGCCTCCCTTGGCGGTCACCCGGCTGCCGGGTAGCCGAGCAGCAGCACCACGGGCACCGCGCCGAACGGCATCCGGAACCGGCTGCCCGGCTTGTCGGGGGCATTCGGCTCGTCGATCGCCGGCCAGCGCATCCTCAGGTGCTCGGCCGTCAGGCCCGCGACCGAGTACGGAAATTCCATGGCGGATACGCGGTGGGCCCGCAGCAGCCCGCCCCAGCGGAATGCCGCGAACACCCGGGCTAGGTCCGGGACCGGCAGCGTGCGCCGCGCGGTCAGGTCGATGCCGTAGACCGCGGCGGCAAGCTCGATCAGGTCGGCGGCGCACTGCGCCAGCGCGTGCGACTTGGTCAGGTACGCAGTCCCGTCGGGATTGGCGCTGCCCAGCTTCTCGCCGTGCACCGGCGAGTAGCGCGGCTGGGCCTTGCACTGCATCCAGTCGCAGGCGGCCAGCAGCTGCCAGCGGATCCCGCTGTCCCCGGCCACGTCCCGGTACAGCGGCTGCGAGCGGACCAGCGACACCTTGGCCGTGGTGACAAACTCGTCGGCGACCTTCCGCGGGATGCGCTCCAGGTACCGGCCGGCGGCGGCACCGCCGCCGCGCGGTGCGATCCGCGGCGCCGGCCGGACGCCTGCGCCGCCAGGCCGCCCGGCCGGGCCGGCCGCCCCTGGCGCGCCAGCCCTCGTCCCGGCGAAGGTGAAGGGCGCGCCGGGAATGCTGGCCCCGCCCGGCGCCACCGTGACCGGCCCTGCCCCGGCGGCCTCGCCGGCGCCGCCGTCGGCTGCGGCGGCCGGGCCTGCCGCCGGAACGGCCGCCGCCGCAACCCCGGCCCACCCGGCCGCCCCCGCCGGTGTCGGCGCGGCTGCGGCGGCTGCGGCCGGCGTGGCCGCAGCGGCCGGTGCCGGTGCCGGGTGCGCCACCGACGACGCTGCGGCCGCCGGCGCCGTAGCCGTTGCCACCGCGTCGTACCGGTACAGGTCGTACAGCTGCATCAGCGCGATCAGCTTGGCGCCGTAACCGGGGTCGGTCGCGTACACGCCGGTCAGGTCGTTGGCGAACGCGTCCGGCGTGTGGCGGTCCGCCATGGCCTGCCGGTACGCCGGGTCGGTCGCCAGCAGCTGGGCGTGGTCGGCGATGCTCTCGGCCACGTTGTGGTACACGCGGAACGGCGCCGTGATGGTCACCCACTGGCCGTCCTGGTATTCCTGCGTGCTCAGCATGGTCGATCCGGCCGGGCCGGTGCCCTTGATGCCGAACAGGTTGTGGTCCTGGGCCGCCAGTTCGCTGTGTCCCCAGCCGGACTCCTCGATGGCCTGCGCGATGGTCACCGAGGCGGGGATGCCGTAGCTGCGCTGCGCCGCGATGGCCCCGGCGGCCACCTCGTTGATGAACGCCTGCTGGGCGGCGGTGTCCGGCGCCCCGGCGGCACCCGCAGCCGCGAGGCTGCCCCCGGGACCCGGGCGCTGCGGGCCTGCCTGCCGTCCCGCCCCGGCACCGTGCGCCGACCCGGCGCGACCGGTACCGGAGCCCTGCGCCCGTCCGGTCCGCCCCGCCCCGAGGCCGCCCGGCGGCCCGCCGGGCACCGCGGCCGGAGCCGCCGAACCCGCCGCGTCCACCCCAGCCGGCGCCGCCGCCGGCGCCGCCGCGGCAATGCCGCCGGCCGCATCCAGTGTCGCCGGCTCGGCGCCCGGTATCGCCGCCGCGCCCGGCCGCGCGCGCGCCACGCCGGCCAGCTCGCCGCCCTTCGCCTGCCGCGGCCGGCTGGACAGCCGGGCCCGCGGATCATCGTGTCCGGCCGCCACCTGCGGCTGGGACGCCACCCCGCCGGCCGCGGCTGCCTGCGGTGCCGCGGCTGCCTGCGGTGCTACGGCTGCCTGCGGTGCCGCAGCCGGCTGCGGTGCCGTGAAGCCCGGCCGGAGGGCCACCGGCGCCGCGCCGGGTATGGCCGCCTGTCCGGGTCCCGGCCCGGAGCCGCCCGCGGCGTGCGCAGCAGCGCCGGCCGCACCCGGCCCCGCCGCGGTCCCGCCGCCGGCCAGCGGCGCGCCCGCGTCGGCGAGCTGGTCCGCGGCGGCCGGCTGCGCGCCGGCCGCACTGCCCGGTCCGGCCGCCTCCAGGGAGCCGTTGTCCACGAACCCGGTCACGCCCTGCGCGCTCAGCGGGGCAGGATACGAGTGGGCATTGACGGAGAAGTTGGGTAGCGAGTCGCCGCCGATCGTGGACAGCACACCGTCGGCGTAGCTGGTCACCACCTCGACGTGCCCGTCGAAGAGCACCCAGTCGCCCGGCTGCGGCTGATAGCCGTCGCCGAGCGGGTGCCACCGGCCGTTCGCCTGCGCGTCCTGCAGGATCGAAACGATGTTCATTGAATCCGGGTTCGGGTCCACCCGGACGTCGGCCCATGAATGCAGCGGCCACGGATAGGACGTGCCGCCGGTCACCCAGCTTTGCTGGCCCGCCGCCCGGGCGCCGAGCGCCAGGGTCAGGCTGGCGAAGGCGGCGCACGACTCGCCGTGGTCGGCCCCGTCCGTGCTGTCGCGCTGCCAGATGGCCGCCTCCATCTCCGCCGGGGTCTTCACCTGGGCCATCCGCAGGTAGTACCTGGCGACGCTGACGATGGAGGCACGCAGCCTCGCGTCGGCCGGCGATGGCGAGCTGGCATGGTGCCAGAACGCGAGCAGATGGGCGGGCATGCTCGTCGGCGAGGTCAGGTCGGCAACCGACCCCTGGGCAAGGGAGAATCCGGTCATCGCACCGCACGTGCTCAGGCTCACCAGCGCGGTCGCCTGCTGCAGCCGCTGCCTCCGTGCGGAACGCACGAATTCACCTCCCCGCAGTCGCATCGCCGAGTTGCTCATGGCCGGCTCCGTCGCGATCCGGCTATCCCTGCGGGGATAGGGATTTCAGAATGGCCTGGACCTGCGGATTGCCCGGGTCGTTCGCGTTCTGGAAGAGCACGGCGGCGTCCCTGGCGTCCGCGGCCGGCGCGCCGACGAACCACGCCCGGTACACATCCGACACCAGCGCCGCCTGACCCGCCGCGCTGGTCACCGGCTGGGCGCACACGCTCGGGTAGCCGGCCCGTGACACCACCGCGGGCGAGCCGGTGTACCGTGCGCAGTTGGCCGGGTTGCTCTCCAGGCCCGGCTGCACCGACGGGCTGCCGGTCGCGCTGGTCAGCGTGGCGCCGCCGATGATGTTGTTGATCGCGCGGGCCGCCACGGCCAGGCTGTCGATCGGGTCGTAGGGGTTGTACGGGTGGTGCAGGTCGAGTGACCAGGCGACCTCGCCGCCCTGCGCCGGACTGATCGGCTCCAGCCCCTTCCTCCCGGTCTTGGGGTCGCTGTAGGCGGGGTTGTCGTCGCTGGTCAGCAACGAGAACACCCACAGCACCTGGCTGGTGTCCTTGCCGCAGGCGAAGTTGACCTGGTCAGGTTCAGACGCGACGTTCGGGTTCTGGCAGGCCGTGCCGATCTCGCTCCTCACCAGCGACACGCTGGCCGGCCACGACGGACCCGGGCGCAGCGCCAGCATGAGGCCGCCGATCAGCAGCGCGGCCGCGGCAGCGATCCACAGCGCCATCTTCCGCACCCGCGAGCCCCGCATCGGGTCGGCGCTGCGCCGGCCGCGGTCGATCAGCGTCCTGGTGCGCTGCCGCCCGGCGGCCGCCCGGCCGGCCGGGCGGCCATGCGGGCGGGTGCCCGCCGATGCCGCCACGGCGTGCCCCGGCAGGCCGGAGTCCTCCTCGGCGTCGGCCTCGTCGTCAGCCGCGTCGCCGGCGAGCCCGGCAGGCCCCGGCACCGCAACCCGGCGGATCGCGGTCCGCCGCCGGGGCACGGCGGCTGTGCCGCGCGCCGGCCCGAGACGTTCGCGCTGCCGGGACTGGCGCCAGTCGGATAGCTTGCTCTGCAGGTCTATCGCTGTCGTTTCTATATCGGAGAGCCACTCGTCGTCGTCATCGTCAAATTGTTCGAAATACTGTCCCATTGTCTCTGCCCCTGAACTGTCTCGCGCCCTCCTGCCCTATGGCCGGCTGCGGCGGGTACGCCGGCTCCCGGTGCGCGCCGCCCGCAGTGCGGCAGGCGAGGCGCAGGCCCCGGCGCCCGGCACCGCGCCCGAGTGCGGCGCGGACGCGGGCCGGGCGCCAGCGACGCTGCCAGCCATGCGTCTATTAGAACACATGTACGAGCAGGATGGAAGAAGTCTGGGCCAGATCCTAACTCCGTTTGATCAGCGGGCAGCGCAGGGCGGCGCCCGGCCCTGGTGCCCGCGGCCCTGGTGCCCGCGGCCCTGGTGCCCGCGGCCCTGGTGCCCGCGGGCCGGCGCTGACCCGGGGTAACCGGGGGCCGCCGCAGGTGCTGCGCACCGCGGGCTAGCTAGTTGCGGCGCTCCCAGGTCGCGCTGAAGTTCTCGCCGCCGCTCAGCGCCGAGACTGAGTCCTTCTGGCGCCCGGAGCTGTCCACCATGATGATCTTGGTGAGCCCGCCGGCGTTGCCGAGGGCCGACCCGTTGGCCAACGACCCGGTGAAGCTCACCGTGCCGAAGTCGGCCAGCGGCAGGATGCCGCCGCTGAAGGTGCAGCAGGGCGCCTCGACGATAACCTCGGCCGACGACCGTGCCGCCCCGGCCAGGCTGGCCGTCGTGGTCTGGCTCCAGCCCTCAGTGGCGTCGGCGATGTGCAGGCTGAACGAGCTGCCGCCCTGGTAGGTCACCGTGGCGGTGAGGTGGTCACCGGGCCTGACGGCGTTCGGGTAGTTCTCCGACGGGCCCGGGTACATCTCATACCACGCGGAGTACTCGGCCGTGCGGCCCACGCAGTCGGCCTCGGTGCCGGTCTGCTCCACCGTGCTGCTGCTGTAGCCGTCGATGCCGACCCAGAACGCGGAGTACTGGTCGCCTCCCCGGCAGGTGACCGACGGCTGCGTCCAGCTTGCCGCGGCGCTGGTGTAGGTCCCGGCGGTGCCCGCGTAGCCGGACCAGTTCGTGCTCTCCGCCTGGTGCCTGATGGCGCCGCCGGCCCGCGGGCCGCCCGAGCCGACCAGGTGAACCGGGCCGCCCGGGGTGAACCGGCTGGCGCCGGCCGTCGCCGCTGACGCGCTGCTGGCGGCGACTGCCGTCCCGCCCGCCACGGCCAGCGCGGCGAGCAGGATTGCCCATCGTCGTAGCATCGAGGCTCCTCGTGTGGTCTGGGCCACCCCGGCCGGCGGACGGGCTGTGCCCGTCTGCCATATTTCGTGGCTTTATGCGATATTAACTTTTGGTTGCGGGGAATCGA
>Ga0209061_1004156_pt1 | contig 14337 bp, 9 predicted proteins | sample Coa_R1_10_FD_187157 | JGI IMG/M metagenome (GOLD analysis project Ga0209061, IMG submission 187157) | Surface soil microbial communities from Centralia Pennsylvania, which are recovering from an underground coalmine fire - Coalmine... | ecosystem: Environmental > Terrestrial > Soil > Unclassified...
GATCCGGTTATGCCCAGCGTCGTGCCACTCTCGCAACCAGTTACCCATGTCATTATGCCTGGCTAAGTGGGGTGAATAGAGGGCCTGGGATTGTGGAGAATGCATTTGCATCTAGAAAAAGAAGAAGCATGAAATATTTACAGCGTTTTCAGCGGGTAAGAGAGTATCTGATTGCCGGAGCCTTTATTTTCCTCCTTGCGGTAACTGGAGGGCAGCAGCCGGTGCGCGCCTCTTTGTCGCCAATGAGCGCTTTGTGGAGGCTGTTGCCTCAGAATCCCGCGCCCTTTATGCATCGCCCATATTATGGCGAGCAGCCAGTTCGAGACCGCATTAACTCATATTTTGATCATGACAAGCCCTGGTATGCTGATGACGGGATCTTTGTGCGCTACGATGGCAAACGCTGGACAGGCGCAGATACGTCAGTTCTCAATTGCACGCCCGGCGCGACTTGCTACGATGGGCACAATGGCTACGACCTGCATATGCGCTTCGAGCCGGTGCTCAGTTCGGCCTCCGGCACGGTTGTACGCGCGGGCTGGTACAACGCGTTAAATCATAGCGATGGCTTTGGGCTGTGGGTCGCCATCGATCACGGCAACGGCTACCTTACCGTCTATGGTCATCTAAGCGCGATCACAGTCAATACCGGTGAGCATGTTGGCACCCAGTGGCAGATTGGCACCAGCGGCACCAGCGGCTCGTCGACCGGGCCTCATCTACACTTTGGCACCTATTACTATCCCTCCTGGGAGGTCACCGATCCTTTCGGCTGGCAGGGCAACTATGCCGATCCAAATATTGTGCCCGATCACAGGTTGTGGGCGTCGGGAACCAACAATACGCCGGTACCTTTGCTGGGTGATCGCGGCGAACTGCTTCCCCCTGGTGCTATCCTGGTCGATGACGATTCCCCTGCCTGGCACGCTACCGGCGCGTGGCACATTGCCAGATCTGCCACCGACATCAATGGCTCGCTGCACTGGGCCAATACCACTAGCGGTTCGGCAACCGCGACAGCGACCTGGCAGGCCCTGGTTCCAGCCGATGGTTACTACGAGGTCGGGGCCTTTGTAGATGACAACCATGCCAGCAGCGGCTGGGCTCCTTACACCATTTACAGTTCTGATCCCCATCATCCGGATACTTTAGTCAAGCACGTAATAAGGGTTGACGAGGAGCACGTAGGTGTCTTCCAGAGTCCCTTTGGTGGCGTCGATACGGGAGCGCAATGGATCGGCCTGGGCAGCTACTATTTCAGCAGCACGAAGCCGGGCCGCGTTGTGCTTAGCAACGCGACGGGCGAAAGCGGCCTGCAAGTTGCCGCCGATGGCATCGAGTTCGCCTCATTGACGCCGCCTATCTTTGGCTTTGTTGTCACCGCCGATAATGCACCCGCGCAGATGGTCGCTGGCACCAGCGCTACGGTCAACCTGACACTCCAGAACACCAGCAGCTTCCCCTGGCAGGCGCACGGCCAGAATGCTGTCCGACTCATTTATCGCTGGCTGGATAATCAGGGCAAAGTTCTCTCTACCAGCAAACCGTTTGCGCTCGCGCAAGATCTGGCCATGCACGGAACAGAGCCAGTGCAGATATCGATTCAGGCACCGGCGCAGGCCGGAACCTACACTCTGCAATGGGACCTGGTCCAGCAGGGCACACAGTTTTTCTCCAAGCTGGGAGCAAAGCCGAAGGATGATAGCGTCACTGTAGCATCGGCGATGAGTCAGCCGCAGCCACCAACGCAGCCGACGGCGACGGTTCAACCAACGACCATAGCCCGGCCAATGACTGATCGACCTTTCAGGAAACGTTCAAATCGCTGAGTATCAGGCAAAGGCAGCAAAAGCTGTGCCTCTAGCTGCCTCTGCCCGGAGGTGCGCATACTGGCTCACCTTTGCGGGGAGAGTACACTAAAAAAAAGGCTTTTTCGCTTTTCCTTTGGGGAAACAGACTGGATATCATTATGGCAACGGGGAAAAAACATGCTCGGATGAGGCCAGAGCAAGGTGAAAGGAGTCGGCAGAATAGTAGCTACCGGGGAGTATTTGAACGGCTATCAATCGGCGTTCCTGGACTGGATGAGATTTTGAATGGAGGGCTGATTGCCCGGCGCGCCTATCTTTTGCGTGGAGGGCCTGGCACTGGCAAAACGACTCTTGGCATGCATTTTCTGACCGGTGGGGCTGCCAACGGTGAACGTTGTCTTTGTATTTCCTTGGGGGAGACGGAAGCGGAGATTCGTGCGAATGCGGAAGCCATCGGTTTTGACCTGAGCGACGTTCATTTCCTCGATCTGAGCCCGGAGCCACAGTTCTTCACTCGCATGGAAAGCTATGACATCTTCTCCCCTGCCGAGGTGGAACGAGAGCCGATCACGCAAAGCATTCTTGGGCAGGTGGAGACGCTCAAACCGCAACGGGTTTTCCTGGATGCCATGACCCAGTTCCGCTTCCTCTCACCCGATGCCTTCCAATTCCGCAAGCAGGTCCTTTCCTTTCTGCATTTCCTCATGGAGCAGGGGGCGACGGTGCTCTTTACCTCTGAAGGCAGCGAATCGGCTCCCGATGATGACCTTCAATTCATGAGCGACGGCGTGATCCACCTGGATGCTTCTCCCGAACGTACTGTCAGAGTCTCTAAATTTCGGGGATCGGATTTTCGCGGTGGAAGTCATTCGATGCACCTGACTGCGCAGGGGATGCAGGTTTTCCCGCGCCTGCTTCCAGAAATGTACAGAAAGGAGTTTCGAGCTGAGAGCCTCTCATCTGGTGTGCCTGAACTGGATGAATTGCTACATGGGGGGCTGGAGCGGGGAACAATCACGATTATCTCTGGCCCCAGCGGGGTAGGCAAGAGTACGCTGGGACTCCAGTTTATGAAAGAGGCGGCAGGAAGAGGCGAACACTCGGTGGTCTATACCTTTGAAGAATGGAGGGAGACGCTGCTGCGCCGCTGCGAGGCTGTGAGTATTCCGGTTCGTTCCATGATGGAGCGCGGAACCCTCTCGGTGGTGCAGATTGAGCCGTTGCACTTCACGCCTGACCAGTTTGCCAGTATGGTGCGCAGCGCCATCGAGCGACAGAAGAGTTCGATTGTAATGATAGATAGTGCCTCCGGCTACCGGCTCTCCCTGCGCGGTGGCGACCTGGTGACCCACCTTCATGCCCTCTGCAAGTATTTGCAAAATATGGGAGTTGCCGTGCTTCTGGCCAACGAGGTAGAAGCTATCATCGGTGAGTTCAAGGCGACCGAAATAGGTATCAGTTATCTGGCGGACACTATCATTTTCCTGCGCTATCTTGAGATACAGGGTGAATTGCGCAAAGCTATCGGAGTCCTCAAGAAACGTCTTTCCGATTTTGAGCGAACGATGCGTGAAATTGAAATAACGAATTATGGCATCAAAGTGGGGCGGCCACTGATAGAACTGCGTGGGATTTTAACTGGCAATGTGGAATGGAGCGATGAGCTATGAAGCCCAGGGCGAGCGTTTTGCTGGTTAACTGGAATCAACGTAATCTGGAACTGCTGGCCAATTTTCTTAGTAAAGAAGGATATGCCACACGCACTGTCGGTACTCTTGAAGCGTTCGACCAGGCTCTCACGGCGGAAGACAGCATCGGGGTGGTGTTGGTGGACATCACGGGCTTTGACTCAAGCATCTGGGAGCGCTGCGAACAACTACGCAGGAGAAGAAGACCGTTTCTGGTGATCTCGCCTCGCCAGAGTGCTGCTATTCAACAAGCGAGTCTCTCTCACGGCGCCAGAGGTGTCATGTTCAAGCCGCTCATGATTAAGGAATTGATACGCCTTATTCAAGGCTTGTTAGAAGAGCAGGAATGAGTGAACCGCGTTCTCTTTCTCCTCGAAAATAAGAAGAATCGTGATCTGCTGGCTGCGTGGCTTGAAATGCGCTACGAGGTGGTGCAGTCCAATAGTGAGCCGAGCCTGGACGTGCCTTTTGATCTTTGTCTGATCGATGGTCCGATGCTGGATCGCACGTGGAGGGAAGTGCAAGCAAGGAAAAAGCTTGAACAACCGGTCTTTTTGCCATTTGTGCTGATTACTGCTCGCAAGGATGTAGATATGGTTACTCGTCACCTCTGGAAAACGACTGACGAGCTTATACTGACCCCGGTTGAGAAAGTCGAGCTCCAGGCGCGCGTGGAGGTTCTTTTGCGCACCCGGCGGCTCTCGCTAGAACTCAAGCTCCGTAATGAAGACCTGGAATCGTTCTTTCATGCTATGACCCATGACTTGCGTGCTCCTCTGCGAGCTATTACAGGCTTTACTGAGGCTCTCTCTGAGGATGAGGCCGCTTCTCTGAGCCAGAAAGGCAAGCACTATCTGGAGACTATTCAGGCGGCAAGCGGGCAGATGCGCGAATTGATCGACGCGCTCATTGCTTTTTCTCGTCTTGGGCGCAACGAGATTCAGCTTCAGAAAGTAGATCTGGGGCTGGTCTGTGAGAACTGTCTGCGGGCTTTACAGCAAGAGATACGCGACAAGGGCGCCCATATCATGCTGACCGGTGAGTTTCCAGGCGTACAGGCGAATCCTATCCTGTTGAAGATGGCTCTGACCAACCTTCTCTCTAATGCCTGTAAATTCACCGCGCCAGGAGTGCAGCCAGGAGTGGAACTTCGTACTCAGGTGCGAGGAAGGGTATGTCGTATCGAGATTCAGGACAATGGGATTGGTATTGCGCCAGAGGACCAGACCCGTCTCTTTGCCCCTTTTGCTCAGCTTCATGGAGTTGAAGAGTATCCCGGAATAGGACTGGGGCTGGCAACGGTGCGCAAAGCGGTCACGCTTATGGGAGGACGTGTGGGATTGTGCTCGTCGCCGGGGCAGGGAAGTACCTTCTGGATCGAATTGAATACAGTAATTGAGGCACACCATGCGTTTTCTGGTTATTGACGATAATCCATATGATCGAGAACTGATCATACGGAAGTTGCGAACTGCATTTAGCGATGTTGACTATGTGGAAATCAGCCAGCAGGTGGATTTTGACCGGATCATAGCTCAAGAAGATATTGATGCTGTGCTGGTCGACTATTTTCTCAAGTGGACTACTGGTCTTGACATTCTGAAAAAATTGCGGGTCCGCTTTCCTGATCTCCCTGTCGTGATGGTGACCGATACGGGCAATGAGGAGGTGGCCGCTGAAGGGATGAAGGCTGGCCTCAGCGATTATGTGCTCAAGAGGCATCTTCAGCGCCTCCCGTATGCTCTCCAGGAAAGCTTGCGTAAAGTGATACTCCAAAAAGAGCGCAGAGAACTTGAGGAGCAGATTCGCCAGGCGCAGAAAATGGAGAGCCTGGGCTTGTTGGTGAGTGGGATCACGCATGATTTCAATAATCTCCTGGCTGGCATTGCTGGCTATGCTCAGCTTGGTTTGTCGCGGGTCAAGCAGGGTGATCCGCTGTATCGGCCTCTTACTCATATTTGCGAGATTGTGAAACGGGCCACGGCCATGACCGGCCAGCTTCTTGCTTTCTCACGTCGGCACGCGATTGATCCTCATCAGATCAATTTGAACGAGGTTATTACTCATCTGCTGGACTTGCTCAGCAAGATGATTCCGGGAAACGTCGAGGTTGAGTTTATTCCTGAGCAAGATATAAAGGAGATCGTGGGGGACACCGTTCAGATTGAGCAAGTGCTTATGAATCTCTGCATCAATGCTTGCGATGCCATGCCCGATGGGGGCAAAATCCTGCTCAGAACGCAAAATATCCATGTAGACGAACACCAGGCCGAATTGTTGATGGGTGTCCAACCGGGATGGTTTGTGCATCTCTCGATTGCCGATACAGGGATAGGAATGGACGAGCAGACACAGGCGCGAGTGTTTGAGCCGTTTTTTACTACGAAAGAGTCCAACAAGGGCACGGGATTGGGTCTCTCGGTGGTTCATGGGATCGTCGCACAGCATCACGGTTTTATCACGCTGGAGAGTCAAAAAGGCGTGGGTACGACGTTCAAGCTCTATTTCCCTGTCATCAATCAGGTAGCTATCCAGGCAGAGGCAGAAGAAGTAAACGGTGCTCAGGGAGGAATGGAGACAATTCTGCTGGTGGAGGACGATCCAGATGTGGGCGCTCTGATGGTAGAGGTTCTCCAGAGCTATGGCTATACAGTAATCCTGGCGAGGGACGGGATAGAAGGGCTTGAACTGTTCAAACAACACGTGGCATCGATTGCGCTGGTGATTACTGATTTAATGATGCCCAGGATGAAAGGCAGGGAGTTATACGATCATGTTCATCGTTTTAGCCCGACCACCGGCTTTCTGTTCGTGAGCGGCTATCGTGCCGATCAGCTTGATCAGGGTCTGGCGATGGAGAAGAAAGTGCAATTCCTGGAGAAGCCTTTTGACCTGGATAGACTGATGGCGGCCGTTCACAGGGCTTTGACCAGGGACGGAGGTGCAGCAGAGAGATTCCCCGGTTAGCCAGAGAGAAAGCTCTACGCCTGGCGCATCATCACCCGATGGTAAATCCAGGCATCCAGCATTCCACGCAGCAGGCCGATTAAACCAAGCAGCGTGCCCATAATGATCACGGCCAGAGGAAGAATCTGCTGAGAGAAATCCGGCGTAAGGAGCATCTGGCCGGAGATCAAAACGCCAATAACGATAACCAGCAGATAGGCGGCCAGGAACATCAGGAGGCCGGCAATGGCGCTGGTGCGCGTGAGGATGGGGAAAGACATCTTCTGCGAGAGCCAGACCGCCATCATTGCTCCTGGCGTGGGCGCTCCAATAAAGCCAACTGCGAGCACCGCCAGCATGCGCAGGAAGAGCGAACTATTGGAGACCCAGGGCAGAGGAACGACCAGGGCAAAAACCAGGATGATGATCAGCGGAATCAGTCCAGTCAGCGCTCCAACAAGGGCCGCGCGCCAGGCAACGGGGGCGACCTCGATCTGCTCGCGTTTGGCATCGGCCTTGCTCAGTTGGCGCAGCGAATAAAGGTTAGTGGCCAGGAGAACAAGATACGTGGCCAGCGGCAGGCCGGAGGTCTGCTGAGGAGAAACAGCGGAGATCATCACGCCGCTGGCAATCAAGGCAATCAGGGTTGTCCAGAACATGCGCTTGAAGATCCCACGCATGTCTCGCCGGCGTGTGACGCTGGTGAAAGCAATAGCGGCCAGTGAGAGCCAGTTGAGCGCATTACCCAGCAGAACGCCCAGAACAACGGCTGAAATGTCATTATAGTGTTGATAATAGCCCAGTACCAGGCCCAGCGTAATAAACTGGAGCACCAGCGTTATCAGGCCAACGGCATAATAATAGATGCGCCGGCCGGGGCGATAAAGCTTTGCCGGTTCGCTATCTTCAATGTCGGGTGCGATCTGTGGAAGATGGACCTGTACAGGTGCGTGCTGCGCCGCTGCTCCTCCGGCTGGGGGAGGCATTTGAGGGAGCGGCGGCTGGCTTACCTGCGACGGGCTGGCCGGAACTGTAGCCGCCAGCACGCCTGCCCCACCGGCCACGCGTGGCATAAGGTTTGCCGGACCCTGGGCGCGGGCCGGTGGCTGCCACGAGCTATCGGCCACGGTTGGCTCGCTGTTATTGCCATCCCCGCTCAGATGAAGCCCGCCCACCGGTGCCACAACTGGCCTGATTGCCGCGTGCAGGTCTGCGGCCAGTTCTGTAGCCTGTTGATAGCGATCTTTCGGCTCTTTCGCCAGCGCCTTTCTGACTACAAACTCAATAGATGGCGAAAGATCTGGTCGCTCGACGCGTACAGAAGGCACGGGGTCTTGCAGTTGTTTGCCCATGACCGCGAACGGCGTTGTGCCGCTAAAGGGTACGCGTCCCGTCAGCAATTCGTAGAGAATCACGCCCAGTGAATAGATATCCGAACGGGCGTCCAGGTCGCCCCCACTTACCTGTTCCGGCGAAGCATATTCGGCTGTTCCGAGGAAGCTGCCCGCCATAGTCAGCGCAGGCATGGTGTTCAAACGTGCAATGCCGAAATCGCTCAGCAGCAGATGGCCGTCGGTGTGAAAGAGCAGGTTGCCTGGTTTGACATCGCGGTGAATGATCCCCAGGCCGTGTGCGTAGCTCAGCGCGTCCGCCACCTGGCTGATATAGGTAGAAACGGTAGGTAGATCGAACTGGCCCCCGCTGTGAATCACCTCGTCAATACGTTGGCGCAGCGTGCCGCCGCGAATATATGGCATCACCAGATAGGCCACTCGCTGGCCCTTGACCATGGCCTCTGCGTATTCATAAATCGGCAGGATGTTTTTATGCTCCAGCTTCTGAACGGTTGCGGCCTCGCGGCGAAAACGCTCCAGGAAGACGCGCTGCTGCTCTGGATCGGTGCCCGTCGCGGCGGGTAGAAGCACTTTGACGGCGACAGTACGGATCGGATTTGCTTGCTGAGCTAGAAAGACGATAGCCATGCCGCCTTTGCCGATCACTCGTTCAAGGGTACAACTCCCCAGCGTAATGCCTACCAGTTCTTTTTCGTTCATTGTGCTATTTCCCAGATCATTCTTCCCACAAATTTTGCTGATTGGTTTCCTGTTGTAGCTGCTTCTTGCTCCCTGCGCGTCGTTCGCGAACCACCCTGCGGCTAACTGGAGCTTGATGAACCGCTTCGGTCTGTGTAAGCGTCTCTTCCCCATTCAGCGACTCCACGACGAGCCTTGCTTCAAAAATTGAGTCGCGGCGAACTCGCACTTCTGGCCAGAGACCTATCAGGGTTTCGAGCGCTGTATCATCGCACCCGACCAGCTCCGGCCATTGCTCTCTGCATTCCTGGAAAAGGGCAGGCAAAGATATTTCAGCTTTCCCTTTTGCCTCTACCCATTTTACGAACGAACCATGCAGATGTTCCAACCAATCCAGCAGGTACGCCCCCACTCCCGGTGTATAAGCTGCCTGGTCAGCGTCCAGCGTTTCAGCCGTTGCTCGCGCCAGTTCTGAACGTCGGTAGCAATTGAACAGGTCGTAACAGGCATATTCCGGCACAAAGCGCGCATCCTGTATAGTGGCCCCTATACGCGCTTTATCAAGTGCGGCCAGGCGCTCTGCGAAGTCGTCGTAATGCTCCTGGACTACATGCAGCAGGTCGGTCGCGGAAAGCTGATCGCGATACTCGATCAGAGGATAATCTGTGGCCAGGCCGGCAAAGCTCTGACGTGCCTCAACCGGAATAGCCAGAACCAGATCCCCGCGCCCCTTTAACTGCTGGAGCTTCTGGATTTTGCGCTCGCGATAAGCGGGCGTCCAGAAACCCAGGATCTCTACATAGATACGACGTGGACCGCGTGTCAGTGCAAAATCGGGGATAAAAATACCACCCGCGCCGGAGGCGGGCAGCAGAGGTTCCGGCTCGCGCTCCAGCCGCCAGCCACTTGTCCCGTGACCACGCTCCAGCGCGGCAAAAGCCTCGGCGAAGGATTGCTCGATGCTGCTGTCATAGATGGTCGCGGCCTCGGCCACGCGTCCGGTTCCCTGTTCACTCTCTGCTTCAGGTGCGGGCAGAAGAGCTAGCAATTCGGCATCCATGACGAATCGGTAGGCTTTCTGAAAAAGATACACCGTCGCCTCCGCCCTGCGAAGCGCTTTGCCCAAGGCCACCGCAGACCGGACTTTGTTGCTGGCCTGCTTCCCAGGCGCGATTCCGTAACGAAAAAGCAGGCGGCACAGGCGAGCCAGGCGCTGCCCGTACTGCTGCGGGCTGCTGGTCATCTCCTGGGGACCGTAGAGGATGAGCCGCAGAAACATGCCGCGCGCGCCGGCGGGCGTATCTTCGTATTCCAGGTCAAAATATACGCCCAGCTTGCGCGCCAGGTAACAGAGCCGCTTAATCACCGCGCCAATGCCGGTAAGCGTGCCCGCGCTGGTGGCCTGCTGCGCCGCCAGAAAGGCATCGCAATCGATCACAAAGTACACCTCTGAGGCGCTGAACAACGCGGCCTCAAAGACCCACTGGTTGTACAGCGCGGCCACGGCCTCCGCGTCCGGCGGTGCGCTGCTTGCGCGTGTGAGGATAGCCTCGTCCTCGGTATCGAGCGCCAGAAGGTATTCTACTTGAGTAACGTCAAGATGGTAGAGCGCGGCAAAAGCCTTGAGGGCAGCAGGGCGGGCCTGCGCGTCCAGGAAGCCGGCGTAGTGAGCGTTGACATAATCGAAAAGCGCCAGGCGCAGAGCGACGGGCGAGCAAATCTCGGCTTCGTCCAGCGCCGCGCGCGCTTCCTCGCTTAGCGTACCCGGCAGATCATCCCAGGCCGGCTGTTGCCAGCTATACCAGGTGCCGAGCACCGCGAGCAGGCAATGAGCCAGGCGATAATCGCCAATCAGAGAACCGGCCTCGTCCTGAGCGAAACTCTTGCGTGGTTGGCCGCACTGCTTCTCGTAATACGCCACCAGCCGCGCGATCTCGGTTCGCAGCTCGCCAGGACGCAAAAAATGTGGTATCACCGCCAGTTCACCCTCGCGCCGACGCACCTGCCTCTTCACGTCCTGCAAACTGAAACGCACATTCTGACTCCTTCTGATCGATTTTGCCGCATGTAGTATACCTCAGAATGGAGCACCCTGACGAATCATAAAAGCCATGACATAATGACCATATTGCCGCAATCCTGACAGAAGATGTCATATAGAAGGATCTATTCTTCGAAAAAAAGATTCTCATGGAATGAGGAGAAACCCATGCAATTTGCGATCAATACGCCGAACTTTGGCAGCTTCAGCGACGTGCGTCTGATGGCCCAATTAGCCCATGAGGCAGAGGATATCGGATGGGACGGCTTCTTCGTGTGGGACCACATTGGAGGCACTCCTGAACGCGCTGTGCCGATGGCCGATCCGTGGATCATGCTGGCTGCGATGGCGATGACCACCAGCCGTATCAAACTTGGTCCCATTGTCACCCCTTTGCCGCGCCGCCGGCCCTGGAAGCTGGCCAGAGAGAGCGTGACATTGGATCATCTCTCCCAGGGCCGGCTCATCCTGGGTGTGGGTCTGGGCGAAGATAGCTTTTTCAAAGAATACAGTACCTATGGCGAGGCCCCGAATGATATACTGCATGGCGCGATGCTGGATGAGGGATTGGATGTGCTGGTACAGCTCTGGTCAGGCAAGACGGTGAACTACGCCGGGCAGCATTACCAACTTCACGATGCGCTTTTGCTCCCGCAGCCATGCCAACACCCGCGCATTCCCATCTGGGTAGCCGGCATCTGGCCCTCGAAGAAACCTTTTAGGCGCGCAGCGCGCTGGGATGGTGTCTGCCCGCTCAAGCACCCAGATCAACTCATGCAGCCGGATGATATCAAGGAGATGCTGACCTATATCGGGCAGTTTCGCACGAGCGACGAACCATTTGATATACTGGCCACGGGCAATACCAGTGGCGCAGATCGCCAGAGAGATCTCGATATGATCTTGCCGTATGCTGAGGCTGGCGCTACCTGGTGGCAAGAAAGCTTTGCTGGCAGCGATGCGGAGGAGCTACAAGCCGTGCGCACGCGTATCCGTCAGGGCCCACCCAGACTGGTTTAAAGGGGAAATATGCTGAATGACCGTTATTGATCACCGAGGCCACGATCTCATCATCATTCCCGATGAAGAGGTGCGGCACCTGCCCACGCCAGAATTGCTGCATGCGCTGTTTGGCGCACATTTATTGCCAGATGTTCGCAAAGCCATCGGGCGGGATAAGAAGCAGGCATTTTTACGCCTGCAACCAGTACATTTTCAGGCGGTCAAACAGGCTTTGCTGGCACAGCAGACGCCTTTCACCGTTGCTTTTGAGGAGCGCCCTGCTTTGCCTTTCGAGACTGTCTTAGCAGTCGAGCCGCGCCCGTATCAACAAGAGGCTCTGGCAAGCTGGTTGGCTGCGGGAAGCGCCGGAGTCGTTATTCTACCTACGGGAGCGGGCAAAACCCTTGTAGCTGCTATGGCCGTTCAGCAAACTGGCCTGTGGACGCTAGCCGTTGTTCCAACGCTCGATCTTTTGCAACAATGGCATGTGGCCCTGGCTTCCTCGCTCTCCCTGAATGCAGAGGATATCGGCATATTCGGCGGTGGAGAGAAGGAGATAAGGCCCATCACCATTATTACCTATGACTCAGCCGCGCTCTACCCATACGAGCTAAGGCGCTTCGGCCTGCTCATCTTTGATGAATGCCATCACTTGCCGGCTCCCACCTATCGCTTGATTGCTGAGAGCGCGTTTACTCCTTTCCGCCTGGGGCTGAGCGCGACGCCAGAGCGCAGCGATATGACCCATGTTGATCTGGATCACCTGATCGGGCCAGAAGTTTATCGGCGTTCCGCGAGCGAATTGACCGCAGGCCGCTACCTGGCCCAATACAGCGAACAGCGTATTGCTATCGAGTTATCGCCTGAAGATGAGGTTCGCTATACGGAGCAGCATAAGATGTATCGGGCCTTCTTGCAGCGCCGCCGCATCGTCATTCGTTCCCCCGAAGATTTCCAGCGTAAACTGATCTATCTGAGCGCGCGCGATCCAGAAGCCAGAGCCGCGCTTTTAGCCTGGCGGGAGGCGCGCAACATTGCCATGAACGCGCCCGCCAAATATAGCGAGATCGAGCGTCTCTTGCAAGAGCATGCCGCCGACCAGGTCATCCTTTTTTCGGAATACAACACGGTCGTCGATGAGATCAGCCGCCGCTTTTGCCTGCCCAGCATTACCTACAAAACGCCGACGGAAGAACGCCGCGCTATCCTCGAACGCTTCCGCTCAGGCCAGTATACGAAACTGGTGACGGGTCGCGTCCTGAACGAAGGCGTAGACGTCCCGGATTGCCGCGTAGCCATTATCGTCAGCGGCAATGGCACGAAGCGCGAATATATCCAGCGTCTCGGCCGAATCTTGCGTCCAAAAGCTGGCCAGGCGCTGCTCTATGAATTGGTAACGAGTAGTACCACCGAAGAGAGAATAGCAAAGCGCAGGAAATAGTTATGGACAAGGTAGGAAATGGACGTGGTATAAAATAGAGAAAAATATATGCCAGCAGAATACTATCGATAGAAAACAAGAAAAGTACTTCCTGGAGACTTGTATGGATTTGAAGCTTTCTTCTCTGCCGGTGCTCAAGGGTAATCCCGCCGAAACGTATCCAACCAGAAGAAGAGCGAAACTGACCGCGATTGTAATCCTGTGCGCCGTACTTGGCGTCAGTGAGGTTGTCCTTCTCCTCCGTTTTCCCGTTGCGCTCATGCTCCTTTCCCGCTACTATATAGCAACACCATACTTGCCTGTCTATCTTCTTCTTTTCCTGCTGAGTATATATGTGATCCTTCTTCTTCACGAATGCGGCCACGCTATCAGCGCGTATCTCACACGTTGCCAGATTCTGGTCTATAGTGCGGGACCCTTGAGAATCCAGCGGACGCGGCAGGGGCTGCGCGTCCATTTGAATAAAGGGCGTCGGTTCTTTCAGGGATGGCTTAGCTCGCTTCCGCTCGACTCAAATCACTTGAGGAGAAGAAGGCTGCTGATTGCTGCTGGTGGGCCTCTGGCGGACGCGTTTCAGGCTGGAGTCTATTTCGCCTGCTCGTTCTTGCCAGGAATCGCGTCAGGCCCATGCGGGTTCTTGCGCTTGCTCGCGGGGGTCGCTTTGCTTGATTGCCTGGGAAACTGTGTTCCCCACCGCGTGTCAAGCAGGGTTCTTTCTGATGGAGGCCATATGCTTCTCCTCATCAGAGGAGGGCCGCCGCTTGAGCGCGAGATGGCAATCACCCTCTTGCGGATGAGTGTGGCGGAGGGAAACGGGCCTCTGGAGTGGCCGAAGACCCTCATCGATAAAGCTACAGCGCTGCCCGATGGGACGCCGGAAGATGTCCAGGGGTGTACCTTTGCCTATTATCGTGCGCTCGCCGAGGCAGACATTGCGCAGGCACAGGCCCTGCTCGAACGCATGCTCGCCGCGCGCAAGAATATCTCGGCCGATGCGCGAAGCCGACTCGCGGCCGAGGCTGCCTACTTCGAGGCCCGCTACCATCAAAACTCTAAAGCGGCGCTGGTCTGGGGAGAGCAGGCGAAAAACCCCAGGCCCGGCCGCTGTCCTCTGCTGCGCGCAGCGGCCGCGGTCCTCATCGTGGAACAGAAGCCGGACAAGGCCCGTCTCTGCATTCAGCGGGCGCAAAAGGCGGCGGAGCACCTGTTGTTCCCAGGAGAAGAACGTCGAGAAAAGCTCTTGCTGGCCGATCTTCTCACCGAGCTTGCGAAGCAGGAGGGTCAATAGCCAGGCCCATTGCATAACAATCGATAAATTCGCCGTGTATATACATGTGGCGAGTAATGCGGCCCTCGCGCACAAAGCCGAATTTCT
>Ga0209061_1004160_pt1 | contig 14312 bp, 11 predicted proteins | sample Coa_R1_10_FD_187157 | JGI IMG/M metagenome (GOLD analysis project Ga0209061, IMG submission 187157) | Surface soil microbial communities from Centralia Pennsylvania, which are recovering from an underground coalmine fire - Coalmine... | ecosystem: Environmental > Terrestrial > Soil >...
GGGCGCATGAATTGCTTCGTCGCCATCGAAGACTTGCTCCAGGTGGCGCCAGTGAGCCGCGAGACCTTGCGCCAGCATCTGCGAAACGCGCGCGCCAAGCTGCTTCCCTACGGCATCACGCTCTCCGCCGTTGGCCCCTACGGCTACACCGCCGTCTTTTTACACAACCAGCAGGGATCAGAGCCAGGCCAGCGTGGATCGACACGGAGCCAGCCAGCGCTGGCCCTCTCGTAAGGCGAGCCAGGTGAAAACATGCTGCTGGCTCTGACAATAAAGCCACCGGTTCTCACAAGAACGGCTGCTCTCTTACGTGAGTCAGTTACCGGGGCCAATGGCGCTCTCGGAGCCACCATACCAATGCCTGTGAGCCAATATGGCGGTGCCCTCAAGAGAGGGAAGATCGAGGCGTGACTTTTCCTCTAGTGGAGGGGTCGATTTAGCGGCCATACAGCAGCCGCTGCAATTCGCTCAGTGTTTGCTCGCGTGTCTCATAGACGATGCCCTGCATGCCACAGACCTGTGCAGCCGCAACATGGGGAGGGTAATCATCGATAAAGACAATGGATGCGTGCGGCAAGTGGAGTCGTTCGGCGGCCAGATCGTAGATCCGCCGATCTAGCTTGACCAGCTCTTCTTCGCAGGAGAGGATCATGAGATCGGCCACCTCATCCAGCCCAAAGCCGCTAAAGACCTGCCGCGCGTCGGGCCAGGCATTACTCAGGAGTGCGACTTTGCAGGCAGGTCGTGTCTGTCGCAGAAAGTGCGCAACGTCAGCATCAAGGGAATCGCTGGCTTCAAAATCACGCCGGAAAGCTTCCCGTTCTGCATCTGCCAGACCATAGCGCTGCTGAATCTCGTCCCACACATCCTTGACACTCGCTTGCCCCAGCATGGCGCGCTGTCCCGCCACACAGAGCCAGATGGAGAGCGGCAAGCTCATTGGCTCAAGGCACAGCGTCTTTTCCCACTGCTGCAAGGCTGCCGTGCGCGTCTTGTGGATGAGTACACCGCCCACGTCACACAGAATGGCACGAATGCCGGGCGGCGCAGCGGACTGCGGTTCTGCTAATTTCTCATCGGTATGCATTGCATCTTTTGCGGGTATGGTTTGTGCTTTCTGTGTCAGCAAAATTTCAGCATTGATAGATTAGTATTAACGCTTGAAGAGAGCATCCCAGGTACTCGTCTCAGCCCAAAGGATCGGAAGCGTGTTATTCGGACAACTATCCTCAAATACTACTGTTGCCTGACAGTTGCCATAGCCTAGTGGATCAACACCCGATACCATATCTTTGACAATGTTGAGTCCATAACGATATGCGATCTGCTTCGCTCGTTCTCTCTGCTCAGGATCAGGAAAAGTCGATGAATTATCACCGAAACAGTGTGCCGATGGGGGCAAGGGATCACACAAACGTACTTCAATAGATAGTCCAAGTTCGGCTATGGTATGCTCTACTGCGGCTCTTCCTTCTTCAAACCCGCAAACCGCTATGAAGAATATGTGCCTCGTTTTTAATAAAAGTTCTCCGCAATCATCAGCAAGACGTGCAAAGTATTTCGATGCTGATTTCCCTGTACCGATAAAATCATCGATGAAAACAAGTGCTTGAGGCGAACTTTTCCCGAGTGCTTGACGGAGCTTTCCTCGTTCAACAACATTCTCAAAGTAAATGTCATTTTCCTCGACATATAACCGTGCATAATGAGCGCCACTCTTTCCTGGGTTGTCGAAGTAACTAACGAGGATATCTCCTCGTTTGCGCTGTTTTTCCTCGATGCGTCGCACAAGTCCTCGTGTCACAATTCCATGAGCTTCTTTTAAACGCTGACGAATACGATCACGATCATAGAAGGTGAGTTGCTGGAGAATTTGAAACATAAGCCGGCGCTCAGTATTGTTACTAAATTGATTGAGCCAAGCGCGTACTCGCTCCTCTGAAAGTGACCGTCCCTTATAGCGTATGTCCTGCGTTTTCAGCCAACGAACAATTTCTTCAGGTTGCACATATGCTTCTTCCTCTTTTAACTTATATTGCATTGCCATATCGAGATCAGCAAAAGTTGTGATGATATCTCGAATTCCACGTTCCTTTAACCAGGAGCCAAAGAAGGGAACGAGACATCGATAGGTATCACCTTCAGCCACGAGAACTTTACGCCGGACGAAATCTTTAAGCTCCGCTTCAACATTGGGTTCTTGCAACCAGTGTTCATGTGCCTTCTGAAGAATATCAGCTTTCCGTGCATATGTTTGGCGATCAAAAGACTCAGCGAGCAGAACGAGAACCCGTCGGCGTTCAATTGACCTCTCTTCAACTCGAATACCCGTATCAAACAGACCATCTTCCCAGAAGTGCTGAAAACTGTTGCTTCCAACAGTGCGAAGTGTTCGTCCCGTAGCCTCTTCTATTTCCCGTTCAGTGGCATAGCAGTCCCTCCTCTCTACCAAGAGCTTAAAGAGCGAACGACAAATCAACTTGGTAAAGTAGGGATTTCCTGCTGTTTGATCGTAAAGAGCAATAAGAGCATTATCTGAAATTTCGAGGAATTGGGCAGCCGGTTTTCGAACAAGAGCTTGAAAGTCAGGCCAGTGTTTTTCTCGATCAAAGTAATCGACGCGCAGATGATCAAATTTATTGAGTGCAATGCCTTGATAACTAATAATAAATTCCATTTTCTCTCCCCCGACCAGAAGGAAGCCAAAAGAAGGTTTAGCGCTAATACTCCTCAATGTCAGGAAGAAAGCATCTCCAACAGGACCTTTTCTATAGATTTCATGAGGCAATTCGTCAAACTCATCGAGAATGAAAAGAATCCGATAGTTTGGGATTATACTAAGGACCGCATCTAAAAAACTACTCAAAGGAGAAAGAGCGCCACTATCAAAGGCTGGGATATCGAGAGATGCAAACCTTGAATCAGCACTGCGTATTCTTTGGCAGAGCTGTTGTCCTAGATGCTCTATAGTTCGCTTCGCGTCTGTTTGCACATAATCGCCTGCCTCTAGATATAGGGCAAGGTGGGGCTGGGTGTTAAGAGTGGATAAGCGCGTGGCAAGCGTCCTTACAATAGAGGTTTTTCCAACACGTTTTTGTCCATAAACATAGGACGAGCCAACACGCTCCGCTTCTGTTTGAGCAATCAATTGGTGAAGAATCTCCTGACGCCCCACCAACTCATCCTCTGTTGTAACCGGCTCTAGGTCATATGGGTCTTCCCTGCCAAGCTGCTCCCAATCGATATCAGAACGTTGTCCAGTAAGCTCAAAAACAAATTCTTCCCTACATTGTGTCTTATCAAAATTGGCCCAGGATACTTCTACGCTGGCGAGGACGCTAGTCGTTACCTCTTGTACCTGTCCAGGAAATTCGACGATCATTGAGGAGAGATCAAGATGTCCCAGATATTCATCAGATTTTTTCAGTATTATGTCTGTTGCTTCTACATGAACATGTACATCAAGTGCGTGCCCAGGACCAAGATTCGAAATAGTGAAACCGAGGTCAAAAGTTCTTCCGATAGCTGAAAGCGGGTATTTTTTCTCCCAGGTTGTCACAGTAAGCTGAGCCGATTTGCTGATAGGGCAGTTTTCAAAATGTTTTTGAAGAAGTTCCTTCAGTTTTTTTATAAGCCCTCCAAGAAAATCTCGACAATATTTGGTTTCATAATGCTCAATTTCTATGTAATATCCTTCGAGCACTTCATTAGCCTTTTCAAAAGTTTCAAACATTCTCTCTGGATGAATTTCAGACATTCGAAGATACTCTTCGACAAGACTAAATGCTCGGTTGAGAGGTATTTCGAGGAGACTCTCGGGTAAAAACGGCCAGATAAGTGCTTTGATTCTTTTATTTTTCAGCACAGCCATGAATCGCTCACGGTATTTTGAGGTCGTTATCTCCTCAAGATCATGCAACGAAAGGAGAACATTAAGGAACTCTTGCTCAAGCGAAGGAATGGCTTCTACTAATTTCCGCTGCTTTTGAAATCGTTGCTCGTTTTGTATGATTCCATACCAGCCATAAACATCACTAGCAAAAACTTCATCAAAAAGAGCGAATGCGCGACGCGCAAATTCAGGGATATCGAAACAAGAACTTGATCTGGCAAGCAGTCGAAGTAGACAAATCCCTATAAACCGACGTGTAGGTTCGCTGAGAGTATTACGAAAAAGACCTGCAACGGGGTCGTCTTGCCATTGCGCCTCATTAACTTGCTTGCTCCGCAATATAGCCTGGCTGAAGAGTTTAATAAGAGTAGCTTTCTGCTCAGATGTATCCTCTTTATTTTCAATTTGTAAAAAGGCGTCGAGAAGGGTATCAATTGCTATTAATGGCTTCCCAGCGGCGATTTCATATTGCGCCTTATCAATTATTGTAGTCATAGCCATCCCTCCTTATACTATGAAAATCCATTATAATAAGTATATTAGTTGATATGTCAATACTATCCTAATGCCTTTAACAATTTCTGCGCCCAACTTCATATCCTTGTAATTCAATTCCATAAACATGCAGCAATATTTCTTGTTTCACTTAGAAGCAGAATAGCTCCTCACTCCCCGCCCGCCCTTGCCTGCACGATCACGCACAGCGCCTGCGCCAGACGGAGCGCCTGCTGATCTTGCACCTGTTGGGCCAGCGCCAGGCCCTCTTGCAGGTAGACTTCCCCTGCTGCCGCGTCCGCTTGCGTGATCTTGACCTCGGCCAGTTTGAGCAGCAATAGCGCAATCCGCCCCGGCTGTCCCATGCGGCGCGCCAGTGCCAACCCTTCCTGGTAGTAGCGTTCGGCCTGCAACAGCTTGCCCTGCCTGGAAGCGATCTCGGCCAGGTTCAAGAGGAAGATACTGGCGCGGTTCCGATCCTTCAACTGCTGCGCGATCTCCAGGCCCTCTTTATAGCAGGCTTTCGCTTGCATGTCGTCGCCTCGGTTGGCGGCCATGCCGGCTAGCCCCATCAGCAGGCGGCACAACAGTTCGCGATATCCAACAGGATGCGCCAGAGCGAGCCGGCTCTGGGAAGCGGTCCGCATCGGTTTCCCCTCTATCTCTTGCTCGTCGCCGGTTTCCTTGCCTTCAACCTCCTCGATGGTCGGCAGGTCTTCCGCACCATCGAGCAGTGCATCCCACCCCCCTTCCTGTCCCTCTTTACGCTGACGGGCGAGCGCCAGCCCTTCTCGATAGCAAACTTCGGCCCCGGCGCATTTCCCCTGTAAGGCGCAGACCTCGCCGTGCAGCAGCAGCGCCAGGCACAGCAGTCCATCTTTGCCCACCGCCCGCAGCACGTCTGTCGCCTCGCGATATGCCTCCTCGGCTCGGGCGTAGTCTCCCCTCCCCTGCGCGATCCAGCCCAGATTGAGCAGCAGGGTGCTGCGCTGCTCTTCATCGCCGGTGTGCTGCGCCAGCCGCAGCCCTTCACGCACATATTGCTCGGCTAGCGCAGCATTGCCCTGCCGGATCTCTATCACCCCCAGGACGGCCAGCAAGGTGCGTTGCCAGCCCGCCGCTTGCGCCTGGCGCGCCAGATGCAGGGCGCGCTGGAACGAAGCTGTGGCTTGCAGGTAGTCTCCCTGTCTCCGGGCGACCTTGCCCAGCAAGAAAAGGATAGTGATGCCATCTCGTACATTGTGACTCGCTGCTGCCGACGAGTCGGCTTGACGCAGGAGCTGCTGCGCCAAAGGGTACGAACCCTGTGCCAGCAGCACCGGCACAAAGCCGATGACGCTCCGCACCAGGTCCTCGTGCTGCCCAAGCCGCTGAGCCGCCTCCAAACCAGCCAGAATCGTGCTCCCTTCGCGCAGCAGGAGCGCGGGATCATGGCGATGGGTTTCGACACATCCCACGACATAGCGAATGAGCCGGTGCCAGGGCCGATCTTCTTGCAGATGCAGGCGCGCGTAATCGGCGATGCTCTGATGCAGGGTATAGCGCTCGAAGCCAACACATTCCAACAGGCCGGCGTCGAGTAAGTCATCTAGTTGGGCGGTTGTCTGCTCGCTCACTGCCAGCGCAGCCGCCACCGAAAAACTCGCCGGTTTAGCGGGGAAGACGGCAAAGGCATAGAGCGCAGCCCGCGCCCGCTCATCGAGGAATTGGTCACTCAGAGCGATCATCGACCATAATGAGGCTGATACGCCGGTGGCAAGTCCTGCCGGGCGATCAGCCAGCGAGATCGGGGCGCTGAGCTGGAGGCGCGCTTTGGCATCTTGCAGCCGAGTGATGGCGACCCGCAGGCGCCGGTGACGATCTGCACTGTAGGCTTGCACATAGAGGTACTTGCCCATAAGCGTCAGCGCGAGCGGCAGCGCTCCCACCAGACGTACCAGCAGGCGGGCGATGGCCGGATCACCATGTGCGAATTCGGGGGCAAACTGCCCTAACAGGGCGATCCCGTCTTCTTCGCTCAGTTCTGGCACCAGCACAGCCCCGTGCAGGGCAAAGGCCGCCGCAATAGAAGGGAACCGCGTCGTCAGCAGATAGGTGCAGCGTGGGCCACCCACTTTGAGCGCCACGGCCTCCTCGATGTTCCAGGCATCATCGATGACGATCAACAGGCGCCGCATGCCGATATGGGTTCGCAGCGCTCTGGCCCAGTCCTCAGTGCTCTTGAGCAATAGCACCTGTTCATCAGGAAGCTCCAGGCGCTTGCCCCACTGATGTAAGATGTCGGAGAGCCGAGGCTGTGGTCCCAGGCTGGCGCGCAGCAGCCCATCGGCAAAGGCAGCGCGAACCTGCCGGTCATCGGTCAGGGCTGTACTCAGAGCCGTCTTGCCTACCCCCGGCAAGCCATGCAGAGCCAATGTTTCACCGGAACAGAGACGCTGCTTGAGGTAATGGAAGAGGCTATCACGCCCCACCAGTTCCGTTTCATCCGCCATTGGGTGAGCAGGCGCGGGATCGTCCAGGTCCGGGCCTGAATGGAGAAAGCCGACACCCTGTGCTTTTTCTAAAGAGGAGGGATCACCTGTGACTGTCCCGCTGTGGATTTCGAGGAGGCCAAGTTCGTGCGCGCTCCTACCGAACAGCTCACAGAGTTTTTGCCGATAGTAGGGCTGAGGGGAGGTTATGTTGCGCTCCCAGCGGCTTACATTGACCAGGGTGGTGCCAATCTTATCGGCTACCTCCTGCTGGGACCAGTTGCGCTCTTCACGAGCACGACGCAGGAGATAATTAGGAAGTCTCTTTGGAGTCTCTTCCTTGATCGCTTTCCTCGCCATTGCTTTTCCCCCAAAACTCACGGCTTGCTCCGCGCAATTTGCTCTCATACCTCGCTGGAGCACATCGCTGCCAGATGCTCAGGCTGATCCGGGCAACTGCGCAGGGCTAAGAACTGCTACAAAGGAATTGTGCATCGGTATGCTTACTGACGAGCATAGCATGCTATTTCGTTCTGTTTCAACATTTATCAGATGATTACCCGATCTGACTACTATCTGTTAAATAGATGTTTTCCTCTGCCGTTCTTTATCCCCCATCATTTCAGGCATACTGCGAGTGCGTACTGACGTGTTCAGGAAAATGCATCGGGCGCAAGTGAAAGAACAGGGTGTGCTTCCGTGAAGCCGCGCATGAAAGTAGATGGAGTCGTAGCTATGTCAGTGAATGCTAATGCGAACGCTCTCGTTTTTGTGAAGACCGATCTTATCGACAAGGATTGTCAACTGGTCGTGAATGCCGCAGCCCAGGTCGTAACGCTCCTTCAGAATGGAGCCATTCGCGCACAATGCCACCTGTCCAGCTACCAGTTCCGGCTGCTCGTCCTGCTGCTCAAAATGCCCGGTGGGGTGCTGCACAGCGAACTGCTGGCGATGCTCGATGGTTCAGAACAGATGGTACAGGCGATCCTTGCAGCCTCTCATGAGCAAGAAGTCTCTGCCGTCATCCGCCAGCCGGCCCGGCGCTGGCAAGCGCGCCTGTCAGCGATAGCGCAACGCGGCCCCAACGCGAAACGGCGCGAGCTGGCGGCGGTTCGCCGCTCCATTGGTGGCAAACAGGGCTTGAACGCACTGTTGAGGGAGTTCGGGCTGGTGGTCCGTCCGGTCTACAAACAGGGCTACATCCTGTGTGCACTCTCTGCTGACGAGATGGCACGTTAGCTCTGCGCCTCTGATGCCAGTGCAGAGAAAAAGTAGCGGAACTCATCTGCTACGAACTTGCTAGCGCCACCACAGCATGTGCTGGACCTGGATGCCGCGCCGGAGCTTTCTCACCTCCCTTATCGATCCTGCCCTCTTCTCTGACGCATATAACTCGCGCCTGCAAGCCTTCTGCTCCCTTATTGTGGCAAAAACAGGACTGCCGCTCTACGATCTGGGCAAAGCCGGCATCTCCACAGGAGATGCACAATTCTAACAGAGAGCAAGAATAGATCAGCCGTATCCATATGTGGCTGGTATACTCATCAGCAGTCCTTTACATATCTGGTCTCTTGAATTCGCATCTGTAGCGGGAAGGAATGATCCTGGAGCCTCCGCTTTAGCTCCTGTCGAGCTATCCAAAGCTATAGAATGGCGTACAGGCGCTATAGCTGCCCTTACCAACGTTAACAGCTCCACAGGCCGCCACCTGTGCACCAGGATACCTCCAGACGAGCGTTGTCCAGAGCGCACGTCCTGTAAAATCGGCTCCCTTAGCCATTGTCACGGTTGCTCGCTGCTGCGCGTTGGTCCAGCGATTGCCGGGGAGCATAACCACAACCTGGGCGACCATCTGAGCCGGGAGATCGATAAGATTAGTGGTATAGGCAAAGACACTTTGACAGGTCGGGAGCCACCAGAGCGTAATCGTTCCGATCTGCCCGTACTTATCATCAATATTCGCCTGATAGTGCTTGCTCTTTTGATCGATGCAAGCTGCCTGGCCGGGAATCTTGCCATGTGCCAGGATCTGGAAGTCGCTGGGAGCGCGCGGAAGTATCCCGTCGCAGGTCAAAGGTTCAGGATCCATGCGGCAGGGCCGGCTGTCCCACAGAGAGACCGGGGCCGGTGGATGCTGTGTCGTGATGAGGTGATAAGCCACAGGTGGGATCATGCCCAGGACGATACCCAGCAAGATGTATAAAGAAGCGAGAGATTTCGGTTTCAAGGCTATAGAATCCTTCCTCATATTCATCAAGATGCATAAGCGTCATGCTTGCCAGACCTGCACGGTCTTATCGTTACTGGCAGAGGCGATGCGCGTGCCGTCCGGGGACCAGGTGACACCAAAGACGAAGGAGCTATGGCCGCGATAGGTAAACATGGTGCTATTCGTTACAACATCCCAGATCTGGACGGTGGTATCGACGCTGCCTGATGCGACGCGGCGACCATCGGGCGACCAGGCCACTCCATAGACGGTTGCACTATGCCCCCCATAGGTCAGCAGCGTCGTCCCTGTGGTAGCATCCCAGATCCGCACCGTCGTATCATCACTGCCTGAGGCGATGCGCCGCCCATTGGGCGACCAGGCCACGTAGATCACTCTCTGGCTATGGCCCGTGTAGGTAAGCAGTGTTGCCCCTGTGGTCACATCCCAGACTTTCACCGTATTATCAGGAACCGCATATTTGGGGTTGCCACTGGCCGAGGCGACGCGCGTACCATCGGGCGACCAGGCAACGGCCCATACCGTTGTGGTGTGGCCGGTATAGGTCATTAAGAGGTTGCCAGTGACCGCATCCCAGATTTTAACGGTGTTATCGCCACCGCCAGAGGCGATTCGACGACCATCGGGGGAGAAGACAGCACAATGGACACCTCCCGTATGTCCGATACAGGTGAAAAACGCGTTGCCGGTTGCCGCGTCCCAAACCTGGATCGACATATCCTCGCTGGCCGAGGCCACACGAGTACTATCGGGCGACCAGGCTACGTAGTCTACGGAATTCGTATGCCCGGTATAGTTGGACAGAGGTGTGCCATCCGTTGCGCGCCACACCTGCGCCGTCCTGTCAGTGCCACCGGAGGCAATCCGCGTCCCGTCCGGCGACCATGCGACGCTAAACACTGCCGCTGTGTGGCGCTGATAGTCAACATAGAGGGTCCCGGCAGGTATCGGAGGTGGTGTTGGCGTTGGTGGCTCCGGCGTCGGTGATGGTGTGGCAGTCGCCTGGGTTGGCTGCTGCGTTGGACGGTGAGTAGGAGAGGGCCGGAGAAGTGCTTTGACTGTCGGCACTTTTGTCGCCTGTGAAGGATGCAAGACATGGAGCAGAGGAAGATGTTGCGCAGCCAGCGCCAGGCCCGTTCCCCCTACGCCGGCAAGTGTCACCAGGCCGAGCAGGAGATTCCGTCGCGAAACCAATGCATGTCGCTCAGAACTCGGTTCCATCGCGCTTGCCCTCCCTTGCATGGCCGTAGGCATGCCGGCCATCTTCCTGCTGCTTCTGTCGAGCGGACGTGTGAGAACGACGGTATCGGGTGCTGATTGCCGCATAGGAACGGTGGTGAACCGCTCCTGGGAAGGTGGACGTGGCTCCACTCCTGCGGCGGCCTCTAATACCTCAGCAAACTCCTGGACCGAGGCCCAGCGCTCCTTCGGATCTTTGGCGAGCGCTTGCAGCACGACGCTCTCCAGATCCGGGGAGATGCCCGGAACATGCGTGTGCAGCGGGGGCGGTGGAACGGAGAGATGTTTGGCTGTGATCTCGGCAACCGTTCCCTTAAATGGGCGTTCCCCACACAGCCACTCGTAGACGGTCACAGCCAGAGCATATTGATCGCTCTCGCGGCGCGGCTTGCCCTGGATCTGCTCCGGGGCCATGTAGGCAGCCGTTCCGGCCAGGTCTTGCAAGCTCTGGGTGCTTTGCGTGCGCGTACTTTGTGCCAGGAGCGCCAGGCCGAAATCGCTGAGCAGAATGGTATGGTCGCGCGCTATCAGCATATTTTCTGGCTTGATGTCGCGGTGGATCACTTTATGATCGTGGGCGAACTGAAGTGCACTGGCGATCTGCCGCACGTAGGATACCACTGCTGGCAGCGGAACACGAACGCCTGGGTACTGTTGCCGCAGCGATCCGAAGGGGGCATAATCTATCACGATGAAGGCCAGATCGCCCCGCACATCGAAATCAAGCACGCGCACGATATGGGGGTGGATCAGTTGCGCAATGGTCTCAGCCTCCTGGCGAAACCAGCGCACCTCTTCCTCAGAGCCTAATCGTGAAAGCAGGACTTTGACCGCAGCGTAGTTCTTTAAATGGATATGTCTCCCCAGGTAGACCGTTGCGAAGCCTCCACGTCCAATCATGCGCAAGAGCTTGTAGTTGCCGAGTTGCTGTGGAATGTTATGCTGGATCATACTTCCCCCTGAGTAAAAAGTTCCTGGAAATTTTGTATACGTTCAATACCATAATTTTTGACTAAATACGGAGAATAATTTAGATATCCATAGGTATTAGATGATGCATTTTTGAACATACTATCCCTAGCTTACCCGTGACTCCTGCCAGGCTTCAGGTTTTTGAGGAGGGATAAACCATATTTCTTATACCTGTCTTCTTGCAATCTTGCACGTTGCTGATGAGGAGGAATATCAGGTAGTATTGAAAGAACGGGAAGAAGATCTTTTTGCAATCTAAAGGGAAGGGGAGCCATTTACGATGACCTGGCAAGAGGAGCATACTATTCAGATGACAGCAAGTGAGCAGGACGCATCTTTGCCAGCATCCAGGCGCCGCAGATTGCAGCTCAGGATTGATCCGCGTTTGTGGCAGCCGCTCGGCTTTGCTCTGCTCCTACTCATACTCACCTCAATCACCACAGCCGCCTACTATCTCAACTACCCACGCGTTGACCTCAATGCTGATACGCCTGCCTACCTGCGCGTCGTCAACCGCTTTCTCGTCCATCCCGATCTGCTGGTTGATCCGGGACGCCTGCCCGTCTACCCACTGTTCATCACGCTGGTCTATGCACTGGCGGGACACGGCAACCTGGCGGTGGTGAGCGCAGCACAGGCGTTCCTCTTTGTGCTGATGACGCTGGAAGTCTATGCTATCGCCCTCCTGCTGCTCCACCGCGCCTGGGCCGCTTTCCTGATCGGCCTGATGGTCGGCACCAACCTGATCCTGCTCTCCTATGCCAAACCTATCATGACCGAGGGCATCTGCGCCTTCTTGCTCACCTCACTCGCGCTGGCAACACTCTGCTATATCCACACGCTGCGCCTGGGCGCGCTCTTGAGCGTGACGGCCTGCCTGTTACTCTTGCTCTTCACCCGCCCGGAATGGCTCTTTGTACCCATTCCACTCTATGCCTACCTGCTGCTGGTAACATTGCGATGTGGCAACCGCCGTTATCTGCGCGTCTACGGCATCTCTGTGTTGCTCTCGCTCGTCCTCATCTCCGGCTGCGTCAGTGCCTACATCATGCGCAATGGTGTCCAGAATCATTACCAGGGCTTCACAGGTATCGAGAACTACAACGAACTGGGCAAGATCCTGCAATACAACATGCAGGATGAGGCTCCCCCTCAAGAGCAGGCGATTAGCCGCGCACTGGATCGCTGCATTGCCAGGATTGACCGCGATCCTTACCACGTCTTGCCCTGCGTGCCGGCCCTTACCGATAAGTACCGCTACGATGTGCCTGCCGGCGCCTTCGCCCGCTCGATCATCCTGCGTCACCCGGGCGAATTTCTACTCAAGTCGCTGCCGCTTTTCTTCACTTCGCTCATCGACTACTATCCCGTCACCTATCATACTGGCATCCCTGCCAGCCCGCTCGTCGCCGGGCTGCAAGCATTGTACAGAGCGCTGTACTGGCTCAATGCCTGCTTCTGGCTTATCGCGCTCGCCTGGCTGGTCCTGCTCTGCTGGCGTCGCACGGGCCGCCGGCAAGAGGTGCTGGCGATGGGAATGCTGGTGCTGCTGGTGGGCTATGGCGTGATTGTGACCACCCTGGGCGGCTACCGTCCTGACGACTACATGCGCGTCCATATCGTCTTCGATCCGCTGCTGATCGTGCTCTTCTGGGCCAGCCTGTTCCTGCTGCTCTCGTATCTCCCCGGCTATGCCCGGCGCTGGGACTTTCACCGGCATCACAAGGTAGTGGATTCGCACGATTCTGGGGCCAGGACGAAGGCGTGAGCGCCGTAGGGTTGACATATCTCGATCCGCTGGCCCCATCTCAGCATAGATGCGGATCAAACCATCAGGGGTTTTACGGGATGGCTTCCCTTCACCGAAGCTGTGGGATCTCGTTCCAGCGAGTGGTCGCGCGAGGAGAGCGCCGCGCTTGCTTCATCCACCAGGAGCGCTCCAGCCCCTGCGCCCCCCAGATCAGCATGTCGCGCCCAACAAAGGTGTTAACCACATCCACCACAGCCATGAGCCGCGCCCGGCGGGCCTGTTCCGTCCAGTCGAAGGCGCCGAAGAGATCCGGCTGGTGCACGTCCTCCGGCGTGATCTGGGAGAGCTGAACGCCCACACGCTTGAACGGATAGCCCGATTGGTAAATCTGGCGCAACAGGCCCTTCGCCGCCTGGATGAGTTCTGGAGTGAAGGCAGTGGGAAAGGCCAGATGCTGCTCGGCGCTTCTGGCGTACTGGGGACTCTTTGGATCAAACGGGTTGGTTGCCAGGAAGACGGCGATGCGACCTGCCTGCCCCTAGTCGCGGCGCAGCTTTTCGGCCGCGCGGGCGGTGTAATGGGCGCTGGCCTCTTCTAGCTCTTCCAGGCATTCGACGGGACGGCCAAAGGAGAGCGCCACGCTGATCATTTTTCTGCGCCTGGCTCTGGTTTCCAGTGGGAAGCAGGAGAGGCCGCGCAGTTCGAGCACGATTCGCTGCACCTGGATGCCCAGCAGATGTCGCAGCCAGACATGATCGGCGTACTTGAGCGTCCTGGCCGTGATGATGCCATACCCTTTGAGCCTGCGGGCCAGCGCTCTGCCGATCATCCAGATCTCCTCGGTTTCCATGCGCGCAAGCCTCGCGTCCAGTTCTCCGTCCGCCATCTCGAACAGATTGAGCACGCCCTGATACGCCCGATGCGTCTTGACCAGTTCGCAGGCCACCTTTGCCAGCGTCTTCGTCGAGGCGATGCCAACCGAGACGGGGATGCCGGTGCGCTGCTCGATCTGCGTGCGGATCAGATGTCCATAGCCGGTCAGCTCCTGCGGGGGCACATGCGAAAGGTCAAGCCAGACCTCATCTATCGAATATTGCTCGATCTGTTCTGAAAAGCGGGAAAGAACCATCATAACGCGACGAGAGATATCGGCATAGAGCGCATAATTACTCGAGTAGACCAGCACATGGAAGCGCTCGACCAGCGCGCGGATCTGGAAGAGCGGTGTACCCACCTTGATAGTGAGCGCTCGCGCCAGGCGAT
>Ga0209061_1004161_pt1 | contig 14311 bp, 16 predicted proteins | sample Coa_R1_10_FD_187157 | JGI IMG/M metagenome (GOLD analysis project Ga0209061, IMG submission 187157) | Surface soil microbial communities from Centralia Pennsylvania, which are recovering from an underground coalmine fire - Coalmine... | ecosystem: Environmental > Terrestrial > Soil >...
GCCCCGCTCAGCGTAACGGAGTTGCTCCGTGAGAAGTTGTTCGACCGTATCACGACGATTGCGACCTCGGCGACGCTGGCGGTCAATAATGACTTCAAGTTCTTCCGCAGGCGCGTCGGTCTACCTGCCGCCCGTGAAGTCACCCTGCCGCTGACCTTCGACTACGAACACCAGGCGATACTGTATTTGCCACGTATGCGGCTGGAACCGGCGTTTGGCGCGGCCAGCGGCCCCTATCTGGATGAACTGGCGAGCCAGATGGAGGAACTGGTCGAGGCGTCGCGCGGACGAGCCTTCCTGCTCTTCAGCAGCCAGAACGCTTTGCAGGGCGTCTATGACCGGCTGGAAGAGCGGCTGAGCGAACGGAGCTTCTCGCTGCTGGCGCAGGGACGCGACGCCAGCCGCACTGAGCTGCTTCGCCTTTTCCGCGAACGTCCGCAGGCGGTGTTGTTTGGCCTGAAGAGCTTCTGGGAAGGAGTGGATGTGGTGGGCGCGGCGCTCTCGCTGGTGGTGATTGATAAGCTGCCGTTCGATCCGCCCGACGATCCAGTGAACGAGGCGCGGGTGAACCGCATGCGCGCGGCGGGCGAGAACTGGTTTGGTGAGTATACCTTGCCTCAGGCGATCCTCCGCCTGAAGCAGGGCATCGGGCGGCTGCTGCGCTCCCATGAGGATCGAGGAGTGATGGCGATCCTGGACAAGCGGCTCTACACGAAGGGCTATGGGCGCCAGATCGTCTCAGCGCTGCCTCCTGCCCGCCGCACCAACGACATCGCCGACGTGCGGGCTTTCTTCGCCGAGGACGAGTAGACGAGTATGCCGGAACGGCGAGCAGTCCAAATGTTCCATCAAGGGCATGCCAAGCGTCTCTTATGACAGGGCATGCTTATAGCGTAACCTTGTATTATCCTAGTGTGGATGAACGAGGCATGCTGTTTATCAATGTCGGGAGGCGATGGAATGGCGCTGGCAATACAACATCTTCCCATTGAAGAGGATGGGTTCCAGTTGTTCTTCACGCAACCGGAGCAGCACTATTGTCTCATCGAAGGAGATGTGCGCGAGAAGCTCCCAATGTTTCCTTCGCAGAGCATTGACATGTGCCTGACCAGCCCTCCTTACATACGCGCGTTGCAGCAAGATACGCAAGAGCGCGCCAGAGCAAACCATTGGTTCCTGCATGCTTGGCTATCAAGGCATGCCGCTGATTGTTTGCCCAAAACGATTTCTCCAGGATCAAACAATCTTTCGCGATTGTGTTCCTTTCCTGCTTTCATGTGAACGGTTCGCTGTCGTCCCAGAAGTTACTATGTCTGGTGGCTCTGTTGACTACTTTCTGGTAGGGCTGAGCGGCGCCAGCATTGTGGATTTTGTTGGCATTGAGATACAGGCTCTTGATACAACTGGCACAGGCGCCATTTGGCAGACGCGTGAAGACCTTCTGCGTGGTCAGTTAACAGGCTCATACTCCTACGGCATGAATTGGAAAATGACGGCCAAAACCATTCTTGTTCAGCTGCTCCATAAAGCCGCCTCATTTGAGGCACTTGGGAAGAAGATCGTGCTGGTGATCCAAAATGAGTTTGCCGAGTATTTGGATCGTGAGCTCCAGACAAGCGGCCTGCATGCAGCTATAGAATTGGATGCTGTCCACTTCCATATGTACAGCGTCGTTGAGTCTCAGGGATCGCTCAGCATTATCCTCCACGAGCGCAAGAGCACCAACCTTGCAGGCATCGAGCGAATGCTCAATGTTGGACGTGACGCAAGTATCCTGCTGGATGATGTACTCTCTCGCATCTCAGCGCGACTGCCAGGAACCCCGCTGGCATAGCTGAGCCATAATTTCCCCTGTACTTCTGAGAAATCCAATTAGAACGCGCCTTGAAACACTTGCCCACGTTTTTGCATCCCTCCCTATAGTGGCTGATTGGCGACGCGCAACGGGATACCGTATTGAGTCCGGTATCATCTGTAAAATGGGGAGCGGCTGCTCGGTAGGGCAGCGCCTCTCTGGTAGACTGATAGGTAGACATCGATCAGTCTCAGACAGAGAGGACGCAGATGACCCAGTACCAGCTTACCTTAGACAGCGCGAGTGTGCAACGTCTCTTTACGGGAGACGGCCAGTTGGGCCGCCTGCTGGAGGCGGTGTTGAACCAGGCGCTGAATGCCCAAGTGACCGAGCAGCTCCAGGTGGCGCCCTACGAGCGCAGTGAGCAGCGGCAAGGCTATCGCAATGGCTACAAGTCCCGCCAGCTCACCACGCGGGTGGGCGCGCTGACGTTGCTTGTGCCACAAGTGCGTGACGGCCAGTTCTCGACCGAGTTGTTCGCGCGCTACCAGCGCAGTGAACAGGCGCTCGTGCTGACCCTCATGGAGATGGTGGTCAATGGCGTGTCCACCCGCAAAGTCGCCCGTATCACGGAGGAGTTGTGCGGGACCAGCTTCGCCCGTCACCACGGGATCGGATCTGTGCAAAGCCCTCGATCCCGTGGTGACGGGCTGGAATGAGCGAACCCTGAGCGGCCAACGCTACCCGTTTGTGCTGGTGGATGCGCTGGTCGTCAACGTGCGCGAAGACGGGCGGGTGCGGGCGGTCAGCGCGCTGGTGGCGACCGGCGTCAACGAGCAGGGCTACCGCGAAATCCTCGGCGTGCGCATCGGCGACAGTGAGAGCGAACGGACGTGGAGGGACTTCTTCACCTGGCTCAAAGGGCGTGGGCTGAGCGGCGTGGACCTGGTGGTGTCCGATCACCACGGCGGTCTGGTCAACGCCGTGCGGGTACAATTCCAGGGCGCGACCTGGCAACGCTGCCAAACCCATCTGTCGGCCAACCTTGCCGACGCCACGCCCAAAGCCTTGCAGGCCGAGGTCCACGCGCGGCTGCGCCCCATCTTCGACGCGCCCGACGAGACCACCGCGCCTACCTTGCTGGCCGCCTTCGTCGTCGACTACCAGATGACCGCGCCGACCGCCGTCGCCACGTGAGAACGCGGCTTCGACGATGCCACCGCCGTGCTGGCGCTGCCCGCGCTCTACCGCCAGCGGCTGCGCACGACCAATGGGGTCGAGCGGCTCAACGAGGAGATTCGTCGCCGGGAGCGCGTCATCCGCATCTTCCCCAATCGCGACTCGGCGCGTCGTCTCGTCGGCGCATTGCTCATGGAACAAGATGAGGTCTGGACCAGCGGCCAACGCTACTTCGATATGACCGCCTACTGGCAGTGGCATGCCACTCGCCCCACGCAACTGGCGTTGTTCCCACCCGTCCCCCAGGAGGAGGCAGCTAGGAGGCAGCTAGGAGGCAGCTAGGAGGCAGCTAGGAGGCAGCTATGACGCATTCCGTGTGAGGGCTACGGTCTCCCAGCGATCTCATTTTACAGATGATTCCGGACTTGACCCGTCAGCCCAACCACTGCCAAGTTTCTCTGGAAGTACATCAATCAGTATCGTGTCGCTGAAGACGACACTGTGCCCGCGTTGTTTACCAACTTCGCGGGCCGACCGCTCCAACCGTCAGGAGTCGAAAAGATTGTCCAGCGCGCCAAAGAGGCGGCGGGGATCACCGATGTGCCGGTGACGCCACACAAGTTTCGCCACACGTTCGCCCGCAGCTGGCTCGAACATGGCGGCGAGGTGTACAGCCTATCGCGGCTGCTGGGCCATAGCAGCGTCAAGATCACCGAGATTTACTTAGAAGACTTTACCAGTAGGCAGGCGCGTGTTCACCACGCCAAATACTCTCCCTTGTCGGATATGCGTATCCGCAAGAAGGGAACTGGGCGACACCATTATCGCCGCCAGCCGAAACTCACAGAACAAGAAGGCGATGAATCGTAAAGGCGCTGTAACCAAAAGGTTATAGCCCACTTTCCCCCACTGGGGGCCGTTAGTGGGCTGTAACCCTACCAACTTCGAGGCGGAAAAGGGGGGAAGACATGAACGCCGCCTGGCAGAAAGAAACCCAGGCGGCAAGCGAACTTGTGGCCTGGGCGGTTATTGGAAATGGCTGGAGAAAGGCTCCCCGGACAGGATTCGAACCTGTAACCTTGCGGTTAACAGCCGCCTGCTCTACCGTTGAGCTACCGAGGAATGAAGCCAGTGTGATGATGTGAGCTTGAAGCAGCCGCTCACCACAACCTCGTGTAGTATACACGATGCGCGACGTATTCGTCAAGCAGATAGCCGCCCAATTTTCCCAAATGGCTCCCTGGCTCTATTTCTGGCCACAGGCGATCTCCTCGTTGTCGTGAGGCCGCGCAGGTGGGTTCGGCGTGGCACACAATGGCTCCAGGCGCGCGGGCATGCGCTCGCCCCCTGCGCCAGCGCCCGCCTGCTCCAACCTGCCATCGCGCCCACCCATCACAGCGCCCGCTGATACACCCACATTGCCTCGTCGCCTCGTCGCTCGTAGCCTGCGCCCGCCATCGCGTCAGCCAGAATCAATAGTTCCGGCAGCCACAGGCGCACGCGCGCCAGCCCGCGTTGACCTGCCACCTCACGTAGCGCTAGGCAGAGACGGCTCAACCCATCCGCCGAGCCGTCCACGTAGCGCACATCCAGCGCCTTGCCCCTGGGGATGGCACGGTCATCGCTATTCCCATTGGCCTCCGGTTTGGCGACCGAAAAATACGCCTCATCCTTGTTCGGTATCTCCGTCTCAGATTCTTCCTCTACCAGGTCTTCGTCAGGCTCCTCGTCATCTTGCCCTTCAGCGATGGCCAGCGCCAGGATGGTATCCCACCCTTCGAGCAACCATACCTTGCCCCCGGCCAGATACTCACGCAGCGTCGGCTCACGCAGCCCACGCGCCGTCCAGCCGATGAACTCCAACCCGCCGTTGAACGGCGTCAGCGTTGAATGCGTCAGCCACTCCCAGATGCGCTCGAAGGCGTCTTCCCCCAGCGTGGTCAGTTGCAGGCCCACCGGATCGTCCGCCAGCCCTGCGGCAGCCAACGCATTCTCTGCGCTCTCCTTTGCCGTCGCCTTCGTCGTTCGTCCGTCCTGCGCAGCCGTCTCATTGCCAAAAGTCAGCGCGGGCGCGGCGTAGCGAAGCATCTGCGCAATGCGCGTGAAGCCGAAACGCGCGAACAACTGCTGCGAGGCGACGTTTGTCTCATCGGTGAAAAAACGCGCCACCGTCGCGCCGAATGCCTGCGCCGCCTTCAGCGCATGCCCGATCAATGCGCGGCCAACACCGGTACGCCGCTCAGCCGGGTCAACCCGCACGCCCTCGATCCACGCCTCGTCATCCGAAAGCATGCGAACATGCGTGATCCCTACCGGGCGCCCATCCAGCGTCGCCACCAACACCACGCCGTGCAGCGCCGAGTCGCCGTTCATATCGGCCAGCCACTTGTCCCATACATAGGGGATGTAGTCGCCGTCGTCGCCCCAGGTGCGCGCGCAAAACGCGAACACGGCCTCGCGGTCTTCCGCCCGCGCTGGACGCACCACCAGCTCGCCCTCATTGCTCTCGATATTCGTTGTGTTCGCTTCGTCGCTCATGCCCTTTGCCGTCTTTCTCTTCTGATTCGTCGCATGCCCTATAGGCGATCTCTCTACCATTCATCTCATCTCTCTCTTCATCCTACCACCTGGCTGGCAACCATGCTTTCTCATCATCCTCCTCCTTTGTGGGCAATTCATACGTCCCCCTTGCGTCCGCAGCAAAAAGGGTGTATAATTGAGAACGTTCTCATTTGCTAATGGGAATATTCTCAATATAAAACGTGATGACGAGGGGAGGAAGAAGATGGGGGAGGCTGAGACGCCTCAATTGCGCGCTGTCAGCGAAGCTGGCTACAAGCTGACTGGCCCGCGCAAACGCATCTGGCAGGCGATGCGCGCCGCCCATGAGCCGCTGACCGCGCAGGAGATCGCCGCACGCGCCGCGACAAGTGTCGCCTCGACGTACCGTGTGCTGGCGTTGCTGGTGGAGATAGGCGTCGTCGGCGAGACGCCTGACCCCAACGCGCTTGGCGAGGCCGAGGGGCGCGCCGCCGATGGACACGATCCGCGCGGCAAACGTTATGCGCTCTGCTCCGCCAGCGGCCATCACCACCATTTCGTCTGCCGCGCCTGCCACAGCGCGCTGGAGGTACGTTCCGAGGCGCTCGAACGCGCCTTCGCCGAAATGGAGCGCGAGAGCGGCCACCATATCGAGCGGCATGATGTTGTCCTGTGTGGCGTCTGCGCAGATTGCCTGGCCCAGGGAGTCATACCCGCTATGGCGACCGTGACGACCATGACGGAGGCGCGCGCATGACAGCACTGCTTTTCTCGGTCGCCACCTTCTTCTCAACATCGCTTGGCGGGCTGACGGCGCTCCGACTGCGCAGCAAGCTCCGGCTGATCATGGGGCTGACCGCAGGGGTGCTGGTGGGTCTGGTGATCTTCGACCTCCTGCCGGAAATCTACCACCTGATCGGCGAACAACACCTCAATCCCGTTGGCCCGATGCTGGCGATGATGCTGGGCTTCCTGGCGTTTTATATCGTCGAGAAGACAACGCTCTTCCATGTCACCGAGCAGGAGATGCAGGAAAGCCACATCCATGCCACCACGCCAACAACTGACGAAGCGGGCGAGATCGCGTCCGGTGGGAAGCCCACCCAGACACATCCACGGGTGGGCATTCTTGCGGCGCTCGCGCTGAGCGGCCACAGCTTCCTGGATGGCGTGGGTATTGGGTTGGGGTTCCAGATCAGCACGGTGGCGGGCATCGTGGTGGCCATCGCCGTTATCTCGCACGACTTCACCGATGGATTGAATACCGTCACGTTGATGCTGTTCAATCGCAACAACATCCGCCGCTCGGTTGCCTTGTTGCTGACCGACGCGCTGGCTCCTGTGCTTGGCGTCATCTCGACATTCTTCTTCACCATCTCAGGCGCGGCGTTGCCCATTTATCTTGGCTTCTTCGCGGGCTTTTTGCTCTATATCGGCGCCAGCGACATCCTGCCCGCCGCGCATAGCGAGAAAAGCACGCCCGCAGCCGTCGCGCTCACTGTGGTTGGGGCGGCCTTCGCCTTTGGCGTCACGCGCCTGTTGGGGGGCTGAATCTACGCCAGCATGTATCTGAGCCTTTGCTTGCGCGCTTGTTTCGCATGGTGTACGCTAGGGGCGACTGCAATACAGCTTGTTTGAGGCGGAAACAAAGATTCACTGAAGGGGTTTACTCAGCCCTTGTCGCCATCTGTGGCTATATTTTTGCAATTCTTGGCTTGATCTTCGGCGTTTTGGGCCGCAACTCCACCACCCGTGGGACAATGGCGCGCATTGGGCTGGTTCTGTCTATCATTGGCTTTGCCGCTTCGATAGCCAGCTCGGTGATCGGTATAGCCCTTCTCAATCGTCACTAGCGCAGATCAAGCGGTGTCCATCCTACGTATACGCGCCTCGTGCGCGAGCAGCCGTGTCTTGATGTGCAATCCACCGCCGAAGCCGGTGAGCGCGCCATTTGCGCCTACCACGCGATGGCAGGGGATCACCAGCGGGATAGGGTTCGTCGCATTGGCGCGCCCCACAGCCCGCGCCGCCAGTGGTCGTCCCACCTGTAGGGCGATCTCGCCATAGGCGCGCGTCTCTCCAAAGGGAATCTCCCGCAGCGCCCGCCAGACGGTCTTCTGCCATTCCGTGCCAGCCAGCGCCAATGGCAGATCGAACGTCTGGCGGGCGCCTGCGCAATACTCCAAAAACTGCTGGCGAGCCTGCGCCGTCTGGCTCGCATCTGGCGCCGCCTGTACCCGGTAGCCCATGCGCTCAAGCTCCTGCTCGATACACTGTTCGTAGTCTCCATCCAGAAACTTCAACGCCAGCAGCGCGCCAGTGTCGTCCACAGCGAAGACGAATGGGCCGGGCGTCTCCTCTATCGTCTCGAGATAGGCGTTTCGTGGAGTAGGCTGGCGGGCAGTGGTTGGTTGTCGCATTAGTTCGGCCTTTCGTAGGAGCAATCAATCTTCCAACTCATAGAACGTTTGTATCAGAGAAGAATCACATTCATGCTGGATGTCGCGCCCGTAGCTAGCTCGCCAACAGCTATCCTGCTTGCTCTCTACACCCTATCTCCCGCACACCACACGTCCACCGTTCGCCACAGGCGACCGTTCCGACTCCAGCAACTAACCGCCAATCATCCAACGTTCGCCTGCTGTGTCTGCTGAGCGGGACGCCGACGCTCATGCAGGATAATATGCGTGAATGGCACACGGAAGACGGTGAACACGTCATGGCTGATCAGTAGACCGGCCAGCAGGCAGAGCGCGCCGAGGAACTCGCCAAGTGCGGCGGCGCTGGAAAAGCCAAGCGCCTGGAGGCCGGTGAGGATGCTGGGGAAGACCGACCCCAACAACGCCATCGAGGTCAGCCGGAAGCCAGGCGCGTGCTTGCGCCAGAACTGCCAGCCGCTCCACACGGCCCCGCCAAAGAGCAGCAGCGCGCCAGGGATGTTCATGACGATGGCGGCCAGCCGCAGATCGAAGGCGGTGGGTTGGGTGATGGCTGGCGCGAAGACGCTGAAGTGAGCGACATTGGTGACGGTGGTAGTAGAGGCGCTTGCCAGCGCGGCGGCTGTGGCCGCAGGCACGCTATAGAGCAGGATGCGTGCGGCGGCGTAGAGCGAGATGAGCACAGCGAAAGCCGTCGCCACATGGCCCACCGGGCGTGGAGCCAGCAGGTAGAGCGTGCCCAGCCCCAGGTACGCCGCCGTCATGATGCCGCCAAAGAGATACCAGAGCTTGTATTCGGCGACGTTCCAGCCGCCCGCCGCGCCCGCCGCCGCCGCGCCCGCAGCGATTCCATAGAATAGCAACCCCAGCGACCACATCAGCTTATAGGGGCGCGGACGATTGAGATGTTGGTCGAAGATGAAGAGCGCGGCCAGCAACGCGAAGAGCGCGGCCAGCGCCTCAAAGAGTGCGATAGCGTTCATGATGTACGTACTTGCGCGGCGTCGCCATTCCTGAGCACTACCTGCACAGGAGCAGCGCCGCTCTCCTTTCTCTCTTATTGCCGGTTGCTAGCCGCGTCGCATGCTCCATACACAGATGTTTGTCCCTGGCGCAATCCCCTCGCTGACCACCCGGAAGCCATGCCGCTCATAGAAGGACGGATTCTCGACGTTCGTCGTTTCCAGATAGCATGGCAATCGCTCATGATCGGCGCGCTCAAGGATGGGCCGCAGAAGCGCGCCGCCGATTCCCTGATGCTGATGGGCAGGATCAATGCCAAGCTCCCACAGGTACCAGTGGGGGCCTGGTACCGCGCTTCTATGCGCGTGTTCCAGGTAGGCGTCCACCTGCGTAAAACGACGATAGCCCTGCCAGCCCATCGCCAGCGGCGGATCGCGCCAGGCGACCGAGAGCAACCGCCAGAGCGTGGGATAGGTTCTCCCAGGGGGCAGCCAGCATGCTGCGCCCTCGTATGCGGGCGTTGTGTAGACCTCGCCGTAGCGCAGGGCATAACGAAGCATGATCAGATGAATCTTTGAGAGCAGCCGCTTACGTTGGGCCGGGTCGGGCAGCAGATAGACATCGAGCGGATCGTCGAAGAAGGCGCGATCCAGCGCGGCCATGACCTGCCTGATTGGCTCCCGCCGGTTGGGCAGCGCAATGGCTTCACGCATCGCCTCTATCCTCCTCCTACGCTGTGAGCCAGCCACACGATCTCTCTATCGAACATAGTACGCGACGAGCGCGCGTACCAACCCTGGTATAGTATACTCCTCTGCGGTGATGGTTGGCTCAAGTCCATACTCACGGAGCGTTGCGGCGGTGATTGGCCCGATGGACGCCAACGCGATCCCGGCCAGCGCCTCGGCTGGCGACTGTATTTCTGCGCTGGATGAGGCAAGCCATGCCTGCAAGCCGTGCAGAAAGCCGCGCACGGTGGACGAACTGGTGAAGGTGATGGCGTCAACACGCTCTGCGCCATTGAGCGCCTGAGTGAGCAATTCAGCGTCGACCGGCTGCGTGACCGTGCGATAGGCGGCGATCTCGTCTACCTGGGCGCCACGCGCGCGGAGCGCCTGGGCAAGCGTCTCGCGGGCAATGTCTGCGCGCGCCAGCAGGAAGCGTTTGCCCGTAATCTCGCCGCGCTCTTCTAACGCCGCCAGAATGCCCTCCGCGATATATTCAGCCGGTAGCAGGTCTACGCCGACGCCTTGACGTTCGAGCGCCTGCGCGGTGGCCGGGCCAATTGCTGCGACATGCGCCGTTCCCCGATTCGCCCATGTGTGTCCTGTCGCCGCCAATCGTTGCGTCAACGCCTCCACGCCGTTGACGCTGGTCAACACCAGCCAATCGTAGTCGGACAGGGCAGCGAGCGCGGCGTCGAGTTGAGTGTAGTCTTCCAGCGGCGCGATGGCGATGGCGGCAAGCGAGACGACGCGCGCGCCCTGCGCTTCGAGCGCCTGCGCCAAGCCCTCGGCCTGCGTGGGCGCCCGCGTGATGGCGATACGCCGCCCGGCCAGCGCGCCTGAAATCTTTGCCTGTTTCTCTTGCGCCGATGTCATGATCTACCAGACCTTTTATATTTGCACGGCATGGGATAGACATGCCAGCGCCGAATTGTTCACGGGTGGCGAGGCGATGTTTGGGGTACAGGACACGCGCCGCGCTCCTGGGCGGCGCTACTTTTGCTGTGTCCGCCGCTTGGCTTGATTCGTCGCTCGCTCTGTGATGATCCCAATTGCCCTGGACGAGTCCGCGTAGGCGGACTTCGTTGCCGAAGCGCAGCGCAGGCCCTTCGGCGCGGTTTTAACCGCCCGCCCGCTGCGCCCACCTCTCCATTAAGCATAGCGCATAGGCCAACGGTTACCGCCATTGTTTGGCGCCGCTTGACCATTGCTCGCCAATTGACCGTTGCTTGCCAAACCGACGCCGTTTGGTGGTAGAATGGCCGTGCCACATGAACATAAGGCAATCAATACAACAGCGGAGGGGATACATGGCAGGCGCAACAACGAACAGCGTAGACGCGATCATCATCGGCGCGGGGCACAACGGATTGGTGGCGGCTGGCTACCTGGCGCGCGCTGGCAAGAGCGTGATCGTCCTCGAACAGCGCGACCGCGTGGGCGGTGCCTGCACGCTCGAAGAGCCGTTTCCCGGCTTCACCATGTCGCCCTGCGCGTATGTCGTCAGCCTGTTGCGCCCGGAGATCATTCGCGATCTTGAATTGCCGCGCTATGGTTTTGAGGCGTATGTCAAAGACCCGCAGATGTTCGCGCCGTTCCTGGATGGCGAGCATATCTTCTTCCGTGCGCAGACCGAACTGGCGCAGGAGAGCATTCGCCGCCTCTCGCCGCACGACGCCGACGCCTACCCGGAGTTCCTGCGCTTCTTTGATCGCGCCTCCGAGATTCTGACGCCCATCCTGCTGCAAGAGCCACCCTCCATCGCTGACCTTGCGGGGATGTTCCGTGGCGAGGACGAAGAGATTTACCGGCGGCTGATGTTTGGCTCGCTGTACGACATGCTGGCCGACTACTTTGAGTCCGATTATATGCGCGCCGCCTTTGCCGGACAGGGCGTGATCGGCTCATTCATTGGCCCGAAGACGCCTGGCTCGGTCTACGTGATGTGGCATCATATGTTTGGTGAGGTCAACGGCGAGAAGAGCATGTGGGGCTATGTGCGCGGCGGCATGGGGCGCATCAGCTTCGCGCTGGCCGCCTCGGCTGAGGCGCACGGCGCGGTGATCCGCCTGAACGAGCGCGTGGGCAAGCTGCTGGTGAACAATGGGCAGGTAGAGGGTGTGCGGCTGGAATCGGGCGAGGAGCTTCGTGCGCGGGCCGTCCTCTCGAATGTTGATCCGAAGACGACGTTCACCCGCTTCTGCGCCGACGCAGGATTGTCTCCCGCTTTCCTCAAACGCATCAAGGAGTTCAAATCGGAGAGCGGGGTCTTCAAGCTCAATCTGGCGCTGAAAGAACTGCCCAACTTTACTGCAGTCCCAGGCACGGAGCCGGGCTTGCAGCATGCCGGGTCGTGCGAGATCAGTCCCACGCCAACCTGGGTGCAGGAGGCGTTTGAGGACGCCGAACGCGGCGAACTCTCGCAGAACCCCTATATCGAGGCGTATATGCAGTCGGCGACCGATCCCACCGTGGCGCCTGCGGGCTACCATACCATCTCAATGTTCTGCCAGTATGCGCCCTATCACCTGAAGGATCGCGAGTGGAACGACGCCACGCGCGACGAGATGACCAATCGCATCATCGCGACATTCACCCGCTTCGCCCCCAACTTCGCCGACGCCATTGTGGCGCGCCAGGCGCTCAGCCCGGTGGACATCGAGACGCGCTACGGTTTGCCCAACGGCAATATCTTCCAGGGTGAGATCACCCCCGACCAGCTTTTCTCGCTACGCCCCACCCCCGAATGCGCGCGCTATCGCACCCCCATCGCGGGGCTGTATCTCTGCGGATCGGGGTCGCATCCGGGCGGCGGCGTGATGGGCGCTCCTGGTCACAACGCCGCCCGTGCGCTGCTGACCGACTGGGAGCAGGTAGGCTAGACCTCACCCCTGCCCCAGTAGGGATGGAATCACGGATCGAGTAGCGCCGCGCTCCTGGGCGGCCTTGCGTCGTTGGGCTGGCGTAGATAGTCATTAGGTAATTGTGCTTAGAAATAACATGCCGTTAAAAATTGGCGCACACAGGCTAGCAAAACTGATGATAGTCTGGTATACTGGCTTGCGAGGAATATGGCTTCCCACGGATTGGGAATACTGAGGCGTGTATGACGCCCATCTAGGTAGTGAGAAGGGGAGTTCTCACCATGCTACTGCCCTATTGTCTCGCACAATGGAGAATGGAGCCGATCTATGGATCCCAAGCAAAGAAACGCCAGTGGAACTCATTCAACGCAGTCGCGCATCTCAACCCTTCCGCGCGAAATCTATGCGCTCTCATCGCCAGCCTGGGTGGGTGCGGCGCTGCTGGAACAGTACACTCCGATTCTCGTGGTTGACGCGCATACGATGCGTGCGCAGCGGGTGGCGCGACTACTGACACTGGCGGGCTACCGTCCCATTGTCGCCACATCGCCGGTCGAGGCGTTCACGCGCTGCCTGCGTGGCTCCTGGGAACCGGAGGCGGCGCTGATTGGCGCGGTGGATCAGGCCAACCGCCTGCCCCTTACGCGGATGGTGGAGCATCTGGCGAAGCGGCGCGGACGCGAATTGCCCATCCTGGCGTTGCCTGCGTTCGTGCCTGAACTGGCTCCCTTGCACGCCGATCCTGCGATTCCGTATTTCCATACTTCCTCTCCCACCAGCGTCGCCTTTTTCGAAGAACTCTGGCGGCTGCTCCCTCAGACGCGCGCGCTTTTGCCTGAACCGGAGCGCACGCTGGCGCTCGACGTATTGCCCGAAAGCGGTCTGAACCTGATCCCAAGAACCTCACAGAGGTTGCGTTCGTCGCGGCGCCACTTCCAGTTGACGCTCAACGCCGCCGCGCGCCTGCTGGCGAGCCAGGGACGCTCGTTTGCCCAGTGGCGCACGCTGCTGAACGACGTGGGGCTGGCGCACGCCGTAGCGCTGACCCGTTGGCCCGATCCTTCCGCGTCGGTCAACGAAAGGAAGATGGGCGATGATGGCGGCAAGATTGGCGACGCTGATGATCTTGTGGTTCCTGCGGTTGATCTGACGTGTCTGAACCAGGCGGTGGCCTTCTCTGCGCCGGAGCATCCACAACAGCAGCTTTATCTGTGGGGCTACCAGGGAACCGAGGCGAGCCTGCATGGGCAGAGATCCTCGGTCGCGCAACGGGCAGTCCGGTTGCTACCAAGAGACCGTGCGATGCAGATCATGCTCAACGGCTTCACCCGCGAACTCGATACAGTTCGTGGCGAGGCGCTACACCACTGGCGCTTGCAGCCCGACGGAAGCTATCTGCTCGTCCACTACAGCAATCTGTATGTCTATGGGCGGATGTGGGGACGCGAACCTGCCTGCCAGGTGTGGCTAGGCGCGCTCGACGCCACGCTACACTACGTCGGTCAGGAAAACAACTGGCAGGTACGCGAGCTTGAATGCAGCTGCCAGACGCAGACAGGCCACTGCGTCTTCGCGCTCAGACCACGGACATAACATCGCAGCACGCCGCAGCAAGGGTGGGCTGGGTTGGCGGGCGGGTGAACCCGCGCCTACGGGCTACGCCACAAAGTCCGCCTAGTATTACAGTTGCAGTTAGGGATGGCAGTGAGGGAGACTGACCGGGAGCCGAAAGGAGGCCGGTCATGGCGGCAGGAGAGCAGGAGGAGAGCAGGAGGAGAGCAGGAGGAGAGCAGGAGGAGAGCAGGA
>Ga0209061_1004164_pt1 | contig 14277 bp, 14 predicted proteins | sample Coa_R1_10_FD_187157 | JGI IMG/M metagenome (GOLD analysis project Ga0209061, IMG submission 187157) | Surface soil microbial communities from Centralia Pennsylvania, which are recovering from an underground coalmine fire - Coalmine... | ecosystem: Environmental > Terrestrial > Soil >...
AGGGCGGACAGCAGGCCAGCGGCGGCCATGGTCATCGCGTGCTCGGTGTCGGTCACCAGCTATGCATAACACGGGCGAGAGTCCCCGTACACCGGGCGTGTCCGCAGGCTTCCTGCCGCGCCGGCCTGCGCGGACAAGCCCGGCGGCGCGGGGCCAGGCGCAGCGCGCGGGGCCAGGTGCAGCGCGGGGCCAGGTGCAGCGCGGGGCCAGGTGCAACGGCTGCCCGGCCGGCGGGGGCGCGGGCCGGGTCCGCCGGCTGCGCCCGGGGCGCGGCTTGCGGCGGCGGGTATTCACGCCGGCGCGCGGCCGGCGAAGGTGACCCCGGCGAGTAGGTGCCACGGTGCGGGCGATTTTGCGATGATGCGCATGCGGAGATCGGCCATGGCCCTCACGCGGCACGAGCAGCAGGCGACGGCCCGATATGAACCGCGGCGTGCCTGGGGGATGCGATGCGGAAGGGACCAGGCGCACCCGGAGCGGTGGTGCGCGACCTCGACCCGGCGTATTTCGCGCTCGTCATGGCCACCGGGATCGTCTCCCAGGCCATGCGCCTCGACAACGCGGCGGTGGTGGCGGCCGCGTTGTTCTGGGCGGGGGTTGCGGCGTTCGCCGTGCTCACGGCGGCTTACGCCTGGCGGCTGGCCGCCTGTCGCCGGGAGTTCCTCGCCGATGCCCGCGACCCGCGGCGGGGGTTCGGCTATTTCACGTTCGGCGCCGCCGCCGCCGTCCTGGCCGTCCCGCTGGCCGCCGGCGCGCACATACCCGCCGCTGCCGCGCTGCTCGCCCTCGGCGCCGCCGCATGGCTGCTGCTGAGCTACACCCTGCCGCTGTTGCTGGGCAGCGGCCCGTTCCGGCAGCCGGAGCTGGCCGGGGCCAACGGCACCTGGTTCGTCTGGGCGGTCGGCGCGCAGTCGGCGGCCGTCGCGGCCACCGCGTTCCCGCGCCCGGTGCCGGAGCCGCTCTCGGCGTTCGGCGTTGCCTGCTGGGCGATCGGCGTCGTGCTTTACCTGGTCATCACGGTCTTGGTGGTGACCGCGCGGATGGAATTCCCGCTCCGGCCCGAGGAACCGACCGGGCCGTACTGGGTGTTCATGGGCGCGACCGCGATCAGCGTGCTGGCCGGGTCGCAGATCCTGCGGCTGCCGGACATTCCCCTGGTCAGCAGCGTGCGTGCCGTGGTGTCGGGTCTGTCGGTGATGCTGTGGGCGTTCGGGACCTGGCTCATCCCGCTGCTGATAGCGCTGGGCACATGGCGGCACCTGCTGCGCCATGTGCCGCTGGCCTATGAGGTGGGGCTGTGGTCGGTCGTCTTCCCGGTCGGCATGTACGGGGTCGCCAGCCGCCAGCTCGGCACGGTCCTGCGCGTGCCCTGGCTGGTCACCCTCGGCCGGTACGAGGCGTGGGCGGCCCTGGCCTCGTGGATCGCGGTAACCCTGACGATGGCCGCGGCCGTCCTGCGGAGCGTCGCGTCGAAACAGGGATAAGCCACAGGGCTGCCCGCCGTAGTGCGGGAACCGTAGTGCGGGAACTTGCCGCCCGCCGCGGCCGCCTGTGGCTACCATCACCGCCAGACGGCAGTAGGCAGCGGCCAAGGGAGGATCGGCATGGGTGGTCGGGTGGCGGGCAAGGTCGCCTTCATCACCGGCGCGGCACGCGGGCAGGGACGGTCGCACGCGCTGCGGCTCGCCGAAGAGGGCGCCGACATCATCGCCGTGGATATCTGCGCGGACACCGGGACCGACTACCAGCCCTCCACCGAGGAGGATCTCGCGGAGACCGTGCGGCAGGTCGAGAAACTCGACCGCCGGATCTACGCGGCAAAGGCGGACGTGCGCGACTACGCGTCGCTGAAGCGGGCCCTGGACGCGGGGGTGGCCGAGCTCGGGCGGCTCGACATCGTCTGCGCCAACGCGGGGATCCTCGCCCTGGGGCTGTCGCACGAACAGTCCGAGGAACAGTGGCAGAACATGATCGCCACGAACCTGTCGGGCGTCTGGCATACCACGAAGGCGGCCACCCCGATCCTGATCGACCAGGGCACCGGAGGGTCCATTATCGTCACGTCGTCGCTGCTGGGCCTGAAAGGCTTCGCTCACGCGTCCGCGTACGCGGCGGCGAAGTTCGGCGTTGTCGGGCTGGCGAAGTCGCTCGCGCATGAGCTCGCTCCGTACCGGATCCGCGTCAATACCGTCCATCCGACGAACGTGCGGACGCCGATGCTCGATTCGCCGATGATGCATCACGCGTTCCGGCCTGACCTGGAGACCCCCACGTTCGATGATGCCAGGAAGGCCTACCCGGTGCTGAACATCTGGCCGCTGCCGTGGGTGGAGCCCAGCGACGTCTCCAACGCGGTGCTGTACCTCGCCTCCGACGAGGCACGTTACGTAACGGGCATCTCGCTTCCCGTCGACCTCGGCGCGGCGGCGAAGTGAGCCGGCGGCGAAGCGAGCCGACGGCGGAGCCGTGCCGGGCAGCCGGCGGTAGCCGGCACTCCGCTTTCCTGACGACGATGTCGCCGCCGCCCCGGGCATCCGGATCGATGTCAGCAGCGTGGCCGCCGGGCTAGAGCATCTCGGCGCCCCCGAGGCCAGGTAGTGCCCGTCGGCGCGAACATCCTGCTCTACGCGGTGGACGAGGCCAGCCCGTTCCCCCGCCTCCGCAGAGGGTGGGGTCCGGGGATGCGCCTGTTAATGACTTCGGGCCTGTCCCAGGCGGAGCGGCGTCACGCAGCCTGACCGGATTGCGCCGTTTATGCCTTAATATTCGTTTCCGGCGGCGCGACGGCGCCGGAACGTTCGGGGTCCGTGGCCCACCGCCCCGCTCTTTCCGGGTCTGTGGCCCACCGCCCCAGAAAAAGGCGGGCGCGGCCGGTCGCATCGCGCATCGATGACCGGGGTCCCGAGCTGGCCGGTGCCAGGCGCCGGGATTCCACCGCGCCCCGGGCCGCTCCAGGTCCCGCGCCGGGCCGCTCCAGGTCCCGCGCCCCGGGCCACTCCTGGCGCATCGTCGGCGGGTACGAGGGGGCAGCCGGCCGCCAGGTTGGCTCTGCCCGTGCCGTTTGCGGTGGCGTCGCCCCGCCTGCCTGGCGGATGTCTTCATCGCTCCTGACGCACGGGGAGCGGGACTGGGCAAGGAAACGGGGAGCGGGACTGGGCAAGGAAACGGGGAGCGGGACTGGGCAAGGAACTGGTTGCGGCGATGGCGTCGGCCAGGGCACGCGCCAATCCGGCCGCGGTCCGCGCCCGCTGGGATAACTTCCGCGGCCAACCGCATTTTCATCCCTGGCCGGAGACGAAGCCATGTGGCCGCCGGCGGGGAAGCCGGCGCCCTTCCGCTCCTCGGCCAGACCACGACCCCGGCGGGGCTGAAGGAGAGCTTCAAGGCACCCGGCGGGAAGGGGCATCGGGCGCGCGGCGTCCGCTGCCTCACCCGGCGGGATCAAAGGCTCGAATGGGAGGCGGAGACGGGAATCGAACCCGTGTACAGGGCTTTGCAGGCCCTTGCCTAAGCCACTCGGCCACTCCGCCGCAGGAGCGAGCTTCGCCGGCGGCCAACCTGCCGCATAGCCGCGCCTCCGAGCGGACGACGGGATTCGAACCCGCGACCCTCACCTTGGCAAGGTGATGCTCTACCAACTGAGCCACGTCCGCACTCGCCCGCCGGATCTCTCCGCCGTGCCTTCAGCACTGTAGCCGATCCTGGCGCGCACGCAAACTCGGATCGGGGGGTTGGGCGAAAAATCCCTATCCCGAACGGGCGGAGGTGACTCACGCCACACCCCCATCGTGCGTCGCCGTGGCCGGCCCGCAGTCGGCACCTTCCGTTCGGAGGCCTCATGGCGGCCGGCGACGGGGCGGCCGCCTCCCGGACGGCGGGAGGCGGGAACGCCGGCCTGCGCGCCGGGCCGGGGCCGGCCGGGGGTCCCGGCCCGCTACGGGGGCGCGGGCCGGGATGGCGGCCGGGGGGTTACGACGCCTTGCGGAGCAGGTCGTTCAGCTCGGCTTCCACGTTGACGTGGTCGCTTTCCTCGCCCGCCGGGACGACCTGGTAGGTCCGGCGGAGGAAGGCCGAGATCTCCTTGGCGGGCGCCTCGAAGTGCGCCTGGCCGAAGGGGGAGGAGAGCTCGATGTTCAGCACGCTGCCGGGCGCGCCGCCCGCGGAGCCGTCGGACGGCCAGACGTGGACGTCGCCGAGGCCCTCGCGGCCCTTGATGCCCATGGCCAGCAGGTCGCGGGCGAAGATCCACTCGACCGGCTCGTCCAGCCCGACGTGGAACGCGATGCGGATGGCGTATGGGTCTTCGCGGGAGTAGTAGAGGCTGGCTACCAGCGGCACGACCGTCTGCTGGGGAACGACGAGCCGTAGCCCTAGTTCGGCTGATACCGTGCTGCTGTTGTTCATTCTGGCCAACCTTCATTCGCCGGGTCCCGGTATGCCGGGCTCTGCCTGCTAACGCGACCCATGGGTGACAGGTAAGGATACGGAGCGTAAGACCGCCTCTTGCCCGTTAGCTTCCGTTTGCACTTTTTCCCTGCCCGGTCGCGCGGGGGGTTCTCCATGGCATCCGTCCTGTTCAGATGCCGTCCGTGTGGTAACGGCGCTGCGTCAGTCTAATCTTCCTGCGTATCGATTGCATAGCATGTGACCTTCATCGCATCCGGCTGCCCGCAAGGGATCTACCCGGAGTAGGCGCGCTGCAACACAGCGCGATGAGATCGTTATCTTCTGCTATCGATTGCGTCACTCAGAGTAGCAGAACTCTGTCCTACTTGTCGGTAACTGGCAATTTTTTGACGTTGTCCTGTGGTACTCGCGTTCCTTAGCGTGACCACGCTCACGGCATGCCGGAGGATGCGCTACCCTATGGAGCGCGCCCAAACGCGCCGCGACCGCGGTACGGTTGGCAGCGCGGGCGATTGGCTCAGCGGGAGAGCGCCTCGTTCACACCGAGGAGGTCACTGGTTCGATCCCAGTATCGCCCACCAGCGCGGACGGCGCATGGGTGCTAGCTGCAATAGGACGCCTCCGGCGGGCGGCGCGGGCGCGTCAGGAGCCGGGGTCCGCGCCGGGCACCAGGTGCAGGCAGGCGTCCAGGCCCGTGAGGGTGAGCACGCGCCGGACCAGCGGCCGGGCGCCGTGGATCAGCAGCAGCCCCCCGTGCGCGTCCTGGCGGCGGTGGGCGTGGACGAGCACCGCCAGCCCGGCGCAGTCGGTGAAGGCCAGCCCGGACAGGTCCGCGACGAGCAGGTGCGGCCGCCGTGCCAGGACGGCGTCCAGCGCCTCGCGCAGGCGGTCCGCCTGCGTGAGGTCGAGCTCGCCGCGCAGCCGCACGGTGGGGTACGGACCGCCGTCATCGACCGCGATCGCCAGGCCCGGAGCGCCCGTCATCGCGAGCGCTCCCGGCGGGAAAACGAGCATGCCACAGATCGCCACCTCCCAGGGGTACGATCCGCGGACACACGGCGGAACCGCTGGCCATGCTAGTGATCACCATCATGCGGGCGCAAACCGGGCAGCGCGAGGTCCCCGGCTCCCGTGTCCCGGGGGCCCGGGCCGGCGGCATCGCCGAGCACCTCGGCGGCGACGTCGGCGACCCGGCGGCGTGAATCGCGGGCCCGCTTGCGCAAGATGTCGAAGGCGGTGACCGCGTCCAGCTTGAAGGCGCCCATCAGGTAGCCGACGGCACGCTCGATGACCACGCGGTAGTCGAGCGCGTACTGGAGCTGCCGGGCGAGCGTGCTCTGCTGGTCGGCCGCGAGCGCGGCCCCGAGGATCTCCGCGACGAGATCGGCGTAAGCGCGCAGCGCGCGCATGTCGGAGTCATCCCATTCGACCGGCTCGTCGCGATAGACGTTCAACGTCCCCACCGGACTGCCGCCGAGCAGGATGGGAACGCCGGCGACGGCCCGCAGGCTCGGTTTCAGGTGACCGCGCAGCGCCGGCCAGCGGCTGTCGGCGTGCAGGTCGCTGCTGGTTATCTCGTGCGCGTAGACATAAGACTCATAGCACGGTCCCTGGCCGACGGCTGCCTGCGCCTCCTCCAGCTGACGGCCGCTCTCGTCAGAGGAGGCGACCGAGGCCAGCCGGCCGGACTCGGTGATGAACAAGATGCCCGCCCCGTTGTAGCCGAACACGTCGTGGACCGCCTCCACCGCCCGCCTCATCACCATGGCGGGGTCGCCTTCGAACGAGCCCTGGCGCAGCCGCTGCAAACTGGACCGCAGGGCCTCGTCGTTGATGTGCGCACTCACCGGAGCGGCCTCCGTTTCCTCTTCCTTCGCCCGGCAGGTCCGGCCAGCCCGGGCAAAGCCGCTGCTAGAGCCGTGTCAATATGAGGGTATGGCCGATCCGCGCGCAGGGCAGCCCGCTGCCCCGAGTGACCTTGTCAACGTCGCGAAGCTGGTGACCGCGTATTACGCGGTGCATCCCGATCCGGGCGATGCCGCCCAGCGGGTGTCGTTCGGCACGTCCGGCCACCGGGGATCGGCGCTGTCGGCCACGTTCAACGAGGACCACATCCTCGCCGCCACCCAGGCGATCTGCGATTACCGGGCCAGCCGCGGCATCGACGGGCCGCTGTACCTGGGCGCCGACACGCATGCGCTTGCCGAGCCCGCCCAGGTGACCGCGCTTGAGGTGCTCGCCGCCAACGGCGTCCGGGTGCTGGTCGACGCGAGAGGCGGGTACACGCCCACGCCGGCCGTCTCCCGCGCGATCCTGGCGCACAACGCGTCCGGGCGGGGCGGCCAGGCCGACGGGATCGTGGTCACGCCGTCGCACAACCCGCCTTCGGACGGCGGCTTCAAGTACAACCCCCCCGACGGCGGGCCGGCCGGCACCGACGTCACCGGCGAGATACAGGACCGGGCGAACGAACTGCTCGCCACCGGGCTGAAGGCGGTGCGCCGGGTCCCGTACGCCAGGGCCGTCGCGGCCGACACGACCGGGACGTTCGACTTCCTCGGCAGCTACGTGTCGGCCCTGGAGCACGTGGTCGGACTGGCCGCGATCAGGAGCGCCGGAGTGCGCATCGGCGCCGACCCGCTCGGCGGGGCGAGCGTGGCCTACTGGGGGGAGGTCGGCGAGCGCTACGGCCTCGACCTGACCGTCGTCAACCCGGTGGTGGACCCGACGTTCCGGTTCATGACCCTGGACTGGGACGGCAGGATCCGGATGGACTGCTCCTCCCCGTACGCGATGGCCAGCCTGATCAGCCGGCAGGAGGAGTTCGCGATCGGGTGCGGGAACGACACCGACGCGGACCGGCACGGCATCGTCACGCCCGACGCGGGGCTGCTCAACCCCAACCACTACCTCGCGGTCGCCATCGACTACCTGTACCGGCACCGCGACGGCTGGCCGGAGGGGGCCGCCGTCGGCAAGACGCTGGTCAGCTCGTCGATGATCGACCGGGTGGCCGCGGGCCTGAACCGGCCGCTGGTCGAGGTGCCGGTCGGCTTCAAGTGGTTCGTGCCCGGCCTGCTCGACGGCTCCGTGGCCTTCGGCGGCGAGGAGAGCGCCGGGGCCTCGTTCCTCCAGCATGACGGATCGGTATGGACGACCGACAAGGACGGGATCGTCCTCGCGCTGCTCGCCGCGGAGATCACGGCCGTCACCGGGCGCTCGCCGTCGGAGCTGTACCGGGAGCTGACCGCCCGGTACGGGGACCCGGCCTACGCGCGTGTCGACACCGCGGCCACCCGGGAGCAGAAGGCGGCGCTCGCCAGGCTCTCGCCTGAGCAGGTGCCGGCGGGCGAGCTCGCGGGCGAGCCGATCGTCGCGGCGCTGACCACGGCCCCCGGCAACGGCGCCCCCATCGGCGGCCTCAAGGTGGTCACCGAGTCCGGTTGGTTCGCCGCCCGCCCGTCCGGCACCGAGGACGTCTACAAGCTCTACGCCGAATCCTTCCGGGGTCCCGGCCACCTCGCCGCCATCCAGGAACAGGCGCAGGCGATCATCGCCGCGGCCATCGGCGGCTAACGGCCGCGGCGCCGCCCGCCGACGGCGGCGGGCGGCCCTGCCCCGCCCTGGCGGCCCTGCCCCGCCCTGGCGGGCCTACTCCGCCAGGGCGGCGACCGTCTTGGCGGGGCTCGGGCGGCCGAGGCGGGCGGCCAGCCAGACGCTGGTCGCGGCGAGGGCGCCGAGGTCGACGCCCGTCTGGATGCCGAGCCCGTCCAGCATCCAGACCAGGTCCTCGGTGGCCAGGTTGCCCGTGGCCGACCCGGCGTACGGGCAGCCGCCCAGGCCGCCGGCCGACGAGTCCACGGTGGAGACGCCGGCCTGCAACGCGGCCAGCGTGTTGGCGAGCGCCTGCCCGTAGGTGTCGTGGAAGTGCACGGCGACCGCCTCGGCGCCGATTCCCGCCCCGGTCAGGCCGGCGAGCAGCGCCGTCACGTGGCCCGGCGTCGCCACGCCGATCGTGTCGCCGAGCGATAGCTGCGTGCAGCCCATGTCGCGCAGCCGCCGGCACGCGGTGACCACCTGGCCCATGGGCACGCGGCCTTCCCACGGGTCGCCGAAGCACATCGACAGGTACCCGCGCACCGCCAGCCCCGCCTCCCTGGCGCGGCGCACCACCGGCTCGAACATCGCGAACTGGCCGTCGAAGCCGGTGTTCAGGTTCCGCCTGGCGAACTCGTGCGTCGCGCTGGCGAAGACCGCGACCGAGTCCGCGCCCGCGGCGAGGGCCCGGTCGAGCCCGCGCTCGTTGGGGACGAGCACCGGGTACGTTACGCCCGGCCGCCGGTCGAGCCTGGCCATCAGGTCCCCGGCGTCGGCGAGCTGCGGCACCCACCTGGGGTGCACGAAGCTGGTGGTCTCGATCACGCGCAGGCCCGCGTCGGCGAGCCGGCCGAGGAACTCGAGCTTGGTGTCCAGGCTGACGACCGTCTTCTCGTTCTGTAGCCCGTCCCGCGGGCCCACTTCCCAGATCGTGACCCGTTCCGGCAGCGCCCCGGGGGCGGGAACCGGCAGCGGCAGGCCAAGTTCGCGGACGCCTGTCATGACCTCAACGTTACTCCGGGGCCCCGACGCTACTCCGGGGCGACGTTACTCCGGGGCGACGTTACTCCGGGGCCTCGATGACCCGCCGGAGCGCGGGGACCAGCGCGTCCAGGTCCTGGCCGGTGCGGAAGGCGACGATCGTGGTGCCGTCGCCGGCGCCGGGGGCGGCGTGCGCCGCGAACAGGGCCGCCACCTGGCGCATCGCGTCCTCGAACTCGCGCAGCGGGTCGGGGGACTGGCCGCGCAGCCAGCGGCGGAGCACATGGTTGTGCGCCGCGACGACGGCGGCCGCCATGAGCTCGGCGCGCAGGGACGCCGGCTCGCCCCGCTCGCCCATCCGTTCGGCGATGAACTCGCGGAACAGCCGCTGGTAGCGGGCCACGCTGGCGATCTCCCTGTCGCGGAGGGCGGGCACCGTGCTGGTGAGCGCGTACCGGCGGCGCGCGACGCCGGCTTCCTCCAGGTAGTGGAGCAGGACAAGGCGGACCGCGTCGCAGACGGCGGCCAGCGCGGTGTGCCGTCCCGAGGTCAGCAGGCGGTCCCTGACCAGGGCGAGCAGCCGGTCATGGTCGGGGAAGATGACGTCTTCCTTGGAGCGGTAGTAACGGAAGAACGTCGTGCGCCCCAGCCCGGCCCGCTCGGTGATCTCATCGACGGTGGTCTGCTCGTAGCCCCGCTCGTCGAACAGCGCGAACGCGGCCTCCGCGAGCCGGTCCCGCGGCGATGGCTTGCTCATGACCGTTAATTCCACCTGATCCGGTGAGCCGGCGCCACTTGCGCCCGGCTGCGGTACTGCATACCATATTTATGGTATCAAGTTCCGTTGGTGGCCGGGAAATCATCATCCGTGACGGGCCCGGGCCGCCGGCGCGGCGCGCCGGCGGCCCGGCGGGCGCCCGGCGGGAGGAGACTGTGGCGGAAGGGCTGATGGCCAGATGATCGAGCACCAGGTACGCACCCATCCGTCGTCGGCGCGGCTGCCGCGGGAGGAGCAGCTGGCGTGGAAGCTGGCGGCGGTGGCCACGGACCCGGTGCCGGTGCTGCCCGAGGTGGCCGAGATGGTGATCAACCGGGTCATCGACGACGCGGCGGTGGCCGCGGCGTCGCTGGCCAGGGGGCCGGTGCGGGCGGCGCGGGAGCAGGCGCTGCGGCACCCGGCCTCTCCCGGGGCCGCGGTGTGGGGCGCCGCGCCGCAGGTGCGGGTGTCGCCGGAGTGGGCGGCGTGGGCGAACGGCGTGGCAGTGCGGGAGCTGGACTTCCACGACACGTTCCTGGCGGCCGATTACTCCCACCCGGGCGACAACATCCCGCCGGTGCTGGCGGTCGCGCAGCACGCCGGCCGGGCCGGGGCGGACCTGGTGCGCGGGATCGCGGCCGCCTACGAGGTGCAGGTGGACCTGACCCGGGGGATCTGCCTGCACGAGCACAAGATCGACCACATCGCGCACCTGGGCCCGTCGGCGGCGGCCGGGATCGGGGCGCTGCTCGGGCTGGACACCGAGACCGTCTACCAGGCGATCGGGCAGGCGCTGCACTGCACCACCCAGACCCGGCAGTCCCGCAAGGGCGAGATCTCCTCCTGGAAGGCCTATGCCCCGGCGTTCGCCGGCAAGACGGCCATCGAGGCCGTCGACCGGGCGATGCGCGGCCAGGGCGCGCCCGCCCCGGTCTACGAGGGGGAGGACGGGGTGATCGCCTGGCTGCTGTCCGGCCCGGAGGCCGCCTACACGGTGCCGCTGCCGGCTCCGGGCGAGCCGAAGCGGGCGATCCTCCAGACCTACACCAAGGAGCATTCGGCCGAGTACCAGGCCCAGGCGCTGATCGACCTGGCCCGGCGGCTGCATCCCTCGGTCGGCGACACCGCCCGGATCGAGAAGGTCGTCATCCGCACCAGCCACCACACCCACTACGTGATCGGGTCGGGGTCCGGGGACCCGCAGAAGTACGACCCGGCCGCCTCCCGGGAGACCCTGGACCATTCGCTGCCCTACATCTTCGCGGTCGCGCTGCAAGACGGCACCTGGCACCACGTCCGTTCCTATGCGCCCGAGCGCGCGGCCCGGCCGGACACCGTGGCGCTGTGGCGCAAGATCTCCACGGCCGAGGACCCGGAGTGGACCCGCCGCTACCACGACCCGGACCCGGACAAGCGGGCGTTCGGCGGCCGGGTGGAGATCACCCTGGCCGGCGGGAGCATGATCTGTGACGAGATCGCGGTCGCCGACGCCCACCCCGCGGGCGCGCGGCCGTTCGCCCGCGAGCAGTACATCGCCAAGTTCCGCACGCTGGCCGAGGGGGTCATCGACCCCGGCGCCCAGGACCGGTTCCTGGACGCGGTCACCCGGCTGCCGGACCTGTCCGCGGCCGAGGTGGCCGGCCTCGCCCTGCCGGGCATCGGCCAGGCGCGCGAGCGGCCGGAAACCCGGGGGATCTTCTAGATGCTGCACTCCGCCGTCCCCGCCGCGGACAAGCGGGCCGCGTTCCGCGCCGGGCTGGCCTCGGGCAGGCTGCTCCGCTTCCCCGGCGCGTTCAGCCCGCTGTCGGCGCTGCTCATCGCCCGGCACGGCTTCGAGGGGGTCTACGTGTCCGGGGCGGTGGTCTCCGCCGACCTCGGCCTGCCCGACATCGGGCTGACCACGCTGACCGAGGTGGCCGGCCGGGCGCAGCAGATCGCCCGGGTCACGGCCCTGCCCGCCCTGGTGGACGCCGACACCGGGTTCGGCGAGCCGATGAACGCCGCCCGCACCGTGCAGGTCCTGGAGGACGCCGGGGTGGCCGGGCTGCACATCGAGGACCAGGTCAACCCCAAGCGCTGCGGGCACCTGGACGGCAAGGACGTGGTGGACCGTGATACCGCGGTCCAGCGGATCAAGGCCGCGGTCGCCGCCCGCCGGGACCCGGCCTTCGTCATCGCCGCCCGCACCGACGCCGCCGCCGTCAACGGGATAGCCGACGCGATCGACCGGGCGAAGGCCTACGCCGACGCCGGCGCCGACCTGATCTTCCCCGAGGCCATGGCCGGCGAGGCCGACTTCGAGCGGTTCCGCGCCGCCGTCGACACCCCGATCCTGGCCAACATGACCGAGTTCGGCAAGACCAGGCTGCTGGACGCCGCGACGCTGGAAAACCTCGGCGTCAACGTCGTCATCTACCCGGTCACCCTGCTGCGCCTGGCCATGCGCGCCGCCGACGCCGGGCTGGCCGCGATCGCCGCGGCCGGCACCCAGGAGGGGCTGCTGGAGGCGATGCAGCACCGCCGGGACCTGTATGAGCTGCTCGACTACCAGGCCTACAACGCCTTCGACACGTCCATTTTCAACTTCCGCGTCTTAGGGGGATGCGCCATGTCCGTCACCGGGTCCGTCACCGCCCCAGAGGTCCGCAAGGGGCTGGCCGGCGTCTACGCTGACACCACCGCGGTCTCCATGGTCAACCCGGAGACCAACTCCCTGACCTACCGCGGCTACCCGGTGCAGGAACTGTGCCGCCGGTGCAGCTTCGAACAGGTCGCCTACCTGCTGTGGCACGGCGAGCTGCCCACCCCGGACCAGCTCGCCGCGCAGAACCGGGCCGAACGCGCCCAGCGCGCCCTGGACCCGCTCATCGCCGCCAGCATCGGGGATCTCCCGGTCACCGCGCACCCGATGGACATCCTCCGCACCGCGGTCAGCCTGCTGGGCGCCGCCGACCCCACCGAGAACGACAACTCCCCGGCGGCCTGCCGGGCCAAGGCCCTGCGGCTGTTCGCCGTGCTGCCCGCCGTGGTCGCCATGGACCACCGGCGCCGCCGCGGCCTTGATCCGGTGCCGCCCCGCGACGACCTGGGCTTCGCCGCCAACTTCTTGTACATGACGTTCGGCAAGGTGCCCGAACCGCAGATCGTCGCCGCGTTCGAGACCTCGCTGATCTTGTACGCCGAGCACGGCTTCAACGCCTCCACGTTCACCGCCCGGGTCGTCACCTCGACGCTGTCGGACACATACAGCGCGGTCACCGCGGCGATCGGCGCGCTCAAGGGGCCGCTGCACGGCGGCGCCAACGAAGCGGTGATGCACATGATGGAGGAGATCGGCACCGCCGACCGCGTCGGGGAATGGCTGGAACGAGCCCTGGCGGACAAGCGCAAGATCATGGGCTTCGGCCACCGCGTCTACAAGAACGGCGACTCCCGGGTCCCCACCATGCGCGCCGCCCTCGGCGGGATCGCCGCGCTGCGCGGCGGCCAGAATCTGGTCGACATCTACGAGGCCCTCGCCAGGGCCGTGTACGAGGCCAAGGGGCTGCACCCGAACCTGGACTACCCGGCGGGACCGGCCTACCACCTGATCGGCTTCGACACCCCGGCCTTCACGCCCATCTTCGTCGCCGCCCGCCTGCCCGGCTGGACCGCGCACATCGCCGAGCAGCTCGCCGAGGGCAGCCTCATCCGCCCCCTGGCCGCCTACGACGGCCCCGCCGAACGCCACCTGGCGGCCTGACCTATCCGGCGTCCGGGGATGCGGTGTACAGCACGAACAGCCGGAACTGTGTGAGCTGGGCGTAGGAGCCGGCGATGTACCCCTGCACGAACTGCTTGGGCGCAGGTACCGCCCCTTCTGCCGGGGCGTGCCGTAATGGGCGATGATCTCGGCGTTGCCGGTGTCCGGTGCCTGGCAGCCGAAGATCACCGGCGCCCAGCCCGGCCGCCCCAGGATCTCGTTGAGCAGGCACGGCTTGAGCTGGCCGTACCCCTGGCCGCCCAGCTCCGGCCCGAGGTGCGTGGCCCACAGGCCCTGGGGCGCACGGCCTGCTTGAGCGGGTCGATGACCTTGCGCATGGTCTCGCCGGGCGGGGTGAACGCCAGGTCCGGCCGGAGGAGGTCCAGCGGCGCCACCTCCGAGCGCACGAACGCGCCGGCCCGGTCCAGCTTCGCCTGGAACTCGGGCTCGGTCTCGACGTCCCGCGACATGCGGTGTCCCTCCTCGTGCACGCCGGCGGTCACCGCCCCGCCGTCTCGCCCTCCTATTTATCCCGAACGCAGGCGGCTGACTCCCCGGGTACGCTGAGTTCGCCATGGTCAAGTCGGCCGATGACCCCGACGACGCCGTGCTGGCCGACACCTCGCGGGTGGTCCGCTGGGCGGGTCCCGCCTTCGCCCTGCTCTCGCTCGTGCTCATCCCGTGGACCGTCTACCTCGGGTTCTCGCTCCCGGATCGGCAGATCTCGCGCCACTACAACATCGCGTGGGTGGGGTTCGACGTCATGGAGATGGTCGCGCTGGGCGCCACGGGG
>Ga0209061_1004166_pt1 | contig 14271 bp, 22 predicted proteins | sample Coa_R1_10_FD_187157 | JGI IMG/M metagenome (GOLD analysis project Ga0209061, IMG submission 187157) | Surface soil microbial communities from Centralia Pennsylvania, which are recovering from an underground coalmine fire - Coalmine... | ecosystem: Environmental > Terrestrial > Soil >...
CGGTGGCAGGACCTCGGCGATCCGCTTGCCGCGCACCTTGGCGACGTCCTCGGGCCGGCGCAGCTCTCGCAGCGCGGCCACGGTCGCCTTCGCCATGTTGATCGGGTTCGTCGTCCCCAGGCTCTTGGCCAGCACGTTGCGCACCCCGCCGAGCTCGAGCACGGCGCGCACCCCGCCCCCGGCGATCACCCCGGTCCCCTCCGAGGCCGGCCGCAACAGCACCTTCGCCGCGTCGAACTCGCCCAGGACCTCGTGCGTGATCGTCGAGCCGTGCTTCGGCACCGTGAACAGGTTCTTCTTCGCGTCCTCGACCGCCTTCGTGATCGCGAGGGGCACCTCGCGCGCCTTGCCGTAGCCGACGCCGACCCGGTCGACCTCGTCCCCGACCACCACGAGCGCCGTGAAGGAGAAGCGCCGGCCGCCCTTGACGACCTTCGCGACCCGGTTGATCTCGACGACGCGCTCCTTGAGCTCGCGCGTCTCGCCGTACTCGATCGTGCTCAAAAGCGGAGACCTCCTTCGCGGGCCGCGTCGGCGAGCGCCTTGACCCGTCCGTGGTACAGGTAGCCGCCGCGATCGAAGACGCAGGCCTCGATGCCAGCCTTCTTCGCGGCAGCCGCGAGCGCCTTGCCCACCGCCGCCGCCTGGGCGGTCTTGTCGCCCTTGAACGAGGCGGGAAGGTTGAGGTGCGAGGCGGCGGCGAGCGTGCGGCGCGCGTCGTCGTCGACGAGCTGGGCCTCGATGCCCCGGTTGGAGCGGAAGACCACCAGGCGCGGCCGTTCGGCCGTGCCACGCACCTTGGCCCGCACCCGCCGGTGGCGCCGCGCGCGAGCCTCGCGGGTCGTCGGAGCGCTCACGCTCGCTTGCCCACCTTCCGCCGCACGTGCTCGCCCTCGTAGCGGATGCCCTTGCCCTTGTAGGGCTCCGGCGGTCGCACCCGGCGAACCTCGGCGGCCGTCTGGCCGACGAGCTGCTTGTCGGTGCCCTTGACGACGATCTGGGTCGGGGAGGGAACCTCGAAGGTGATGCCGGTGCGGGGCTTGATCGTGACGGGATGCGAGAAGCCGACGCTGAGCTCGAGATCGGAGCCCCGCAGAGCCGCCCGGTAGCCGACACCCTGGATCTCGAGCCGCTTCTCGAACCCCTGGGTCACGCCCTGCACCATGTTCGCCACCAGCGTTCGGGTCAGCCCGTGCAGGGCGCGATCCTCCCCCCGCTCGGTCGGGCGGCTGACGACGACCTGGCCGTCGCGCTGCTCGATCCGGATCCGGGCCGGCACCCGCTGCTGCAGGGCGCCGAGCGGGCCGGCGACCGCGACGCGAGCAGGCTCGACGGTCACGGTGACGCCGTCGGGGATCGGGATGGGAGCGTTTCCGATACGGCTCATGGCGGTTACCAGATGAAGGCGACGACCTCGCCGCCGATGCCGCGCTCCTGGGCGGTGCGGCTCGTGACGAGGCCGGAGGACGTCGAGAGGATCGCGACGCCCATGCCGCCGAGCACGCGCGGAAGGCGGTCCTTCCGGGCGTAGACCCTGCGACCCGGCTTCGACACGCGCTTCAGGCCGGAGATCACCCGCTCCCGGTTGCGGCCGAACTTGAGGTCGATGACCAGGGTATCGAACGAGTCGCCCTTCTCCACGTGGTAGTCGCGGATGTACCCCTCCTCCTTGAGCAGGCGCGCGATCTCGACCTTCATCTTCGAGCTGGGCATCGTCACGCGCTCGTGCAGCGCCTTGTTGGCGTTGCGGATGCGGGTCAGCATGTCGGCGATCGGATCGGTCAGCACCGCTCCACCCCTACCAGCTCGACTTCGTCATGCCGGGGATCGCACCCTGGTGCGCCAGCTCGCGCAGGCAGATCCGGCAGAGGCCGAACTTGCGAAACACCGCGCGCGGCCGGCCGCACCGGTTGCAGCGGGAGTAGCTGCGCACCGCGAACTTCTGAGGTCGTCGCTGCTTGACGACCAGGGACTTCTTGGCCACTAGGCATTCCTCCTGTCGCCGTCGCTGCTGAACGGCAGGCCGAGCGCCTGCAGCAGCGCGAAGGCGTGCTCGTCGGTCTCGGCGGTCGTCGTGATCGTCACGTCGAGGCCGCGGACCTGCTGGATGTCGTCGTAGTCGATCTCGGGGAAGATGAGCTGCTCGCGGATCCCGAGCGAGAAGTTGCCGCGCCCGTCGAAGGAGCGCCGGTCGAGGCCGCGGAAGTCGCGGATGCGGGGTAGCGCGATCGAGACGAGCCGGTCGAGGAACTCGTACATCCGCGCGCCTCGCAGGGTGACCCGCACCCCGACGGGCATCCCGGCCCGGATCTTGAACTGGGCGATCGACTTGCGGGCGCGGCGAACCTGCGCTCGCTGCCCCGCGATGGTCGTCAGCTCGTCGAGGGCGGACTCGAGGGTCTTCGCGTCGGTTCGGGCCTCGCCGACCCCCATGTTCAGCGTGATCTTCTCGATCCGTGGCACCTGCATGATCGAGCGCAGCCCGAGCTCGTCCTTCAGCCGGGGCCGCACCTCGCGCTCGTAGCGCTCCTTCAGGCGCGGGACGTAGGTGCCGCTGGCCGCGCTCATGCCTGGTCGATCTCCTGCCCGCAGCCGGGGCGCTTGCAGACGCGGACCCGCACCGTCTTGTCCTTGACCGTCTTCTCGACCGTGCCCACCCGGGTCGGGCGCTTGCAGGTCGGGCAGACGACCATCACGTTCGAGACGGGCAGCGGGGCGGGCAGCGCCACGATGCCGCCCGGCACCATCTGCGGCCCGCCCATGCCGGTCGTGTTCTGGATCGGGCGCGGGCGGCGGTGGCGCTTGACCACGTTGATGTTCTCGACGACGACGCGCCCCTCCTTCGGCAGCGCCTCGATCACGCGGCCCTGCTTGCCGGCGTCCTTGCCGCGCAGGACGTGGACGACGTCGCCCTTGCGAACCTTCATCGTCTGGGGCATCTAGAGCACCTCGGGGGCGAGCGAGACGATCTTCATGAAGTTCTTCTCCCGCAGCTCGCGGGCGACCGGGCCGAAGATGCGGGTGCCGCGCGGGTTGCGCTGCTGGTCGATGATCACGGCGGCGTTCTCGTCGAAGGCGATCGTCGTTCCGTCCTCGCGGCCGAACGGCTTCTTCGTCCGCACGACGACTGCCCGCACCACCTCGCCCTTCTTGATCGTGCCCTGCGGGCTCGCGGTCTTGACGGTGCCGACGATGATGTCGCCGACGCGCGCGTAGCGGCGATGGTGCCCGCCGACGACGCGGATGCAGAGCAGCTCGCGGGCGCCCGTGTTGTCGGCCACCTTGAGGCGGGACTCCTGCTGGATCATCGCGCCTGCTCCAGGATCTCGGCCAGCCGCCAGCGCTTGGTCGCCGAGCGCGGACGGGTCTCGACGATCCGCACGACGTCGCCCACCTTGGCGGCGTTCCGCTCGTCGTGGGCGTGGAACTTGACGCTGCGCCGGATGACCTTCTTGTACCTCGGGTGGGACGCGATCACGTCGACCTTGACCACGATGGTCTTGTCCATCGAGTCGGAGACGACGACGCCGCGCCGCTCCTGGCGGCGGCCGCGCTCCCGCTGCGGCTTCGGCTCGCGCACGATCGCCGCCCGCGCCCCGGCCGCTGCGGGCCGGCGCGGCCGTGTCTTCTGCGGCCGCAGGCGGCGCGGCAGACGCTTCCGCTTCTGCTTCGGGCCGGCCGGGGCAGCGTCGGCTTCCTCGGCGGCTGTCTCCTCTGCCGGCGCTGTCTGAGCGGCGGCAGGCGCGGCGGGCTCGGGCGCCGGCTCGGCGGGCGTCACCGCCGCCTCCGGCTCGGCGCGCTCGCTCGGCTCGGGCGCGTCGGTCTGCGCGTCGGTGTGCTCGTTCTCGGCCATCAGCTTCTCGTCCTCGCCTTCTCTGCCTCGCGTTCACGCACCACGGTCAGGATCCGCGCGATCTCGCGCTTCGTCTGCTTCAGCCGCGCGGAGTTCTCCAGCGCGCCGGTGACCGACTGGAAGCGCAGGTTGAACAGCTCGCGCCGCCGCTCGGCCAGCCGCTGCGCCAGCTCGTCGTCGGACAACGCTCGCAGCTCGGATGCCCTGGTCAAAACAGCGCGTCCTCCCGCTTGACGACCTTCGTCTTCACCGCCAGCTTCTGGCCGGCCAGCCGCAGCGCCTCACGGGCGAGCGGCTCGGGGACGCCGGCGAGCTCGAACATCACCCGTCCGGGCTTGACCACTGCCACCCAGCCCTCGGGCGATCCCTTGCCGGAGCCCATCCGCGTCTCGGCCGGCTTCTTCGTGTAGCTCTTGTCGGGGAAGACGTTGATCCAGACCTTGCCGCCCCGCTTGATCTTGCGCGTCATCGCGATGCGGGCCGCCTCGATCTGCCGGTTCGTGATCCAGCCGGCATCGAGCGCCTTGAGCCCGTAGTCGCCGAACTGCACGGTCGTCTGCCCGCTCGCGACGCCGCGGCGGCGGCCACGATGCACCTTGCGGAACTTCGTCTTCTTCGGCATCAGCATGGCTCAGCTCCCCTCCTGCATGCTGCCGTCGCCGGAGCCCTCGCCCTCGGCCGGCTGTCCGGCCGGCTCGTCCTGCGCCGGCGCGCTGGGCTGCGCGGCCGTCTCAGCGGCCTGCTGCTCGGCGGACTCGGCGGACGGCTGCTCCACGGCGGGCGCCTGCTCCTCGGGAGACGGCTGCTCGAGGCTCGTCGGCTCGGCAGCGGGCTCGCGTCCGCGGGCCTCGAGGCGCTCCGGAGCCTGACGCGCGCCCGCACCCCGACCGCGCCCGCGTCCCGCGCCGCCGCCGCGCCGCCGCTGCCGTACCGGCCCGAGGCCCTCGCGGTCGGGGCCGCGGCCCCGCCCGCTCTCGCGCGAGGCGCCGAGCCCTTCGACCGCGCCGCCGCGGCGCCGGCGAGCGTCCTGGTCGCCCAGCCGCACGTCGGCCTCGCCGTAGCCCTCGGGCATGATCTCGCCCTTGTTGATCCAGACCTTGACGCCGATGCGGCCGGCGGTCGTCTTGGCTTCGGTGAAGCCGTAGTCGATGTCCGCCCGGATCGTGTGCAGCGGTACCCGTCCCTCGCTGTAGGTCTCGCGCCGGCTCATCTCGCTGCCGCCGAGCCGGCCGGAGCACTGGATCTTGACGCCGGCTGCGCCCGAGCGGATCGCGGAGGCCAGCGCCCGCTTCATCGCCCGCCGGAAGGCGACCCGGTTGGAGAGCTGCTCGGCGATCGACTGGGCGACGAGCTTCGCGTCGAGCTCGGGACGCTTGATCTCGTTGATGTTGATGTGGACGTTCTTGTGCGTCAGCGCGTGCAGGTCGCGGCGCAGGGCGTCCACCTCGACGCCCGACTTGCCGATCACGATCCCCGGCCGCGCCGTGTAGATGTCGACCGTGATCCGCTGCTTGTCCTTGCGGATCAGGATGTCGGAGAGCCCCGCGTGCGCGAGCTTGCGGTAGATGTGCTCGCGGATCCGGACGTCCTCGAGCAGGTAGTCCGCGAACTCCTTCTTGCCCGTGTACCAGTTGGACTTCCAGTCGTGGATGACCCCCACGCGGAGCCCGCCGGGATGGATCTTCTGGCCCACTACTCCTCGCTCTCCTCGTCCGCCGGGGGCGCCTCGGCCGGCGCGGGACGCGGCGCCCGGGTTGTCGCCTGCGACGCCTGCGCGAGCTCGATCGTGATGTGGCAGGTGCGCTTGCGGATCCGGGCGACGCGGCCGCGCGCCCGGGCGCGCCAGCGCTTCAGCGTCGGCCCCTCGTCGGCGTAGGCGGCGGCCACCACGAGCTCGTCCCCCTGCCAGAGCAGGTCGGGCCGCGACTCGGCGTTCGCAACCGCCGACCGGAGCACCTTCTCGACGTCCTTGGCCACCGCTCGGCTCGAGAAGGCGAGGATCGTGCGCGCCTCCGGCACCGAGCGGCCGCGGATCAGGTCGGTGACGAGCCGCGCCTTGCGGGCGCTCGAGTGGACCCAGCGCGCCTGGGCACGGACGATCTGACGGTCGCGGGTCTCGGGCGTCGCCATCAGCGCTTCACCCTCGCCGTGCGGTCGCCGGCGTGGCCGCGGAAGGTCCGCGTCGGCGCGAACTCGCCGAGCTTGTGCCCGACCATCTGCTCCGAGATGAACACGGGCACGTGCTTGCGACCGTCGTGGACGGCGATCGTGTGCCCGACCATCTCCGGGAAGATCGTCGAGGCGCGCGACCAGGTGCGCACCATCTGCTTCTGCCCCGAGGCGTTCAGCGCCTCGATTCGGCGCAGCAGCCGCTCCTCGACGAACGGCCCCTTCTTCGAGCTGCGGCTCACGAGCGGCGCCCCTCCTTGCCGCGGCGGCGGCCGCGGACGATCAGCTTGTCGGACGCCTTGTGCTTGCGGCGGGTGCGCTTGCCGAGCGTCGGCACGCCCCAGGGCGTGACGGGGTGCCGGCCGCCCTTCGACTTGCCCTCGCCGCCGCCGTGCGGGTGGTCGACCGGGTTCATCGCCGAGCCGCGCACCGCCGGACGCTTGCCCCGCCAGCGGCTACGGCCCGCCTTGCCGCCGCTCAGGTTCTGGTGGTCGAGGTTGCCGACTTGTCCGATCGTCGCGCGGCACGCGAGCGGCACGCGCCGCAGCTCGCCGGAGGGCAGGCGCAGCACGGCGAACGGGTCGTCCTTCGCCACGAGCTGGACACCCGAGCCGGCCGAGCGGGCGAGCTTGGCGCCCTGGCCCGGCTTCAGCTCCACGGCGTGCACGAGCGTGCCGGTCGGGATGTTCTCGAGCGGCAGCGCGTTGCCGACCCGGATGTCGGCGGCGGGGCCCGACTCGACCGTGGCGCCGACGCCGAGCTGGGCCGGGGCGAGGATGTAGCTCTTCGCGCCGTCCGCGTAGTGGAGCAGCGCGATGCGGGCCGAGCGGTTCGGGTCGTACTCGATCGCGGCCACCTTCGCCGGCACGCCGTCCTTGCGCCGCTTGAAGTCGATCACGCGGTAGCGGCGCTTGTGGCCTCCGCCCTGGTGGCGGGTCGTGATCCGGCCGTTCGCGTTGCGGCCCCCCTTCTTGGCGAGCGGGGCGAGCAGGCTCTTCTCCGGCTCCGACCTGGTGAGCTCCGCGAAGGTCGAGACGGACATGAAGCGACGGCCGGCGCTCGTCGGCTTGTAGCGGCGCACGGGCATCAGCGGCCTCCCTGCGCGGCACGAGCGGGCGATGCGAGACCACTCACAGCTGCGCTCCCTCGAAGAGGTCGATCTTGTCGCCGGCCTTCAGCTCGACGATCGCCTTCTTCCAGCCGGGACGGCTGCCGCGGTGGACGCCGCGCCGCTTCGGCTTCGGCTGCACCTTGACGACGTTCACGCCCACGACCTGGACCTCGAACAGCTGCTCGACCGCCTGACGGATCTGGGTCTTGTGGGCGTCCGGGTGCACCCTGAACGTGTAGCGGTTCTGCGTGATCTGGTGGTAGCTCTTCTCGCTCACGACGGGGGCGATCAGGATCTCGCCGGGATGGCGGCTCACGCGGCGCACCTCCCGTGCAGAAGCGGCAGCGCCGCCTCGCTCACGACGAGCGAGCGGGCCCAGACCACGTGCGACACCTCGAGCTCGGCGGGCACGGTCACGAGCACCTGCGGCAGGTTGCGGAACGACTTGACCAGGGCTTCCTCGTCCTCGTGCGCCACCACCACGGTCGGCGCGGGCCGCCCCCAGTCCTCGAGCAGCTGCGCCGCCTGCTTCGTGGACGGGGCCGCGAACGCGTCGCCCGCCACGAGGCCGAGGCTGCCGGCCTGGGCGTGGTCGCTGAGCGCCGCCCGCAGCGCGGCACGGGCCGCCTTGCGGTTCACCTTGAGCGAGAAGTCGCGCGGGCCGGGCGGGAAGACGACGCCGCCGCCGGTGAACTGCGGCGCCCTGATCGTCCCCTGCCGGGCCCGGCCGGTGCCCTTCTGGCGCCAGGGCTTGGAGCGGCCGCCCGAGACGAGGCCGCGGCTCTTCGCAGCCCGCGTCCCCTGCCGGCGCGCGTTCAGCTCCGCTCGCACCGCCTCGTGCACGAGGTGGGGCTTGATCTCGGCCGCGAACACGGCCTCGTCGAGGGCGACCTCCTTCGTCGCGCCCCCACCCAGCAGCGGCGCCTTCGGGCTAGCCACGGCGGACGTCCTCCCGGATCTCGAGCAAGCCGTTCTTGGGACCCGGCACGGCGCCGCGCACGAGCAGCAGATGACGCTCGGGGTCGACGGCGTGGACGGTCAGGCCGACCTGCGTGACCCGCTTACCGCCCATCCGGCCGGCCATCCGCATTCCCTTGAAGACCCGCGACGGGGTCGCCGAGGCGCCGATCGAGCCGGGCTTGCGAACGTTGTGCGAGCCGTGGGTCTCGGGCCCGCGGCCGAAGCCGTGCCGCTTCACCGTCCCCTGGAACCCCTTGCCGATCCCGGTCCCCGAGACCTTGACCCGGTCGCCGGGACGGAAGATCTCGACGGTTACGCTCTCGCCCTGCACGGCCTCGGCGAAGTGGCCGCGGAACTCGACGAGGTGCCGGTAGGCGCCGTCGACGCCGGCCTTCGCCAGGTGCCCGCGTTCGGCCTTCGTCAGCTTCCGCTCGGGCACGCGACCCCAGGCGAGCTGGACCGCCTCGTAGCCGTCGGCTTCGGGTGTGCGCACCGCGACCACGGGACAGGGCCCCGCCTCGATCACGGTCACCGCCGTGACGGCGCCGCTCTCCTGGTCGAAGACCTGGGTCATCCCCAGCTTCTTTCCGATCAGCCCGCGCATGCCGTCAGAGCTTGATCTCGATGTCGACCCCCGCCGGCAGGTCGAGGCGCATCAGCGAGTCGACCGTCTTCGGGGTCGGGGAATGGATGTCGATCAGGCGCTTGTGGGTGCGCACCTCGAAGTGCTCCCGTGAGTCCTTGTCCTTGAACGGCGAGCGGATCACGCAGTAGACGTTCTTCTCCGTGGGCAGGGGCACGGGGCCGGTAATCGTCGCCCCGGTGCGGCGGGCCGTGTCCACGATGTCGCGCGCGGAGCGGTCCACCTGCTGGTGGTCGTAGCCCTTCAGCCGGATGCGGATCTTCTGCTGCGGCACCGTGCCCTACCCTCGCATCTACTTGATGATCTCGGTCACGACGCCGGCGCCCACGGTGCGGCCGCCTTCGCGGATCGCGAAGCGCAGGCCGGCGTCCATCGCGATCGGCTGGATCAGCTCGATCTCCATGTTCGTGTTGTCGCCCGGCATGACCATCTCCTGGCCCTCGGGCAGCTTGATCGAGCCGGTGACGTCGGTGGTGCGGAAGTAGAACTGCGGCCGGTAGCCGTTGAAGAACGGGGTGTGCCGGCCGCCCTCCTCCTTGGAGAGCACGTAGACCTCGGCCTTGAAGTGCGTATGGGGCGTGATCGAGCCCGGCTTCGCGAGCACCTGGCCGCGCTCGACCTCCTCGCGCTTGATCCCGCGCAACAGCGCCCCGGCGTTGTCGCCGGCCTGGGCGAAGTCGAGCGTCTTCTGGAACATCTCCAGCCCGGTGACGACCGTCTTCTTCGTCTCGGGATGGATGCCGACGATCTCGACCTCCTCGCCGACCGTGATCTTGCCCTGCTCGATCCGGCCGGTGACGACCGTGCCGCGGCCGGTGATCGTGAACACGTCCTCGATCGGCATCAGGAACGGCTTGTCGACGTCGCGCTGCGGCTCGGGGATGTAGGTGTCGACCGCCTCCATCAGCTCCAGGATCTTCTGGCTCCACTGCGCGTCGCCCTCGAGCGCCTTCAGCGCCGAGACCTGGACGACCGGGATGTCGTCGCCGGGGAACTCGTAGCGGGAGAGGAGCTCGCGCACCTCCATCTCGACGAGCTCGAGCAGCTCCGGGTCGTCGACCATGTCGGCCTTGTTCAGGGCGACCACGATCGCCGGCACCTCCACCTGGCGGGCGAGCAGGATGTGCTCGCGCGTCTGGGGCATCGGGCCGTCCGCGGCCGAGACCACGAGGATCGCGCCGTCCATCTGCGCGGCGCCGGTGATCATGTTCTTGATGTAGTCGGCGTGCCCGGGGCAGTCGACGTGCGCGTAGTGGCGGTTCGCCGTCTCGTACTCGACGTGCGAGGTGTTGATCGTGATCCCGCGCTGCCGCTCTTCCGGCGCGTTGTCGATCGACGCGAAGTCCCGCACCGCCGTGTTCGTCCCCTGCTCGGCGAGCACCTTGGTGATCGCCGCGGTCAGCGTCGTCTTGCCATGGTCGATGTGACCGATGGTGCCGACGTTGACGTGCGGCTTCGTCCTCTCGAACTTTTGCTTTGCCATGACGTCTCCTCCGCGAAAACTCTACTGCGTTAGACTAGTACTCATTCGATGCGATTTGCTCGGCAAGCTGCGCCGGCACCTCTTCGTAGCGGGCGAATTGCATCGTGAAGTCGGCCCGCCCCTGCGTCATCGAGCGTAGATCGGTCGCGTAGCCGAACATCTCCGCCAAGGGCACGCTCGCCTTGACGACCTGGGCGTTGCCGACCTGCTGCATCGACTCGATGCGGCCGCGACGGCTCGACAGGTTGCCGATCACGTCGCCCAGGTACTCCTCCGGGGTGGTGACCTCCACGGCCATCACCGGCTCGAGCAGCTTCGGCTTCGCCCGCTTCATCGCCTCCTTGAAGGCCATGGAGCCGGCGATCTTGAACGCCCGCTCGCTCGAGTCGACCTCGTGGTACGAGCCGTCGACGAGCTCGACCCGGACGTCCACGACGGGGTAGCCCGCGAGCACGCCCGAGCCCATCGCCTCCCGGATCCCCGCGTCCACCGCCGGGACGAACTCCTTCGGGATCTTGCCGCCCACGATCTTGTCCACGAACTCGTAGCCCGTACCCGGCTCCCGCGGGTAGATGCTGATCACCGCGTCGCCGTACTGGCCGGAGCCGCCCGTCTGCCGCACGAAGCGGCCCTGGACGTTCTCGGCCGGACGGGAGATCGTCTCGCGATAGGCGACCTGCGGGCGGCCGACGTTGGCCGCGACGTTGAACTCCCGCCGCAGGCGGTCGACGATGATCTCCAGGTGCAGCTCGCCCATCCCGGAGATGAGCGTCTGCCCGGTCTCCTCGTCGCTTTCCACCCGGAAGGTCGGGTCCTCCTCGGCGAGGCGGGCGAGCCCGGCTGCCAGCTTGTCCTGGTCGGCCTTCGAGCGGGGCTCGACCGCCACCGAGATCACCGGGTCGGGGAAGGTCATCGGCTCGAGCACGATCGGGGCGCTGGGCGCGGCGAGCGTGTCGCCGGTCGTCGTCGACTTGAGCCCCACCCCGGCGGCGATCTCGCCGGCCATGATCTCGTCTCGCTCCTCGCGATGGTTGGCGTGCATCTGGAGGATCCGGCCGACGCGCTCGGTGCGCCCGGTCGTCGTGTTCAGGACGCGGTCGCCGGCCTTGAGGGTGCCCGAGTAGACGCGGAAGTAGGTCAGCTTGCCGACGTACGGATCGGACATGACCTTGAAGGCCAACGCGGAGAAGGGCGCGCTCGGGTCGGCGGGGCGCTCGACCTCGGCCTCGGTGGTGGGGTCGACTCCGTGCACGGGCGGCACGTCGAGCGGGCTCGGCAGGTAGTCGACGATCGCGTCGAGCAGGAGCTGGACGCCCTTGTTCTTGAACGCGGAGCCGAGCAGGACCGGGGTGATCTCGTCGGCGAGCGTGCCGTTGCGGACGGCGCGCCGGATCATCTCCGGCGTCAGCGACGACTCGTCCTCGACGTACGCCGCGAGCACCTCGTCGTCGAAGTGGGAGATCGCGTCGATCAGCTGGTGGTGGTACTCCTGCGCCTGCTCGCGCAGCTCGGCCGGGATCTCGGTCGTCTCGCGCTCCTGCCCCAGGTCGTCCTTGTAGATCACCGCCTGCATCTCGACGAGGTCGACCACACCGACGAAGTTGTCCTCGGCGCCGACCGGGATCTGCAGCGGCACCGGGTTGGCGCCCAGCCGCTCGCGCATCGACTGCACCGCGCCGAAGAAGTTCGCCCCGGTGCGGTCCATCTTGTTGATGAACGCGATGCGCGGCACCTTGTAGCGGTCGGCCTGCCGCCAGACGGTCTCGGACTGCGGCTGCACGCCCGCCACCGAGTCGAAGACCGCAACCGCGCCGTCGAGGACGCGCAGGCTGCGCTCGACCTCGACGGTGAAGTCCACGTGCCCGGGCGTATCGATGATGTTGATCCGGTGGCCGCGCCAGAACGCCGTCGTCGCAGCCGAGGTGATCGTGATCCCGCGCTCCTGCTCCTGCGGCATCCAGTCCATGACCGCGGTGCCCTCGTGCACCTCGCCCATCTTGTAGGCCCGCCCGGTGTAGTAGAGGATCCGCTCGGTGGTCGTGGTCTTGCCCGCGTCGATGTGGGCCATGATCCCGATGTTCCGGACGCGGTCGAGCGCGACCGCCTGCTCTGTGACCTTCGTGCTCATCGCCCTTCCTGCCTCGTCTACCAGCGGTAGTGGGCGAACGCCTTGTTCGCCTGCGCCATCCGGTAGACGTCGTCCTTCCGCTTGAACGCGCCGCCCTGCTGGTTCAGCGCGTCGAGGATCTCGTTGGCGAGCTTGTCCGGCATCCCCTTCTCGCGCCGCTCGCGCGCGTACTGGACGAGCCAGCGCACGGCGAGGGTGCGCGCCCGGCGCTGCGGCACCTCGACGGGGACCTGGTAGTTGGCGCCGCCGACGCGGCGGCTGCGCACCTCGAGCACCGGGGTCACCGTCTTCACCGCCTGCTCGAGCACCTCGACCGGCGGCCGGCCGGTCTTCTCCCCCACCTGCTCGAGCGCCTGGTAGACGATCCGCTCGGCGACCGACTTCTTGCCGTCGAGCATGACCTTGTTGATCACCTGCGTCACGAGCGGGGACCCGTAGACGGCGTCCGGCTCGACCGGCCGGACCTGGATCTCGGCGCGGCGCGGCACTAGCGGCCTCCCCCGCGGGACGCCGCCGGACGCCGGCTCGCCGCACGCGCGAGCGCGCGCACTCCCTCCTGCGCGGCCACCCTAGCTACCCCGTTTCGCGCCGTACTTCGAGCGAGCCTGCTTGCGGTCGGCCACCCCGCCGGCGTCGAGCGCGGCCCGGATCACCTTGTAGCGGTAGCCCGGCAGGTCCTTGACGCGCCCGCCGCGGACGAGGACGACCGAATGCTCCTGCAGGTTGTGGCCCTCGCCGGGGATGTAGGCGCCGACCTCCGCCCCGTTCGTCAGGCGGACGCGCGCCACCTTGCGGAGCGCCGAGTTCGGCTTCTTCGGCGTCTGCGTCATCACGCGCGTGCAGACGCCGCGCCGCTGCGGCGCGCCGGCGAGCGCGGGCGTCTTCGTCTTCGCCTTGGGGGCCTTGCGGCCCTTGCGCACGAGTTGGTTGACAGTCGGCATGGTTCGGTCGTCTGCTCCTCTTCACAAAGAGACGGTCGGCGGAGGCGGAAGCGCCCCCTGCCAACCGGCCCGCGGCATGGTAGCGAACACGGCCGGCCTGCGGGGAACACCCCGGCCGATCGGCTGGAAACCCCGCCGTTCGGCCAGTATCGCGCGGGCCGAGACGAACCTACAGTACGGCCGCCTACCGGGTCGGTGCTGCGATGCAATGGTCGATCATCGGTCTCTCTGCGGCGCTCGCGGTCTGCGTCGTCGCCATCCTGGGGCTGCTCGTCCGGCTCCGCCGCAACCCCGCGCGCCGGGTCGAGGAGCAGGTCACGGCCACGGTCGAGGCGCTCGAGACGCGCCTGCACGAGCTCGCCCAGGAGCTGAGCAGCGCCGTCCGGAAGGCCGAGGAGGAGGCGGAGCGGAGCCGGTTCCTGGCCCAGATCGGCGCGACCATCGACCTGGACGACGCCCTCAGCTCGACGCTCACGGCGGCCGCGGGGCTGCCGCGCGTCGACGCGGCGGTGGTCGAGCTCGAGGCGGCGGTCGACGAGCACGAGAGCCTGACCGCCGCGATCGGCTTCGACGGCGAGGACGGCACGGTGCGGACCTTCACCGGCCCGCCCGACCGGCGGGAAGCGCGGGCGGTCGAGCTCGCCTACCGCTACGCGGCCGAGCAGGGCGCGGGCGCGCTCCACGCGGCCCTCGGCGTCCCCTTGCAGGGCCGCGAGGCCCGGATCGGCTGGATCGGCGTCTTCTCCCGCGACCCCGCGTTCCGCTTCGGCGAGGAGGACCTGCGCCGGCTCGAAGAGCTGGCGGCGCACGTCGCGCCAGCGATCGAGAACGCTCGCCGCTTCCGCGAGGCGCGGCAGCTCGCCGACCTCGACGCCCTGACCGGGCTGCACAACCGGCGCTACTTCCACGAGACGCTCGCCCGCGAGGTCGAGCGCGCCCACCGTTACGGGCGACGGCTGTCGCTGGTGCTCGTGGACGTCGAC
>Ga0209061_1004167_pt1 | contig 14266 bp, 11 predicted proteins | sample Coa_R1_10_FD_187157 | JGI IMG/M metagenome (GOLD analysis project Ga0209061, IMG submission 187157) | Surface soil microbial communities from Centralia Pennsylvania, which are recovering from an underground coalmine fire - Coalmine... | ecosystem: Environmental > Terrestrial > Soil >...
GCGCGGCGACACAGCCGGCGACGGCCACGCTGATCGCCGCCAGGCCGCCTCCGATGACGGCCGGCCACGATCCGCGCCGGGCGGCCACGTGCCTCACAGTTACCCAACTGTACAGTCGCCCCGCCGCCCGGACCGGCCTAGCCGCGCCATGGGCGCCAATGAATGTGACATAGAGCGGCCGGCATCTAGCTGACTGTCATATCAGCCGGGGCCGGATGAGATATTCCCGGTGGAATCCGGCGCGGCAGGGGCTGCGGCATCACGAAAGAGAGCACGCGCGGCACCGCATCCGGCGGTATGCGCGGGAACTGACGTGGCTAAGGCTACGCTCTGACTATGACGCAGGAGGCAGACCGGAGTCACGCCCAGTCGGGTGCCGGGGCGGGCCGCAGACCCGCACGGCAGCCGACGGTGGCTGTCGGCACCGGCCAGGCGCACGGGGCCGGGCAGGCACCAGGCGCTGGCCGTAACCGCGGGGCGGTACGCCCCGCGCGCAAATCGCAGGGGCGGCCGTCGCTTGGCGGCGGGGAGCCCGCCCGCGACCGCGAGCTGCGCGCGCAGGGGCGCGAGACCGTGCGCAAGCTGCTCGAGGCGGGCATGATCGAGTTCGAGGAGCGCGGCTTCAACGGCGTCCGCGTTGACGACGTAGTGCGCCGGGCCGGCATCTCGCACGGGACGTTCTACCTCTACTTCTCCAACAAGGAGGACCTGTTCAGGGCGCTGCTGCGGGACGCGCTGCACGACATGGAGATCGTGGCGGGCGACTTCCCCGTCGTCACCAGCGACGAGACCGGCCTGAGCGTGCTGCGGCAGTGGGTGCGGAAGTTCTTCGCGGCCTACGCCGCGCACTCGACCGTGCTCCGCACGCTCAGCTCGGCGAACGCGCCCGGTGAGCTGTTCGGCGACGGGCTGCGGCTGTTCTTCAGCATCACCGAGGCGATGACGACCGGGATGACGGCCGCCGCGGAGGCGGCCGGCCGCCACCAGGAGAACGCGGAGCTGACCGCGTTCGCGTGCCTGATGATGCTGGAGCGGGTGAATTTCGTGATCACCACCGAGGTGCAGCTGCCGGCCGATGAGATGGCCGACCGGATCGCCGACATCATGTTCGCCGCGTTCGGCCTGACGCCGGCGTAGCGGCCGGCCCGGAAAGGCGCCACCGTCCGTTCGCGATGACGCGGGCGGCCGGCGGCCGCGGCGGGGAAACCGCGGGGCCGCGGCGGGTTCGGGAGCCCGCGGGCCCGGTAACAATGAAGAACGTGCGTTTTCTCCATGACATCGAACCGGCCACCGACCTGACCTACAGCGACGTCTTCATGGTGCCCGGGCGGTCCGCCGTCGGGTCGCGGCTGGAAGTGGACCTGACGACGCGGGACGGCAGCGGCGCCACCATCCCGGTCATCGCGGCCAACATGACCGCGGTCTCCGGCCGCCGGATGGCCGAGACCATCGCGCGGCGCGGCGGCATCGCGATCCTCCCCCAGGACATCCCCGCCGACGTCGTGGCCGACGTCGTCGCCTGGGTCAAGACCCGCGACCTCGTCGTCGACACGGCGATCACGCTGGCCCCGACGGATACCGTCGGGGAGGCGCTCGCGCTGCTGCCCAAGCGAGCGCACGGCGCCGTCGTCGTGCTCGACGCCGACGGCGCGCCCGTCGGGGTCGTCACGGAGGCGGACTGCGCCGGGGCGGACCGGTTCGCGCAGCTGCGCACGGTCATGTCCGCCGACCCCGTCACGCTGCCGGCCGGGACGCCGCCCGCGCGGGCGTTCGAGCTGCTGCACGAGGGGCGGCACCGGCTCGCGCCGGTGGTCGCGCCGTCGGGAAAGTGCGTGGGGATCCTGACGCGCACCGGGGCGCTGCGGGCGACCCTGTACTCCCCCGCGGTCGACGCCTCGGGGCGGCTGCGCGTCGGCGCCGCCATCGGCGTCAACGGGGACGTGGCCGCCAAGGCGAAGGTGCTGCTCGACGCCGGCATCGACGTGCTGGTGGTGGACACCGCGCACGGCCACCAGGAGAAGATGCTGTCCGCGCTGCGGGCCGTGCGGGCGCTGTCCCCCCCGGTGCCGGTGGTGGCCGGGAACGTGGTGACCGCCTCCGGCGTGGCGGACCTGGTGGAGGCGGGGGCGGACATCGTGAAGATCGGGGTCGGCCCGGGCGCGATGTGCACGACCCGGATGATGACCGGGGTGGGGCGGCCGCAGTTCTCCGCCGTGCTCGAGTGCGCGGCGGCGGCCCGGTCCATGGGGGCCAACGCGTGGGCCGACGGCGGCGTGCGGCATCCGCGCGACGTGGCGCTGGCGCTGGCCGCCGGCGCCTCGGCGGTGATGATCGGCTCCTGGTTCGCCGGCACCTACGAGTCGCCCGGCGACGCGTTCCGCGACCCGGACGGGCGGCTGTACAAGGAGAGCTTCGGCATGGCGTCGGCGCGGGCGGTGCGGCTGCGTTCGGCCGCGGACTCGGCGTTCGAGCGGGCGCGCAAGGAGCTGTTCGAAGAGGGGATCTCGTCGGCCCGGATGTACCTGGACCCGTTGCGGCCCGGCGTGGAGGACCTGCTCGACATGATCGTCGCGGGGGTGCGGAGCGCGTGCACGTACGCGGGCGCGGCGGACCTGCCGTCCTTTGCCGAACGGGCGGTGATCGGGGTGCAGAGCGCCTCAGGCTACACCGAGGGCATGCCGGTGCCGACGAGCTGGTAGCGCTGGCGCCAGCCCGGCGCTAGCCGGCCGAGCCGGCCGCGGTCTGTTCCCGCTCGGCCGCCGCGCCCGGCCACGGCACCATGCCGCCGTCGGCCGCGTGGGCCGCCCACGCGGCGATCCGGTCGGCGAGCTTGTCGTCCGTTGCCCGCTCGGCATGGCCGAAGCCGGGGATGAGCCAGAGCTCCTTCGGTTCCCTGGCGCCCGCGTAGAGCTGGCGGGCGTGTTCTGGCGGGAAGAACAGGTCCTTATCGCCGTGCACGATCAGCACCGGGACCGGCGAGATCCGCGCCGCGGCCTCGGCGGGGGGCAGCGGGTCGGGGGTCGGCCAGCCGTCCGGCGAGATCCTCGTGCTCAGGAACCGCCTGGCGACCAGGCGGCCGAGGCGCTTTTCCGCCACGAAATGCACCCGGCGCATCGCCTGGGTGCCGCGGTAGTACCAGCGGCCCGGCCCGCTCACCGAGACCACCGCGGCCGCGCCGCCGAGCAGCGCGGCATGGCGCAGCACCACCGAGGCCCCCATCGAGAAGCCCACCGTCGCGACCTTCTCGTAGCCGAGCTCACGGGCGTAGTGCACCGCCACGTCGAGGTCGCTGATCTCCTTGTCGCCGAGCGTGGACAGCCCGCCGGACCGCCCGTGCCCGCGGAAGTCGAACGTCACCACGCCGGCCGCGAGGTTGAAGCGCCGCGCGATGTGCCATACGACCGGCCGCTGCCACGACTGGGTGAACCCGTGCGCTATGACGATCGCGAGGTGGCGCGGGCCCGGCAGGTGCACGGCGTCGATCGGAACGCCGTCCTCTGTGACCAGGGTTGCAGTCGTGACGACGGGTTTCACAGCACTCCATCCAAGCTGTCCGGCGGCCTGTCCTCCAGGTACCACGGGCCGCATACGGCTAACGAGCAGCGCGCCCCCGGCGTCCCCGCCCGGACACGCCAAGGGCCGCGCACCTGGGCACCTTGACGGTACCCCGGATGCGCGGCCCTTTGTGCGCTACGGCCGCAACATGGCGCAGGCTCAGGAGTCCTTGCCCGCGGCCCTGACGGGCTCCTCCGTGGTGGGCGAGGCTTCGGCCTGCGCCGTGACGGACAGGTGCGAGAGGGTCTCCTCAGCCGGGTAGGCCTCCTCGCCGTGGACCGCGACGTCGCCGATCTCCAGGTCCTCGTCCGGGAGCCGCAGCTTCATCCGGAAGACGTACTTCAGGACGAAGAGGATGACGGCCGTGACGATCGCGTCCCAGACGATGATCGTGAGCGCGGCGAGGAACTGCACGAGCAGCTGGTGCGGGTGGCCGTAGAACAGGCCCTCGCCGCTGATCGAGGGGTTCTTGCCGAGGCCGACGTACACGATCATGTTCGGGTCGGCGAGCAGGCCGACCAGCAGGCCGCCGAACAGGCCCGCGATGCCGTGCGTGTAGACCACGCCGAGGGCGTCGTCGACCTTGGTGAACGGCCAGACGTACTTCGGCAGGTAGTACCACGCGGCCCAGACGACCGCCGAGCACACGGCGCCGATGACGATGGCGCCCAGCCCGTTCACGTAGCCGGCGGCGGGGGTGATGCCGACCAGGCCGCAGATCATGCCGTTCAGGCCGCCGAGGAAGGTCGGCTTCTTCTCCCTGCTGAAGTTCCAGTCCATGATGATCCAGACCATCATGGCCACGGCCGTCGCGAGGTTGGTGTTGACCACGGCCGCGGCGGCGTCCGCGCCCGCGAAGTACGGGTCACCGCCGTTGAAGCCGTTCCAGCCGAGCCACAGGATGCCCGCCCCGACGGCGACGAACATCAGGTTGTTCGGGACCGCCTTCTCACGGTCCCGCCTCAGCCGCGGCCCGACGATCGCCGCGGCGGTGAAGCCGGAGACGCCGGCCGCGAGGTGGATGACGTAGCCACCGGAGAAGTCGAGCGCGCCCTTGCCCGCCCAGTAGCCGCCGCCCCAGAGGAGGAAGGCGTTGACACAGTAGGCGAAGGTGATCCACAGCGGGACGAAGATCAGCCAGACCTTGAAGCTGACCCGGCCGAGGACGCTGCCGATGAACAGGATCGGGGTAATCGCGGCGAACACGAACTGGAAGTACTCCAGCGACGCGCCCGGCAGCTTGAATCCGCCGGTGGGCAATCCCGGGTCGACGAGCGGGATGTGCGCCTGGCCCTCCAGCGCGCCGGCGCCGAGAATGGTCCGCGGATCGCCGATGAACGTGCTGAGCAGCGGCGTGCCGAAGCCGAGCTTGAATCCCCACAGCACCCAGGTAATGAGGACCAGGCAGAAGGTGCAGAACACCATCATCATGGTGTTCATCGCCCATTTCTTCTGCACCAGGCCGCCGTACAGCACGGCCAGGGCCGGGATGGACATGAGCCCGACCAGCGTTCCCGCTGTCAGCTGCCAGGCGTTATCTCCAGATCCCAGCCAGGTAGGGTATGGAATCACTGTCTACTCCTCCAGAGGGGCTACCTGTATGAGGGGCCTCTCGGGTTCCAGGGTCGCCCCCCGGGCTTGCTGGCCCGCCCCGGCCACTCCGCGTGTGCGTGCAACGGTTCATGTTTCCCATGCCGGGGTTTCGGCTGAATTTCCCGGCTGTTACGCCGCCGGTAACGCGGCAGGCGGTATGCGCCGCGATGTTTCCTGAATGTGTCCGGGCCGCTTCCCCGGGCGCCGGCCCGGCGGGCCGCTCCCCCGGGCGCCGGGCTGGCGGGCCCGCTTCCCGCGGGCTGCGCGCCGGGACGGAGCGTCACATTGCTGTAACGTTGCCCGCCGTTGCCCTTGAGGGAAGGCGCCCGGCGGACGTACGCTGACAGCCACGCAAGCCTGGTAAGCGCTTACCGAGCTGGGGCCGGATCTTTCCGGGGCATGTGGAAAGCGCTTACCCCCGGGACAGGGAGGCGTGTACCGTGACGGTGCTGGCGGATGGCGGGCAGGCGGCGGGCCGGGCCGCGCCGGGAGCGGCCGGCGGGCAGGGGGGCGACAGCGCGGCGCCGCCCACGATCTACGACGTGGCGCGGGCGGCCGGGGTTTCCATCGCCTCGGTGTCCCGGGTGCTCAACGGCCGGCGCAATCCGCGCCCGGAGACCAGGGACCGCGTGCAGCGGGCCGTCGCCGAGCTGGGCTTCGTCCCGGACAGCGCCGCCCGGGCGCTGAGCGTGCGGCTCAAGGAGGTCGTGGGCATCGTCGTCCGGCGGCCGCTGTCCGCCGGGCCGCCGGTGCCGGCGCCGTGGGTTCCCGCGGGCGCATGGGACACCGCGGGGCTGCTCGGCTACGACGCCTTCGCCGACGAGACCGAGAGCCTCCAGTTCCACGACATGGTCAACCGGGGCGTGGAGCGGGCCGCCCAGCGCCGGGGCTTCGACCTGCTGATCCGTTCGGTGGACATCACCGACCACGACGCGGGGCGGCGCGTGCTGGCGCTGGCCCGCAAGAGCGACGGGCTGATCCTCCACGACCGGGTGCTCGAGCCCGATCAGCTAGACCAGCTCTCCCGCCAGATCCCGGTCATCACGCTGGCCGGCGAGCCCACGCCGACCACGGCGAACGTGGGCAGCGACAACGCGACCGGCATGCGGGCGCTGGCGAGGCACCTGCTGTACGACCATGGCTACACCACGCTCGGCTACCTGGGCGGTTACGGGGACAGCCCGGACAGCCAGGCCCGGCTCGAGACGCTCGCGGCAGAGGCCAGGGCGGCCGGCGCCGTGCTGTTCTCCGGGCCGCAGTGGCAGGGCAACTACTACGCCGCCGGGGCGGCCGTGGTGACCGAGCGGCTGCTCGCCTCCGGCACCCCGCTGCCGCGCGTCATCGTGTGCGCCAACGACCAGAGCGCGCTCGGCGTGATGTACGTGCTGCGACGCAGCGGCGTTGACGTGCCGGAACAGGTGGCGGTCACCGGCTTCGACGACATCCCGATGGCCCGCCACCTGCATCCGCAGCTGACCACCGTCAGGCAGCCGATCGGGGAACTCGGCGAGACCGCGTTCGAGGTGCTGTACTCGATGATCAGCCGCGAACAGCCCGCCGAACGCGACATCACGCTCCCCACCCGCCTCATCTGCCGGGAGAGCTGCGGCTGCCAGTCCGGCGGGAAGCTGGCAGGCGTCACGGATCTGTCGTCTGTCCGCCACCTGAGGCCCTAGCGCCCGAGGGCCGCCGCCGTCACGATGACGGCGGCGCGGTCGCGCAGGCGGCTGATCCGGCAACCCGGGTTGCCCGGCTACTCCGCTTTCTCCGCCGTTTCCTCCGCGGCATCCGCGTCCTCCGCGGCATCCGCGGCCCGCCGGGGCTCTGGAACGGCGGCGGGACCCTCAAGTTGCAGGGTGGGCACCACCGGCGCCAGCCAGCGCGGCAGCCACCAGGCGCGTGCGCCGAGCAGCGACATGATCGCCGGCACCAGGATCATCCGCACCAGGGACGCGTCGATGAGCACCGCGAACGCCATCCCGATGGCGAGCATCTTCACCGTGGGATCCGGGTTCAGCACGAAGCTGGTGAAGACGACGATCATGATGAGAGCCGCCGTCGTGATCACCCGGGCCGTCGCGCCGATCCCGATCGCGACGGCCCGGTGCGCGTCGCCGGTGGCCAGCCAGGCCTCGTGCACCCGGGAGAGCAGGAAGACCTCATAGTCCATCGACAGCCCGAAGACGATGCAGAACACCAGCATCGGCACGTAGGCCGGGATGGGCAGCGTGGATTGCAGGCCGATCACGCTCTTCGCCCAGCCCCACTCGAAGACCGCGACGATGACGCCGTATGCCGCGCCGATCGACAAGATGTTGAGTATGGCCGCCTTGGTCGCGATCACTACCGAGCGGAACGCCGTGGTCAGCAAGATGAACGAGATCGCGACCACGGCGATGATCAGCCACGCCAGCCTGCTGGTGATCTGGCTGGTGAAGTCGACGGCCCCCGCCGTCGTGCCGGTGACGTAGCTGGTGGCGTGCTCCTTGGGCAGCACGTCATCGCGCAGCGTGCTGACCAGCGCGGTGGTCTGCGCGGCCTGCGGCCGGGTGTCGGGGATGACGTTGAACACCGCCGTGGTGCCGGACGAGTTGACCTGCGCGGGGGTGACCGAGGCGACGCCCGCGGTCTTGGCGATGTCGGACTGCATCGTGGAAAGCAGCGAGCTGTTCGCCGAGGCCGGCTGGTCCGGCAGCGTGACGACGACGGTCAGCGGCCCGTTCACGCCGACCCCGAACCCCTGGGAGATCAGGTCATACGCCTGCCGCCGGGTGTCCGAGGCGGGCCTCGTCCCGTTGTCCGGCTGACCCAGGGTTATCGAGAACAGCGGGATCGCCAGTACGACGAGCACCGCAACGCTCAGCACCGCCCATGGCCAGGGGCGGTCGCTCACCCGTCGCCCCCACCGGGCGAACGCGCTGTGCTCATGCTGCCCTCGCGTGGCCGCGGCGGTCCGCGCGGCCTGCTGCCGCGCGGTCAGCCCCGCCTTGCGCGCGCGGACCCGGGCGGTCAGCGCGCGCACGTTCTCCCGGGCCAGCCCCATGAACGCGGGCACCAGGGTCAGCGCCGAGAGCATCGTGACCACGACGACGATCGCCGCGGCGAGGCCGAGCGACCCGACGAAACCCACCCCGGAGATGTACAGGCCAAGGACCGAGACGGCGACGGTGCTGCCCGCCACCACGATCGCGGCTCCGGAGGTGCCCGCGGCGCGCTGGATCGAGCGCACGGCCTCCATCCCGTTGTCCAGCTGCTCCCGGTTCCTGGCCACGAGGAACAGTCCGTAGTCCACGGCGACGCCGAGCCCGAGCAGGGTCGCGATGGTCGGGGCGGTGGTCGGGAACGTGATCAGCCGGGCGATCAGCCCGAGCAGCGCGAGCCCGGCGAGCACGCTGAAGATCGCCGCCACCAGCGGGATGCCGGCCGCGATCAGCGAGCCGAACATGATCAGCAGCAGCGCCAGCGCGCAGGCCAGCCCGATGACCTCGGAGATCAGGTCCTGGGTGTGCTGGCCGATGTCGCCGGCGCTGCCACCGTAGGCGACTTGCAGGCCGGCCTTGGTGGCGGGCGCCACCGCGTTGTTCAGCTTGTCCAGGTAGCTGGTGTCGAACGAGCCCGGGTTCACGTCCCAGCCGACGCTGGCGTACGCGATCGTGCCGTCCTTGGACACGGCGCCGGTGTTCGCCGAGGCGAACGGGCTGACCGCCTTGATGACATCCGGCAGCTTGGACACATTGCCGACCGCCTGGTTGACCGCCGGCTGCTGGGCGGCGACCGTGCCGTTCCTGGCATGGAAGACGATCTGGCCGCCGTACCCGCCCTGCTGCGGGAAGGTGCTGTTCAGCACGTTAAGGCCGGCCGCGGAATCGCTGCCGGAGATCGTGTAGTTGTTGACGTACTCGCCGCTGAAGGCGTGCTTGGCGCCGAGCAGGGCGCCGAGGACGACCACCCAGGCGGCGATGAAGGTCCAGTGCCTGCGCGCCGCGAGCCCAGCGAGCTTTTCGAGCAGTAGGTTCACGGCTGTCCTCCCCCCCGCCGTGGCCAGCCATCGCCGTCACGGAGCCCTCGGTGATCCTCACACCGGGCGGCCCGCCATGCCATCACCCGCCGCGGGTGACACCCGGCCGCGCCGGCCGGCGGCCGGCTCCTACAGGCCGGTCAGCTTCGCGGACAGCTCCCGCAGCCGGCGGCGCGCCTCGGGGTCGTAGGCCTGGCCGTCGGCCCGCGCCTCGGCGAGGCCGTTGAAGTAGCGGCCGCTGCCGACCTCCTCGACCGGGGCGGTGATCAGCCGCATCGCCGCCTCGACCCCCTGGGCGATGGTGCTGGCCGGCGCGCCGGCGGAGATCTTGGTCGGCATGAACGTGGCCGGGTGCAGGGCGTTGACCGTCACACCCGTGCGGTCGAGTTCGGCGGCCAGGTCGATGGTGAACAGGATCTGCGCGAGCTTGCTCTGCCGGTAGGCGCGCATGCCGTCGTAGCCATGGGTGAGCATCACGTCGCCGAAGTCGATGGCCTGCTGCCCCAGCGAGCTGACGTTGACGATCCGGGCGGGCGCGGACGCGCGAAGGAGCGGGAGCAGCAGCCGGGTCAGCGCGTATCCGGCCAGGTAGTTGACGGCGAACCGCAGCTCATATCCGTCCGCGCTCTCTTGCCGGACCCCGCCGCCGGGAACCGTGGTGCCGATGCCGGCGTTGTTCACCAGGACGTCCAGCCGCGGCTCTGCCGCGATCACCTGTCCGGCGAGCGCCCGCACCTCGGCGAGGCTGGACAGGTCGGCCCGGTACCCGCGCACCGGCTGACCCGCCGTGCCGGCGGCCGCCTGGACCTCCTGGACCGTTTCCGCGATCCGGCCGGGGTCGCGGCCGTGCACGAGCACGGTCGCACCGGAGCGCGCCAGGCCGGCGGCGAGCGCCCGGCCCAGGCCGTCCGTTGCCCCCGTGACCAGAACGACCTTCCCGTCAAGCAGCGTCATGCGCCCCACTGTTCCACGCTCCGCCCGCATCGCCAAGGGCGCTCCTCAAGCCCGCTCCTCAAGGCCGCGCCCGTTCAGGGCGCCACGGCACCGTGCGGGTGCCACGCGGGACGGCCGCCTGGCCTGCCCGCGTGCGCCGGGGCCGCCGGGCCGGGGTTGCGGCAGGTGCGGGTAGGTTAGCGGATAAGGGTGGTGCTTGTTGGGGGGCCAGCCATGGGTGTCGAAGCGGCGCGTACCACGGCGTCGTCGGCGGAGATCTGGACGATCTGCGTGGTCGCGGTGGGGTGCCTGGCGTTCTGGCTTATCGCGATCGCGGCCGCCGACAGGAGCCCGTACTGGCGGCACTGGCAGCGGACCGACGTGCCAGGCTCCGTGCTCGGCGGGATTCACATGGCCGAGGGCGGCCGCAGCGTCGCCCCGAACCGCGATGCCCCGGCCCTGGTCATCGGACCGGGCCTGGAGCTGCCCGCCCAGCGCGGCGGCGAGCCGGCGGCGGCCGGGCAGGCCACACCGGCCGCGGCATCCGGGGCGGCCGGGGCGGCCGGGCAGGCCGTGCCCGCGCAGCGCGCGGGCACGGCGGACGCGCCGGAGCCCAGCGTTACCGGATCTGGCGCGGCGCAGCGGGACGGCGGCGCCCGCTAGCGCGCGGCCGGCGGGCGCGGCCGCCCCGCTGGCGGGCCCGGCGGGCGCGGCCGCCCGGTCAGGCGTCCGGGGCCGGGATGTTCACCAGCCCGGCGAGGGCGCCGCGGTGCGCGCTAGGCGTGCCGAACGCGATAGCCGACGCCTTCGCCCGCTTGAGGTACAGGTGCGCGGGATGCTCCCAGGTGAAGCCGATGCCGCCGTGCAGCTGCACGCACTCCTGGGCGGCGGCCACCGCTGCCTCGCAGCAGGCGGCCTTGGCGAGCGCCACCGCGACCGGGGCGTCCGGGTCGTCGGCGGCCAGGCAGGCCGCCGCGTACCGCGACGCCGCGCGGGCCAGCGTGATCATCGTCCACACGTCGGCGAGCCGGTGCTTGAGCGCCTGGAAGGAACCGATGATCCGGGCGAACTGGCGCCGTTCCTTGAGGTAGGCCACGGTCATGTCCAGGCAGCGCTGCGCCAGGCCGATCTGCTCGGCGGCGAGCACGGCGGCGCCCGCCGTCAGCCCGGCATCGACCGCCCGCTCGGCGGCGGCGCCGACCGCGATCTGCCGGGCCGGAACGTCGTCCAGCGAGACGTCGCAGAGCTGCCTGGTCATATCCAGCGACACCACCGGGGTGCGGTGCAGGCCCGGCGCGGTCGCCTCGACCAGGTACAGGCCGTTCGGCACGCCTTCGGCGGGCACCAGGAGCACGTCGGCGGGCAGCGCGTCGGCCACCGCCGGGATCGTGCCGCGCAGCCGCGCTGTCCCCGCGCTGCCCGGGCCGGCGATCCGGGCGCCCGCCGGGAACGGGGCGCCGGGGCGCGCGGCGGCGTCCACCGCGAGCGCGGCGGTCAGCGTGCCGGCGGCGAGCCGCCGGAGCAGTTCCGCGGCCGGGGAGACCGGCGTGGCCCCGGCGGCGCCGCGCGCCGCCGACAGCAGGGCCGCGGTGGCGACCGCCGCGCTGCCGAGATACGGGATGGGGGCGACCGCGGCGCCGAAGTGCTCGGCGGCGGCGGCGAGCTCACGGTAGGAGGCGCCGGCGCCGCCGAGCGGCTCGGGGATCAGCAGCCCGGCCACGCCCACGTCCGCCGCGACCGTCCGCCACAGGCCGAGATCGTAGGTTTCCGGTTTCTCGGTCCGGGCGAGCACCTCGGCAGCCGGGGCACGGGAGGAGAGCAGGTCGGCCAGGGCAGCCGCCAGCTCCCGTTCGGTATCCGAATACAGGAGGTCCATGGCGGCAGTCATCAGCGTGGCAGGTCCTTCCACGGGACGCCGGTGTCGGCGCGCGGCTCGGCGGGCAGGCCGAGGACGCGCTCGGCGATGATGTTGCGCATGATCTCGGAGGTGCCGCCCTCGATCGAGTTGCCCCTGGAGCGCAGGTAGCGGTACACGGGGCCGCGGCCGTAGTCGGTGAACTCGGGGCGGCGCATCGTCCAGTCGTCGTAGCGCAGCCCGTCGGACCCGGCGAACTCGACCTCCCACGCCGAGATCTCCTGGTTGAGCCGCGCGAAGGTGAGCTTGGCCGCCGAGCCCTCGGGCCCGGGCTCGCCGGCCGCGAGCAGCTGCCGGAGGCGCTCGCCGGCCAGGCGCGCCACCTCGGCCTCGGCCCAGAGGCGGAGCAGCCGCTGGTGCAGGTCGTGGGTGCGCCGCCCGGGATGGGCGCGCCAGGCCGCGGCCGCGTAGCCGATGCCGCCTGTCTCCCTGGGCACGCTCCGCGAGCTGCCGATCGAGACCCGCTCGTTCATCAGCGTGGTCTGGGCGACGCGCCAGCCTTCGCCGACGCCGCCGAGCCGGTGGCTGTCGGGGATGCGCACGTCGGTGAGGAACACCTCGTTGAACTCCGCCTCGCCGGTGAGCTGGCGGAGCGGGCGGACCTCCACTCCCGGGGCGCGCATGTCCACGACGAAGTAGGACAGCCCGGCGTGCTTGGGCGCGTCCGGGTCCGTGCGGGCCAGCAGCAGCCCCCAGCGCGCCCGGTGGGCGAGCGAGGTCCACACCTTCTGGCCGTTGACGACCCAGTCCTCACCGTCCCTGACGGCGCGGGTGGCCAGGCCGGCCAGGTCGCTGCCGGCGCCGGGCTCGCTGAAGAGCTGGCACCAGACCTCCTCGCCGGTCCACAGCGGCCTCAGCCACCGGCGCTTTTGCTCTTCGGTGCCGAAGGCGATGATCGTGGGGGCCGCCATGCCGAGGCCGATGACGTTGCGCAGCGGGTCCAGGGGCGCGGCGCCGGCCTTGGCGAACTCTTCCTCGGCCGCGGCCTGGAGCGAGCGGGGCAGGCCGAGGCCGCCGTGGCCTCGCGGGTAGTGCACGGCGGCCAGCCCGGCGTCGAACCTGGCGCTCGCGAACTGGTCGCGCGGGGTGCCTGCCGGGTCGTGCTCGGCGAGGAACGCGCGGACGCGCTCGCGCAGTTCCTGTTCCTCAGGCTGGGGCGCCTGGCCGGCGTTCGTGTCGTTGTCCATATCGCCGTTCATATCGCCGTTGACTTAAATTGCCGTTAAGCCGCGGGTCAGGAGACCGGGCCGCCGGCGATGTACAGCACCTGGCCGGAAATGAAGCTGGCCTCCTCGCTGACGAAGAAGGAGATCGCCGCCGCCACGTCCTCGGGCTGGCCGACCCGCTGGACCGGGATCTCCTTCGCGGCGCTGGCCTGGAAGTCCTCGAACGACAGCCCCAGCCGGGCCGCGGTCGCCGCCGTCATGTCGGTCGCGATGAACCCGGGCGCGACGGCGTTCGCGGTGATGCCGAACTTCCCGAGTTCGATCGCCAGCGTCTTCGTGAAGCCCTGCATGCCGGCCTTGGCGGCCGAGTAGTTGACCTGGCCGCGGTTGCCCACCGCCGACACCGACGACAGGTTGACGATACGGCCCCACTTGGCGCTGACCATGTACTGCTGGACGGCGCGGGTCATCAAGAACGCGCCGCGCAGGTGCACGTTCAGGACCGTGTCCCAGTCGCTATCGCTCATCTTGAACAGCAGGTTGTCCCGGGTCACGCCCGCGTTGTTGACCAGCACGGTCGGCTCGCCGAGCTCTGCCACCACCGTGTCGACCGCCGCCTTGACCTGTTCGGCGTCGCTGACGTCGGCGCCCACCGCGATCGCCCGCCCGCCGGCCTTCTCGATCTCGGCGACGGTGTGCTGGCCGTCGCTCTCGCTGAGGTCGAGCACCGCGACGGCCATCCCGTCGCTGGCGAGGCGTTTGGCGGTCCCGGCGCCGATTCCGCGGGCAGCCCCGGTGACGATCGCGATTCGCTGTGGCATAGCGTCCTGTTCCTTTCCTCGGCTCCTGTGCCCGGCAACGCCGCCGGCGGAACGCCAGTGTTCAGCGTAATTATCCATGCCTCCTGGCCGGCCGGCGCGCGCGCCCCGGGCCCCCGGGCCGCCGGGCCCCCGGGCCCCCGGGGGCCCGGCGGCCGCGGCCGGCGCGCCGGCCGGCGCCTCAGCCGCGGCGGAAGACGTAGACCTGGCCGCGCGCGAAGACCTGGCGGTAGCCGGCCTTCGGGTAGAGCTGCCCGATGAACGCGGG
>Ga0209061_1004170_pt1 | contig 14263 bp, 11 predicted proteins | sample Coa_R1_10_FD_187157 | JGI IMG/M metagenome (GOLD analysis project Ga0209061, IMG submission 187157) | Surface soil microbial communities from Centralia Pennsylvania, which are recovering from an underground coalmine fire - Coalmine... | ecosystem: Environmental > Terrestrial > Soil >...
GCAGGGCGTAGGCCTGATCGTGACCGTCGATTGCGGCATCAGCGCCGCTGCCGAAATTGGCCACGCCAGCACGCTCGGTGTCGACGTGATCGTGCTCGACCATCACAACGTGCCGCCGCGGCTTCCGGCAGCGATCGCCGTGATCGACCCCAAACGCGAGGGCTGTACCTACCCCTGGCCAGAGCTGTGCGCCGGTGGCCTCGCCTACAAGCTCGCGGGCGCGCTCGCGGCGCACCTGGGCAACGACCGCTATGATCCCGCGGCGCACCTCGACCTCGCCGGTCTGGCAACCGTCTGCGATATGGTGCCGTTGCAGGACGAGAACCGCTGGCTCGCGCGCCGTGGCCTCGCAGCGCTGGCACGCACCGCACGACCCGGTCTGATAGAGATGGCACGCATCGGTGGCTTCGACCTGCGCGCCGCCGATAGCGATCTCTTCGCCTTCCGCATTGGCCCGCGCCTGAACGCCACCGGTCGGCTCGATCATGCGCGGCTCGCCTACGAACTGCTGACGACGCGCGATCCTGCACGGGCGAAGGAATTGGCGCTAGCGATCGAACGGCTCAATCACAATCGCCGCAGCGCCACGGCACGCGCGATCGCGCTCGTCGAAGAGCTGCTAGCGGATGAAGGCAGCCTCTGGCCGCTGGTCTTCACCGGGCACGAGGCGATCCCCGAAGGGATCGTTGGTCTCGTCGCCGGACGGCTGGCCGAAACGTACCGGCTACCAGCGGTCGTGTACCACCGCGGCGAGGAGCACTCGCGTGGCAGCGTACGCGGCGTACCCGGCTTCGATGTCCACGCCGCACTGCAGGCCGCCGCACCGCTGCTGCTGCGGCAGGGAGGGCACCGCCAGGCGGGTGGATTTACCGTCGCCACGAAGAATCTCCCCGCATTGCGCGAAGTGCTAGCCGGGATCGCCGCGCAATCGTTGGCAGAGACGGACAATGCACCGACGCTGGCTTACGACACCACCATCGACCTGGAGGCCGACGCGGATGTGCTGCTGAAGTGGCGACAGTTCCTGGGGCCGTTTGGCGTCGGCAACCCCGAGCCGCTGCTACTCGCTCGCGACCTCGAGGTCTGTGAGGCGCGCGCCGTAGGCGACGGCACCCATCTGCGCCTGCGCCTACGCGCAGGCACGCGCGTATGGAACGCGATCGCCTTTCGCCTCGCGCACGCCGCACCGCCGGTCGGCGCCCGTATCGATGCGCTGCTGCACGTGCGCCCGGGCCGCAATGGCGCCCCCGACCTGCATGTGCGCGATCTCGCTCGGTGCTAAGCCTCTCACCGTCTTGCGCCGACCGCCCCGAACGTGTTACCGCGAGGTCAGACAGCGTGGTATCGTTGTGCCTATCTCGCAGTGGATCACCAGAGGAGGGCAGACGGGGCGATGAAGGAGTATGACACGGGAGCCATCCGCAACATCGTGCTGGCCGGCCATAGCGCCACCGGCAAGACATCGCTCACCGAAGCGATGCTGTTCGCGGCAGGCGCCATCGACCGGCTCGGACGCGTCGAGGATGGCACCACGGCGTCGGACTTCGACCCCGATGAGCAGAAGCGCCGCATCAGCATCAACCTCTCCATCCTACCGGTCGAGTGGAAGGACACGAAGATCAACATCCTCGACACGCCCGGCTTCCCCGACTTCATCGGCGAGGTGCTGTGCGGCATCCAGGCGGCGGATACCGTCTTGATCGCCGTCGATGCTTCGGCGGGCGTACAGGTGGGCACGGAAACAGTCTGGGAGGCGGCCACGGAGGCGGCAAAACCGATCGCTTTCTTTGTCAACCGCATCGACCGCGAGAACGCCGACTTCGCCGCCGCGCTGGCCAGCATCCAGAGCGCATTCGGCGGGCGCTGCGTGGCGCTGCAGTGGCCGATCGGCACCAGCGACAAGTTCGCCGGCGTCATCGACCTGCTCACGATGAAGGCGTACATGGGCGATAAGGGCACGGAAGCGGCGATCCCTGCCGACCTCGCGAATGTGGCCGCCGAGCAGCGCGAGAAGCTGATCGAAGCGGTCGCCGAGGCCGACGACGATGTGATGACGCGCTATCTGGAGGGCGAGGAGCTATCCGAAGAAGAGATCCGCCGCGCGCTGCGCAAAGGTCTCGCCGCCGGTATCGTTGCGCCGGTGATGGTCGGCTCGGCCACGCGTGTAGTCGGCATCACGCACCTGCTCGATGAGATCGTCGCCAACTTCCCCTCGCCGCTGGAGGCGCCGCTGCCGGTTGCGCGCACACCGGGTGGCGAAGAGGTACGGCTGGAACCGTCGCCGAGCGCGCCGCTCGTCGCGCGCGTCTTCAAGACGCTGGCCGACCCCTTTGTTGGCCGTCTGACGTTCTTCCGCGTTTACTCGGGCACGCTGACGACCAACAGCGAGGTCTGGAACGCGAACCGGAACAAAGCCGAACGCTTTGGCCAGCTGCTCAGCATCCGTGGCAAGGCGCAGGAGCCGCTGACGAAGGTCGTCGCGGGCGATATCGGCGCGGTAGCGAAGCTGAGCGAAGCGGCCACCGGCGATACGCTCTGCCAGAAAGACCATCCCGTGCTCCTGCCGCCGATCGCGTTCCCCGAGCCGGTCTTCCGCCTGGCCGTCATGCCCAAGACGAAATCCGACGCCGATAAGGTTGGCCAGGCGCTGCAGCGGCTCGTGGAAGAGGACCCCACACTGGCGGTGGAGCGCGACCAGACCACGGGCGAAATGATCCTCGCCGGGCGAGGCGAATCGCACCTCGACGTCGCGGTCGAGAAGATGCAGCGCAAGTTCCACGTCGCCGTGGAGACGCGCCTGCCAACCGTGCCCTACCGCGAGACGATCACGCAGAAGACACGCGCCCATTACCGGCATAAGAAGCAGACCGGCGGCGCGGGGCAGTTCGGCGAGGTCGACCTCGAGATCGAGCCGCTGCCGCGCGGCGCGGGCTTCGAATTCGCCGAACGGATCGTGGGCGGCACGGTGCCGCGCGAGTTCTGGCCCGCCGTCGAAAAGGGCGTGCGCGAACAGATGCAGCAGGGGGTGATCGCCGGCTACCCGATCGTCGATGTGCGCGTCACGCTCGTCGATGGCAAGACGCACCCGGTCGACTCGAAAGCAGTTGCTTTCGAGATCGCCGGCTCGCAGGCGATCAAAGAAGGCGTGCCGCAGGCGAAGCCGGTGCTGCTCGAACCGATCATGAATCTGGAGATCATCGTGCCGGATAGCAACACGGGCGACGTGATCAGCGATCTCAACACCAAGCGCGCGCGCACGCTCGGGATGACCCCGGCCGGCAAGGGTCGCACGCGCATCGAGGCGCAAGCACCGCTCGCCGAGCTGCAGCGCTACGCGACAGATCTGCGCTCGATCACGCAGGGGCGCGGCACGTTCAAGGCGACGTTCAGCCACTACGAAGAGGTGCCACCCCCGATCGCCGAAAAGATCATCGAGCAGGCGAAGCGCGAGCGCGAGGCAAAGCTCGCCCACGCTTGAGCCATGTGGCATCGCACTCCCGGCGGCCGGAACCATACTGCTCCGGCCGCCGGTGCTGCTGGCCGCCCTACTCTCGCGCCCAGAGCGTCTGGTAGCCTTCGCCGGTGATCGCCTGGCGCACAAGGCGACGTTCGGCGCGCAGCAGGTCGTTGAGCGCCTCGCGGCAACGCGCGCGCATCTGCTCGCCGCCCACGGCAACCATGCGCTCTTCGATCAAATCCCAGACACCCAGCCGCTGCAGCGCACCGACGAAGCGAGGCCAGGCGATCAACGCCATCGATTCAGGTTTAGGGAAGCGCGGCCGCAGCTTTTGCAGGCTGCGCAGCCGTTCTTCCATGTTCCGCACCATTGGCGTCACGATGACCAGCGGCGGCTCCGTAGCGCTGGTGCGCATATCGAGCAGCAGCGTCTGGCGCATAAAGGGGAAAAAGATGCCGACAACCTGCATTTCCCACAGGTGGCGGCGCACTTCGGCGAGATCCAGCGTGTAATCGGAATCCACGGCAGCGCGCTCCTCACGCGGAAGATGAGGACGACGCGCAATCGAGGCGCTGACGCGCGGCCGCAGCGTCGCGAGCGATCTGTGCTTTCAGTTCGTCGATGCTGGCGAACTTCTGCTCGCCACGCAGGCGATCGACGAAGAAGAGCTCGAGATCGCGCCCGTAGAGGTCGCCCTCGAAGTCGAGCAGGTACGCCTCGACGGTCGGCGCACCGGTATTGAACGTCGGACGGATGCCGATGTTCACCGCCGCCGGATAAGTACCCGCGTGCGGCCCCTCGGGCACGCGCACGCAGGCGGCGTACACGCCGAACGCGGGCAAAGCGCGGTCGGGCGCGATCGCAACGTTGGCCGTGGGGAAGCCGATCGTGCGCCCCAGATGCGCGCCGTGCACCACCGGTCCACGCAGCGAGTAGCGGCGTCCCAGCAGCTCGTTCACGCGCGCGATATCGCCGGCCGCGAGCGCGTTGCGGATATCGGTCGAACCGATCTTGTGACCATCGTCGGTGACAGCGGGCGCGAACTCGACCTCGACGCCAAGACGAGCGCCGATCTCGCGCAGCTGCTCACCGCTGCCGCCACGATTGCGCCCGATCGAACCATCGGGACCAACGAGGAAGTAGCGCAACTGCACCAGTTCGACAAGCGTGCGCAGGAAATCCTCGGCATCGACTTGCGACAGCTCGGAGGTGAAAGTGACTGGGATGACGGTATTGAGACCGAGCTGTTCGAGCAGCTCCAGCCGCTCGTCGAGGCTCTGGATATAGGTGACGCGCACGTCTGGCCGCACGACGGAGATCGGCGCAGGATGAAGCGTGATCACACCGGCGGCGAGGCCGCGCTCGGCCGCGCGCTGCTTGAGTAGGTCGATCAGGAAACGATGGCCACGGTGCACGCCATCGAAGGTACCGATCGTGAAAGCGCTCGGACGGCCCGGCGCAGCGCGGCCAAGCTCGATCCGGAGCAGACGGGTCGCCATGCCTCCGCCTTTCTCGGGACGTGGTGCTGCGCCTGGAACGTAGCACGGACGTTCCGGCATGGGCAACGTGCCCACCTTGCGGCCGCACCCCCTCCATGCTATCCTGAAAGCGAACACGGGTGCTCGGGACGAGAAGTGGGGCTACCCCCACTTTCTTTGTTAGAGGCTCAAGGAAGAGAGGGTACAGACCACCCCTCCAGGGTGGTGCGGAGGTCCAACCGGCCCATGAAGAGCGACTTTCTGCTGGCCATCGCGCAGCTAGCAGCGGAGAAGAATCTGCCGAAAGAAGTGGTGTTCGAGGCCGTCGAAACCGCACTCGCCTCGGCATATCGTAAAGACCACGCAAACGATGGGCCGGTCATCGTTAAGATCGACCAGAATACCGGTGTGGTCCGCTTCTTCGCGCAGAAGACCGTCGTCAACCAGGTGACCGATCCGAAGGCCGAGCTCGGGCTCGCCGAAGCACGCAAGATCAGCCCCGGCGCCAAGGTCGGCGATGTGATCAACATCGAGCTGGCGGCCCAACCCGCCGGCCGCATCGCCGCCCAAACGGCGAAGCAGGTCGTGCTGCAAAAGCTGCGCGAGGCGGAACGCGAGGTTGTGTACGAGGAATATGTCGGCCGCGAGGGCGACATCATCTCCGGCACGGTCCAGCGCGTGGAGGGCGCCGGCGGACGCCGCAACGTCTACATCGACCTCGGCAAGACCGAGGCGCTGCTACCGCCGGAAGAGCAGGTGCGCACCGAGCACTATCAGCCGGGGCAGCGGCTGAAAGTCTACGTGCTCGACGTGCAGCGCGCGACCAAGGGGCCGCAGGTCATTGTCTCGCGTTCGCACAAGAACCTGCTCAAGCGCCTGTTCGAGCTCGAAGTGCCGGAGATCTTCCGCGGCATCGTCGAGATCAAGTCGATCGCGCGCGAGGCCGGCTTCCGCAGCAAGGTCGCCGTCGCCGCTAACCAGGAGGGGGTGGACCCGGTCGGCGCATGCGTCGGCCTGCGCGGCATCCGTATCCAGAACGTCGTGAACGAGCTGGGTGGCGAACGCGTGGACGTGATCCAGTGGGATCGTGACCCGGCCCGTTTCGTGGCGAACGCGCTCAGCCCGGCGCAGGTTGTGAGCGTCGAGATCGACGAGGCGACCAATACCGCCTCGATCGTCGTGCCCGACCGGCAGCTCTCGCTTGCGATCGGCAAGGAGGGCCAGAACGCCCGCCTGGCCGCCAAATTGACCGGTTGGCGGATCGATATCCGCAGCCAGAGCGTTGCCGAGCAGGAGCGCCTGGCGCGGCAGCCGGCAGAAGCCGCGGTTGTGGCCGAACCAGACCTCGCGCCCGAGGAGCAGGAGCTCGTGCGCTCCGGCGTTGGCCTGCAGCCGTTCGAGGCACCGCCGACGCCCGAACCAGAACCGGTTGCCGCCGAGGCCGAGCCGCTGCCTGAACCGGAGCCCGAACCGGAGCCGCTGCTCGCCGGTGCGGCGTCCGCGACCGGTGGTCTGCGCTTCGCCGAGGATCTCAACGTCCCGCCGCTGGCCGCGGCCGGCACGGCCGAGGCTACCGCCGGTGGTCGCAGCAGCAAGAAGAACAAGCATCGCCGCGAGGGTCGCGACGAGTTCGACGAGTTCGGCAGCCCGCGCAAGAAGGGCAAGCGCGCGCGCGAACGGTACGAGGATATCGAAGAGGAGTACGAAGAGTACGAATACCTCACGAAGCGACACTAAGCGGTCCCGCGGGCAAACGCCGCGTCCTAAGCACGTGCCGCAGCGCACCTGCGTGGTGTGCCGCACAACCACAGCGAAGCGCGGCCTGGTGCGTATTGTGCGCACGGCCGACGGCGTGCGGATCGATCCGACCGGCAAGCTCTCCGGGCGAGGCGCGTACCTTTGCCTTGCAGCGGCCTGCTGGTCCGCACCGGGATTGCGCGCGCGGCTCGATACCGCGCTCAAAACAACGATGAGCGACGAGGATTTCGCCGCTCTGCGCGCCTACGCCGCAACGCTCGCCCCTGCCTGAGCCCCAGCGCAGCGGCTGCGCGCACCCGTGTTTGCGAGACGAGAGCCGGACGCCTCCGGGCGCCCGTTCTGAGCGAGAGGTGCACCCATGACGATTCGCACGCCAGCGCCCACCGGGCCAGGTGGCAGCTCCAGCGCGGCCCGCACCGTTGAGCTGCCCCGCGCGCTGACCGTGAAAGAGCTCGGCGATATCCTCCACATCAGCCCGATCGAGATTATCAAAGAGCTGATGAAAAACGGCGTGATGGCAGCGCTCACGCAGACGATCGACTACGCCACCGCCGCCCAGGTCGCAACCGAGCTCGGCTTCCAGCCGAAGGAAAAAGAAGCCCCGGTTGCTCCACCACCCGCGCCGGTCAAAATCCAGGAGGAAGGCGAAGAGCTACAGCCGCGCCCACCTATCGTGACGGTGATGGGCCACGTCGACCACGGCAAGACGAGCCTGCTCGACGCGATCCGCAACACGCGCGTCACCGCGGGCGAGGCCGGCGGTATCACGCAGCACATCGGCGCCTCCACCGTGCTCGTCAACGGCCAGCGCATCACCTTCCTGGACACGCCCGGCCACGAGGCGTTCACGCGCATGCGCGCGCGCGGTGCGCAGGTGACCGATATCGCCGTGCTCGTCGTCGCCGCCGACGATGGCGTGATGCCGCAAACCGTTGAAGCGATCAACCACGCCCGCGCCGCTGGCGTGCCGATCATCGTCGCCATTAACAAGATCGATCTGCCCAACGCCAACCCCGATCGCGTCAAACAGGAGCTGCTCAACTACGGCATCACGATTGAGGAGTACGGCGGCGACACGATCTGCGTGCCGGTTTCGGCGCGCACCAAGGAGGGACTCGACGACCTCCTGGAAAACCTGCTGGCGCTCGCCGAAATCATGGAACTCAAGGCGAACCCTCGCCGGCCAGCAGTGGGCGTCGTGCTCGAAGCGCAGAAAGAGCCAGGACGCGGCATCGGCGCTACAGTACTCGTGCAAACAGGGACGCTGCGCCTTGGTGACGTGATCGTCGCTGGCGACAACGCCTGGGGCCGCGTGCGCGTCATGCTCGACGACCGCGGCCGCAAGATTCGCGCCGCTGGCCCGAGTATCCCTGCCCGCGTCTTCGCGCTCAGCGATGTGCCTCAGGATGGCGACCGCGTGATGGTCGTTGAAGATGAACGCGCCGCCAAACAGTACATCGAGCAGCGCCAGCGCGAGCGCGCGATCGCTGCGCAGAGCGGCGTCACGCTCGACACGCTCTACAGCGAGATCACGGCGGGCAAGGTCAAAGAGCTGAACATCGTGCTCAAGACGGACGTGCAGGGCACGATCGACCCGCTGCGTACCGCGCTCGAAAAGCTCAGCACCGATGACGTCAAGGTCAAGGTGATTCATGCGGGTGTCGGCACGATCACCGAAAACGACGTGCTGCTTGCCAAGGCGGCCAATGGCATCATCGTGGGCTTCAACACGCGGCCCGAGCAAGGCGCGCGTCGCCAGGCCGAGGTCGAACGCGTGCAGATCAAGACCTACGACGTCATCTACCACGCTGTCGAAGATATCGAGGCGGCGATCAAGGGCATGCAGGAGCCGGTGTACGTCGAGGTGATCGACGGCCACGCCGAGGTCCGCCAGGTGATCAAGATCAGCCGCGTCGGCAACGTGGCCGGCTGCTATGTGACCGACGGCAAGGCCGTGCGCTCCTCCTCGGCGCGCATCCGCCGCGGGCGCGAACTCGTCTACGATGGCCGCGTGCAGAGCCTCAAACGCTTCAAGGACGATGTGCGCGAGGTGCAGCAGGGCTACGAGTGTGGCATCACGCTCGAGGGCTGGGACGAGTTCGTCGTCGGCGACGTGATCGAGTTCTACCATCGCGAGCGCCAGCAGTAACGGCGGCCGCGCCGCTCCCCCGCCGCCATCTCCATCTCCCCGGAATAGAGCGGGGTCACGGGAGTGTTGCCGATGGCCCACCGAGCCGAACGTGTCAACGAGCTTTTACGCGAGGAGATCAGCGATCTTGTCCAACGCGAGTTGAAAGATCCGCGTCTGGGCGGGCTGATCTCGATCACCTCGGTTGAAACCTCGCCCGATTTCCGCCACGCGCGCGTGTTCGTCAGCGTGCTCGGCACCGAGGAGCAGCGGCAGTCGACGCTCAAAGCGCTGCACGCCGCCGAAGGTTTTCTCCGGCACGAGCTGCGCGCGCGGCTGCGCTCGCTGCGCACCGTGCCGGAGCTAGTCTTTCGCGCCGACACGTCGATCGAGCGCGGCGCACGGCTAACCTCGCTGCTCAACGAAGCCGTGCGCACCGACCAGGAGCTCGCGCGCCAGCGCCAGCAACCCAAGAGCGAGATCTGACCGCCCCCATGGCCGAACGGGAGGTGCTGCACGGCCTGCTCGCGATCGACAAGCCCGCCGGACCAACCTCGCATGATGTCGTCGCTCGCGTGCGACGTCTCGCGGGCCAGCGCGAGGTTGGCCACGGCGGCACGCTCGATCCGCTGGCCACGGGCGTGCTTGTGCTTGGCCTCGGCGCCGGGACGCGCGTACTGGAGTATCTGGCGCGTGCGCCCAAGCGCTACCTCGCCACGATCCGCTTCGGTAGCGCAACCGATACGTACGACGCCGCGGGCAACATCACGACCACGGCGGAGTGGCAGCACCTGACACCCGCGGCGATCGCAGCAGCGCTCGCGTCCTTTCGTGGCACGTTTATGCAGCGGCCGCCGGCGTTTAGCGCGGTGAAGCACGAAGGCCGCGCCGCCTACGTCGCGGCACGCCGCGGCGAAGCGGTAGAACTCGCGCCGCGCCAGGTGACGATCTACCAGCTGGAGATCGTAGACGTCGCCCTGCCGGACGTGACGCTCGACGTGACGTGCAGCGGCGGGACGTACCTCCGCAGCCTCGCGCACGATCTCGGCCGGGCACTCGGTTCGGCGGCACATCTAGCCGCGCTGCGGCGCACCGAGGCGGGCGGCTTCACCCTGGCCGACGCGCTCCCACTCGCAACGCTTGCAGCCGGCGGCCGCGAGCTGATCGCCGAACGGCTTCACGCTCCCGATCGGGCGTTGCTCTCTGCCCCCGCCGTGATCCTCGCGCCGGAAAGCGCTGCGCGGATCGCCCACGGCGCGCTGCCGCCCGTAGCACCGCCACCGCAGTGCGCCGCCGCGCGCGTGTACGACACCGACGGCGTATTGATCGCCCTCGCCATCGCCGCTGGTGGGCGCTGGCGAGGCTTAAAAGTGTTCGCGTAGGCATGAGATCGATGATTTTTCGTCGAGTCCACGCCTGGCGAGTATGGCATTGTGCGCGCGCGCGCCGTATGGTGCAGGGCAGATATGCGGCCGCATGCGTGGCACGCGATCGAAAGAGAGCAAGGAGGCCCGTTCGATGGAAGCGTACTGTGTCAAGTGCCGTGCCCGGCGCGAAATGAAGGACACCAAGCAGATCATCATGAAGAACGGCAAACCGGCTGTGCAGGGGAAGTGCCCCGTCTGCGGCACGACGATGAACAAAATCGGCGCCTCGCTCGCCAAGTAAGTCGGCCTACATCGTTTGCGGCTGCTCTCGCACTTCACCGCGCAGCGCGGTACAGTTCGTGTCAGCACGCCCTGCGCGAAAGGAAGGAGCTGGCCGTATGTCGTCTACTTCGTTCGATCCTCGGCACCGCAGTCGCATCCTGCTGGACGGACGCGATCGTGCGCCTGCGCGTGCCATGCTCAAGGCGATCGGGTTCACCGACGCCGACTTGCAGCGTCCGATCGTGGGCATCGCCAACACCTGGATCGAAACGATGCCCTGCAACTACAATCTGCGCCGCCTTGCCGCGGCGGTGAAAGAGGGGGTGCGCGAGGCGGGCGGCACGCCCATGGAGTTCAACACCGTCGCGATCAGCGACGGCATCGTCATGGGCACCGAGGGAATGAAAACCTCGCTGATCAGCCGCGAGATCGTCGCCGACTCGATTGAACTCGTCGGTCGCGGGCACTACTTCGACGCGATGGTCGTGCTCGTCGCCTGCGACAAGACGATCCCTGGTGGCGCGATGGGGTTGCTGCGGCTCGATATCCCCGGCCTCGTGCTCTACGGCGGTTCGATTATGCCGGGCCGTTTCCGCGGCCAGGATGTCACGATCCAGGACGTTTTCGAGGCCGTGGGCGCTGCTGCTGCCGGCCGTATGAGCCTGGACGATCTGAAAGAGCTGGAGGATGTGGCCTGCCCCGGCGCCGGGGCGTGCGGTGGCCAGTACACGGCGAACACGATGTCGATGGCGTTGGAGCTGTTGGGCCTTTCGCCGCTCGGCTACAACAGCGTGCCCGCCATCGATCCGCGCAAGGACGATATCGGGCGTCAGGCTGGCCGGCTGGTGATGGACCTGCTGCGTCGCGGCGTCCTGCCTCGGCACGCGCTGACGCGCGAGGCGTTCGAGAACGCGATCGCGGGCGTGGCCGCAACGGGCGGCAGCACCAACGCCGTGCTGCATTTAATCGCCATCGCCAGCGAGGTGGGGATCAAGCTGACGGTCGACGACTTCGACATGATCAGCAGCCGCACGCCGCTGGTCGCCGATCTGCGCCCTGGCGGACGTTTCACCGCGCCCGACCTCGATCGCGCCGGCGGTGTGGCGATCGTGGCCCAGCGGCTGGTCGCGGCGGGCGTCGCCCACGGTGACGCGCTCACACCAACGGGTCGCACACTGGCCGAAGAGGCCACGCGCATCAGCGAAACCCCCGGGCAGGAAGTTGTGCGGCCGCTCGAGAACCCGCTCAAGCCCACCGGGGGTCTGGCGATCCTCAAAGGCAACCTGGCGCCAGAGGGTGCCGTGATCAAGGTGGCCGGCCACGAGCGCATGTTCCACCAGGGGCCAGCGCGCGTGTTCGATTGCGAAGAAGACGCGATGGCCGCCGTGACGAACGGGCGGATCAAACCCGGCGATGTCGTTGTGATCCGCTACGAAGGCCCGAAGGGCGGGCCAGGCATGCGCGAGATGCTTGGCGTGACGGCCGCGATCGTCGGCGAGGGGATGGGCGAAACCGTGGCGCTCATCACCGATGGGCGCTTTAGCGGTGCAACGCGTGGCTTGATGGTCGGCCACATTGCGCCAGAAGCGTTCGTGGGCGGGCCGATCGCGCTGCTCCGAGACGGTGATATCGTCACCATCGACATTGAAAAGCGGCTGCTGACCGCGCAGGTAAGCGACGCGGAGTTTGCGAGCCGCCGGCGCGAGTGGCAGCCCCCGGAGCCGCGGTACAAGACGGGTGTGCTGGCCAAGTACGCCTCACTAGTCGGCTCCGCCTCCGAGGGCGCCGTCACGCGGCCACGCTGGTGAGATTACCCGGCAGACGCGTTCATCATGGAAGAGCATGGTCGTGGCGAGCAGCGTCGTGCCGACGGCGAACCGCCTGGCAACCAGCAGGGGCGGGCCGGCCGCGACGATGCCACGATGCTGCCGCCCGGCCTGCCGGTTCCACAGGACGACGGGGCTGCTTCGCATCTCACTGGCCTGCGTGTGCCGCATCTGCGTCTGCCCGCGACATCCGGGCAGGAGGTCGATCTCGCCGAAGCGAGCCGTGGCGCCCGCGTCGTGGTCTATTGCTACCCGCTGACGAGCGCGCCCGGCATCGCTCTGCCGCCGGACTGGGATATCATCCCAGGCGCGCGCGGCTGCACGCCCGAAGCCTGTTCGTTCAGAGACCATTATCAGGAGCTGCGCGCGCTCGGTGCCGACGTTTTCGGCCTCAGCACGCAGACCACGTCTTACCAGCGCGAGATGGCGACGCGTCTATCTCTGCCATTTGCGGTGCTGAGCGATGCGCGCCTGGAGTTGACGCGGCGTCTGCGCCTGCCCACGTTCGAGCTTGACGAGGCCGTCGCCGGGCAGCCGCGCACGCTGCTGAAACGCCTGACGCTCGTTCTGCACGAGGGCGCGGTCGAGAAGGTCTTTTACCCCGTCTTCCCGCCGGACAGGCACGCCGAAGAGGTGATGGCCTGGCTGCAGCAGAACGCACCCCCCGTGGAGGGCTAGCCTCGACAAGTCGCAGTACACCGGGCACACAGCAGCACAAGCCGCAAAACGCGCTCGCCCGGTCAGGAGCCGAGGTTCACGCTGGCGATAATCGCGCCGGTAGGACGACTGCTCCCGCCCGGCGGCTCGAGAGTCAACGCAACCTGCTGCGCGCCGGTCACCGGTGTGGAGAGCGGCACGCTGAGGGCGCCGGTTGAACCGCTCGATGGGGAGAACGTGCCCGCGGGCAGCGGCGTGCCGTTTTTGATGACCCACGCCTCGTAGACCTTGTCGGCGGGTGGGGGCGAGGCCACGCCGGTGAGATAGGCCTGGCCGTTATCGCCGATCACGAGCGCCAGCCGCACCCCCTGCTCCCCCGCGATTGGCAGAACGCGGCCACGCGTCAACAGGTCGTGCAGCTCGTCGTGTCGACCAGCTTGATACTGGTTATCCACTTGATGGTGGAGCTGAGCATTCCAGGCGCCAAGCGCGGCTGCGAGCACGAGCGCCGCTGCTGCCACTGCTGGCAGCACGTACCGCTGCCAGCGGCGGGAGCGCAACGGGCCCCGCTCGGCGACGTTCGCTCGTGGTTCGATCGCCTCGAGCATGATGCGATGACGCAGCGCCGGTGGCGGTTCGACTTCCTCGCAGGCGAGCGGCAACAACGCTGCAACTTCGCGCAACTCGTACAGTTCGCGGTGACCGGCGGTGCACGTCCGTAGATGCGCGCTCACACGCTGCTCCTCCTCGGGCGAGAGCGCCCCGAGCGCGTACGCGCCCGCGAGCTCATCGACCTCGGTGCAGGAAAGCGCGAGCGATTCAGGCGAACGTTTCGTCATGGCATCAAATCGGCGCGAGGAGCCGCCTCCTGGAGCAGCGCCCGCAGTCGGGCAAGCCCGAGCCGCAATCTGCTCTTTACCGTGCCCAGCGGCACATTCATCCGTTCGGCGATCTCTGGGTAGGTCAACCCCTGAAAATAGGCCAGCTCAATACTCTCACGCTGCTCCGCCGGCAGCGCACCCAGGGCACGCCGCAGCTGAGCCGCGTCAAGCGAGCGGGCGACCTCTGCCCAGACATCGGCGACTGACGGATCGCCGATCGCCATCGCCTCTTCAAGCGGGGCTTGCTGGACACGCGCCGCACGACGGCGCACGGCGTCGATCGCCCGATGGTGCGTAATGCTCAGAAGCCACGTTCGCACCGATGATCGCCCTGCTTGATAACTACCCGCTCCACGCCACACTGCCAGGAACGCCTCCTGTACGACCTCTTCCGCGATCTCGGGCGCCGATGTGATGCGCACGGCTAGC
>Ga0209061_1004171_pt1 | contig 14263 bp, 12 predicted proteins | sample Coa_R1_10_FD_187157 | JGI IMG/M metagenome (GOLD analysis project Ga0209061, IMG submission 187157) | Surface soil microbial communities from Centralia Pennsylvania, which are recovering from an underground coalmine fire - Coalmine... | ecosystem: Environmental > Terrestrial > Soil >...
GCGCTGTGCAGGCTATCTTCTGAGTAGGTTGGAGCCGTGCAGCCCTCAACATAATGCACATATGAACCAGGCTCGGCGATAATCAGAGTACGCTCGAACTGACCCATATTCTTCGCGTTAATGCGGAAGTACGCTTGCAGCGGGATCTCTACACGCACGTTCTCCGGCACATAGACAAAGCTGCCACCGCTCCAGACAGCGCTATTCAGCGAAGCAAACTTATTATCTGAGGGTGGGATAATCGTGCCAAAGTGCTCCTTCACAATGTCGGGATAGAGACGCAAAGCGGTATCCATATCGGTGAAGATGACGCCAAGCTTCTCCAGGTCCTCGCGCACCTTGTGATAGACCGCCTCGCTCTCGTACTGCGCGGTCACACCGGCCAGATAGCTGCGCTCGGCCTGCGGGATGCCCAGGCGATCAAAGGTATCTTTGATCTCGCTAGGAACATCATCCCACGTCTTACCCTGTTCCCGGACAGGCTTGATATAGTAATAGATATCGTCGAAATTGATGGCCGACAAATCGGCTCCCCAGGTGGGCATTGGACGCTTCTCAAAGAGGTCCAGGCTCCTCAGACGGAACTTGCGCATCCACTCCGGTTCACCTTTCATCTCGGAGATCTGCTCGACGACCTTGCGGGTGAGTCCTTTCTCGGACTTAAACGCGTAGTTTTCGGCTACGTGGAAGCCGGCTTCGTACTCCTGCTCGAATACCTGACTCATTTGCTACACTCCATTTCCTTCTATGTTATGGGAGCTGGTCTCCTCGTTCGTTAATTCTTAGTTGGTAACTCGGATTTGTTTGTATTATATGGTTTTTGGCATGGGCTGTCAAGGGACATAGCCATGCATTCCCCGCGTTACGCATCATCACGACGTTCGGCCAGTCGTGCAATCTCAGCCGCGAGGCTGCGCAGGGCTTCGCGAAGTTCAGGAGGCTCGCGCACAATCAGCGGGCAGCAGAGATCAACCAGGAAGTAGGCGATCCAATCAAGATCTTCCGCGTAGGTGCTCAACACCACGCCATCCGTGACCCGCTCCAGCATGGCCAGAGTCGGAGGCACTCGGAGCTCGGCCTCCTCTATGGTCATTTCCAGCAATACCTCTACTTTCCATGTCCCTGGCATGCTCGCGATGGAACGCCTGAAATGATCCATACTGTCGAAATCAGGCGGACGCGTGAAGGTTTCCTCAAGCGGCTCTACCTGGAGTACACGATCCAGGCGAAAAGTTCGTAGATCCTGGCGCAGGTGGCAGTAGCCAATGGTATACCAGCGCCCGGCATGAAAGATCAGACCATAGGGATCAACGGCTCGCTCGGTCTCCTGCGCCTGACCGGAGAGGTAGCGTATCCATATACGCTTCTCCTGCTGGACCGCCGCACTAACGGTAAGCACCACCGCGCTGTCCGGCGCTGAACGCGATCTCTCAGGAGCCACGCTATCCAGGACAAGTGTTTCCTGCACCGACTGCACCCGCGCGCGGAGAGCTTCGGGCAATACGCGTTCGATCTTAGCAAGCGCGCCTTCGACCGCAGGAGCAGCCACAGCCATCCCCAGGCGCTTCGCCGTCAGCAGTCCCAGCGTGAGCGCCAGCGCCTCATCCTCAGTAAACATCAGCGGGGGCAACTTGAAACCACGCATCAGGCGATAGGCTCCGTAGCGCCCGCGCTCTGTCTCGATGGGAATGCCCAGGTCTTGTAGCATCGTAATATAACGTCGCACGCTGCGCACATCAACCTCCAGACGTTCAGCCAGCTTTGGACCGCTCATCTGCCGGTGCGATTGTAGCAACTCAAGCACAGTAAGCACACGCGTTGTGGGATGGTACATAGCAAGCAATGTTCCTTTCCACCGAAAATTCGTCTCTTATCAGGACCGATTCTATCCTCTTATCAGGTTATACTTACTCTATCAGAAATGAACGAACGGATACCAGAGAGGAGCAAAGGTCATGTCATTCAATCCGTACCTATACGAGAAAATTATTGCAGAACATCACGCGGAACTCAAGCGTGATATAGAGCAGAGCCGCATGGCAGCTCAGGCCAGGCAGGAGCACAGGTTTGCAAAATATATTGTAAGTCGCTTCGATAGCTTGCTGGCAAAACGGGCTCCTCAACATCGGCGGGTGAAGCAGAGCAGGGCATACTTCCAGAGGGGATAGTTTTAGCTTCCCGTAAAGTATTGTAGGGTTTTGTGTTGAAAAATGAGAATATTTTTCAACACAAAACCCTACAATACTATGTATGAGGCCGTCACATAGACGAGAGGAGCGCTGGGAACAATTGCCTACGAGCTGCGTTCAGCAGTGTCCTGGCAAGCATTGATCACAATCGCGTGGAGTTCTTCATCTCCAGTCCAGACCGCGTGGTCGGTATGAGCAGGCCAGAGGATGGCATCGCCGGACCGGGCCTCGCGCGTCTCTCCAGCAGGACCCCCGATCCGCACTATGCCCTGACCATAAACAACCAGGAAGAGGATTGGATGATCCGCTGAATGTTCCTCCATGGAGGCGTGCGGCTCAAAATACATCACTTCCACTTGCAGAGCTGCGTCCAGCAGCAGGGGCAGGCCATTAAAACGCTTAGCAAATTCCTCCTGTTTTTCAGGCAGAATCCGCTCACGTGGAAGTTGAATCAGCACTCCGTAAAGACCGGGATGATTGCCAGGGATTTTGACTTTGAGATCAGGGCTGAACCGTCGAACTTGCATGAGTTTGCCTCCTTGAAGCACAGCCTCTTACGCTCTAGCAGCGACAGAGACTAAACTGTGAATTGAGGAACATACGACGGCCCCTATCATACACGAGAGGACGAAAGAACGCACCGTCCTTTTGAACGATGTATTCTGGGCAATTTCTGGGTACAATGAGAAGGAGAAGAATAAGGAATGGAAGCAACCCCCTTATTCTCCTCCAAGATAGCGTCGAGTTTTTACCGAATACTGTTATTTAAATGAATGGGTCGCGCGGATTGCGCGTCTGACTAATCTCGTAAAGACCGAAAGTTTCGCCTCCGGTGTCCCAGTTCAGGGCGGCGTGCGCAGCCATAGCGTGGATATCGCGCCAGAAGCGCTGGAGAGGATTATTCTTGTAATTGGCAGCGCCGCCACTGGTAATATAGATCCTTTCAATGGCTTGCACAGCGAGATGCGCAACGTAGGAGAAATTCCTTTTGCTCTGTATACGCTGCTCAAGCGTGGGATTTTCTCTACGCGCTATCTCCAGATTCTGCTCCAACAGGAGTTGCATTGTCGTGATTTCCGCAGAAGTTTCGGCAATACGGATTTGCTGATGTGAAAAATTCGTGAGCGGTATGCCTGTCAGGCGAGTAGACTTTGTGCGGGTCATCTCGCGCCAAAGTTCATATGCGCCCATAACGGCCCCGACGATTGGCGCAGTGAGGCCAAAGGCGAAGTGCAGCAGGAGCGGCTGGCGGTACATCAGGTTCGTATTCAACTGAGCCCCTGGCGATACCCCTTCCATAAGCGCGGGCATGCTCACCACACGGTGCGCGGGCACAAAAGCGTCCTCTACTACGACATTCTGACTGCCAGATGCCTCCAGGCCAGCCACAAACCAGGTATCTTCTATAGCAAAGTCGTTGCGCGGGAGTAAAAAGAGGTGGGGGCCAAAGTCGAATGGGCCTGTAGCCGGCTCAGGCATCATCCCGGCGAGCATTACCCAGCTACTGTGGTCAATCCCACTCACAAACGGCCAGTTGCCACTGATACGATATCCGCCTTCTACGCGTGTGACCTTACCGGCAGGAATAAAGCTGTCGGACAGATGCACATCAGGTGAATCAGCCCAGACATCATGCTGGGCCTGGTCAGGATAGTGAGCCAGAAACCAGTTATGGACGAGCAGAAACGAGTAACACCAGCCCGCTGAGGCATCAGCTTTGCTGATTTCATACACAGCTTCAACTGCCGTTGCAAAATCCATCTCATAGCCTCCCCAACGCCTGGGGGTGAGTAGGCGAGTCAGCCCCGAACTGGTCAACTCCTGGATGGTTTCTACAGGTTGGCGTCGGGCCTTTTCTGCTTCGACCGCACGCTCGCGGATAGCTGGCGCGCAGCTCCTGGCCAGTTTAACAACTTCTATGGGGGTCAGATCTTCTGGAGGGATGGTGCGTTCAGTGACTAGCATTCATCTGCATCCTTTCAATAGGCTTGATCGCCATTGACACACACAAAACGAGGGAAACTCCTGATCACGAAATAGTTCTCCTATTATAAATAATAACATTACCATCTTATTATTGCCAGGAGAGCACCCAGGCCATTGCTGAGATCAATGCCTGTTTCTAAAGATCAACGAATTCCTGACTCACCCTCCTGGAAGATTTTGTAAAAGATGACTGTGCTGTCAAGCGTTCCGTTCGCACTTCGCGCATATGCCGGAATGACCCCCGCTTCGCAATATCCCAACCTGCGATAGAGCCGCTCAGCGTTATCTCCCTGGCGCGTATCGAGCACAAGCAACGTTCTCCCACAGTCACGAGCGGCCCGTTCCACTGCGTGCATGAGCGCTTGCCCAATCCCTCGCCGGCGTTGACTGGAGAGCACAAAGAGTTTCTGCACTTCGGCCCGATGCTGCGCATTTGGTTTCAGGGCCAGAGCAAGCTGGACCGAACCAACAATCTGACCAGCCTCCCGTGCTACAAGAAGCACACAGACCTTCTGGGCCACCTCCTGAAAGACCGTTTGCCAGTAGCGCTGCGCTTCCTCTGTGCTCAAAGGTGGCAGAAAGCCGACCGAGGCTCCACTTGCGACCGTATCCTGCAACAAGTGAATTAGATCAGGAAAAGCGGCTATGGCTTCTTCGTGAGAAACGCATTCAATAGAGGATAGGGGCAATTCGCGCATTATTTTGCACCATTCCTTTCTGTGTTTTGAGAAAACCTCTTCAGCTATTGCAGTATATCCCCTCGATCCCTGCCCGTCCAGCTTGCCTAATGAGTAGCAGAGCTTGTTTGGATGCTTGACGGATCGCAAGAGGAATTGGTATGATAAGGGTGCAAAACAAGGGTGAATCTATTGTTTTCATCTGTGCGCCCGTAGTTCAGGGGATAGAACACCAACCTTCTAAGTTGGGTGTCGCGGGTTCGAGTCCTGCCGGGCGCGCTTATTTTTGAGGAGAACACCTATGGACATTCTGCGTACCCCCGATGAGCGGTTCACCAATTTGCCGGATTATGATTTTGCACCGCACTATGTCGAGGTTGATGGGCTGCGTATACACTATATTGAGCAGGGGCCGCGGGATGCTGAACCTGTTCTTCTGTTGCATGGCGAGCCGTCGTGGAGCTATTTATATCGCAAGATGATTCCGCTGCTGGCCACCGCGGGCCATCGCGTAATCGCGCCCGACCTGGTGGGCTTTGGCCGCTCCGATAAACCCGCTGAGCGCGAGGCGTATACCTATCAGCGGCACGTCGATTGGATGCGGGGAGTAATCGAAGCGCTCGACTTACGGCGTATGACCTTGATGTGCCAGAACTGGGGCGGGCTGATTGGCCTGCGGCTGGCTGCTGAGCAAGAGGAGCGCTTCTCGCGTATCGTCGCTTCCAATACCTTTCTTCCCACGGGAGACGTGCCTCCCGGCCAGGCATTTCTCCGCTGGCAGCAGGCTTCCCAGCAAATACCCATGCTTGAGATTGGCCGGGTTATCAAGAACGGCTGCGTGAGTGAGCTTGCACCCGCTGTGATCGCTGCCTACGACGCGCCTTTTCCCGATGAGCGGTACAAAGCGGGCGCACGTCAGTTCCCGCTGCTTGTACCCACCACGCCGGATGATCCGGCTTCCGAAGCGAATCGGCAAGCCTGGGAAGTTCTCAGGCGCTGGGAAAAGCCGTTTCTCACCGCGTTTAGCGATTCTGACCCAATCACCAGAGGTGCCGACCACTTCTTGCAGACAGCGATTCCTGGGGCCGCCGGGCAGCCGCACACGACAATCCAGCAAGCCGGCCACTTCCTGCAGGAGGACAAAGGGGAAGAACTGGCTAAAGTTGTGATTGATTTTGTGTCGAAAAACCGCTGATTTCCCGTTGGTAAGCAGCGAAGATAGGAGAGAGCCGAAAACCTTCCACATTTGTGGTCCAGAGGAAATTCGCCGAAGCGCTGCCCATATCTACTAGCTCAACGCGCCAGTAAGACCTGAAACAGAGCGCTATCGAGCAGTACATGAGCCAGGATAAAGGTCACAAGTCCGAGCATAATCCAGAAGTGCCAGCGACGAACCAGTTTCCGCTGCGTTAATCCCGGCACGCTCAAGCGGCGTCCGAGCGTTATCTGCACACCAACCAGAAACATGGCGATGGTCGCCAGATAGAGCCCCAGTGCGTTAACAACGAGCGCCAATCCTCCACTCATGGAAAACCAGAGATGCACTAGCAGCACACAGCCGATAGTATAGCCCAACCAATAGTGCAGGCGCATATGTTGCAGAAATGGCTGAACCGGCCCCAGAAATCCCGCGCGCAGCAAGAATGGGTAGGCAATGACTGCCGCCAGCAGAGCCATCATCAACCAGCCTGTTGCGCTAGTAATCATAGAGACAAGCATTTCTAACCCTCTCATTCCAGGTAAGATTTTATACTACTCCCTTTTTGACATGCATCCTATGTATCCTGTTGACCGGGGCGGAGGGGCTTTACCGAGTGCTGGGCTGGTGCAGAAGAAGAAAAAGATGCCTTCTGCTCGCTCCAGCCGATTTTTTGCAGATATGCCAGCGAGCGGTCGATCCAGGCCAATTCTGTGTCAATCAGACTGATCAGATGATCTGCGGCAACCGCGACCAGAGGGGGCTGTTTTTCCGGCTGGCCCACATCAGTCACCACCTGTACACGCTTTTCTTGTATTGCGCGACGACGTTCTTGCAACAAAGCAATACCTTCTTCGGGCGAGAGATACGAGAGAAACACAACTGCCGTTTCAATTCCTGTATGGACTGGTTCATAGCTCAGCAGTGTTTCACGAAGTAACGTGTGAAAGCGGGCGCGCCCGGCATCGGTAATGGTATAGATTAATCGCTCGCCGCGTGCTCCCCGCGTCCCCGCCTCCACTTCCATCTCCAGATAACCGTCTTTAGCCAGGCGTTCGAGCAAGTAGTACAGATTCGCTTTCTTTAAATCGGCGTACAGCTCTCCATGAGCGCGCACCACCTGATGTAACTGATAGCCATAGAGCGGCCCATTCAATAGCAACCCTAACAGTAAGAGCACTTTATGCATGATATACTATCTCCGATAAGTAAGGATGATTAGAGAACGCGCAGTCATGATGAGCAAGTAAGTTCCTTCATGAAAGCAAGCGCAGCGGTTGATCTTGCTCATAGCGGAGAGAGAGGCGCAGAGCTGCCTCCGCTTTAGCCAGTTCGCCTCCCAGATAGCCCGCGTGGCTGAGCTGAGAGACTAGATTCTCGCGGAGAAGACCCAGGAGCATACCCTCCGCGGATCGCCCCCGCATCTCGTGCGCAGGTGAATTATCCGAGAGGTAATGGCGTAGGAGAATCTCCCCTGCGTCGCGGTCGAGCGTAATAACGAAGAAACCTTTAGGATCATAGACCAGCGGCTGGCGTTTTCCGCCAGGCCTGATTGCTACAAAGACCGGCTGTTTGTGCAGGGCTTTCGTTTCTCTGCCATTCTCACCTGCCAACCTTTCAGCGAATATTCCAGGATTACGCTCGATCAACGCTTGTAGCACTTCCTTGATAACTTCAATGCGAGTCTCACCTGTACAATCGATCAGTTCCACTTGTCGACGAAAGGCTTCAATGCGATCCAGAGAGAGATTCGACAAGACAGGTAGATGTCCTTGAGCAGTGAGGATACGTTTTTCTTGAGTAACGCCCCCGTTCATCAATGCTTGCAGGGCCTGCCCTGGATAGAAAATGGGCGACTCTTTGCCACAGAGCAAAAGAAAACGGATCGCGGGATTGCCTGTCACATTGAGAATAATTTTCTCAAGGCCGAGATTTGGCGTGTAGACGCGTCCGGCAATCGCCACACCTGGCAGGGAAGCAACCAGCGGCATCAGATCATTGCTGGTCAGCGTACAGATTGCCACAGGCGCGTCTGGATTACCCACAACGTAGGCCCCGGAGGTTATCGGCCAGGACTGGGCGCCGCTCAGGCGCTGTACTCTGCGGCGCAGCAAGCCGGATGCAAGTAGATCACGAGCACGATCCATATAATGGATCATGCGCACCGCGCGAATATTTTCACCGCTTGCACCCGCAGGCACTAGATGCGCGAGACGCTGCATGAGTGCGCGAGCCCAGGGAGGCACTCGTGCAAGCTCATGTTGTGAATCTCTCCCTTGTTTCTGGTCCGTTTCTAACATACTGTCATCCTTTTTTATCGCTGTGCTACGGATTATAGTCAGTACTGACTTATAAAGTATAGCACAGAAAGCAAAGAAATTCAAATTTGTTTCTCACTGATTAGAAGAGAAAAAGGCCAGGCGACAGAGCCACCCGGCCTTCTCTCATCTCCTGATGGGCTTTCTTTCCCTATCCATTTCCCTGACTGCTCTGTATCAGGGTCACAACGCCATTATAGATGCCTACGGCGTCGGGCGCTCCCCAGCCGGCGGCGAAGTTCCAGCCAGGTGTAGCGGGATAATAGAGGTTATTGCCACGAGTGATGCTGTAGAAAGGATGCCTGGCAGATTCCTTCTGGGCCAGCGTGTAGAAGATCCAGGGTCCACCAGTGATCATCGTCCGGGTCTGCGCCACGAGCCCCTGGTTGATCAGAGCGTAGGTGCTGGCCCAGATGGGAGCGGCTGCGCTTGTGCCTCCGTTCCAGGACCACCGGCCGTTTACATAGAAGGCGACGGTCCAGGCATCGGCGGCAACATCAGGAATCTGACGGTTGCCGTCGGAGTACTTGTTCCGCACGCCCGGCCCGGCCTGCCAGTTCGGCAGCGCGAAGGCCTGGCTCAAACCACCACCGGAACCCCAGAGATGTTCGCAGTCGGTGGGCTTCTTCGGGTTACCCTGCCAGACCACTTCGGAGGCCCGCGCCAGGCCATTCGCCTTGAGAGCAGTACCACCAACGGCAATCACGCTTGGATCGGTGGCAGGAAAGGAAGTATCAGGATAGTTGGGATAGCCCTGGTAGTTGGTAAAGGCGCCGCAGTCCCCGCTCGAGACAAAGGTGTTGATATTCTCAACCTCATTGAGGATGCGCAACTGGGTATCGAAAGCGTGAACCAGGCCCACCGTCTGTAAATCTTCGGGAGCGCCAATACTCATACTGATCTCAGTCGGGCCGCTGATCTTGGTATAATCGTTCTCAATTTGCGTAAGCTCGTCATAGAGCGCGCTCCAGGCCTGGCTACCGTCGCTGCCGGGGCTTTCCTGGTAGACAACGATATTGGCGGCCGGTGCCAGACCGGCGACCATTTCCAGGTCAAGCAATGCTTCACCCTCGACCTGGGTGGGCGGATTATTATTCAGAGTAACAACGTGAACCGTACCGCGGAAGCCAACGCAGGACATGTAATGCTGCAAGTCGCTGACTGGGAAAGCATCGATCTCCGGCAGAATGATCGTTGTGCCCTGACCTTGCCAGCCCTCGCGATAGAACGGCCTGAGATCATAGATGCTGCTGATCTGCGCCCAGCTATCCGTTGTAGGCAAGGGCGAGCAGCTACTGCTGGCCACCTGTGCCAGCGACCCGCCGGTATTGAACAGAGAAGGGAGCTGCGGTGGCCGGCTATAGTTATCCAGACCGCTAATAGCCAGGATGTAAGAAACGATTGCCTGAGGCAGCAGAATGGTTCTGGCCGGCGCGTAAAACCTGCGGCCCTGATATTGACGATAGACAAAGGTGGTCTGAAGCAGGTTGGCAAAGGTGCTGGCCGGCGCGTCGAGCGTCAGCGTAGTATGCAATTTGCTCAATTTCAGGCTTATGCCGTTGATACCAAAGAATTTTTTGACCTCCGCATATTGCTGATCGGTAATCCCCAGCTTGTTCGCCAGGGTGGATGCATCAATGGTGGGGGTGCCCTTGAGTTTTTTCGCGCCGATTGAGTTGATCAACGCATCATTAGGCTTGAAGGTGACAACGACGTGCAGGGGAGTATTGGGCGAAAGATTTCCAACCACAGGCGAGTTGAGCGCGGCCGTGGGAATACCCAGGCTGAAAGGTACCATGCGCGAAGAGCCAGAGGTTGATGACGCGGGCGTGGGAGTAGGTTGGCTCTGATTCCCGCCGCTGCAGGCGGTCAGCAGAGTCAGCACAGTTACAAGAACGACAAGATGCTCGAACCACCGGCGTCCTGTGCATAGTTGGCCAATAGACATGAGGTCCTCCTTGGATATGTGATAGTAAATGCTAGCTATCACCAGATCTACATAAGCAAACGTTTCTCAAAGCAGTTTTTTTACCTGGAGTTTTCCTTTTTCAACTGCCGAGATAAGATAAAGATAATACTATTTATACTCATCATATGTCCAGCTTTACAGTCGCTAAGTTGATTTATAGAACATAAAAAATAGAAAGTTCTGCACCTATAACGCTCCCCTTCCTCCTGGGAAAGCTATCTTCTCTCACAGAAAAAACATAGCCTGCTTAAATTATATATACATATAAATATATTGCTGTTTAAGTTGTGATTTTCCCAAAGAATATGCTATAATGTGTAGCGTTGTATGGTGCATTGGTACTCGGAGTGGGAAATCTCTTGCAGGCCGCGCGCTACACGGAGTATAGTGGTTGGGCATGTGTTTGCCCTGGAAAAGAGAAAAGATACATGGCATTTGAGGATCGAGTTTTGTATTGTCGCGACTGTAATCAAGAGTTCACGTTTACTGCGGGCGAGCAAGAGTTTTTTGCCAGTCGCGGCCTGACCAACGCGCCAACACGCTGCTCGGCCTGTCGGGCAACTCGCAAGCAGGCCGGCGGTGGGCGAAATGGCGGGCGTGGCTACAGCGGATCTCGCGAGCGCGAGCCGCGCCAGATGCACAGCATAACCTGCGCCCGCTGTGGCAACCAGGCACAGGTGCCCTTCCTTCCCAGAGGAGATAAGCCAGTCTATTGTGGTGACTGCTACCAGGCCCAGAGCACAGGCCGCCGTTCTCGCTGGTAGTTTTCTGCTGCGAGAAAGCATAAATAGGGAAAGAAGCAGTTTACAGCGTCGAGGTGCTGCAAACTGCTTCTTTCGTTTCTCCGTGCCAGGTACCGCTGCTTCAAAGCGGAAGTGTTCATCAGAACCTGCCTTTTTTTCCAGATGAGAAAAGAAGCATCTCAGGTGTTTTTCAGCGAAGATCGCCTGTTCGCTTCAGAGAATAGCACAGACCAGGAAAGAAAGAATGGGGCAAATGACCCGGTAAAAAGAGAAATTATGGCTAATTTAGTGTCTTTCTGACTTTTTACTCTAAACGGATTACCTGCCCTTTACGGATGCTTTCCTGCGCTGCTTCGATTACGTGCAGCGTTTCAATGGCTTCGAGAGGATCAACCGGAGGCGGGCCACCCATGACCAGAGCAACACGCAGGAAAATGTAGAACTGCTCATAGGCCCCCGGCAACATCTCAATGGGACTGTCGTTGATGCTGATGCCACTGATGTCGGTGGAAAGACGCCCCCATTTCTCGCGCGGCTCTTTTCCCCAATCTGGATGCCCCGGACGCATGCCATTACGCAGGGCATCCTCCTGAGGGTCCAGCCCCCATTTCTCATAAGTACCGCGCAAGCCCGAAATGCGTACTCGTGGACCAGAAACACGTGACACAGAACTCATCCACAGATGGGCATAGACACCACCTTTGAAACGCAGGGAAACGAAGGTATCATCATCCACCTGTACGCCGGGGCGGCGGCGCTCGCTCTCGGCATATACTTGCATAGGCTTGCCAAAAAGGACGAGCGCCTGATCTATGAGATGGCTGCCCAGATCATAGAGAAGGCCACCTGCATCTTCAGGATCGCTCTGTTCACGCCAGGTATCATAGCGCGGAATGGGCCGGTAACGCTCGAAGCGCGATTCAAAACGTGTGATTGGACCCAGCAAGTCGAGGTCGGTGTCCAGGAGCGAACGTATCGTGCGAAAATCAGTATCCCAACGCCGGTTGTGGAAGACTGTCAATAATTTGCCAGCCTTTTGACCGGCCTTGATCAATTCCTGCGCCTCCGCGACCGAAGGTGCCATTGGTTTATCGATCACCACCGGCAAGCCTGCGTTCAGCGCGGCCACGCCCAGCGGCACGTGCAAGCGGTTGGGTGTGGCAATGACCACCAGATCATAACGAGCTGCGTCCCTCCAGAGCTCCTCGACCGACGCGTATAACGTGACTCTGGGAAAATCGCGCAGAGCCTGCATGCGCCGCCCAGGATCGCTTGTCACAATCGCGGCTACGGTCATCCCTGGCGTGCTTTCGATCAAAGGTGCGTGGAAAACTGCTCCCGCCAGTCCATACCCGACAATCGCTACCCGCAGGGGTTTCTCATCGGCGAGACGCTCATTAGCAAATGACATAGAGTACCTCAAGAGCGTATTCTTCTGTGCTTTCTCACAAAGGCCCATGTTCCCCCTGCCACCTTCGCGAGTAGTGTACCATAGTTCTTGTGCAAGCGCAAAAGATAGCGCCTGGGAAGTACCTGATTTAATCCATTGGGTATTCGACTACAGCCTTGTTGGTGTGGCAGTGAACAATTCTTTGAGTGTATGCGCCTGATACATATATACGAAATATTTGATAGTAAAAATGATTCTATCACTAAATTGGTGCATAACAAGGATCGGAGGCTCCTTCCGTTCTAGCCAGAACTGGTCGGATCGATAGTTCATGCACTGGAAAGGAAAAAGCTCTGGTAAAGATCTGTGGAAAACCGTACAATGCTAACAGGGATAATACACACAACTTCGCCGACGCTCGCAACGTAAATACGATATATCGGATGTTTGAATGAAGAGGTCTCTATTTCTATGGCCAGGAATGTTCCGCGTATCAATAGATTTTCGCAAATGCTGCGCTTTCTGCGCGTCTCCCGTTTGTTGCTGTGGACTCTATGGGTCATCTATAGGGAGCGCCGCCGCGTGATTCGGGCTCATGAGCGGGGCAACTACAATATCCAACCAAATGCCGAGGTGCTGGTCAAGGTGCTGGTTGCTTTCCGCCAGACTGCGTTGAAGCTTGGCGTGCTGATGATCAAGCTGGGCCAGTTTCTGAGCTCGCGCGCTGATCTCCTGCCCGACCAGGCGCTGGAGGTCCTGGTTTCGCTGCAAGATGAGGTGCCCCCGGAACCTTTCAGCCATGTCGTCTCGGTCATCGAGGACGAACTGGGCAAGCCAGTCGATCAGATCTTCAGTGTGTTGGAGCGCAAGGCGACCGCCGCAGCCTCGCTGGGTCAGGTTCACAAGGCGACACTTGCCTCAAACGGTACTGAAGTTGCGGTAAAGGTTCAGCGCCCAAATATCGAGCAACTGGTAAATATGGATTTGAGCACCCTCAAGTTTGTCATCTGGGTCATCAACCGCTTTGTGGATACCAGCGGCTTTATCGATCTGATGGGCGTCTACCGCGAATTCAAGCGCACAGTTTACGAAGAGATCGACTATCTGACCGAGGCAAGTAATGCCAGGCACTTCCGAGAGATGTTCGCCAACAATCCAACCATTTTCATTCCACGTGTATATGACGAGTATACGTCTCGCCGCGTGTTGGTGCTCGAATGGGTCGATGGTATTAAGGTGAACGATTATGCCGCTCTGGAAGCCGCGGGTATTGATCGCCTCACCGTAGCCAACCGCACGGTCGAAGCCTATTTCTATCAGTTCTTCACTGCTGGTTTTTTTCACGCAGACCCCCATCCGGGCAATATCTTCGTCAAGCCCGGCACGCCCGAAAGTGGCCCGATCATCGAATTTGTCGATTTCGGCATGGTTGGCCGCCTGAGCAAATCCATGAAGAAGGACATGAAGGATCTGTTCCTGAGCTTTCTGCTGCGCGACTCGCACGCGCTGGTCGCCGCCCTCGCGCGCCTGGGCTTTATCGGCGAAGGCGCGAACATGATCGCGCTGGAACGCGGGCTGGCACTGATGATGGAGCAGTATTACGGAATGACCCTGGGCGAGGCACGCGAACTAGATATTCCCGACGTAGCCAACGACGTAAGCCGGCTGCTCTACGGCCAGCCCTTTCAAATTCCGGCGCAATTCGCCTTCACCGGGCGCGCCATCAGCACCCTGGTCGGTGTAGCCACTGGCCTCGCCCCGACCTTCAACTTCGTCGATGTCGCCACACCCTA
>Ga0209061_1004173_pt1 | contig 14257 bp, 14 predicted proteins | sample Coa_R1_10_FD_187157 | JGI IMG/M metagenome (GOLD analysis project Ga0209061, IMG submission 187157) | Surface soil microbial communities from Centralia Pennsylvania, which are recovering from an underground coalmine fire - Coalmine... | ecosystem: Environmental > Terrestrial > Soil >...
CGGACGTTCAGACTGTGAAAAAATCCGCTGTGACGCCGGGGCTCGCGTCGGCTTGTGTCCCGCTCTCATCCACACGGACGCCCAACATCGAGGGAATGTCATGGCCTATGACCTTTTGATCAAAAATGGAACCGTGGTCGATGGTACCGGCGCACCGCGCCGGCGCGCCGACGTCGCGATCGCCGGCGGACTGATCGCCGAAGTCGGCAAGGTAGCCGGCGGTGCTGCCCGGGTCATCGACGCCTCCGACCTCATCGTCGCGCCCGGTTTTATCGACCATCACACCCATTACGACGCGCAGATCTGCTGGGATCCACTGGTGAGCTGCTCGTCGTGGCATGGCGTCACCACGGTGCTGATGGGCAACTGCGGCGTGGGAATCGCGCCGTGCAAACCCGACGTCCGCGAGGTCGCCGCCTGGGATTTGGTCAATGTCGAAGCCATCCCGTTTGACGTGCTCAAGAAGGGCGTGACCTGGGATTGGGTAACTTTCCCCGAATTCATGGACGCCGCCAGCCGCCGCCGCAGCGGGATCAACCTGGGTTTCATGGCGCCGCTGACTCCGTTCCGCCATTTCGTGATGGGGGCGGAGTCGATGGAACGCGCGGCCACCCCGCAGGAGACCAGCCAAATCGCCGCGCTGCTGCGCGAGGCGGTCGGCGCCGGCGCGTGGGGATTTACCACCACCGTGCTGGCCCAACATATCGGCTACCAGGGTCATCCGCTCGCCTGCCGCCTGGCCAGCCGCGACGAACTGGCCGCTTACGGCCATGCGTTGCGCGACCTGGGCAAGGGCGCGATCGAAGTCGCGTTGACCAGGCGCGCCGGCCGTGTGGCGGACGACGAATACGAACTGCTCGACTTCCTGCTCACACACAGCGGGCGGCCGGTGACGTTCCTGGCGATGTCGGTCAGTCCCAAGCGTCCCGAAGGTGCCGGCGAAACGCTGCGGCGGCTGGAGCCGTTGCTCAAACGCGGTGCGATGCCGCAAATCACCTGCCGTCCGTTCGTGGTGCAGATCGATTTGCGCAATCCATTCAGCTTTGCCGACATGGAGGCCTGGAACCGGGTTTTCAACCAGCCCGCCGAGGTGCAAAAGCAGATTTACGCCGCCCCGGCCTTCCGCCAGGCCTTCCGCGAGGAACTCAAAAAGCCCCATCTGTTCAACGGCAAATGGCATCGCGTCGAGATCCTCGAAGTGAGCAATCCGGCGATGAAGGGGCTGGAGCGCAAGACTGTCGCCGAGGTGGCCGAGGAGCGCGGGCGCGACCCCTTGGACACGTTCCTCGATCTGGCGCTGGAGGACGACCTCAACATCCAGTACACGATGGCGCAGTTTCACGAGGAGGGCATCGAGCAACTGATCAAGGATTCGCGCACGATGATCGGGCTGTCCGACGGCGGCGCTCACGTCGACATGCTATGTGACGCCGGCTATTGCACCTATCTGTTGGGCAAGTGGGTACGCGAGCGGCAGGCGATCCCGCTGGAGTTCGCGATCAAACGCATCACGTCGGAGCCGGCTGATTTTTATGGGATGAAGGGGCGCGGGCGGCTGCAGCCGGGCAAGGCCGCCGACATCGCCATCTTCGACCTCAACACCGTCGATTCCGCCAAGCGTGCCGAGATGCGCCACGACCTGCCCGGCGGCGGCCGGCGCCTGGTCATGACTGCGCAGGGCATCGAATACACGATTGTCAACGGCCGCGTGCTGTACGAGCATCGCAACCACACCGGCGATCTGCCCGGGCGCGTGCTGCGTTCGGGCGTCGACTGAGCTTCGCCCGCTGCCATTAAACAGGCGCGGTCTCTATCGGGGCCGCGCCCGTTGTCGTTTGCGCTAGGATCGGAATCAGGACTACCCTTGTAGCAACCCAGTAACGTCGGTCATCCAATAACCCGCGATCGATAACGCGTGACGGGGGGCGGAGATGGCCAGCAAGATCGGCAAATCAGTGCTGCTTGCACTCTTGATGGTGCAGGGGTGCAGCGCAGCGGCATTGCAATGGGAGAAGCCTACCGTCGATGTTACCGGGACGTGGCAAGGCGCCTCGGTCACCTCATGCGGGGCGTGGACGCTGGTCGACCACACCCGATGCGGCGCCGTTCAACGCATCAGCTTCACCTTGTTCCAGGACGGCGCCGACGTGAAGGGCACGTACCATTGCGCGATCGGCACTATGGTATGCCGCAATCTGGCCGACAGCGGCCAAGTCGTGTCCTCTTCCGTCACGGGCTCGCTGGCGCGGCTGCGCGTGATGCTGTCGCAAGACGGGTCAAGCTGTATCTTCGACGGCCATTTCCAGGCCGAGAGCGGCGGCGGCGCCTTCTTCTGCTACCAGGGCGGCGGATTGCTGGAAGAGGGCCACTGGAAAGTCGCCCGCGTGTTCTGAGGGCTGACGCAACATTGCAGCAGCCGCAAATCACAGGCCCCGGTTTGTGATTCGCCTCCGGCTCTCTGCCGAGCGCGCTGGACCTCGATGAAGTATAGATTCGCGAACCAAACGCCTCTACTACTTCGGCAAGCCATTTCTCAAGCGCACCGGCTTGGCCGCGGTCGCGCCCGCGCGCGCGGCAGAACAAACAAAAAGAGGACCGGGAGATTGCTCCCGGTCCTCTAGATTTCGAACGAACCCGCCCTCGGCGCTTACTTGACGCTCCAGGTATCGCCGCGGCGCAGCAGCGAGCGCAACTCGCCGGGCCCCTGGGTCTTTTTCGCGTCGGCCAACTGGGCGTTGACCGCGGCGTCGTAGGTGGGACGCGAACTGGCGTAGAATACGCCCACCGGCGTGGGCATCGGCGGCTCGAAATGGCCCAGCATGAAGGCCAGCGACAGGTTGGTCTCGTCGTGCACCACCAGGTCCTTTTCGCTGACTCCGTTGCCGAGCTTGACCACTTCCGGCCGCATCCCGTTCATCCGGATGCCCTTGTCGCGATTTTTGCCGAACACCAGCGGTTTGCCGTGTTCGAGCACCAGTTGATGCTCGGCCTTGATGGCCTTGTCGCTGACGTCGTTGAACGCACCGTCGTTGAAGATGTTGCAGTTCTGCAGGATCTCCAGGAAGGAAGCGCCGCGATGATCGTGGGCGCGCTTGAGCATGTCCTGCAGATGTTTCTGCTCGACGTCCACCGAGCGCGCCACGAAGCTGGCATGAGCGCCCAGCGCCACGGTGATCGGGTTAAAGGGGAAATCGATCGAGCCGGCCGGAGTGGACTTGGTAATCTTGCCGACTTCCGAGGTCGGCGAGTACTGTCCCTTGGTCAGGCCGTAGATGCGATTGTTGAACAGCAGGATCTTCAGATCGATGTTGCGGCGCAGGGCGTGGATCAGATGGTTGCCGCCGATCGACAGCCCGTCGCCGTCGCCGGTCACCACCCACACGTCAAGCTCCGGGCGCGTCAGCTTGAGCCCGGTGGCGACCGCCGGGGCGCGGCCATGAATGGTGTGGAAGCCGTAGGTGTTCATGTAGTAGGGAAAGCGGCTGGAGCAGCCGATTCCAGAGATGAACACCACGTTCTCGCGCGGCACGCCCAACTCGGGCATTACCTTCTGCACCTGGGCCAGGATCGCATAGTCGCCGCATCCCGGACACCATCGTACTTCCTGGTCGGATACGAAGTCTTTGCGGGTAAGCGCGGTAGCCATTTCTTCAGCCCTCCAGAGCGCGCAGGATCCGGGACTCGACCTCACTGACCTTGAAGGGGCGGCCCTGAATCTTGTTACAGCCGACCGCGTCGATGAGGTAGTCGGCCCGAATCATCTTGAGCAATTGTCCCATGTTCATCTCCGCCACCATCACCTTCTTGTAGCGGCGCAGGATGTCGCCGAAGTCGGCGGGCAGCGGATTGAGCCAGCGCAGATGCACGTGCGACACGCTCTTGCCCTTGGCGCGCAGGTTGAGCACCGCCTCGCGCAGTGTGCCGTAGGTCGAACCCCATCCCACCAGCAGCAGCTCGCCGCCTTGCGCGTCGCCGAAGATTTCGGTGGGCGGGATTTCACGCGCGATGCCGGCGATCTTGCGCGCGCGCAGCCGCACCATCATCTCGTTGTTGGACGGTGAGTAGCTGACGTTGCCGGTCAGATGCTCGCTGGAAAGGCCGCCGATGCGATGCTCGAGCCCCGGCGTGCCCGGAATCGCCCACGGACGCGACAGGGTTTGCTCATCGCGCAGATAGGGCATGAAGCCATTGGGATCGGTGCGGAATTCGACCTTGATTTCCGGCAACTGCTCGGGATCGGGTACCAGCCAGGGCTCGGCGCCGTTGGCCAGATGACCGTCGGTGAGCAGAATCACCGGCGTCATGTACTTGACCGCCACCCGCACCGCCTCAAACGCGCAGTCGAAGCAATCGGCCGGGGTGGCGGCGGCGATAATCGGAATCGGCGATTCGCCGTGCCGCCCGTACATCGCCATCAGCAGGTCGGCCTGCTCGGGCTTGGTCGGCATCCCGGTGGACGGACCCGCCCGCTGGATGTCGGTGATGACCAGCGGCAGCTCCACCTTGACCGCCAGTCCGATCGCCTCGGCCTTGAGGTTCATCCCGGGGCCGGAGGTGGTGGTGATACCGATCGCGCCGCCGAAAGCCGCACCGATTGCCGAGGCCACGCCCGCGATCTCGTCCTCCGCCTGGAAGGTGTACACGGGGAAGTTTTTGTAGCCCGACAGTTCGTGCAGCACGTCGCTGGCCGGAGTGATCGGATACGATCCCAAAAACAGCGGCCGTCCACTCTTGACCGCAGCGGCCACGAAGCCCAGCGCCGTCGCGCTGTTGCCGGTGATGTTGCGGTAAAAGCCCGGCGCGATCTGCGCGGGCTTGACTTCGTAGGCGCTGGCGAACAGTTCCGCCGTCTCGCCGTAGTTGTAGCCCGACTTGAAGGCCCGCAGGTTGGCCTCCATCAACTCGGGCGTCTTTTTGAAGCGGCTTTCGATGTAGTCGGTAACCGACTTGGTCGGACGTTGGAACAGCCACGAGACCAGCCCCAGCACGAAGAAGTTGCGGCATCGGCTGACCGCGCGCGTGTTCAGCCCCAACTCGCGCACTGCCGAGGTGGTCAGCTTGCTGACCTCGACCTCGAACACCTGGTATTTGTCCAGCGAATGGTCGGTCAGCGGATTGGAGGTGTAGCCGGCCTTCTTGAGGTTGGCTTCGGTAAATCCTTCCTTGTCGATGATCAGTACGCCGTTGGGCTTGAGGTCCTCCAGGTTGACCTTGAGCGCGGCCGGATTCATCGCCACCAGCACCATCGGCTCATCGCCGGGAGTGAAAACCTGCTGACTGGAGAAATTCACCTGGAAGCCGCTGACCCCGGCCAGGGTTCCCGCAGGGGCCCGAATCTCCGCGGGAAAGTCGGGCAACGTCGCGATATCGTTGCCGGCCAGCGCGGACTCGGTGGTGAATTGCATACCGGCCAGTTGCATGCCGTCGCCGGAGTCGCCGGCAAAACGCACGACGAACTGAGGCCGGGTCTCGACCGGCTTGCGCTTGCCCGATGAGCCGGATTCCTGCGCAAGCTGCTGGGCCGTCTCAGGTGGTACAGCCATTTGGTTTTGCTCTCCTCTTAGACAGGACGCCTAAATGCGATTGACAGTTGACTGAAGGAATTCCATGGGAAGCTCCGGGGAGCTTCAACACAAGCGCAGCGAATAACGCGAGTCACGTAATAGAAATATAACTAATGGCACGCGACGATCAAATAGGTCCGCGCGCCGCCCGTGCCGGCCGCTATCGCACTGCAAAATCCCGCCAGTTGCCCGCATACTCCGACCACTCCACCTCGACATCAGTGACCCGCGCCGCCGGCGGCCCCTGATGGGCCCATGCGGCCAACATCTCAAGATTGCGCCGCGCGCCCTCGGCCCGAATCTCGACTGCGCCGTCGGGCCGATTGCGCACCCATCCGGTCAGCCCCAGGCTGCGCGCCTCCTGCGCCGTAGCGGCGCGGAAGAACACGCCCTGAACCCGGCCCCGCACCACAATCCGAACTTGCGCTTTATCGGCCACCGTGGTCAAGCTCAGCGCGCTGCGAAAAATCTACGCACCGGCGTCCTCTCTCTTATCTCTCCCACGGCGAGAGCAGACTAGGAAAGGCAGCCAGTTCAGACACGTCATCATGGACCCGGCTCGCTGCTATCCTTCGGCACCCTGCTGCGACAGCATCCGCATCAACTCCTGCTCGTCGATCACCTTTACTCCAAGCTCGCGCGCGCGGCGCAGCTTGGAGCCCGCCTCTTCCCCTGCCACCACGAAATCGGTCTTGCGGCTGACCGAGGAGGAGACACGTCCGCCGGCGGCCAGAATCTTGCGCTCCGCTTCGGTGCGCGTCCATTGCTTGAGCGTCCCGGTCAGCACCACGGTCTTGTCGCGCAGCGGCCCGCGCCCGCCGGCCTCGGGCATGGGCAGGAATTCGAAGCGGGCATGCTCGAGCAGCTTTTGCAGGGCGCGCCTGTTGTGCGCTTCAGCGAAGTATTCGCGGATGCTGCGGGCGACCTCGGGCCCGATATCGCGCACGGCGAGCAATTCCTCCTCGCTGGCGTGTTGCAATCGGTCGATGCTGCCGAAATGCTGCGCCAACTGGCGGGCGGTGTGTTCGCCAACGTGGCGGATACCCAACCCATTGATCAGGCGATCGAGCGTGGTGCGGCGCGAGCGGTTGATGGAGTCGATCACGTTGGCCGCGCTCCTGGCGCCCATCCGCTCCAGTTGCGCCAACTGCTCGGCGCGCAGCGTGTAGATGTCGCCCAGTTCGCGCACCAGCCCCTTGTCCACCAGTTGCGCAACCAGCTTGTCGCCCAGCCCGTCGATGTCCAGGCAGTTCTTGGAAGCGAAATGGCGGATCGACTCGCGCATGCGCGCCGGGCAGTTGACGTTGACGCAGAAGTAGGCCACCTCGCCCTCTTCGTGCACGATCGCGCTGCCGCACACCGGGCATTGACGCGGCATCTGGAAGGGCGGTTTGCGGGGATGGCCGTGTTTGGTGACGCGCACCACGTAGGGGATCACATCGCCGGCGCGTTCGAGCAGCACCGTGTCGCCCTCGCGCACGTCCTTGCGGCGAATCTCGTCCAGGTTGTGCAGCGAGGCGTTGGAGATGGTCACGCCGGCAAGCTGCACCGGCTCCAGTTGCGCGACCGGAGTCAGCGATCCGATCCGGCCTACGTACACGACGATCTTGTTGACGCGCGTTTCAGCTTGCTGCGCCTTGAACTTGTACGCGATCGCCCATCGCGGCGAGCGCGACACCTCGCCCAGTTGCTCCTGCAGCGCAAACGAATTGACCTTGGCCACCACGCCGTCGGCCTCATAGGGCAGCTCGTCGCGCTTGGCGGTGATGCGCTCCCAGTAAGCCAGCACCTCATCGATGCTGCGGCACAGCCGCGATTCGGGATTGATCTTCAAGCCCAGCGCCTTGATGCCATGTAGAAACTCCCATTGGGTTTCGTACTTGTGCCCGTTGCTGATGACGCCGGGCGAATGACAGAAGATGTCCAGTGGGCGCCGCGCCGTAATCTTCGGGTCAAGCTGGCGCAACGAGCCGGCCGCCGCGTTGCGCGGATTGGCGAACAGCGGCTCGCCCGCCGCGGCGCGCTCCTCGTTAAGTTTCTGAAATGCCTTGCGCGGCAGGATGACCTCGCCGCGCACCTCCAGCAGGCGCGGTACGCGATGGCCGCCCGAGGCGTGCAGCTTGAGCGGGATGCTGCGGATGGTGCGCAGGTTGGGCGTGACGTCTTCGCCGTTGTAGCCGTCGCCGCGCGTGGAGCCCACCTTGAACACCCCGTCCTCGTAGACCAGTTCCACGGCCAGTCCATCCAGCTTGATCTCGGCGACGTACTCGATGTCCGCCTCCGAGCGCAGCAGGCGCTTGATGCGCTTGTCGAACTCGATCATCTCCTCGGCGCTGAGCGCGTTGGACAATGACAGCATCGGCCGGCGATGCTGCACCACGCCGAACTTCTCGGCGGGCGCGGCGCCCACCCGGCGCGTGGGCGAATCGGGGGTGGCGACCTCGGGATGCTCGCGCTCCAGCGCCTCCAGCCGGCGCATCAGCGCGTCGTACTCGGCGTCGCTGATCTCGGGCGCGTCGAGCACGTAGTAGCGGTAGTTGTGATGGCGGATCTGCTCGCGCAGATGCTCGGCTTCGGCGGCCAGTTCCTCGAGCGATTTTTCCTCGGCCATGATGCGGGATCGCGGGGGCTGATTCCGGGCTTCGACCGGCGCGTCCGCAGCGCTTAGCGGCTGTAGCCCATCGCGGAGAGAAACTCCTCCAGGGAGCGGAAGCGCATGAACATGTTGTGGCGCTTTTCGTTGCCGATCGTCGAGGTTGCCTCGGAGGAGTAGGCGTGACCCGGATAGACGACCGTGTCGTCATCGAGGTTTCGAAGCGTCTGGTTGAGGCTATAGTACATCTGCACCGGGTCGGCGCCCGGCAGGTCGACACGTCCGCACGAACCGATGAACAGGGTGTCGCCGGAAATCAGGTTGTTCTCGATCAGGAAGCATTGCGAACCGGGCGTATGGCCGGGTGTGTGCAGGAACCTGATGGTCAGGTTGCCCAGCTCGGTGGTGTCGCCGCCCTCGACCACCACCAGGTCGGTGGGCGACAGCCCCACCTGGCGCCGGGTCAACGGCGCCTCGGCCTTTTGCAGATAGAGCTTGGCCTTGACCTTCTCCAGCATCTCGGCCGCGCCTTCGATATGGGTGCCGAAGATGTCGCCGCCGAGGTGGTCGGCGTGATAATGGGTGATCAGGATTTTGTCGATCTCGTAACCGTCGCGCCGGACCAGGTCGATAATCCCGTCGACGTTCCAGGCCGGATCGACCACCGCCGCCTTGCGCGTGGCGGGGTCGCCGATGATGTAGACGTAGTTGGCCATCGGGCCGGCCTCGACCTGGCGCAAATGAATCCTCGGTTGTGTTGACATCTGAACTCCGTCAAGCGTTATTTGGAATCCTTGCGGCGGCGCGGGCGCGAATCGATGCGCAGGCCGCGGTCCCATAGAAACTCCGCCTCGCCCAGTCGCTTGGACACCCAGCGGGACTGCACGAACAGGTGGTCACTGAGCCTGTTTATATAGATAATCACGTTATCGTTGATTTGCTCTTCGCGTTTGACCGCCCAGCACACCCGCTCGGCGCGCCGGCAGACGGTGCGCGCCAGATGCAGGAAGGCGTTGAGTTTGCCCCCGCCGGGCAGCGTGAAAGATTTCAGGTCCTCCAGCTCTTCGTTCATGCGGTCGATTTCGCGTTCGAGCTGTTCGACCTCGCCTGCGCCCATCCGATGCATCCCGGGGTATTCGACGTCGGGCGGGGTGGCCAACTCGCTGCCGACATCGAACAATTCGTTCTGAATCCGCCGCAGCATCTCCGAGTACCAGCCGTAATCCTCGCCCAGCCCATCGCGGTAATCCGCAACGAAGGTGCGCACGATTCCAATCACCGAATTGAGTTCGTCGACGGTGCCGTAGGCCTCCAGGCGCCCGCTTTCCTTAGGCACCCGAGCACCCCCCACCAGCGACGTCATCCCCTTGTCGCCGCCACGGGTATAAATCTTCGTCAGCCGTATCGCCATCGGAAAGCTCCTCGCGGCGCCACCCGCGGCTGGGCGCTTACAGGCCAGCCTTGCGGCGCAGGCTCTGGTAGGAATTCTCGCCGACCTCGTCGGAGACCGGCAACCCCGCCTCGCGCCATCCGGGCACCACCACCCGTCCGCTCTGATCGCGCGCGCCGCCGAAGCCACCGCGCACGTTGGTCAGGTCGGTAAAGCCGGCCTCCTCCAGGATTTCGCAGGCGCGCTGCGAGCGTCCGCCCGCCATGCAACCCACGACCAGCTTTTTGTTCCTGGGCAGGGTGCTTTCGGCCACGCGCAGAAAATCGTGGTTGGGCTCCATCTGGCCCGGTCCCCTGATGAAGACAACCGGGATGTTGATGGCGCCGGCCGGATGGCCCTGCGCGAATTCGGCTTCGGTCCTGACGTCAAGGTAGACCGCGTCGGGATTGGCCTTGAGAATTTCGTACGCCTGGGGCGGTTCGGTTTGTTTTATAGCCATCGGCGCAACACTCCTGTGGGATGTTATAAGACGACGGCGGCGCGGCGCAAAGCCGCCCGCTACCGCTAATTCGCGCTACCCCAACAATCCGGACGGTTCACAAACCGTCCATGGTGCCGCTGTCTTCGCCGTCACGGGCGCGGATTGCCAAATCGCTCGAAATAAATCGTCTCGCGCTGCGGCTTGAGCTGCTTGGCCTGGGGCGGATTAGCCGGGTCCGGATAACCGAACGGCAGGACGGTAAAGACCGCCCATCCGTCGGGTACGGCGAGGCGCTGCGCGATCGCCGCCGCGTCGAAGTTGCCCACCCAGCACGTTCCCAGGCCCATCGCCCAGGCGGCGTTGGCCATGTTGGCAACCGCCTGCGCACAATCGGTATCGGCCCAGCGCTGATTGGCGGCATCCTTGAGCACCGCGACCGCAGCCGGCGCATCGGCAATGAACCGCCCAGTGGAGCACAGGGCACCCAGTTGGCGCAGGGTGTCGGGGTCGCGCACCACGACGAATCGCCACGGCTGCAGGTTGCGCGCGCTCATCGCATGGCGCCCGGCATCGACGATGCGCCGGAGCCGGTCCAGCTCCACCGGCCGGCGCGCAAACTGCCGCACCACTTTCCTGGTCACAATCGCTTCCAGAGCGTCCATGATTCCATCGTGAACCATCGCCGCACCCCGGCGCAACGCACTGTGGCTTGAAGGGCGCGGGCGAAGGTTGGTACAAAAGGAATATGCCTGCACTGGAAATCGGTACGGTGGCGCCGGGGTTTCAGCTGGAGGATTTGGACGGTCAGGCCCGTGCGCTGGACCAACTGCGCCAGGGCGACCTGCTGCTGCTGGTGTTCTATCACAGCGAATGCCCGACCTGCCGAATGGCGATGCCATTTATCGGCAACCTGGCCCGGGCGCTGCGCTCGGAGCGGGCAAAGATTTGGGGCGTCAGCCAGGACGGGAAGAATGAGAGCCTCAAATTCGCCCGCGTCAGCGGGCTCGACTTCCCTATACTCGTTGACGCAGAACCCTACCCGGTGTCGCAGGCCTACGGACTGACCAACGTGCCGACGCTGTTCCTGATCGACTCGACGCACACCATCATCGACCAGTGCGTCGGCTTCGCCAAAGACGATTTCCTCCGGATCGCGCAGGCCGCGGCGCGCAATGCGAACGCCCCCGCTCCCGACATCTTCGCCGGCAGGGAAGTGCCCTCGATGGCTTATGGCTGAGGGGCGCGCAACGCGGACTGAGGTTCAGCTCCGCCGGTAAATCGCGAACTCCTCGGCCATCCGTTCGGCCCGCTCCTGGGCGGAGGAAAGCCGCTGGGTGCGCAGGAAGAACTGCACCAGTTCCTCGTGCCCGACCTGGCCGGTGGGCCCGACCACGTCGACCAGTTCCTGGATAAGGCTGGGAAAGCGCTCGCTGGGGATGTAGTAGTGCGCCCAGCCGAAATTACAATGGCGCTGGAGGATCTTGGCGATCGACTTCTCCAGCAGCGCACGATTGGCATTGCGGTCGCTGTCGCTCATGACGCTTTAGCTGCTCCTGAGGCTGTTCGTCCCCTGGTATTGTCGCAGCTAAACTTAGCGTGGCGCCGCGCGCTTTTCCAGCTTGTCGTCGCCCTCTGTGGGCTCCTCTTCGGCCCACAGGATCTTGCGGTAGTCGAACTTGATGTCCTCGATCAGGTTGAACTTGATGATCTCGAAGTAGGGCGACAGGTCGAAATCGCGCGGCGTAATAAAGGCGGTCGGCACTGGGCGCAGCACGCCGAAGCGGCGCGCATCGGGGCGCCGGATCAGCCGGACAATGCCCTTGCGGTCCTCATCGGATAGCGGCGGCTCCTCAAACTGCGGGACGATCGGAAACTTCACCTTGCGAAAGGCCCTGGCGATCATGCTGGAGCAGATCACATGGGTGGGCTCGCCGCTGCCGAACTCCAGCGCCGTGCGGCGAAATCGGCGCGGAATCAGGTGGACGGGCAGGAAATAGCGTCCCAGGTCGAAGATGTTCTTCAGATCGTAGGTGTAGCCGACGTTGTTCAGCACCTCGTCGATCACCGCCGCGCAGTCGGCGCGCGACAGGTTGAAGGGACGGCAGACCCGGATGTTGAAGTCGCGGTATTTTTGCAGCGGCGTCAGCACCACGCCCTCATTGACGAGCGCCTCGACCAGCATGTGGTGGGCTTCTTCGCCGAACTCATCGAGCAGGCGTTGACGCGTAACCGGATCGCGGCGCAGCGCCTCGTCGCCCACGTAAATCGCCGAGTGCGACCACGAGCTTTGCGTCAGGTACTTGATGCATTCGCTGATCCGCTCGTTGCCCTCCACCAGCACCACATCGCCCTTGCGGATGTAGCGCTTGAGGCGGACCATGTCGTTGGGAACCCTGGGGGTGTCCTGTGCCAGCGGTTTGGTCAGCAGCCTGACCGCCAGCCGGACCACCCCGCGCCTGATGCTGTCGAGCCAGTTCAAACGCACTGCCATAACAACCTGCCGCTCTCACACGGCTCAATTATAGCTTAGATCATGCCAAGCCCTCGAAGACAGATGGTAGATGTGATTTTTGGCTGCCGTAAACCGAATCCGAGGCTCGCGGCGCCCAAAAGACCTCGAAAATTGCGCGAGAAGCTGGTGTGACTATCCCTTGAACGACCCGACGATACCGTAAAATGGCACCGTCAGGCTGGTTTGTTCGGGGTCGTCGGTGGTGATTACCAGTTGGCCGTGTAATTGGCCGTCGGGATAACCTTTACGCAGTTGCAAAGTGATTTTGTATTCCTTGCCGGCAGCGACCGGCTCCACTTTGGCAACCACTCCCGGACTGGTCGTCGATACTTCCTTGATCGCCACCGGGCGCGGACCGTTGTTGGTCAGCCGGACGATGCGCATCGCACCCTGGCCGTGGGGCAGGATCCCAAAGGATACCTGCGCCGGTTCGGTGACCAGGTCGCCGACGATTCGCCCATAGACCGGGATTTCCACCGGGCGGCCGGTGGTGGCGACCTCGATGGTGTCCTGAAAGGGTCCCGGCGGCATCGTCTTGCGCAGCGCCACCCTCAGCTTCAGCCCCGGCTCCTGGGTCACGGCGATGTTGGGATTGGAGTTGGAGACCTTGGTGATTTTGAAATTCCTGTCCTTGCCGTTGTAAGTAATCGCCACTTCACGGCTTTGCTCGGTCTCTTTGCGCACTGCGTCGAAGACCACCTCATCAGGCGTCGCTTCCGATTCGCGCCGCACGACGCCTTGAATCTCCAGCGCCAAATCCGGCGTCTGCGGGTCGTTGGTGTAAACGTCGATGCGGCGGCTGGCGTGGCCGCGTTCGTGGCGCGTGTCAAAGGTCACCGGCAATTGCGTCTCCTCGCCCGGAGCCAGCCGCTTTTTGTCCGATTGCGCCACGGTGCATCCGCACGAGGTCTGGACGTGGCCGATTATCAAATCGGCCTGGCCGGTGTTCCTGATCGTGAACTCGTGCTTGACCGGCGTGCCTTCGAGCACCGTGCCGAAATCATAGCTGGGCGCCGGCGCCGCGATATGGGGCTGCGGACCGGCGGTAGCCGCGGGTGAAGCTGCTGTTTGTGCCAACGCAGCTGCCGGCAGCGTCACAACCAGGGCAAGGATAGAGCCGGTGATTTTCGCGAGGGCGGATTTCATGGGAACTCAAACAATCGATGCGCAATCCGTGGGTTACGACGCCCGCGCGTGCTGGCGGCGCGGCGCGCGCTCCGCGGCCGGCTCCGCACGCGACTCATAGCGGGCCAGAAAGTCGGTCGCGACGTGACCGGAGCGGAAGTCGGGGTCCTCGAGGATTTTCAGATGCAGCGGGATGTTGGTCTTGATGCCGTCGATCAAATATTCGCGCAGCGCCGCCTTGCAGCGCGCAATGGCCAGTTCGCGATGCTCGGCGTGCACGATCAGCTTGGCGACCAGCGGATCGTAATGGACCGGAACCCGGTAGCCGTCGTACAACGCGGTCTCGACACGTACCCCCAAACCGCCCGGCGAATGATGGTTGGAGACCACCCCGGGCGAGGGCAGATGGAGGTCCGGATCCTCGGCGTAGATGCGGCATTCGATGGCTGAGCCGCTCAGCCGCACCTGGCGCTGGCGGATGCGCAACGGCTCTCCCATCGCCAGCAGCAGGCTTTCCTTGACCAGGTCCACCCCGGTCACCATCTCGGTGACGCCATGCTCGACCTGGATGCGGGTGTTCATCTCGATGAAA
>Ga0209061_1004174_pt1 | contig 14254 bp, 12 predicted proteins | sample Coa_R1_10_FD_187157 | JGI IMG/M metagenome (GOLD analysis project Ga0209061, IMG submission 187157) | Surface soil microbial communities from Centralia Pennsylvania, which are recovering from an underground coalmine fire - Coalmine... | ecosystem: Environmental > Terrestrial > Soil >...
ATGGTGGAAGAATTGCGCAACATTCAACGCGAGGTGCTGCCCAACGGGCTCACCATCCTGACCGAGCGGATGGACCACATTCGTTCGGTCTCCATGGGGATTTGGATAAAGTCCGGCTCGCGGCACGAGGACCCCAACGTTAACGGCATCTCCCATTTTGTCGAGCATATGGTGTTCAAGGGAACAACCAGCCGTACGGCCGAGGATATCGCCCGGCAGGTGGATTCGATCGGCGGCAACATGGACGCCTTCACCGGCAAAGAGACCATTTGTTTCAATGTTAAAGTGTTGGATGAACATTTGCCGATAGCTGTCGATATTCTCAGCGATATGGTTCTTCATCCGGTCTTCGATGTGAACGAGATCAGCCGGGAGCGTGGGGTGATTTTGGAAGAGATCAAAATGGACGAGGACAATCCCGACTACCTGGTCCACGAGATCTTTACTCAGAATTTCTTCAAGGGCCACCCACTGGGCAAACCAATCCTGGGAACCAAGGAAACGGTGCGTCGTTTCGATCAGGATTCGATATGGGCCTATTATGGCGGGAAGTTTTCGCCCGGCAACATGATCATCTCGGCGGCGGGAAATCTTAAGCACCAGGAATTTGTCGAGCTTTTGCGCCAGCGTTTCGAGTCGTTGCCCGCCGGCTCGAACGGCTGGCACGACGTCCCTCCGAAGATCAACTCGCGTATCATCCTGCGCAACAAGAAGGCGCTGGAGCAGGTGCAGATTTGCGTTGGGGTCCCGTCCTACCCCATCAGCCACGATCGCCGTTACGTCACTTATATCCTGAACACGCTGCTGGGCGGCGGGATGAGCTCGCGGCTCTTCCAGAATGTGCGCGAGAAGCAGGGATTGGTTTATTCCATCTTCTCAGAGTTGAATCCTTTCCGCGACACGGGAATGCTCTCGGTATACGCCGGCACCTCGCGCGAGTCGGCGCCCAAGGTGGTGCGGTCGATTGTGAACGAGTTCTGCGCGCTGAAGAAAGAGCCAATCTCGGAAGAAGAGTTGAAGCGCGCGAAAGACCAGCTCAAAGGCAGCCTGATGTTAAGCCTGGAGTCCAGCACCGCGCGTATGTCAAACCTGGCGCGGCAGGAGATGTACTATGACCGTTTCGTCACCATGGATGAGATCATTGAGCGAATCCAGGCGGTCAGCGCGGAGGACCTGCTGCAGTCCGCCAATGAGTTGTTTCAGCCGGAGCTGATTGCGGTGACGGTGCTGGGCAACCTCAATGGCTTGAAGGTGTCGCGCGACTCACTGGTGTGTTGAGCACGCATTTACTACTCCCCTTTCGCTATTCGGTTTTTGCCAGAGAGGCTTTTGGCTCTCACCTTTAATCCTTGGTGGTTAGGTCAGGATTCGCTCTCTTGTCCTCGCTCATTCAGCAACCGCGCTGTTTGCGGGGTCACGTGTCGGGCCACTACCCTAGCGAAAAGCGAGTGGCGAAGAGTGCGACGTCTGGCTGGGCGCTTTGACATCGACCTTGCAAGTGAAGAATAATCTGCTTGTCAGCTCCGGCTTTGCCGCAGTTTTACCGTTTGATGTATTCCCGCCAAGATCACGAATCCTGCGGAAAGCTAAAGGAATTCCAGCCTCGCGAGCTGATGAAAAAGATGAAGAAGAGGTCCGATATGCGTAGACGTAACCGGCAGCGGGGATTCACCCTGATCGAACTGTTGATTGTCGTCACCATCATTCTGATTATTGCGGCGTTCACCATTCCGAAGCTTACCAAGTCGACCATACCCGCACACGAGGCGTCGGCGATTGCCAGCATCAAGGCCATTAATGAAGCTGAGATGATTTACGCCAGCAGCCATCCCGACCTGGGGTATACCCCTGATTTGGCGATGCTGGGAGGTACGGCCCAGAGCGGCGGCGAGCAGACCATCGACAATGCCCTCGCCAGTGGCCGGAAAAGCGGTTACACCTTCACCTATACACCCGGCGAGAAGGTCAACGGGGCGATCCGCTCCTACACGATTACAGCCGTGCCTGACCAGGTGGGTACGACCGGACAGCGTCGCTTCTTCGCCGATGAGTCCGGAGACGTCCACTACAACGCCGACGGAGCCGCCGACGTCAATAGCCCGGTGCTGAGCAACTGAATCGGGATTGGGGTCAACCTGCTGGACGCTTCCGTTTCTGGCGCGGGAAAGGCTGCCGCGCCAGAAGCGGAGGCTTTCGCGCTTTTGTCAGCGGTCGATAAGTGACCACGTTGCTGAATCGTTTTTGCTCCACTTCGCGCCCACGCAAGTTCTCTTCCGATCGCTCGCCTGTTTCTCGGCAGAAGACACTGACCGGCCATTTTCAAGCCAGGAAAATCGGCTTTTGCGTTGGGGTCGCTTGCCTTCTCGGCGTAGTGCTCAATGCTGAGATGTTTGCGCAGGTGGACGTCCACGCCCTGGCTGGTAAGGTTGACCAGCGCTATAACCACATGCGCACGCTGCAAGCGCAATTTACAGAAACCTATACCGGAGTTGGCGTCTCGCGTACGGAGAGCGGCACGCTCCTGCTGAAGAAACCCGGCCTAATGCGTTGGGATTATGACGAGCCGCGCCCCAAGCTGTTTCTTACCGACGGTCACACAGCTTGGTTTTACGTCCCCGGCGAGCACCAGGCCCGCCGCACGCCGGTCAAAGAGTTGAATGATCTGCAGTCACCGCTGCGATATTTGTTGGGTAAGAGCCGGCTGGAAAAGGAGCTGAAGGGGCTTTCGCTGGCTCCCGACCAGAAACCTGTGGTCCCTGGCGACGTGGTCCTGCGCGGCATTCCCCGGGGGATGGAGGAGCGGGTGGCGCAGACTTTGTTGGAAGTCGCTCCGGACGGGATGATCGTCCGCATCGTGGTCGAGGAACTCGACGGATCGGTGACAGAATTCCGCTTTCGTAAGCAGAAGGAAAACGTCGAAATACCAGACGCCCGTTTTCACTTTGTGCCACCGCCGGGCGTCGAGGTGGTAACCGAAACCGAGTTCATGGAATAGGCGGAGAACGCGCTTCGCTTTTCCTGCTTCGCTCGCTGGTTTTGCGATGCGGCAGCAAGCCGGGGCTTGGATGCTAAGAACCGAGAGCTAGGGGCTAGTAGCTAAGGAACTCTGATCAAGTCGGAATGACGTCCCTCAGCGGCCAAGGCCGTGCTGCTCTTGCAAGCTTTGCGGATGGCCTGAATGCCATCCGTTCAAGGACCGGACTTAATCAGAATCTTCCTAAGGCCAAGCCAAGGGCCCTAGCGAAAGGCGGACCAAAAGCGGCGATGCTGAATGCTAGACTATAGGTAATATCTGCCCTGAATTATGGCCGAATACACCATCAAGATGGCCGATGAGCGGGGGCACGTTCTTGAGCAGATCGAGAACGGGAGCTCGGAGACGGAGATCCGGGACCGCTTCGCGCAAAAAGGGTATTTCGTCTACTCGATCAAGTCGAAGGGCCTGCTCTCGGCGGAATTGAACCTGCCGCGGCGACGCAAGGTCCAGCAAGACCAGTTTGTCATCTTCAACCAGCAGTTCGTGACCCTGATCCACGCCGGCCTACCGATTATTCAGTCACTGGAATTGCTGATCAAGCGCCAGCGCAACGCTTTTTTCCGCTCCGTACTGCAGAATGTGCGCGATCGGGTGCGGGGCGGGGAGTTACTGTCCGACGCATTTGCGGCGCAGAATGTGTTTCCCAAGGTGTACACCACCACCCTGCTGGCGGGCGAAAAGAGCGGTAACCTGGAGGAGGTGTTGGGCCGCTATATCTCCTTTCAACGGCTGGCGGTGAGCTTTCGCAAGAAGCTGGTTTCTTCGCTGGTCTACCCTGCCCTGCTCATTATTGTGCTCATGGTGATGATGACCTTCCTCATCACCTTTGTAGTTCCGCAGTTTGCCAGTTTGTATCACACGCTGGGCGCGGCGCTGCCGCCGATGACGACCATGATGCTGGCCATCGGCGTCAATGCCAAGCATTATTTTTTCTACGCGCTGGCGGCACTGGTGGCGGGAGGGTTTTTGCTCTGGCGGTGGATGAAGAGCGATAGCGGCTCAACCTACATTGACCGGGTGAAGTTGCGGACGCCGCTGCTGGGAGACATCTGGCTGAAATATCAGGTAGCGGTATTTTCCCGGATGCTGTCGACTCTGCTGTCGGGCGGACTGCCGTTGGTGCCCTCGCTGGAGACCGCTGGCGAATCGATGCAGAGCCGGCTGATGGCGCAGGGCATCCACAGCTCGATCCGCGGAGTGCGCGAAGGCCGCGGTCTGGCCCGTAGCCTGGAAGAGACGAAGGTCTTCCCCGAGATGTCGGTGGAGATGATTGAAGTGGGCGAATCGACGGGGGCCTTACCGGCAATGTTGAACTCGATTGCCGAGTTTTTTGAAGAGGATGTGCAGAACGCGCTGGCCATGGCCATGTCGCTGATTGAACCGGTGATCCTGATTGTGATGGGCGTGGTGGTGGCGTTTGTGCTGATCTCGCTTTACTTGCCGATCTTCAGCCTGGGCGAAGGGGCGTTGCATTAAAGGCAGCTTTTAGCGATTAGCGATTAGCAATTAGCAATTAGCAATTAGCGATTAGCGATTGGCAAGAGCGGCAACCCAGATGGCCGCTGCAGAATTTAGTAAAGCAGTCTAGAGGTTGGCAAAATGAAAGCGCGATCTGCGAAAAGCACTGCAAACCCTGTGGCAGGACGCCTCTGGGTTTCGCTAATTGCTAATCGCTAATCGCTAATTGCTGAGGTTTCACATGGCGGCACCACCCAAGGCAATTTTCCTCGGCGGCGGCAACGGCAACGTAGCCGCGAGCGTCGAGGCCGAACGCGGCCAGGACCTGGCGCGGCGCTATCGCTGCGAGTTTGTCGACCTGAAGAATTTCCACATCCAGCACGAACTATTCCGCAAAATCCCCGTGGACCTGATGTTCCGCTACAACTTCGTGCCCCTGGAAGATCGGGCGGACGGGCGCTTGGTGATCGCCATCGCCGATCCCAGCCAGTTGATGATGATCGATGAGATTGGGCTGCTGCTGGGGCGGCGGATCGCCATCAAGGTGGCCACGCTGTCGCAGATCAGCGACATCCTGAAGAAGACCGAGCAATCGCAGCGCGTGCTGGAGGAAGCCAGCGAAGGTTTCGCGCTGGACGTAATTGCGGAAGACGAGAACGCGGACGAAACCATTTCGATCGAGAAACTGACCGCGGAGACGGACATCAGCCCGATCATCCGCCTGGTGGACACCACGATTTTCACCGCCTTGCAGCGGCGCGCCAGCGATATTCACATCGAGACCCGCGACGATTCTGTGGTCATCAAGTACCGCATCGACGGCGTGCTGCAGCAGGCCATGCAGCCCATCGCCAAAGAACACCATTCGACCATCATCTCGCGCATTAAGGTCATGAGCGAGCTTGACATTTCCGAGCGGCGCGTCCCGCAGGATGGGCGCTTCCGCGTGCGCTACAACGGGCGCTCGATCGATTTCCGCGTCTCCATCATGCCCTCGATCCACGGCGAAGACGCCGTGCTGCGCGTGCTCGACAAAGAATCGATGAGCGAGAAGTTCCACAAGCTCACGCTCGACGTGGTTGGCTTCAGCGAGGAGGACCTGCGCAAGTTCCGCCGCTACATCAAGGAGCCGTACGGCATGGTGCTGGTGACCGGGCCGACCGGGTCAGGAAAAACCACGACGCTCTATGCCGCGTTGAATGAGATCAAGGCCGACGAAGACAAGTTCATCACCATTGAGGACCCAGTTGAGTACCAGATTCGCGGCATCACGCAGATTCCGGTAAACGAGAAAAAAGGCCTGACCTTCGCCCGCGGCCTGCGCTCCATCCTGCGTCACGATCCCGACAAGATCATGGTGGGCGAAATCCGCGACACCGAAACCGCGCAGATCGCCATCAATGCCGCGCTCACCGGGCACTTGGTATTTACTACCGTCCACGCCAACAACGTGGTGGATGTCATCGGCCGCTTCGCCAACATGGGCGTGGAGGTCTACAACTTTGTCTCCGCGCTGAATTGCATTCTGGCGCAGCGGCTGGTGCGGGTGATCTGCGAATTCTGCAAGAAAGAGGTCCATTACTCCAACGAAGAGTTGGAAGCCAGCGGTCTGGATCCGAAGGAGTGGGCGAATTTCCCATTCTATGAAGGTGAGGGTTGCATTGAGTGCGCCGGGACCGGATTCCGCGGCCGCACCGCCATTCACGAGCTGCTGGAGCTGACGGACAACGTGCGCGAGATGATTCTGGCCAAGAAACCCAGCAGCGAAGTCCGCCGTACGGCCCAGGAAGAAGGAATGCATTTCCTTCGCGAGTCGGCAATTGATAGAGTTAGACGGGGCCTGACGACGCTAAAAGAGATTAACAAGGTCACGTTTATTGAGACGACGAGGTAGAAAGGCAGCAATTGGCGATTAATAACTAGCCAAGGCGGCTTCGTAGGTTCGAAGCTGGGCGGTGGCGAGCAGGAGCTAGTCGCTAATGGCTAATAGCTAATGGCTAATGGCTAAACCCCACATCTCCCGTCCGCGGGTCGCTTGCGAGATCAGTAGCGATCGCATTGTTGCGGCGCGCACTGCCGAAGGGGGGACTAATCTGGAAGTTGCGGCGGTCGCCAACCTACCCGCCGGGTTGCTCACGCCCGGCTTACAGCAAGCGAACGTCGCCGACCGCACGCAGCTTGTGCCGGTGTTGCGCGAAGCTCTGGGCGCGGTGACAGGGCGTTCACGCGACATTTGTCTCATCATTCCTGACGCAGCAACACGCGTCATGCTGCTGGAGTTTGAGACCCTTCCCGAGAAGCCGCTGGACGCCGACGCGGTGGTCAGGTTCCGCTTGAAGAAATCGCTGCCGTTCGAAGTGGAGCAAGCCTCGGTTTCGTTCGATCGGCAGGGTCCTGCGAATCCGATACGGGTGGTTGCGTCCGTAACGCCTCGCAGCGTGTTGGAGGAATACGAGTCGTTGGTGCGCGAAGCCGGCTACAACCCCGGCTCCGTGCTGCCTTCGATGGTGGCTGCGCTGGGCTTGGTGGATGCTTCGCATCCTACCATGGTGATCAAGGTGGAACGTGGGACCACGACTTTCGCCATCGTCAATCAGGAACAGTTGCTGCTCTATCGTGTACTGGAGAACACCGGTGCTGCGGTCAGCGGCGAGTCGCTGGCGGACGACATCAACACGTCGCTGGTGTACTTCGAGGACCGTTACAATGTGAAAGTCGAGCGCCTGCTGGTCACCGGGGGGCAGTCGGCACAGGCGCTGCAGGAGGCGCTGAACGGCGACGCTCATCTTTCGGTGGAAGAGCTGGTTTCCAGTTCGGCGGCAGGCGCGGCGGGTGGCAAGGTGCCGCGCTGGGCGCTGGCTGGGGTCGTGGGGGCATTGGTGGCCTGATGCGGCTTAAGATCAATCTCGCCAGCCAGCCGTACGAAGTCGCGCGGGAGTATAAGCGACGGATGACGATGTTCATTGCCGCGCTGGCCGGGCTGGCGGTCGTTCTCGTCAGCTACATTCTTTATCAGCGGGCGCATTCGCGCACCATCAATCGGGAGATGGCCGCCGTGCGGCTGCAGATCCAAGCCTTGAATCGTGAAGAATCCCAGGCGCGCGCCATCCTCAACAAGCCGGCCAACCGGGTCATTGCTGATCAGGCGGAGTTTCTGAACGAGCTGTTCGCACGCAAGTCGATGTCTTGGACGCGCATCTTCACCGTAATGGAAACGATCATGCCGGCTGATATTCACGTGGTCTCAATGAAACCGGAGTACAGCAAGACGCACGATCTGGTGCTGCACGTGGTGGTGGCAACGGATTCCCGTGATCGCGCGGTGGAGCTGGTGCGCAACATGGAAAAGTCCAGCCACTTTCGCGATTCACAGGTAGTGGCGGAAACGGTGCGCACCGACAAAGGCGCCGCCCAGCAGGCTGAGGCTGGCAATATACGGTTCGACATCGCCTCGATTTACGTCCCCGGGGTTGCCGATACTGACGATGACGCCAACCCCGCAACTGTGAAGAATGCTACGCAGGAAAGTTTGGCGCCCGCGAAAAAACCGGCCACGGCGACGGGGCGGGACCATCCGCCAGAAAACGCAAGCGCGACGGCGGCGAATGCCTCGGTGAAAGTCAATGCGCAGAACCGGCCGCTGGCGACGGGCCGCATGAGGGAGCATTGATGGCCAGTATCCGTGAAACGCGCAAGAAGCTGATGCCGGTGGTGATCGCGCTGGCGGCGCTTGATCTGGCGTGTGTCGGATTTCTGTTGTCGCCGGCGGGACGGTCGCGCCACGCGCGGCAACACGAGTATTACAAAATGCGCACCCAGTTACTCGCCAAGCAAGTGGAGGTGCTTCCCACGCGCGGCATGGATCAGAAACTGAAGCGGGCGTCGGAGGACATTGCTGTTTTTTACAATACCCGTTTTCCGGCCGAATATTCTTCCATCTCGGCGGAACTGGGTAAGGTTGCCGCCGATAACGGTGTCCAGCTTTCCGGCGTCAAATATGAACAGAAGAAGGCCCCCATCGAAGGGCTGCGCCGCTTGAATATCGAAATTGCACTCTCCGGCAATTACTTGCAGGAAGTCAAGTTCATCAACAGCCTGGAGCGCGACAAAATGTTCTTCTTAATTGACAGCGTTGCGCTGGGCGAGCAACAGGGGAATGTCCGCCTGCAGATCAAGCTGGAAACCTATCTGCGACCGGGAGCGAGAAACTCGTGAAGTTGGGGACGGAAAATAAGAAGGAGACCATCGTTGCCGGAGCCTTGGTGCTGGTTGCCGCCCTGCTTCTAGTGCATACCTTCACTGGAAAGGGTCAGGATGCTTCCCCTGAGGCACAAATCGCACCGGAGCAGAGCGGCCACAAGGCACTGCATAGCCTGCTCTCGCACTCACTCGACCCGAGCTTGCGCTTCGATCTGCTGAAGTCGAGCGAGGATGTCACTTACAAGGGCACAGGGCGTAACATCTTCAGCTCCGTCGCTCCGCCGCCCGACATTCCCACGCCACTGCCGCCAGACAAGCAACCCGGCGACGCCAATGCGCCTTCCGCGCCGCCCCCTCCTCCGCCCATCGATCTGAAGTTTTATGGTTTCGCCGGCCCCAGATACGGCAGTAAGAGCATCTTCCTTTTAAAGGGTGAAGACATTTTCCTGGCCAAAGAAGGCGATATTGTAGACCGCCGCTATAAGATCATGCGCATTGGACCGACGTCCGTGGAGATCCAGGATGTGCTGACCAATAACACGCAAACCATTCCGCTGAGTGCGGGATGAGAAGACCGTAGCCTTGCCAGTCAAACGCCGAGGTGCGCAGGACACGGAGGTGGGTGCGAGTTAGTACCCTCTGCTTCTGCGTGGCGAAACAGAACGAAGTGATGCAGTCAAATTTCGATCACCGAAGGGAACTGCGCCGCCGGCGCGACGGCGGATATCTGCTGCTCGGCATTCTGCTCATGCTGGCGTTCATGGTCATAACCCTCGCCTATGTTGTGGCGCCCCGCATGGTGCAACAGATGAAGCGCGACCGCGAAGAGGAGATGATTCATCGCGGCACCCAATACATGCGCGCGATCAAAAGGTATTACGCGAAGAACGGCGCCTATCCCAACTCTCTGGACGATCTTGACAAAGGGCAGGTTCGCTATCTTCGCAAGCGCTACAAGGACCCGCTGACTAAAGACGGCCAATGGAAGCTGCTGTACTACAGCGATATCGCGATGCTGATGAACGGGGCGGCTCCCGGTACTCCAGCGGCAGCACTGGCCTCACAGGGTGGCGCCATGACGCCGGGCGGCGCCATTGCTCCCGGCGGATCGGCGCCGGTCCAGGGTGGCTTTGGCGCGGCCTTGCAACAACAGCAGCTACAAGCCGGGCTGGTTGGCGGCTTTGCAATGAATTCCGGCCAAGGCTACAGCCCGCAAGGCGCGCCGGGCAGCGTGGGCGGTTTCTCCGCGGATTCCGGCCAAGGCTACAGCCCACAAAACACGCCGGGAAGTGTAGGCGGCTTTTCCGCCGGAAGCGACCAGGGCAACAACTCTGCAGGTGGTCCTGGATCCAACAACCCATCAGGCAGTAGCCAGCCTGGTAGTTCGCCGTTTGTACAAAGCGGCCCCGGCGCCAATCTGCCTGGCGGAGGCGGACCACTGGTGGGCGTCGCCAGCAAATGTAAGGATGCCACGATCCGCGTTTTCAACAAGCAAACTAAGTACGACGAGTGGCAGTTTATTTACAACCCGATGATGGACACGGGCACCACCCTGCTGCGCGGCCCCTACCAGCCGACGACGATCAGCGGCGCGCAGATCGGCACCCCTGCCAGCCAGATGAATGGCCAGCCCGGGGCTAGCGGTCAGCAACCAGGCGGATTCGGACAGCAGAGCCCGTTTGGCCAGCAACCCGGCGGATTTAACCAGCCACAGAACGCGCCGCAGCAAATGATGCAGCCGGGCGGCAGTTTTCCTCCTGAGCTGAACCAGCCGCAGTAAGATTTGCGAAAGCGCGACCCTCCCTACTACACTCGTCCCACGGGGTGAGCGATCCGGCTTGCATAACATCACAGCATGAGACTTGTCACTTTCTTCGACGACTCTGCGCGCCAGCGCATCGGGGCAATCGCACCCGACGGCCACATTGTTGACTTGAATGCCGCGTATAGGCTGTTTCTGCGCGACAGAGAAAACGATCCCTCCTGGGAGCGCATCGCTGACGCTCGCCTTCCGCCCGACATGCGATTGTTCTTCGAAGGCGGCGACCACAGCCTTGACGCCGCTCGTATGGCGTTGGATTACGTCCGCGCGCAGCAACCCGCCACGGGAGCCCACGGCGAGCCAGTCTTCTTTAAGCGCGAGAGCGTTTGCCTCAAGGCGCCGATTGTCCCCAAGAAGTTCTTTCACACCGCCGGCAACTTCCGCGAGCACCACCACGAGGCCCAGAAGGCCGGTTTTTCGCATCCCGTGCTGCCGTGGATTGTTTTCTTCCAGAACGTCGATGCGATCATCGGCCCGGACGAGCCGGTGATTTTTCCGCCGCATCTCACGCGGGAGCTGGATTACGAACTGGAGCTGGCGGTCGTATTAAAGAAGGCCGGCAAGCATTTCACGGCGAAAGAGGCCGAGGACTACATTGGCGGCTACGTCATCTTCAACGACATCACCGCTCGCGACATCCAGCGCAATGAGATGAAGTCAGGCGTGTTTAGCTTCTGCAAGGGGATCGATTCGTTCTGTCCGCTCGGCCCGCATATCGTGACGGCTGACGAAATCCGCGATCCACACAATCTTGCCATGGAGCTGCGCGTGAACGGCGAGGTGCGGCAGCGCTCGCACAGCAGCAAAATGTCAGTCACCATCCCGGAAATCCTGGCGCATTATTCGCCCATGGGCTATAGCGCGGGCGACGTCGTCTCCACCGGAACGGTCTCGGGTGTCGCCGCATTCAGTAGCGATCCCAAGGCGTGGTTCCTCAAGCCGGGTGATGTCATGGAGTGCGAGATCGAGCAGATCGGCGTGCTGCGCAACCCGATCATCTCCTGGGAGCAAGCCTACGGCAAGACGCCGCCTCGGCTGGTCGCGAAAACACAAGAGGCGGCACGATGAACGACACCTCTGGAAAGGTCTGGACCAGCGCGCTCAATTCGCGGCCCGATGTGCGCCCTCAGTTTGACCGCTCGCGAAACGTCCGCTTCTACGACACGACGCTCCGTGACGGGGAGCAGACAGTCGGCGTGATTTTCAGCCCCCGGCAGAAACTAGAAATCGCGAAAAAGCTTGATGAGCTTGGGGTAGGCCGCATCGAGGCAGGATTCCCGAAAGTTTCCACCGAAGACGGCGAAGCCATTTCGCTGATTCTCCGCGCTGGGTTGAAGCATTCCGAAGTTTGGGGCTTCGCGCGTGCTACTCGTGGGGATGTCGAAGAGTTGCTGCGGCTGGGGCTGCAGGCGTCAGTCATTGAAGTGCCAACGAGCGATATCAAGTTAAAAGCCTACGGCCTTTCACGCGAAGAGGTGCTGCGTCGCGTGAGCGACGCCGTTGGTTATGCCAGCCAGCAAGGAATCCGCGTGGCGTTTTTTGGCGTCGACGGAACACGCGCGGAACTCGAATTTTTGCGGTGCATTTGCTCCGCTGCCCTTGATGCCGGTGCGAAGGAAATTGTTCTGGTCGATACCATCGGCGTCTGCACTCCCGAAGCCGCCGAATTTCTGGTGCGCTGGGCCCGCGATTGGGCCGGCAACGATATACCGATCCACTGGCACGGTCACAACGACTTCGGCCTGGCGACGGCGATTGCTGTCGCTGCGGTGGGCGGCGGAGCCACCTGGGTTCACGGCACCATCAACGGCATGGGCGAGCGCGCCGGCAATGCTGATATTGCCGAGGTCGCGCTGGCATTGCAGTGTTTATACAATGTGCCGGTCGAAATGAAGCTGGAGCACATTCGCAGCGTCTCCGAATTCGTTCGCAAGGCCGGCAGGTATGAACTGGAAGGCTGGAAGCCGTTGATCGGCGACAATCTCTTTCTGCGCGAAAGCGGCGCGGTGGCCAGCCAGTTTCACATGCCGGAAGCGATTGAGCCCTATGCAGCCGAGCTTGTTGGCGCCCGTCGCGGCATCGTGCTCGGCAAAAAGAGCGGTCTGGACAGCATTCGTCTGAAGGCGGAAGAACTGGGGCTTGACGTCCCGGAACCACAACGTGCGGAGATATTGGCCAAGGTGAAGAGCAAGGCTATCGCCAACGGCGGACTGGTCAGCGACGAAGAGTTTCGCGCGATTGTTCTGGCTCGCTCAGGCTGACGCCTGTTTGATCGACGGCAGCAGACATGTTCTGGCCACTGGCCGCTAGCCACTCTTCTTTATTCTCTCCAGTACCGCCCCTGCGATGAGCGGCAAGCCGACCGTCGCATCCAGTAAGACCTCAGCAAATCGCCCGCCTTCCTCCGGCGGAACGAACTTTCCCCACGACACCGCTTCGCTATACGTGCAGCCCGACAATCCGCCCCAGTTCACCGGCTCAGGACAGATGCGCACGCCGTAGTGGAAGCGCTTCAGCGGCAGCTCTTCCCCGCCCCGGCGATAGCGCAATTCGATATAGGGTCCAAACTGCTGGGCCCAGTTGCGGGGCACGCCCCCTCCAATGGTGAAGATCCCCAGCCGCTCCTGCTGCAACAGCGTCTCGGCATAAAACTCCAGGTCTTCGAACGGGTCGTAGCGCAGCGGCAGAAGGTTCTTCTTGCGCCGCCCGCGATTGTGCAGCGCCACGTCCAGCCCGATCTCCGAATCGCTGAACGCCGGCACGAACACCGGCACATTCTTCTCGAAGGCCGACTTCAGAATGCCGCGCTCTTTCACATGCTCGCTCAAATAGCGGCCAATTTCACGGTTCAGCTTGTAGGAACACAACACCTCGTTGTGGTCCCAGCCGTTCAGGATGCGGGCGACAATGGTCTCCACAAAATCAAGATTGGTCTCCGGCTCCAGCGTGTCGTAGACGCGGTTGTAGCCGGCTTCGTAGAGTTCGCTGTCGTCCATGCGCGGGTCGTACTTAAAGTGCGATCGCCCGACTCCTTCTACCAGCCCGTGCGCCATCAGCGCGCCGGTCGAAATCACCGCATTGACCACCCCGCGATCAATCAGCTCGGTGATGATCAGGCCCTGCTTGGCCACGGTCATGGCGCCGGCCAGGGTCATCACAATGAAACAGCCCTGGTCGCGCGCCATCGCTTCCAGCACGTCAGCACCCTCGCCGACTTGCCGTCCGGTAAAGGCTGTTTGGCCCATGGCCCGCACCAGATCGTCGATACTGTGAATTTGCGTGAGGTCGAGCGGCGCCAAGGGCACCAGCTTGTCAGAAACAGGATCGTGCAGGACGCGGTCGATACCTTCGCCGTGACTCATGTCGTGCTTGTCGCTCAAAGCTTCACCTCGATGATTTCGCTCCGTGCGCGATGCCGCGCGCAATTAGAAAGGTCAGCCGTTGCTGCTGAACAATCGAAGCTACAGGTTCGAGACGGCCACGTCAACGTGTGCCCGATGCGCAGTCATGGCGAGTTAACCATCACCGGCATTCAGGTGCTGGATCAGCTTAAAGAGTAGAGCCGGCCTTCAGGCCAGCGTCCAAACTGCCTATTTCAAATATCGAGCCGGCCTTAGCCGGCGGCATAGTGTTTCGTGCCTAAACCAAGGTCGAATTAGTATTCCACTACCGCCATTCGTATGGCGTGACACGATGGAGATGCTATGCTAACCATGCATTGCCTTGGGAGCGATTCC
>Ga0209061_1004178_pt1 | contig 14242 bp, 13 predicted proteins | sample Coa_R1_10_FD_187157 | JGI IMG/M metagenome (GOLD analysis project Ga0209061, IMG submission 187157) | Surface soil microbial communities from Centralia Pennsylvania, which are recovering from an underground coalmine fire - Coalmine... | ecosystem: Environmental > Terrestrial > Soil >...
GCGCGCTGGACGTCGGCGACATCCTCGACCGCCGAACCCGCATCGGCCTGGTGCCCGCCGACCGCGAACGAGTGATCGACGTGGCGGAGGAATTCCTGGCACACTTCGGCATACCATAGACGGAACTAACCGGTATCGACGAGGACGGTGTCATGGAGCCCACAAGCGGCACATCGCGGACGCGGCGGCCGGCAAGACTCGACCGGTCCCTGGATGCGGCCATCCTCGACGCCGCGCTGGCGGGGGTGGCCGAACTGGGCTACGACCGGCTGAGCATGGACGACGTCGCGAGCCGTGCCGGCGTCGGCAAGGCCGCGATCTATCGCCGCTGGCCCTCGAAGGCCGTCGTGGTGGCCGAAGCGATCGCGCACTGGCGACGACGATTGGGGCCCGTCGAGCCACCCGACACCGGCAGCCTCCGAGGTGACATCGAGGCAGTAATTGCAGCCATGCCAGAGCTGGATACCGCTAATTCCAACACAATTCAAGTCGTTGTCGGGGTAGCGGCGGCAGCGATGCATAATCCCGTTTTGGCGGCTGCCATGGACGACCTTGTGCTGTCGCCGCCGCGCCATGCGGTGCGGACGCTGCTCGACCGTGCGGTGACCCGTGGCGAAATCCCGGCCGGCCGCGACTTGAGCCTGATACCTGACGTGGCGCTGGGCCTCAATGTCCTGCGTGTGATCACGGGACGGCCGATCGACCGAGTCTACGTCCGCCGCGTGCTCGAAGATGTGATCCTGCCGCTCGCCGGCGCACCGACGACGTAACAGTTGCGCGTTGAGCGTAAGCGTGCCACCCTAGCCCATAGGCGGAACTAAGCAGTTCCGTCTAGAAGGGAGTAGGCAATGGGCGTCACGCGTGTTCCGGTTCTGATCGTCGGCGCCGGCGCGGCCGGGCTGGCCACTGCCGCGCTGCTCGCCAAGCATGGAGTGCCGTCCTTGCTGGTCGAGAAGCGGCGGGAGATGTTCATTTACCCGAAGGCGCGCAATCTGAGCTTTCGCTCTTTGGAGATCCTGCGCGGGCTGGGACTGGCCGACGAAGTCCACGCCGTCGCAGAAGGTGTTTCGGACATGCTCGCCAAGCCGTCGCTGAATAGCCCCGAAGAGACGCAGGCGTTCGACGTCGACGCCATCTTCTCGGCCTTCGACGGGCTAAGCCCCGAACCGTCCGGGCAATATTGTCCACAGAGCGAATTCGAGCCGATGCTGCTTGCGCACATCCGCCGGAACGGTAGCCAAGTGCGCTACGGGACCGAGTTGTGCTCGTTCGAGCAGAACGACGACGGTGTGACAATCGTGGTGCGCGACCGGGAGTCAGGGGTTTCGGAAACTGTGCGCGCCGACTATCTCGTCGCCGCCGACGGCGTGCACAGCCCGATCCGCGACGCACTTGGCGTGCCGACATCCGGCTACGGCGCGCTGCCGATCTATGTCGTCTTCGTATACTTTCGCGGACCCTGGCGAAAGTTCGTCCCGCAGCTCGCCGACGGCGACGCCGTGCAAGTCAAGAACGCCGACGTGGAGGGCATTTTCCTGCCTGTCCGTGACGACTTCGGAATGTTCATAACCACCTACTTTCCCGATCGGGGGGAGACCGCAGCACAATTCACCGCGGACCGTTGCCGCGAGATGCTCACCAATGCAATAGGAGAGCCGATCGACCTGGAGGTCATTGATGTGGCGCCGTGGCAGCCCTACGAGCGGGTGGCCGACCAATTCCAAAGCGGGCGAATCTTTCTCGTCGGCGACTCGGCGCACACCATGCCGCCATTCAAAGCAGGCGGCGCCAACACCGCGATCCAGAGTGCGCACAATCTGGCCTGGAAGCTGGCCGCCGTCTTGGACGGTACCGCCGATCCCGCGCTGCTGGGCACCTATCACGCCGAACGACACCCGGTAGGCCGGTTCAATGCGCGCCAATCGCTGACCGGGCCTGCGCTGACGTTTCTGAAGTTGGAGGACAACCGGCCGCAGATACCGCCGGAGGAGGAGGCGCCGATGTTCGCCCTGCTGGTCGGCTACCAATACCATTCCGCCGCAGTGGTTTCCGATGAGCCGATGCCGGCAGAGCCAGACGCCGTGTCGCTCGTCGAGGAGTTGCGCGGGCAACCCGGAACGCGGGTCCCGCACGCTTGGGTCGACGACGGCGGGAAGCGGGTGTCGACCCTCGACCTACTCGGCCCGGGATTCACGCTATTCACTGGCGACGACGGCGCTGCTTGGTCCGACGCCGCGGCGTCCGTGTCGAAGGCGATCGGCGTCCCGGTCGCCGCCCACGCACTCGGACCCGACACTGAATGGGTCACTGTCACCGGCCTCCCGCCCGCCGGGGCGCTCTTGGTGCGTCCCGACGACTTCGTTGGCTGGCGCACCGATGAGCTCGTGACTTACCCGGAAAAGGAATTACGACAAGTACTTTCGTCCATCCTGGGCCGGAATCCATGACTAAGACACTGGCCTGCCTGGGGTCGAGTCCCATCGCAGGGAGGGAACCGGCAACTGGGTCGGCGATCGTAGAAGCCGCCGCAAAACAGCGGTTTGCTTCGTCAACCCCTCGGGGTTCGGAGTGAATCTCGCTGGCATCGTGAGTAGATTGCGCACCGCAGGTGCCCGGTCACTCCTCAGAATCTCCTCTCTAGCGTTCCGCTGCGCCAGGAGCCTGTTGTGCCTGCCGCCAGACGGCGCTGTCGACGAAATGGTTGTCGAATCGCTCCTGCGTGTCGAGTATTTCAGCCGGGTCTGCCTCACCCCGTAAAATGCGATCGCCAAGCCGGAAGTACTCGAACCGCTCAATGCCCGGTGTGAAAATGATCAGCACATCTGCTGCGGCATCGGGCGGGGCGGCCCAGGCGTGGAGTAGGTAGGGCGGCACCAGCAGAAAGTCGCCCTCATTGATGAGTAGGACGTCCTCGCCGGCCAATACCCGCAGTGTCCCGCTCAACATATAGAACAGTTCCGCCGAAGTCTTATGGAAATGCGGTGGTGGTCCGTTGGTGCCAGCCGGGAGATAAGTCCGATTGCCGCTGAGCTTCCCGCCGGTCATGTCGTGGTCGGCGTACAGCGTGACTCCCATAGTTTCCAGTCGTTCAGCGTCCTCGTGGCGGACTAGCAGGCCGCGGCTGATGATCGAGTCCATCTGTCTCTCCAAACGTGGTGTGTTGCCCATGCATGACTGTTGACCAATATAGTATTTTGGTCAGAAGACAGGAAGGGTAGCGGCGATGGTGGAACGTTCGCGTGTCGGTCGGCGAGAGCGGGCCGATCGGATTCTTGATACTGGTCGCGACCTGCTGTTGTCGTGGGGCTATCGGCGAGTGACCATCGACGAACTGGCCCGCCGCGCCGGTGTCGGTAAGGGCACTATCTATCTGCATTGGCGTTCTCGCGAGGAGGTGTTCCACGCCGTCAGCGCCCGCGAGGCGGCGGCGATGGCGGACGCGATCGTGGCCGCGGTCCGCAACGATCCGGCCGAAGTTGCGCTGCATCGCTACCTGCGCCGGCTGTTCGTCGAGGCCATGAATCGTCCAGTTCTGCGCGCGCTCTATACCCGCGACTTCGATACCCTGGGCAGCTTTCTTTCCGCGGCGCGTCATCAACGGCTGGAGGAAACCAAGCTTGGTGTCAACCGCGACTATCTGGGTGTGCTCGCCGCGGAGGGCATGCTGCGGTCCGACCTGCATATGGGAGATCTGGACTACACGCTGCCCACGATCGTCTTCGGCTTCTTTGCGGCAGAGCCGTTCCACCCGCCGTCGATCACATTGACATTGGAAGAGAAGGCCGACCAGCTCGCCGACACCGTGCGGCGGGCATTCGAACCGACCGAAGCCCCAAACCGCGACACGGTGAAACGCGCCGCGGCCAAAGCTCTTCCGATACTGGAAAGGCTCGCCCGAGAGTACCGGGCGGCAACATACGGAGGCGACGATGGCTGAGCTGGCACCCGATCTCACCCGCCCGCGGGGACGATACGGCGTCGACGGCGATTACCGGCTGATCCCGGCGCCCGTGGTCTTCGCCTGTTATGCGCTGGTGTGCGTTACCGGAAGTAGTTTGGCGATCGGGTGGCTGGCGGGTGGACGCACTGCCGCGGGGTGCACGGCAGCCGTGGTTGTCGTTGCACTGATCGCCGGGGGTTTCAGCATTGTGCGATTCAGCCGGCGAGGAAAGTTCGAAGTCTGGGCGCGTCTGCTCACCGACGTCGGGCTGCGCGGCGACGAACGCGTTCTCGACCTGGGCTGCGGACGTGGCGCCGTCTTGTTGGCAGCGGCCAAGCTAGTCCCGCACGGACGTGCCGTCGGAGTGGATATTTGGCGAGCCGACCAGACCGGTAACTCGATGGGCGCGACACTGGCGAACGCCGAAGCCGAGGGCGTCGCCGACCGCATCGAACTGCACACCCGGGACATGACCGCGCTCCAATTCCCGGACGCGTCCTTCGATTTCGTCGTGAGCAGCCTCGCGATCCACAATCTGCCCGGCAACAACGCGCGAAGGTCCGCGATCGACGAAGCCGTCCGCGTACTTCGGCCCGGTGGGCGCGTCGTCATCGCCGACATCGGCTTCACCCGTCTGTATGCCAGGCGCCTTCGCGAACTCGGCATGGCCGACGTCAAGCGCCGCGATCTCGGGTGGCGTGCCTGGTGGGGTCTGCCGTTCATCCGCACCCACGCCGTCACCGCCACTAAGCCAGCGAGTCGGTGGTGACCCACAAGCCGGTTTCTCGAGTGGTGGCGCTGGAAGAGGCCTTCGTCCATCCACGGGTTTGGGAGCTGTATCCGGAGTCCTTGCAACAAAAATACGAGCCCGTCAAGGCTCGGCTCACCGAAGTCGGGTTCGGGCGCATTCGCCTCATGGACGCGGCGGGAATCGACCTGCAAGTGCTCTCACACGTCCAGCCCGGCATCCAGATCCTCCCGGATGGCGAGGCCGAATTGGCCGTCACCGTCAGTCGCGAAGTCAACGACTGGCTGGCCGAGGTGATCGCCGCGCACCCGACCCGGTTCGCCGGTTTTGCCATGCTGCCGACCCAATCGCCCGCAGATGCGGCCGACGAACTGCAGCGCACGGTTCGCGACCTTGGCTTCTGCGGCGCGCTGATCAATGGACACACCAACGGGCGCTACCTTGATGACCCGTCGTACGAGGTTCTTCTTGGCAGAGCCGAATCATTGGGCGTCCCAATCTATATCCATCCCACCGACCCTCCACAAACGGTGACCGACACCTACTTCGCGCCGTTCGATGCGGCCCTCGTGCCGACCTGGGGGTGGCCGGTGGAAACCGGTACGCATTTGCTGCGGCTGATCTGTGCGGGCGTTTTCGACCGCCATCCCGACCTGAGGATCATCGTCGGGCACATGGGAGAATTACTGCCCTATTGCTTCACCAGGCTCAACGTCGGGCTGACCATGGCCGGCTGGTTGTCCGCATCGGAGTCGAAGTCACGGTACAGCGTGGGCCATTATCTGCGGCAGAACATCCTCATCACCAGTAGTGGGGTGTTCGACGTGCCGGTGTTCGATTGTGCCCGAGCGATGTTGGGTCTCGACAACCTGATGTTCTCGGTCGACTATCCGTTCCAGGACAACTTCGCCGCGATGGAATTTCTTGAGCGGTGTGACCTCTCCCGCGAGGACAAAGAGCGCTTTGCTCACGGAACCGCCGAAAGGCTTCTACGGCTTGACGATCAGCCACGCAACATCGACTCTGGTGGCGATGGTTGGTACAGATTGCGGAGTCGCGCAAAATCCAAAGTGGGTAGAGCACTAATTTCCGCGTTGGTCAAGTAGTCACTGTTGCGTCGAGGATCAGGTCTCGCACGGCAGAACTGGTGTGTGGCTGCCACAAGCCCTGCAACGGCACTAACACCGGGCCGTCGATGTCGACGACGGTGACAGCGTCGCCGATCGCCGGGCCCGGGGGAGAGGTGACGAATGCGACGGCGTCGTCGGTCAGCGGCGCCACCTCCGGCGGGCAGCCCTGCACCCGGCTGACCCGGTACTGTGGCTCGAAACCTGCTCGGCGACAGACGTTTACGAGGAAATCGCTGTAGTACGACGCCCCGGGTGGTGCCCAAAGCACGATGCTCTCGCTGGCAAGATCGGCGACGGGGATGTGCGCGCGTGCGGCGGCGAGTGGATGGTCGCTGCGCAGGGCGACGCGCAGCGTGTCGTACCGGGCGACGGCGCTGGCCAGCCGCTCCTGGGGCACCACCCCGCGGCGCAACCCCAGATGGACCGTGCCGTCTCGCACTCCGCTCACCAGCCGGTCCGGAAAGAGTTGCACCACAGTGAAAGACGTCATCGGCGACGCCGCGATCGCCGGTTCCAGCAACTGATACACCTCGCCGTTGCTGATCGCGGGGGAATGCCCGACGACGAACTCGTCGGGTTGGGCACTCGCTGCCTCTCGGGTGCGCTGCGCGACGGTTTTTGCCGCGGCAAGCAGCGCGCGTCCCTCGTCGAGCAGCGTCTGGCCGGCCGGTGTCAGCGAGATCCGCCGGCCGGCCCGCACCAGCAGCGACGCGCCTATCTCTCTTTCCAGTTGTTGCACCGAGCTGCTGAGCGCCTGCTGGGACAGGTGAAGGTTCTCAGCCGCCCGAGTAAATCCGGATGCTTCCACCACCGCGACGAAATGACCGAGGCGGCGGAGGTCTGGGACGGCGATGTCCGGCATCCGGCCAAGCCTAGCTACAAGTATTGCTTGTGAAAAGCTCACCAATCCCTGTTTCTCATTTGTAGTAGCGCGGCCTAGATTCGTGACCATGAGCAACTTGACAGGAAAATCCGCGGTGGTGGCCGCCGGAGCCAAGAACCTGGGCGGCCTGATCTCGACGACGTTGGCGGGCAGGGGTGTCAATGTCGCGGTGCACTACAACAGCGCGTCCTCTGAGCCGGATGCCGACAAGACAGTGGCGGCCGCGCAAGACGCCGGAGTCAAAGCGATCAAGGTGCAGGGTGATCTCACCGAGCCGGCCAACGTGGCGACACTGTTCGACGCGGCGGTAAACGCCTTCGGTGGCGTCGACATCGCGATCAACACTGTCGGGAAGGTGTTGCGCAAACCCATCATCGAGACCACCGAGGCCGAGTACGACTCGATGTTCGACATCAACGCCAAGGCTGCCTACTTCGTCCTGCAGCAGGCGGGCAAGCGGCTGAACGACGGCGGCTCGGTGATCACGATTGTGACAGCGCTGCTGGCGGCATTCACCGACGGCTACTCCACCTACGCCGGCGCCAAGAGCCCGGTCGAGCACTTCACCCGGGCGGCGGCGAAAGAGTTTGCGCCGCGCGGTATTTCGGTGAACAACGTCGCACCCGGGCCGATGGACACGCCGTTCTTCTATCCGCAGGAGACGCCGGAGCGCGTCGAGTTCCACAAGTCGCAGGCGATGGGCAACCGGCTGACCCGCATCGAGGACATCGCCCCGCTGGTGGTGTTCCTGGCCGACGAGGGCCACTGGGTGACGGGCCAAACGATCTTCGCCAACGGGGGCTACACCACGCGTTGACCCCAGCGCGAGCGTGCGCAAACCCGAGGTTCGACCCGGCGAGTCGTGCGGGGACACGCACGCTCGCGCGGGAAAAACTACAGCGGGATGTTCTTGTGGCGGCCGCGGCGGGCGGGCGCTTCGGCCAGCGCCTGGGTCAACTTGCTACGGGTGTGCGCCGGGTCGATCTTCTCGTCGACCACGCCGATGTCGATCGCAGAATCGACGCCGCCGGCGATCCGCTCGTGCTCCTCGGCCAGCTTGTTGTGCAGCTCTTCACGCTCGTGCTCGGGCGCGGCTGCCAGCTTCTTCTTGTGCAGGATGCCGACAGCCGCCTTGGCGCCCATCACCGCGACCTCGGCGTCCGGCCAGGCGAACACCTTGGTGGCGCCCAACGACCGCGAGTTCATCGCAATGTAGGCGCCGCCGTAGATCTTTCGGGTCACCAGGGTGACGCGCGGAACCGTCGCCTCGCCGAACGCGTGCAGCAGCTTGGCGCCGCGGCGCACCACGCCGCCCCACTCCTGGTCGACACCGGGCAGGTAGCCCGGCACGTCGACGATCACCACCAGCGGAATGCCGAACGCGTCGCACAGCCGCACGAAACGCGCTGCCTTCTCGGCACTTTCGGAGTTCAGGCAGCCGCCCAGCCGCAGCGGGTTGTTGGCCAGCACACCGACCGTGCGGCCCGACAGCCGGCCCAGCCCCACCACCATCGACGGCGCCCACTTGGCCTGGAACTCGTCGAACGGCACGTCGTCGTCGAGCAGCGCCGTCACGATCGGGTGCACGTCATAAGCGCGGCGCGGCGACTCCGGCAGCAACGCGTGCACGTCGGTGTCCTGGGCCTCGGCCTTGGCGCGGTCGAAATGCCCTTGCTGGCAGAACAATCCGACCAGCCGGCGACCACGCTCATAGGCGTCGAGCTCGTCGTCGGCGACGATGTGGCACACCCCGGACTTCTTGTGGTGGGTGTTGGGCCCACCCAGAGACGCCATGTCGACGTCCTCGCCGGTGACGCTCCGCACCACGTCCGGCCCGGTGACGAAGACCCGGCTGTCCGGTGCCATCACGATGACGTCGGTCAGCGCCGGCCCGTAGGCGGCGCCGCCGGCAGCGAAGCCGACCACCACCGAGATCTGCGGGACGTACCCGGAAGCCCGGATCATCGCCTCGAACACCAGGCCGACCGCGTGCAGCGCCCGCACGCCCTCGGCCAGCCGGGCACCGCCGGAGTGCCAGATGCCCACGATCGGGCTCTGCTCCTCGATGGCGGTGTCGTAGGCGTCGACGATGTGGGTGCAGCCCTCGATGCCCATCGCACCGCCCATCACCGTGCCGTCGGTGCAGAACGCGATGGTGCGCAACCCGTTGACGGTACCCGCGGCGGCCAGCACCCCGGAGCGGTCACGCTCGTGCAACAGCTCGACGCTGTCGTCGTCGAAAAACGTGGTCAGGCGCAGTAGCGGATCGCGGGGATCGAGCGACTCGCCAACCGCCTCCGGGGCCATGATCGTCATCGCAGGTCTCCTCCTCGAGGCGGTGCCTCGGTATCAGTACCGGCCAAATGCCAGGGCTACGTTGTGTCCGCCGAATCCGAACGAGTTGTTGATCGCGTACTGGTAGTCACCGGGTCGCGGCTTACCCGCGACGACGTCCAGGTCGATCTCGGGGTCGAGGTTCACCAGGTTCAGCGTCGGCGGGATGATCTGGTCGCGCAGCGCCATCACGGTCAGGATCGACTCCACCGCACCGACCGCGCCGACCGAGTGGCCCAGCGCCGACTTGGGCGCGTACACCGCCGCGTTCCCGCCGCCCGGGCCGAGCGCATTGTTGATCGCCTTGCCCTCGGCCAGATCACCGACCGAGGTGCCGGTGGCATGAGCGTTGACGTGGGTGATGTCGGCCGGTGTCAGGTCGGCCAGCTGGATCGCCCGCGTCATCGCGTGCCCGGCGCGCTCGCCGTTGGGGTCCGGGGCCACCATGTGGAAGCCGTCGGAGGTGATGCTGGCCCCCATCAGCCGAGCCAGGATGTTGGCGCCGCGGGCCTTGGCGTGCTCCTCGGTCTCGATGACCAGCAGCGCCCCGGCCTCGCCGAACACGAAGCCGTCGCGGTCCTTGTCGAACGGGCGGCAGGCACCGGCCGGGTCGTCGTTGTTCGTCGACATCACGATGCGCATCTGAGCGAACCCGGCGATGGGCACCGCCTCGATCTTGGTCTCGACGCCACCGCAGATCGCGATGTCGGCCTCGCCCAGCACGATCTGCTGCCAGGCGCGGGCGATGCCCTCCGACCCTGAGGCGCACGCCGACACAGGGGTCATCACTCCGGCCTTGGCGTGCCGCTCCAGCCCGACGGCCGCCGAGGCGCCATTAGGCATGTACATCTGCACGGCCAGCGGCGAGACCGCCTTCATGCCGCGCACCCGCATGTCGTCGTAGCTGAAGACCAGTTCCTCCGTGGAACCCATACCGGTGCCGATCGACACCGCCAACCGGTTGGTGTCGACCTCGGGTGCCCCGGCGTTGTCCCACACCCGGCGGCCCAGCACGGTCGCCATCTTCTGCAGGTAGCCCATCCGACGGTTCTCGATGCGGTTCAGCTGGCTGTCGAACTCCTCGACGAGGTGTCCGCCGATCCGGACCGGCAGGTCGAACTCCTCGACGAACGGGTCGTCGAGTGTGCGAATCCCGCTTTGCCCGTCAAGCAGCAGCTTCCAGGTGGTCTCCGCATCGGTTGCAAGAGCAGTCGTCATGGCAATGCCGGTGACGACGACATTGGGGAAGCCTTTCCCCGTGGCCAACGATGACGATGCTGTCATGGGTCTTGCGGCCTGTTCCTTTCATACTTGTCCGGCTCCTCGTCGGGCCGTCCACGGCCCGCGTCGTCGCCGGACGTCGTGCTCAGTAACGCCCGAAGGTGAGCGCGACGTTGTGCCCGCCGAACCCGAACGAGTTGTTGATGGCGTACTTGTACTCGCCATAACGGGGTTCGCCGGCCACCACGTCGAGGTCGATCTCGGGGTCCGGGGTGTGGTAGTTGAGCGTCGGCGGGATGACGCCGTCGCGCAGCGTCAGCACGGTCAACACCGACTCCAGGGCGCCGACGGCACCGATGGAGTGGCCCAACGCCCCCTTCGGTGCGTACACCGCGGCGTGTTCACACCCGGCGACCCGAATGGCGTTCGCCTCGGCCGTGTCACCGATCGGCGTGGCCGTGGCGTGCGCGTTGATGTGGTCAATGTCCTTGGGGGACAAGCCCGCCAGCTCCATTGAGCGCTGCATCGCCTTACCGGCACGCACACCGTCCGGAGCCGGCGCCACCATGTGGAAGGCATCCGACGTGATGCCGGCACCCATCAGCCGGGCCAACGGCGTGGCGCCACGGGCCTTGGCGTGCTCCTCGGTCTCGATGAGCATGAGCGCGCCGGCCTCGCCGAACACGAAACCGTCGCGGTCCTTGTCGAACGGGCGCGACGCCCCTTCGGGATCGTCGTTCCGTGTCGACATGGCCCGCATCATCGAGAACGCCGCGATCGGCAGCGCCTCGATGCCGCCCTCGACACCGCCGCACACGGCGATGTCCGCGTCACCCATGACGATCTGCCGCCACGCGTGCGCGATGGCCTCAGAACCCGACGAACATGCCGACACCGGCGTCATCACCCCGGCGCGGGCGCCTAGCTGCAGTCCCACGGTCGCCGCGGCGCCGTTGGGCATGATCATCTGCACGGCCAGCGGCGACACCTTGCGGGGGCCGCCCTCGTTCATCAGGTCGTAGCTTTCGACGATCCGCTCGGCGCCGCCCAGCCCGGTGCCGACCACGACCGCGAACCGGTCCGGGTCGACCTCGGGGCTGCCGGCGGTCTCCCAGAGCTGGCCGCCGAGCAACTTGGCCATCCGCTGGACATACGACATGCGCCGCAACTCCAGCCGGCCCATGTGATCGTCGACGGGCTCCTTGAGGTGTCCGCCGATCTTGACCGGCAGATCCCACTTGGAGACGAACTCGTCCTCGAGGACGTGGATGCCGCTCTCGCCGGCCAACAAACCCTTCCACGTGCTCTCGATGTCCGGCGCGATCGATGTCGTCGCCGTGACGGCGGTTACCACAACACTGGGGTAACCGCCGTTAGCAGTGGAAGGCTTGGTCACTGGCGCTCTGCTTCCAGCCTGGCGCGGACGGCCTCGACCTTGTCGGGGTTCTCCGCCTCGATCTTTTCGCGAATGGCGGCAGCGGCCTCGGGGTTCTCTTCCTCGAGCTTCTGGATGTAGTTGACGACGTCACCGACGGTGCGGAGCCCTGCGAGGTCCTCGTCGGGGATCTTGACGCCGTACTTGTCCTCGGTCTGCACCGCGATCTCGACCATCGACAGCGAGTCGATGTCCAGGTCGTCGACGAACGACTTCTCCGGCGTGATCTCGGACGGCTCGATGCCGGTGACCTCTTCGATGATCTCGGCGAGACCGGCGATGATTTCTTCCTGAGTGACGGGCACGGTGAGCTTCCCTTCGTAATGTGTTGTGTTACTGGATAAAACGTGCGATATGCGGTTGTACTGGCGGCGAGACCGGCTTCTAGAGCTCCGTTAACCCGTCCAGATCTGTGGGGGACTTGACGGCATGCGTCGGAACGCCGCGAAGTTCACGCTTGGCGATGCCCGCGAGAGCGCCCGCGGGCGGGAACTCGACGATCGCCGTGACATTGCGCTGACGCATGGTCTCGGTGCACAGGTCCCAGCGCACCGGACGGGTCAGCTGCGCGACGAGCTTCTCCATCGCGTCGGTGGCCGACGATACCGGTTGCCCGTCGCGGTTGGACAGCAACGTGGTGGTGGGCTCGGCCGGCGTGACCTTCGCGGCCGCCGCGGCATAGCCGTCGAGCGCCGAACTCATGAACTCGGTGTGGAAGGCGCCTGCGGTGGCCAGCGGGCGCACCCGGGCCTTGGCCGGCGGGTCTTCGGCCAGCTTCTGCAGCGCGTCCAGGCGGCCGGCGGCGACGATCTGGCCGGCGGCGTTGCGGTTGGCGGCCACCAGGTCGAGCTGCTCGAGCCGGGCCAGCACCTCTGCTTCGTCGCCGCCGAGCACCGCCGACATGCCCGTCGGCTCGTTGGCGCAGGCCTTGGCCATCTCCGCGCCGCGGGTGGCGGCCAACGAGACGGCGTCGTCGGCCGAGATCACGCCGGCGATCGCGTAGGCCGCGATCTCGCCGACGGAATGGCCCGCGACGACAGTCGCGGCGTCCCTGAACAGCCCGCGTCGGGTGAGCTCCTGGTGGGCCAGCAGGGTGGCGGCCACGACCAGCGGCTGAGTGATCGCGGTGTCGGTGATCTCCTCCGCCGATGCGGTAGTGCCCAACCGGGCCAGGTCCAGGCCACTGGCCGTGGACCACGCCGCAAGCTGGTCCGCCGCGCCGGGCAACTCCAGCCACGGCGACAGCATTCCGGGAGTCTGCGAACCCTGTCCAGGGGCAAGCAACGCAATCACGTGTTTAAGAGAACACTGTGAAGACGGTTTTGCGGGGTGTAACAGATTATGAACCTTGTCTTAGGTTTTTGTGGAGACCCCACAAAACCGCTTTGGATGCGATCTGTTTGATATCGTGCCGCAACTTGCTCACTCGACGCGGTGCCCGGCGGAGGGCTCGACCAGGTCCTTCGCCACCGGCGTGGTGACCGGTGTCACAGTGTTGCTTGTGCTGCTGGTGTGCTGCGCCTGGTAGGCGAGGTGACCCACGGTAGCTGCCACCCGAAGGACGTAGGCGTCTCGGGGCTGGGTGGGGTCGCGCCCGGTGAAGTCGGCGATCCGGCGCAGTCGGTAGCGCACGGTGTTTGGATGAACGAACAACTTGCGGGCACACGCCTCGATCGCGCCGCCGCAATCCAGATAGGCGTCCAGCGTCTCGGTGAGCGTGGGTCCGGCGTCGGCAAGTGGCCGCATCACGTCGGTGTGCAGCGCCGCGATCGCCGAGGCGTCGCCCATCAGCGCCCGCTCCGGCAGCAGCTCGCGGGCCAGTACCGGCCGCGGGGCGCCGCTCCACCCGGCGACGGCGTTCATCCCGGATATCGCCTCGCTGGCGCTGTGGTAGGCCGCGGTCAGCATCGGCGCGGTCGGCCCGATCACCACCGGGCCGTCGGAGAAGGCGCCCATCAGGTCGCCGAAGAACTTCTCGGTGGGCGTGAGCTGGCCCGAGACGATCGCCACCAACCACGTGCCGTGCACGTCGGTGAGCGCCGCGCGGCCGTGACGGGTGGCGATGTCACGGACGTCCTGGCTGGCGTGGGCGTCCCGGCCCGGCGCCGGGGTGCCCACCACCACGGTCGCCGGCGCGGTGGTGTCCCAGTTGAGCGCCGCCGCGCGCGACAACAGCTCGGGACCCGTGTCGCCGCGCACCACCGCGTCCACCACGCTGGCCTCCATCCGGCTGTCCCAGGTGCCGCGGGCTTCGGCGGCGTCGGCGTACGACGTGGCAGCGGTGAACGCCAGGTCGCGGCTGTATTTCAAGATGCCGACGGTGAGCGCGGTGACCTCCTCTTCGGAGCGGGCCACCATCGGGACGACTTCCTCGAAGAACTCCATCGTGATCCGCACCATGTCGACGGTGTGGCGCAATGCGATCCGGTTTCGCAGCTCCTGCGGTACCAGCTCGAAGGCCTGTGCGGTGTAGCGGATGTTGCTGCGCGGGTCGCGCATCCACTCGACGAAGTTCACCACCGCGGTCTGCACCACCAGCGCCACGCTGGCG
>Ga0209061_1004180_pt1 | contig 14239 bp, 7 predicted proteins | sample Coa_R1_10_FD_187157 | JGI IMG/M metagenome (GOLD analysis project Ga0209061, IMG submission 187157) | Surface soil microbial communities from Centralia Pennsylvania, which are recovering from an underground coalmine fire - Coalmine... | ecosystem: Environmental > Terrestrial > Soil > Unclassified...
AGAGGCTTTCCAGAAGCCTCTTGTCGCGCAGCGTGTCCATACACTGCCAAAATCCCTCGTGTCGGTAGGCGGCGAGCTGCCCCTCCTTTGCTAGCACCTCGAGGCCATCTCGCTCTAAAATGGATTGATCATCTTTCAGATAGCGGAATATCTCCGGCTCAAGAACCATAAATCCCCCGTTGATCCAACCTTCTCCTACCTGGGGTTTCTCCACAAATTCAACGACCCGGTCGTTCTCGATTACCAACTCTCCAAAACGGGCGGGAGGACGAACCGCTGTAATGGTTGCGATTTTGCCTTGCTTCTTATGAAACTGCACCAGGGCGTGAATATCCACATTGCTCACCCCATCGCCGTAGGTGGCGCAGAAGGTGGAATCTTTCAGCCATGGCTCGAGCCGCTTTATGCGCCCGCCGGTCTGCGTTTGAAGACCGGTATCAATGAGATGCACTTTCCAATCCTCACAATGAGGCTCGTGCATTCTTACGCCGCCGGTGGAGATGTCAATGGTCATGCTGCCTTGAAGAGCATAATAATCGAGAAAGTAGCGCTTGATCACTTCCCCTCGATAGCCGAGAGCGATGAAAAACTCTTTGTAGCCATAGTGGCTGTATATTTTCATGATGTGCCAGAGAATAGGGTAGTTTCCTACCTCTACCATCGGTTTTGGGCGAACTTCGGTCTCTTCGGCTAAGCGAGTACCCAAACCTCCAGCGAGAATAGCAACCTTCATAAAGGGGCCTCACATCGGTTAGCGCTTCAGAACGGTGTATTATACCCATTGTCTAGCGTGAGGGAAGGCGTTCCGCCTCCACGGCCTGCTCGGCCTTTGGCAAAACCGCTTCTTCTGCAAACTCGGGGGGTGCCACCCGTTCGGCAACGGCCCGAAGATAGCCACGCACAATGAAATAACCCAGGGGGAGCAGAGCCAAAATGAAGCTGAGCGCTCCAAAAGTTAGTAGACCCGGCGAGCCTGTGCGTGGAGGCAGGGCGGAATCCACCACGCTGATTCGGCTTTTGCCTGAGACGGTAGAGAGCCTCAACCGAACGGCCTCCTCCTCTACAGTTTGTAAAGTAGCTAAGGCAAGCTTCTGGTTTGCTTCTAGCAGGGCTAGCTGAGTAGAAAGCTCACGGCGTACGAACAGATGTTGAGCGGCCAGCTTGATCAGGCCGAGAATGCGATTCTCTTGGGCTTGAAGCGCCTTCAATCGGGCCTGATTGGCAATATACTGTGTATCGAGCCGATAAAGATAACCTTTCTCTTGCTGTTGAAGTGCTTTACGGGCCAGCTCGACTTGCGCTCGGGCCTGAACGACCTGAGGATTGGTAGGAGAAAGTTGTTGAGCGTAAACCAACTGATTGTAGTTGTTCTCGGCCAAGGCAAGATTCATTCTAGCCGTTCGCAGAAGCGGGTCATCCGCCGGTAGTTCGGAGAGGTGGCTTAGCTGTTTTAGGACGCCGGCGCGAAGCAGGGTGTTTGTTTTTTCGAGTGCGCTTATCTCCGCGGCCGTCTTGCCATAGTCTGTGTAGAGGCTCTCCAGAGCACCGCTCGTGCTGGCCGTATCTACGCTGGGTGATTCGTCGGGGGTAATTCCTTTTAAATGCTGCACAAACGCCATGAGGCGTTCAGAAGCTCGATGATAAGCGGCTTGTGCGCGCTCCAACTCTCTTTGACCGGCCCGCAGCAGCACCGAATCGCGGTCGTTGTCGCTGGTGGCGTAGTAGTGCTGTAGGGCGATGGCGTAGAGGTTCGCCGCCTTGGCGGCAAGTTCTTTTACTTGGGTGCGTCGCAGATCAGCTCCTAAAGCCCACCTTGCAGGCCCCGGCAAGCGCACCGAAACATACAGCAGACCGTCGTTAGCGTTATCCACCGGCACGACGTGGTGCATTAACAGGTCGTCAGCATCGCGCTCCGTGCGGAGATGGTAAAAGCTTTTGAGGTGGATCTGCTTCTCTACCTCCTCGGCCAAACGGCGGCTCTTGAGTACCCCAATGTACTTCTCCTGACTCGTCTGTCCAAGAAGTGCGCTTAAACCGGAACTCCCACTGCCTGCATTTGGGGCGTGTTGCACCGATAGCGACACGGTGGCCTCGTAAGTTTGGGGGAACAGCAAAAGCATGAGTATCAAAAAGGCAACAAAAAGCGCCGGGCCTACTAGAATCCAAAGCCGCACATATTTCCGTACAACGGCAGCAAGTAGATCAAAGTAGAGGATAAGTTCGTCATTCTGTGACATCCAAAGGCGCTCCGATAGGTTTAGAGAACTATTTTACCGCAAGAGGCCTGTACCAGCACTTAGGAACATGAATGGCGAGGTTACGAGGAGTTATTCGCCTTTGGCCGCATCTGTGGTTCCCAGCCCAAAAGCCGTCGCGCTTTGCGCATATTCATTAGGCGCTGCTCATAGTCGCCCGAAATCATAAAGGCTTCGAAGCCGGCCCCTCGATACTCTAAAGCAGCTTTCAGTGCGCGGGCTACGTCGCTGGCTGCCGTTGCAATGGTGGGTGTCTCTGGTCGGGTTTTCTCCTGCCAGACTTTGTCGGCTATGGGGTGGCAGAGGCGCAGGGCGTTGATTGTCATTCCAAATCGGCGGCAGGCGTTGCGACAAACCTCCTCACCCAGCCACTTGGTAAACCCATAGAAATGCAGCGCATCCGGGGTAATGGCCTCATCTGGAAAGTAGCGTTTTGTGAGGTCCCCATCGTATACCGACATGCTGCTGGTATAAACTGCATGTTCTATGCCGACCCGATGCGCCGCCTCGAGTGCGAGATAAAGCCCTTTTACGTTTACATCGAAAGCGGACGTAAGGGCATCTTCGCAGCTCCAGTCTGCGCTGCCCATCGCCATATAGAGCAGGGCTTCCTGGCCTTCGCAAGCGGCCACTAGGGCGGCAAAGTCGCAGACATCCCCCTGTATCAAAGGAATGTCGCTTAACTCACTTTGCTGAGGCAGGGCGCGATCGAAGATGGTGAAACGAAAATCGCGCTTTAAAAGCGGCAAGGTAAGACCGGCAACATAGCCGGCTCCTCCGATAACGAGTACCCGCATTGGTTCCCCCTAAGAAGAGAAAAAGAGTTGCTGGATCATGAGAACGACAGCAAGCACAATCAACACGATAGTAGTAATCCATGTGATTACATTGTAAGTGAAGGAGTTCGCATGCTCCCCCATAAGCCGGCGATTATTCACGAGCTTGAGAGTAAGAATAAGAATGATGGGCAACAGCACACCGCCCACGATGTTCGGCAGAATGATAAGAAAAGCAAGATTAGCTCCCCCAAAGAGCACGGTAATCGCAGAGACTACAATAAGCAGAGTAAACACCCAAACGAAAAGCGGCGCTTCGCGTGTGCGTTTGCCCATGCTTGCTTCCCAGCCAAGCGATTCCGTGATGGCGTAGGCCGTGGAGACCGGTACCGTGATGGCGCCGAAACACGAGGCGTTAAACAACCCCAAGGCAAAGAGAATGGCGGCGGCCGGCCCGGCAAGCGGTTGCAAAGCGCGTGCAACCTGGCCTGCATCGCTATAGTTTCCGGGGTTGGCTCCCGCATGATAAAGCGTTGCAGCGCAGGCCACCATGATGAAGAAGGCGATGAAGTTCGTAAAAAAGGCGCCAAACAGCACATCTATTCGTGTGATGGGGTAATCCTCCACCCGAATAGCTTTATCGCGCACGGTGGATTGAATGTAGAACTGGCCCCAAGGCGTAATCGTGGTTCCGACCACGCTAATGATCTGGAAAATGTAGTCTTTACTCCAGGGGATGTGCCCGGGCCAGAAGAGGGCGGGCAGCACTTCACGCCAGTGCGGGTGCGCCATGAAGGCTGCCGGAATATAGGAGAGATAGATAAGCGAGGCGTAGAGCAAAACCCGTTCCACTCTACGGTAGGAGCCGTTGACGACCAGCCACCAGACGCCAAAGGCGCTGATGGGCACCACGATATAGCGAATTTTCTCTGAGGCAAAAAGCTCGAATGCGGCCGTAATGCCGGCGAACTCGGAAACAACGGTGGCATAGTTCGCAACCAGCAACACGCTCATGGCGAAGAGGGTCATGCGAACACCGAACTCTTCGCGAATGAGGTCGGCAAGCCCTTTGCCGGTCACTGCGCCCATACGGGCGCCGATCTCCTGACAGACCCCCAAAGCGATGGTGGAGAGCAAAAGAACCCACAGCAGTTTATAGCCGAAGGCTATTCCTGCTTGAGAGTACCCAAAGATACCGCTCGCATCGTTGTCGGCGTTGGCCGCGATAATGCCGGGGCCAACGATGCTGAGGGCAAGAAGAAGGCGCGTACGCAAAAGGCGGCGACGCGCCGGACGGACATTTGGGCTAGGCATGAGCGTCGGGACCTCCTTAATGCGTGTTTTGTCGGCCCCGGCGTCAGGGCCATTGTGATCGGTGAGCTATTTGGTAATAGGCGACCAGGCAGCTTGTGTGTTGTCGCCAACCCCCTTGGTTAGGTTGATGGGGTTGGTCATATCAGCATTAACAACCCACAGGTCGTGCTTACCGTCGGCATGTTGCACTTCATAAAGCAGTCGAGAGCCGTCGGGTGACCATTGCGGGTCGAGGGGCAGCCCATTTGGTGTGGCCGGAATGGTTGCCGGAGGCACCTTCACCCCTTCACGGATGGCCAGCACCTCGTTTGGATAGCGAATCACGTAGATGCCCAGAGGTGTCCAGCTATCCTCTCCGTTAAACATCCACCCTTCGAAAGCAAGCATCTTACCGTTTGGCGAAACGGTAAGATGCCGCGGCATAAGGGTATGCCCTAAGCAGATCATGATCGGCTTGGGCAACGGTTTTCCGGGTTTACTGAAGTCGTAAAGATTGATCCCACCCACGTAGATGCTTTTGTGAGTTTGCGGGTCACGGACGTACTGTTGGGCATAGGCCACCAGCAACTGATGTGTGTGCGGTATCCAGGCGACGTTCACATAGCGACCGGGGTCGAGAACGTAGGCCGTCTTGGCGCCGTTTGGGAGCGCCCGCGCCATCTCGTCGGAACCGCCTAGCATGGGGATATCGCCGTTCCCTTGCGCCGTAAGCGCCTGAACGCCGGCGATGATCGAGCCATCGGAAGAGAAGGCCTCTTGAATGTAGGGGCCTTGGGGGTCGAGCGTCGGCGCGATCTCTCCGTTCGTCGGTGAGTTGCTCGCGATGGGCGGCGGCAAAATCTGTTCCACGTCGTTGCCGTTAAGGTAGACCGTCTTGATCGCGCCTTCTGTAAGGAAGGCCACGTGCTTGCCGTCGGGGCAGGCGAGCGGTTTATCTTTGGGAAAAGAGCCGTAGGTTATTTGGACGGGCGTTTGCCCGGCACCGAGTAGGTAGATTTGTGTGCAGGACACGTTCGATCTGTTTGAGACATAGAGAACATGCTTTCCATCGAGCGTCCAGGTTGGGTTGCTTTTCAGAGAATGGTCCGAGGCAACCGTAAGCGGGCGCAGGCCGGTGCCGTCGGCTCTTATACCGTAGAGATCGGTATCGCCGTTAGGCTCTTGCCGAATAAAGGCGATGTAGTTTGCTGTATCGAAGTCTACCCCGTTGATGATGCCCGTTTTGCCTGAGGCGGCCACATAGTAATAAAAACCGATAAGCACAAGGATGAGCGAGAGCAGCCCCAGCAACAACTGCTGTCTGCGCCGATTCTCTCGCTCCCACCAATCCGGCACGGAGTGTTGTAATGGATTCGGGTTCGTCATCTCTCAGTTTGCCTCAACCTACGTCTGAGGGGGCGTTCTCCAAATAAGGCTCCTCAGCAAGGGATACGCAGGGAACACAAAGAACCGTTCCGTAAGGTTCCACCGAGCAAAACATCTTGAAAGGGCGCCTGGAACAGGTCTCCAAAGCGCCCTCTCCTAATCAAAATAAAACCTCGTACCCCTACCCAACTAGCGACTGGAACGGGGTTGACGGGATTTGAACCCGCGACCTCCTGCGTGACAGGCAGGCACTCTAGACCGGACTGAGCTACAACCCCAACTGTCTGTTTAGTGACCTCTCTCAGCACAAAAGTATACCCCAAAGCCATCGGAAGGGTCAAGAGGAGCACGTAAAGGAAGAAAGGCGCATTTGCACTGGCCTTCAATAAAGCCCGCACTACGACCGTGAAATATATTTAGGCGGATTATATATATCGTATTAGCTACTCTTTGCCGAAAATAGAGTTAGCGAACGACGGAAACGCTCGTATGGAAATAGAGGCCGACACCCTTACTTTTGGAAACGCGGAGCCTTTCGAACCGCCTATACCCGAAAGCGTTGCGGCGCCGCTTAAAGCGGTGCTTGCTAAACTGCAAGGCGGGTGCGCCGTGCTGCTTGTAAAAGCGGAAATTCCGCAAGCCTACCACTGGCTTAATACGGCACGCCTCGAAGCCCCGATCCTATTAGGTCCACTGGAGAGCCTTCACCTCGAAGCCTGGCCGCTCTTGGAAAACACCTGGGCTGTGGCGCTGAAACTGCCACAGCCGCTTGAAGAGCCTGTGGTTCCTCTGCAGATTCAGCTAGCGCGCCAGGCACTGCAGCAACGGCTTCGGGCAGAATGGCAGCAGCACTGTTCTGATAAGACAACGCCCTTCTCCATCCTGCCTATTACCTCGCTATTTTTAGGGGAGGAGCAGCAGAACCACCTCGCCGAACTAAACGCCTTGCTAGAGGTAATGGTGCAGGGGCGACTTGGGGTTCATTTTCATCCCGTTGTGAACCTGCGCGAAGCCCGTGTGGCCGGCTACGAGGCGCTTATTCGTATGCCATCTCAACCTGAGATTAAGCACACCGGAGAACTGCTCAAAGCCGTGCAGCGCGGCAGCCTCATCGCTTGGTTCGATATCGCCTGCCTGGAACGTTGTTTACAGGAGGCGGGTAAGCAGGGGTTGCAACAACTGTTGTTTGTTAATCTGGACGCAGAGGGCATTATGAACCTGATCGCTCAGGATCGCCCTCTTCTGCAGCGTGTCTACGACAACGGCTTAAGCCCGCGACAAATCATCATTGAGATCACCGAACGACAGGCCGTGCAGGACTTCCCCGGCCTTCTTAGAGAAATAAAACGTCTCCGTGAAGATGGCTTTCGAATCGCCATTGACGATGCCGGCTCCGGCTACAACAGCTTGGAGATTATCGCCGAACTCCTGCCCGACTTCATCAAGCTAGACCGCAGTCTGGTGCGCAGCCTCAACAGCCGTGGCGAGAGCCGCGCCCTTGTGACCGCCCTTGTGCGCTTTGCTGCCCAAATCGGGGTCAGAACCTTAGGGGAGGGGGTAGAAACTCCATCCGAGCTAACGGTGCTGGTAAACCTCGGTGTGCAGTATGCACAGGGGTATCTCTTTGGACGGCCTCAGGAGACCTTTCATGGGGTATCGAAAACTATCCGTGAGCTTATTCAGACGCAAGTACGGCGTCAGGAGCACCTGCAGACCGGATGTTCGCTCCCTGTAGGCGCACTCAAGCAGGCCGGGCTTGCCATGACCGTCGGAACACCCTTGTTAGAAGCCGCACGCCGCTTCGCTAAAAACGATGGACTCACCAGCATCGTCGTTATGCAGGGCGGTGAGGTTTGCGGGGTGCTTATGCGCCAAACCCTGGAAAACCAGCTTGAAATGGCACGCCAGGCACAAGCCGAATCGTTTCTGGCCAACGAGACGGTAGAACGATGGATGGAGAGCAAATTTGTAACAATCCCGGAACACTTTGCGCTCGATGAGGCCATAGGCCATCTCACCTATCGTAGTACCGTGAGCCTAGAGACCGATATCGTGATCGTTAACGCGGCAGGCGCCTATCGCGGCGTATTGCCGGTTCGCCTGCTGCTAGAAGCCGCGTTGCAACAAAACGGCAACCGAACCCATCATACCTCTGCTCTTACGGGCTTGCCCGACCGCCTTGTGTTGGAACAGGCGCTGCAAGAACGGCTCGATGCCAATCAGTCGGCCGGCCTGGTTCGCGTGGATGTTGCCGCGCTACATGTCTATAACCGCGACTATGGCATTGCCTTCGGAGACGCTCTCATTGTTCAAGTGGCCGAGCGCCTTAGAAAGGCTTCCAAGGAACACGGTGCCCCCACCGATCAGATATTCCACTTAGGGGGCGATAACTTCGTGTTGCTCACGCAATCGGCTAAAGTTACGGCACTTTGCTATGCGTTGGCTGAGGATGGCGACGCGGCAGAGATGGGGCCTCCTAACGCAGCGAAACCGGCAGGTTGGGTGAAGCCGGAAAAGGCAAGCAAAAGGCTGCAGGTTGTGGGCCTTACCCTCCGCAGAACAGGGGGGGCAAGACCGACGCAGAGCGCGCCGCCACCGTCGGATGCAAGGACGGCGTTGCAGGTTTTAGAGAAGCTTTTGCGGGAACTGCAGCAGCGCCCCGATCTCTCTTGGGCTGTAGATAAGCTTCCGTCGCTTCTGCCAAAAAGCGCTTGAGAACCTTTCTCCAACCCAAGTTCTGCCGGTATCGCCCAAGCCTAGGGTTGTGAAAGAGCGAACTATTGTTGCTCTCCAGAAGGCCATTTGGGCGCGGCGTCGGCAGCGGTGCTCAGAGCGGCCTGCATCGCGTCCACCTGTTGGCGTGCAAGGGCAGGTGCGTCCGCCAAAGGAACGATCTCCTTGGCTGTGCCGTCTCTCCGGCGCAACTCCACGCCTCCCTGCTGCAAAGAGCGCTCTGAGATGACGATCTGCAAGGGCATTCCCCGCAGGTCAGCGTCGGCAAATTTCACGCCGGGCGAAACCTCACGATCGTCATAGAGGGTCTCCACTCCGGCTTGTTGCAGCGCCGCATAGAGCGATTCGGTTTTCGCGATGTTCTCCGGCGCACGACACAGACCGATGAGGTTGAGCGCATAGGGAGCTACCGAGATCGGCCATATGAGGCCCTTTTCATCCCGATAGGCTTCTGCCACACAGGCGAGCAATCTTCCTACGCCGATGCCATAGGAACCCATGACGATCGGTTTTTGGTTGCCATCTTCATCGGTATAGAAGGCTTGAAGCGCCACCGAGTAGCGGGTGCCGAGTTGAAAGATGTTGCCCACTTCCACCCCTCTTTTCAAGGAGAGCGGTGCGCCGCACCGGATGCATAGGGCCCCTTCGCCTGCCTGAGCGATATTGGCCACAATGTCGGGCTGAAAGTCGCGCCCGCTGCACACATTTCGGAGATGATAGCCCTCCTCATTCGCTCCGGCCACCAAGTTTGTCTCTTCAACCAGGAGATCGTCGGCGATGACGAGGGCCTTACCGGGCGGAATGCCCACGGGCGAGGCGTAGCCGGGAACCATGCCGGCCTCCAAAATCTCCTCAGGATGCGCGGGGCGCAGGGCGATGGCGTGCGTGCTGTTTTTTACAAGTGTTTGATTCGTCTCCATATCGCCGCGCACCAGCGCCACTACAAGCTTTTGCACAAAACCGCCTTCGTCAGAGCCTTCTGGGGGGGCAAAAGTGCCCATAAAGAAGACCGCCTTGGCCGTGCTGCTGGCGGGTATGCCGAGATAGGCCGCCAACGACTCGATAGTCGTTGTGCCCGGCGTGGCCACGCGTTCCAATGGGCGGGGCGGATCGGTGTTGGCGCGAACCTTGCGGAATGTCGCCACCTCTTGGTTGGCTGCATAGCCGCACTGCTCACAGACCACCAGAGTATCCTCGCCGATGTCGGTGAGGTACATAAACTCATGGGCAAGCTTACCTCCCATCATACCCACATCGCTCCCAACGGCGAGCAAAGAAAGCCCTACTCGTGCCCCAATGCGGAAATAGGCGTTATAGTGCGCGATATACTGTTTTTTAAGCCCTTCTTCATCCTTATCAAGCGAGTAAGAGTCTTTCATGAGAAACTCGCGTACTCGGATAAGCCCACCACGTGCGCGGGGTTCATCGCGGAACTTCGTCTGGATTTGGTAAACGAGTTGGGGGAGTTGACGGTAGGAGCGTATCTCCGAGGCCGCCAGTTGCGCCACCACCTCCTCATGGGTCATTGCCAACAGCATCGGGTGCCCGCGTCGGTCACGAAAACGCACCATGGTTTCGTCTATGGTTTCCCAGCGCCCGCTCTGTTGCCATAGTTCGGCCGGATGTACAACGGGCATGTTCAGCTCCTGCCCGCCGATGGCGTTCATCTCTTCCCGCAGTATCTGTTCCATTTTGCGAACAGCCCGCCAAGCGAGAGGGAGATAAGAGAAGATGCCGGCAGCAAGCTGCCGCACATAGCCGGCCTGCAGAAGAAGCTGATGCGAGGCGATGTCGGTTTCTGCCGGCGGGTGGCGAAGGGTTTCTCCAAACAGCTGTGAGACGCGCATAGTTTCTCCATTCTCCAAAAATGCTAAGGAGAACATTGTAGACTACAGCGTACGCGCACGTCAACACACTTGACTTTCTTGGCAAACTTGTGCTAACATTTTTTCCCTTTTCACATTGGGGTGAGTTTGGGGGCGCGATGCGGCGCTTTGATCTCGCTTTTGCAGCAGCTCTTGAAAGCTGTGGTAAGAAGTGAACATACGGAGGCAGACCGAATGCAGAAGAGACTTGGCTCGTTACCTCATGCTGAGGGGCTATACGACCCCGAATTTGAACATGACGCCTGTGGGGTTGGTTTCGTAGCGCATATCAAGGGAGAGAAATCGCACGCCATTATTGAAAAAGGGATAGGCGTGCTGCAGAACCTTGTGCATCGCGGGGCTTGTGGTTGTGATCCCGAAACCGGAGATGGCGCCGGCATTCTTATTCAAATCCCTCATGCCTTCTTTGCACGGCAGCTTGCCGAACAGGGAGTCGATCTGCCCCCTCCCGGCCACTACGGTGTGGGCATGATCTTTCTGCCACCCGATGCGGAAGAGCGCGCGTGCTACGAGCAGATCATCAATCGTGTCGCTCAAGAAGAGGGACAACCGGTTATTGCATGGCGTGATGTGCCGGTAGACAACACGAAAATCGGCTCGCTGGCGCGTTCGTGCGAGCCGGTCATTCGTCAAGTTTTCCTCAAACGAAACCCACAACTGCCCGATGAGGATGCGTTCGAGCGCAAGCTGTTCGTGATTCGACGGGTCGTCCAAAACGAGATCGCACGAATGCGCCTACCCCAGGAGAACTTTTTCTACGTTTGCAGCCTCTCTTGCCGTACTGTGGTCTATAAGGGGCTTCTGCTTGCCCATCAGATCGCCGCTTTCTACCAAGACCTCAATGCGCCCGATATGGTCACCGCATTGGCGCTGGTGCATCAGCGATTCTCGACCAACACCTTCCCGTCATGGGATTTGGCCCACCCCTACCGCTATCTTGCCCATAACGGAGAGATCAACACCCTACGCGGCAACCGCAACTGGATGCGTGCGCGTGAGGCCCGTCTCAGTTCGCCGCTTTTCGGAGAGGACATCAAGAAGATCGTGCCGTTGGTCAACCGCTCCGGTTCCGACTCGGCGACTCTAGATAACGCTCTTGAGGTTTTAACGCTGAGCGGCCGTAGTCTCCCTCATGCGATGATGATGCTCATTCCTGAAGCTTGGGATGGCAACGACTTGATGGACCCCGATAAAAAGGCCTTTTACGAATATCACGCCTGCTTAATGGAACCATGGGACGGGCCGGCCGCCGTTGCCTTTACCGATGGCCGCGTGATCGGAGCTGTCCTCGACCGTAACGGTTTGCGACCCGCCCGCTATCTGGTAACCGATGACGATCTTGTGGTGATGGCCTCCGAAACCGGTGTCATTGACATCGGCCCCGAACACATTATCGAAAAGGGGCGTCTGCAACCCGGCAAAATGTTCTTGGTGGATCTGCAGCAAGGCCGTATCATCAGCGATGAGGAACTAAAACATACCATCGCGACGGCTCATCCTTATCGGCAGTGGCTGGAGCAGAACCGTATCACGCTCCAGCAACTGCCCGATGTAGCGCCACCAAAGCCTTCAGATCATAAAACTATCCTTACGCGCCAAAACGTTTTTGGTTATACGTTGGAGGACTTGAAGTTCATCTTTCAACCTATGGCCACTACCGGCGAGCAGCCTCTCGGTTCCATGGGCACCGACACCCCATTGGCGGTGCTTTCCAACCGGCCACAGCTGCTATACAACTACTTCAAACAGCTCTTTGCCCAGGTGACCAATCCGCCCATTGACCCCATTCGCGAAGACCTTGTCATGTCGCTTACCGACTACATAGGGCGGGAGGGCAACCTGTTCGACACCACGCCGGAACATGCCAAGATGCTTCGGCTCGAATCGCCCATTCTCACGAATGTGGAGTTGGAGCGTCTACGCCATGTGAACCATCCCGATTTCCGTGCCATCACCCTCTCGGCCGTTTTCTCTATAAAAGAGGAGAACGGCCTAGAGAAAGCGATGGAGCGGCTTTGCCAGCAGGCCTCGCGTGCGGTGGCCGACGGTGTAAGCTTCCTTATCCTCTCCGATAGGGAGGTAGATGCCGAACACGCTCCGATTCCGGCGTTGCTGGCCACTTCGGGGGTGCATCACCATCTAATTCGTGAAGGTACCCGCACGCAGGCCGGGTTGATCATCGAGACGGGAGAGGCGCGCGAGGTGATGCACTTTGCGCTTCTCATCGGCTACGGAGCCAGCGCCATCAACCCTTACCTTGCCTTCGAGACGTTGGAAGATATGTATCGGCGCTCGATGCTGCCGCAGGATTTGTCCCTCGAAAAGGCCATTAAAAACTACATTAAAGCGGTGAACAAGGGGTTGCTGAAAACCTTTGCAAAGATGGGCATCTCCACTTTGCAAAGCTATCGTGGCGCCCAGATATTTGAGGCCATCGGGCTGGGGCAGGAACTTGTGGATCGCTACTTTACCGGAACGCCTAGTCGCCTCGGAGGGATTGGGCTAAAAGAGATTCAGCGAGAGGCGCTCGCCCGCCATCACTACGCCTATCCGCCCCAAGAGATACCCGAAAGCCTTGAGCTTGATCCGGGGGGGCAGTACCAATGGCGCCGCTACGGCGAGTACCATCAGTATAATCCCGACACCATAGCCGCCCTTCAGATCGCCGTTCGGCGCAAGAGTTACAAGGACTTCAAAGAGTTCTCGCGTTTGGCCAACGATCAAAGTGTGAATCGGGCCACCTTGCGCGGTCTGTTCCGCTTCAAGCCTGGCAACCCCATTCCCATTGAAGAGGTTGAACCGGCCAAAGAGATCGTGAAGCGCTTCGTGACCGGAGCCATGTCGTTAGGCTCCATTAGCCGTGAGGCACACGAAACCCTCGCCATTGCAATGAATCGTATCGGCGGAAAAAGCAACACCGGAGAGGGTGGGGAAGACCCGGTGCGCTACATCCCTGACCCAAACGGCGATAGCCGCCGTAGCGCCATTAAACAGGTAGCCTCCGCGCGTTTCGGCGTGACGACCGAGTATCTCGTCAACGCCGATGAGTTGCAGATCAAGATGGCGCAAGGCGCTAAGCCCGGTGAAGGCGGGGAGCTGCCCGGGCATAAGGTGGACGAGTACATTGCGCGCATTCGCCACACCACGCCAGGGGTTACGCTTATTTCGCCGCCGCCCCATCACGACATCTATTCGATAGAAGACCTAGCTCAGCTCATTTTCGACCTGAAAAATGCCAACCCGAACGCGCGCATCTCGGTGAAGCTGGTGGCCGAGGTGGGCGTGGGGACGGTGGCTGCCGGTGTTGCAAAGGCACATGCCGACCACATCCTCATAAGCGGGCACGATGGAGGTACCGGCGCTTCACCGCTTTCCAGCATTAAGCATGCCGGTATCCCTTGGGAACTAGGTCTGGCCGAAACCCAGCAGGTTTTGGTGAAGAACAACCTGCGTGGACGCGTACGTCTGCAGACCGATGGCCAGCTAAAGACGGGGCGCGATGTGGCTATTGCCGCGCTGCTCGGCGCCGAGGAGTTTGGCTTCGCCAGCGCCCCCCTTGTGGCCATGGGCTGCATTATGATGCGAGTCTGTCATCTCGGCACCTGCCCCGTAGGTATCGCCACACAAGACCCCGTGTTGCGTCAGCGATTTGCGGGGCAGCCGGAGCATGTCATCAACTTCTTCTTCTTTGTGGCCGAGGAGCTACGAGAGATCATGGCCCAACTCGGCTTCCGCACCGTAGATGAGATGGTAGGCCGGACGGATATGCTCGATATGCAGCCTGCCATAGACCACTGGAAGGCCTATAATCTCGACCTCACACCGTTGCTGACGATGCCGGAGGTGGATAAAAACGTGCCGGTGCGCTGCGTGATGAAGCAAGACCACGGCCTAGAAAATGTGCTCGACC
>Ga0209061_1004182_pt1 | contig 14237 bp, 8 predicted proteins | sample Coa_R1_10_FD_187157 | JGI IMG/M metagenome (GOLD analysis project Ga0209061, IMG submission 187157) | Surface soil microbial communities from Centralia Pennsylvania, which are recovering from an underground coalmine fire - Coalmine... | ecosystem: Environmental > Terrestrial > Soil > Unclassified...
CCGCCTGTTCGCCTTGTACCCGGCGTACTGCTCGTGCCGGAACGTCGGCTCGCTGCGGTCGAACGCCACCGCGACATGGGTGGGCTGCTCGTCGCGCAGCACGTTGATGAGCATCGCCGTGAACCCGTACACGGCGTTGGTCGGCTGGCCGGTGGTGGTGGCGAAGTTCTCCGCGGGCAGCGCGAAGAACGCCCGGTAGGCCAGCGAATGCCCGTCGAGCAGCAGCAGCCTGCCGCGCTGCGCCGGCCTCTCCTGGCCCGGGCCGTCCCCGCCTGCCCGCCCCGGCGCGGCCGTGTTCTTCGTCGCCACGATCAGATCCTATGGTCACCCGGCCCCTGCAGGCGATGGCCCGGACGCCGAAGGCGCCTCCGGTGCCGGAGGCGCCTTCGGGGCGGTTCATGCCCTCCTGATCAGCCGGAGAACTGGAAGATGGTTGCCGAGGTGAAGGTCTTGCCGGGGTTGAGCACGGTGCTCGGGAAGTCGGGCTCGTTCGGCGAGTTCGGGAAGTGCTGGGTCTCGAACGTGTAGCCGGCACCCTGCCGGTAGGTGTGGCCGCTGATGCCCACCAGCGTGCCGTTGAGGAAGTTGCCGCTGTAGAACTGGACGCCCGGCTGGTCGGTCCAGACGGTCAGTTCACGGCCGCTGCTCGGGTCCAGCGCACGGGCCGCGAGGTTGAGGCCGTCCGGGCCAGTGGTGGCCTTGGTCTGCGGGTTCAGGATCCAGTTGTGATCGTAGCCCTGGGCGATGAGCAACTGGCTCTTCCCCTCAGTGGCCGCCTTGAAGCTGGCCGGGACGTTGTCAGGCGCGCTCACGTCGTCGATGCGGGAGCCGATCGTGTGGAACGTGGTGAAGTCGAACGGCGTCCCCTTGACGGACACCCCGTGGGCGAGCGGAAGCGGGATCTGGGTGGTGTCGGTGGGCGAGTAGTTGTCGGCGTTGATCTGGACTTCCTGGCTGTAGGCCGAGCCCGCGGGCGAGTCCTCGCCGGCCAGGTTGAAGTAGTCGTGGTTGGTCAGGTTGAGGACGGTGCTGAGCTTCTTCGACTCGTTCGTCGCCTTGTAGTGGATGCCGAGCTCGTTGTGGTTGTCGAGGGTGAAGGTGACGACGACCTTGAGCGTGGCGGGGAAGCCGGTGCAGCCGTTGGGGCAGCCGGGGGACCCGGCGGGGTAGCTCTGGTCGCCGTTGGGGCTGACCAGCGTAAGCTGCACCCCGGCGCTGCCGTTGCCGTGGGTGGCCTTGGACGCCCAGACGTGGTTGCCGAAGCCGACCAGGCCGCCGTGCAGGCTGTTGACGCCGTTGTTGATCGGCAGGGTATAGGTGGTCCCGTTGAGGTGGAAGGTGCCCTTGGCGATGCGGTTGGCGTAGCGGCCGACGATCTCACCGAAGTAGGGACCGCCGTTCGCGGTCACCGGCGGGCTGTCGTACTTGACGTAGTCCTGGAGGGTCCTGAAGCCCAGGATGACGTCGGCCTCGCGGCCGCCCCGGCCGGGCACGTCGATTGACTGGGTGATGGCGCCGTAGCTGAGGATCCGGACGGTCATCCCGTTGCAGTTCTTCAGCGTGTAGCGGTAGACGGGCAGGTCCTTCTTCGCGTAGCTGTCGTAGGCGCTGCCGAAGTACTGCCTGCTGACGCTCGGGCCATGGCACGAGGCCGCGGCCCGCTGCCCATGCGATGCGGGCGCCGCGGACGCCGCCGTCGCGCCGAGCGCTCCGGTGGCCGCGGCCGCCATGGCGACGGCGGACACCCCGCCGGCGCGCGCGCCTCTCCAGTGCCGGAGGCGCCTGGTCTTTCCGAACAATGAAGGCTCCCTTCACTGGTTCCCTGAAGATCCGGCGAGAACCGATCCCCCGTGGATAGGGTTATTGTGAGCGCTAACATCACAAAAGTCACGACTTACCGCACAGAAACTTCCGTCAGCCTGCGAAGTCGCCACACGCGGTACGAGCCCGTGACCGGGCACGGGGCCGGGCGCCAGCGGCCTGGGCGCCCAGTGCGCTACCATCCTCCGGGATCGGGACAGCGGAGGTCGGGGATGGACCAGGAGACACCGGATCATCCGGGCATGGCTGGCCTCGGCGGCGGTACGCTGCCCGCTCGCATGGGCATCAAGATCGGTGAACTGTCCGCCGGCCGCGTGACAGGATCCATGCCGGTCGCGGGCAACACCCAGCCCAACGGGCTGCTCCACGCCGGCGCGTCCTGCGTGCTCGCGGAGACGCTCGGGTCACTGGGCGCAGCCCTCCACGCGGGCCGGGGCCGCGCCGCCGCCGGCATCGAGATGAGCGCGGCACACCACAGGGCGGTGCGCGATGGTGTGGTGACCGGAGTGGCCACGCTGGTGCACGGCGGCCGGACCCTCGCCAGTTACGAGATCGTCATCACCGACGAGGAAGGGCACCGCGTCTGCACCTCCAGGCTCACCTGCCTGATCCGTGACCTCTGTGACGACTGACGTTTCCCGGCCGGACGGCGGGGTCCCGGCGGCCCCGGGACATGGCGGCACGGCGTGCCCGTGGGGCCACCGGCTGCCGGCAGCGCGAAACTGCGTGGACACAGTCTGTTCACCGGTAGGGGGGGACCCCTCTTTGCGCAGGAAGGCGCACCCTCGCTAACGTGGTCTTAGTGAGTCCGGGGCGCTAAGTAGAGAACGTGTCCGGCCGGGGAAGGCGGACACGGCACCAAAGGCACCCCGGGCTCCTTCATGCCCGGGCCGGGGCAGCCGGTGCTGTTCGTGACCTCCGGCCGCCGTCCCGGCCGCCGGCACTGCTGGCCCGGGTGGGAGTGTTATCCCGGGAGACGGCCCCCGGGACTGCCCGGGTCCCGCTGTGGCACCCGCCTTATCGCCGGGCGCGGCCCCGCGCAAGTCCAGGGGCCGTGCCTGGCCCGGATCTCACGGTCCTGTCCCTAAGCTGTGCGCATGACCGTCCTTCACCGGGCGCTCGCCCAGGCCAGGGGCTGGATTCGCACCCGGTCAGGGTCCCCGGGGCGGCCGGCCGCGCCAGAGCCGGCCGGGTCAGGACTCCGCTGAGCTTGCCTGCGGCCCGCCTGAGCCCCCCTGCGGCCCGGCCGGCATCGTCCCCTCGATGACCGCCTCCGCGACCTTCCGCATGGTGAGGCGCCGGTCCATGGACGTCTTCTGGATCCACCGGAACGCCTCTGGCTCGGTGAGCCCACGCGCCTGCAGCAATCCCTTGGCCCGGTCGAGGATCTTGCGCAGCTCGAGCTGGTCGCGCAGCGTCCCAACCTCGGACTCCAGTGCGCGTATCTCCTGGAAGCGGCTGACCGCCATCTCGATGGCGGGCACGAGGTCCGCCTTGGTGAACGGCTTGACCAGGTACGCCATGGCACCCGCGTCGCGCGCCCGCTCCACAAGGTCCCGCTGGGAGAAGGCCGTCAGGATGACGACGGGCGCGATCCGCTCGGCCGCGATGCGCTCGGCGGCGGAGAGCCCGTCGAGAACCGGCATCTTGATGTCGAGGATCGCCAGGTCTGGGTGGAGGCTGGTCACGCTCTCGATCGCGGCCTCGCCGTCGCCTACCTCCGCGACGACGGTGTAGCCTTCCTCTTCCAGCATCTCCTTCAGGTCGAGGCGGATCAGCGCCTCGTCCTCGGCGATCACAACACGCAACTGGCTCTGGCTCACGCCCCGAGCCTACCGGACCGGGTAGATTGGCCCCGGGCCCGACTGGAGGCAAGAAGAACTGAATACGCCGATTAAGTGAGCTGCTCCGCTGATTATGCCGGGATGACGGAATCGGTAGACGTTGACGCCTCAAAAGCGTCTGCCCGTAAGGGCGTGCGGGTTCGAGTCCCGCTCCCGGCACCACTGCTGTAAGCCCGTGGCTCCGCTTCATGGCACCGGGCAACAGGCAGGCAATAGGCAGCCAATAGGCAGCTTCCCCGTATGGCCGCCGAGCGCCAGATAACACACGGAAGTCAAGAGCGTGCCGAAGCGCTGGCCGTGCCCGTTCCCGCAGCACGGACGGGAGAAGCACGAGCGCCGGATCGAGCTGGAGCCCTGGCGGCAGATGATCGCTGATACGTATCCAGGTGACTTCGCCCGGGCCTATTCCGCTCCGGCAGCTACCGCGGTATCGGCCGCGTACGGAGGCGGCTCGCGGATGGCGATCACTGGTACGAATACCTTATGGCGGTTGGTCACGACGCCGGATGGTTCGCACCCCGCTCGGCGGCCCCGCTCGGCGGCCAGTGTCCCGGGGCCGGGCAAACAGGATCGCCCGGAGGCGAATGACTCCGTTGGCAGGCCGGTGTTTCCCGGCGGTCCCGGTTGACTGGACCCGGGGTCGCGTGCTGGCGTAGAAGGCATGTCCGGCCAGTCCGCATCCGATCTCCTCGAGCGTGTGCGCGGGGAGCTGTCCGCACGCCCGAGCCGGAACCGGTTCGTTGAGCTGCTGGAGGCCGGCGACCTCCCGCGGGAGAGGCTGACCTGGCTCGCCGGTGAGCAGTTCCGGATCGTCGGCAGTGACCGGCGCAGTTTCGCGTTGCTGGCAGCCCGCTTCCCCGAACCCCCGGCCGGTGAGATGTTCCTGTCCCTCGTGCAGGGTGAGGTGCGTGCCCTGCGGCTGCTGTCCGATTTCGCCGCCGCGCTGGGGTGGGATGAGCGGGACCTGAGAGCCTACGAGCCGCGGCCGCTCGCGCAGGCATACCCGGCGTATCTCGCCTGGAGCGCGCTGTTCGGGACGTGCAGCGGGGTCGCGCTGGCGATGCTGGCCAACCTGGAGGAATGGGGCGGCTACTGCGGGCGGGTCGCCGAGGCGCTGGTGACCCGCTGCGGCCTGCCCGAGCGGGCTGTGGGGTTCTTCCGGTTCTTCGCCGGGCCGGAGCCGGGCTTCACCGGGCAGGCGACGGCCGTCGTCTCCGCCGGGCTCGCCGCGGGTGAAGATCCGCAGGAGGCGGTGCGGGCGGCCCTGACCCTGCACGCGTACGAGATCGCGTTCTGGGACACCCTCGCCGACGGCCTCGGCTGACCACCGGGGGTGACCGCAGCGCCCCCGCCGCTGAGTAAACCGATCACCCGCTTTCCGGGTAGCGGACAACTACCTGGTGCGGTTCCCCATCGGCGCGAAGGCTGGCGGGCACCGCACAACGCGAGACAGCCAGACAGCCACCCACCGGCTCAAGGAGCCGCAGGTGCAGGCGAGCTCTTGGAGCCGCAGGCAGTGCTGGCCGCCCAGCCGGAAGACCGCGTTCACCGGCCCGGCCGGCTGGGCCACACCGGCCGGCAGGTGCGCCAGCGCCGGCTACTGCCCGGCTACCGGCTTGGGCGGCGAGGCCGCCCGGGACACCGCGGCCTGACCGGCGCTGACCGGCGCTGCACACCCCACCCGGCTCCGCTGCGCTCCGCCGGGTGCTGCCACGCCCCCGGCTGGGGCCGGTTTCCGGGCCGGCTGCGCCGGCCTGGCTGCGGCTCAGGCGCGGGCGGCGTCCTCCCCGATGTGGTGGACGCGCAGGGCGTTGGTTCTGCCGGGGATGCCGGGCGGGCTGCCGGCCACGATCACCACCGTGTCGCCCTTCGCGCAGCGCCCGATGTCCAGCAGCGCGCCGTCCACCTGCCGCACCATGTCATCGCTGTGACCCACCGGCGGGACGATGAACGTCTCCACACCCCAGGTCAGGGCGAGCTGGCCGCGGGTCGCGGGCTCGGTCGTGAATGCCAGGAGCGGGATCGGCGACCGGTACCTGGCCAGCCGCCGCGCCGTCTCCCCCGTCGCCGTGAAGGCCACCAGCGCCCTGGCCCCGACGATTTCGCCCACCTCCGCGGCGGCCCGCGCGATGGCCCCGCCGGTCGTGACAGGCGCCTGGGCAAGCGGCGGCTGCGCGCGCAGGAAGCCGCGCTCGGCCGCACGGATCACGCGCGCCATGGTGGCCGTGGCCTCGACAGGGTACTCGCCGATGCTGGTCTCGGCCGAGAGCATGACCGCGTCAGCCCCGTCCGCGACGGCGTTGGCCACGTCGGAAACCTCGGCACGGGTCGGGCGCGGCGCGGAGATCATCGATTCCAGCATCTGGGTCGCGACGATGACCGGGCGCGCCGCCTCCCGCGCCAGGCTGATCGCCTGCTTCTGCACCGCGGGAACCTCCTCGAGGGGCAGCTCGACGCCGAGGTCCCCCCGCGCGACCATGATCCCGTCGAACGCCTCCACGATCTCCGGCAGCGCCTGGACCGCCTGCGGTTTCTCGATCTTCGCGATCACCGGCAGCCTTACGCCCATCTCGCGCATGACGTCGCGCACCGCTGTGGCGTCATCCGGGGACCTGACGAACGACATGGCGATCATGTCCGCGCGCAGGCCGAGCGCCCAGCGCAGGTCGGCCTCGTCCTTCCCGGTGAGCGGGGGCACGCTGACGCTGACGCCGGGCAGGTTGATGCCCTTGTGGTCGGAGACCGTCCCCCCGGCGAGCACCCGGGTCCGCACCCGGCTGCCGCGCACCGCGGTCACCTCGAGCTGCACGCGGCCGTCGTCCACGAGGATGCGGTTCCCGGGCCGGACATCGCCCGCCAGCCCCTCGTAGGTGGTCGGTGCCTCGCCGCGGCTGCCTGGAACGTCTTCGGTCGTGATCGTGAATTCTTCCCCGGCGGACAGCCGGACAGGGCCATCGGGAAAGGTGCCGAGCCTGATCTTGGGCCCCTGGAGGTCCACGAGCACGCCGACGCCCCGGCCGGATTCGTCCGAGGCGGCGCGCACCCGGCGGCAGGTCTCCAGGTGACTATCCCGCGTTCCGTGGCTCATGTTGAGCCTGGCGACATCGAGTCCCGCTCCGACCAGCCCGGCGATCCGCTCCGCGCTGGAAGAGGCGGGGCCGAGCGTGCACACGATCTTCGCCCTGCGGCCCATGATCCCTGCCTTTGCTCGCCATCGTGTGGTCTATGCCACCGTAGGGGCTCTCCCGCGCTGCCAGCCTTCACGTCTCCGGGATGTCACCGTCCATGCGCGCGGATTGGCCCAAGGCGCGGCCACCGCCCGGTGCCCGGGCGGGCGCATCTGACGCCGGCCGTCCGCAACCACCACGCCGTGCGGCCTGCCTCCCCGGGCCCGTGGCGGGCTAACGCGCTACGCCCGTCCCCGGCGCGGCGTGCGTGCTGGCATGCCCGGGCCGCCCGGCCGCCTCATGAAGGTGGATGAGGAACGTGGCGGCCCGCCCGATGCCCTCGCCGACGGGACGGCCGGCGAGCTGGTCACGGTACTGCCGGTACCGGCTGACTTCCCAGGCCCGCCCGCGTGGCAGGACCAGCCCGAGGTCCGGCGCGGGAACCGGCTTCCAGGTCCAGGCGGCGACCGGGGCGTCTACGGCGCCTGCCGGCTGGGGCTGGACGAAGTCGGCGGGGCCGGCGTGGTAGCCCATCTGGTTCCGGACGAACCGCAGCCCGGCGAAGGTCCCCTCGGTTACCCGGCGCTCGGCAGGACCCATGCGGGCCAGGGCACGGTCATAGGCTCCGGGGTGGTAGCGGATCATGGTGGCGTCCACGATGGTGACCCACCACACCGCTTCGCTGACCACCGCCAGCGCCTGCGGTACGTCCATCGCCCGGGCCCCGGCGAGCCGCTGCGCGGCATTGGCCATCGCGCTCACCGACCAGCTCAGCGCGGTCCCGGCGGCCTGCTGGCTGCCGGCGTTCTCGCTGTTCCAGGCGAGGCGGCAGCGCGCAGAGCAGAACCTTTCGTGCTCGCGCCGCGGCTCGAACGCGGCGCCGCACTGCTCGCAGCTCCGGGCACCCGTCATCACGCCATGGTACGGCGTGCTCAGCACGGTCACTGATTAGTGGTGCCGTTCCCCCTGGCACGGCGATAGGGTCGGTGAGTGCGGTTCGCCATCTCTATCCCGCAGTATGTCGCCGGCGGGGAGTTCGACCCGGATGGCCTGCGCGCCTACCTGGCGCGGGCCGAGGAACTTGGCTTCGGGAGTGCCTGGACGCTGGAGCAGGTGCTGGGCACGTCGTCCCACCTGAACCCGGCCGAGACCATGGCCTACGCGGCGGCGTGCAACGCGCGGCTCCGCCTGGGCTGCGCGGTGTTCGTCAGCACCCTGCACAGCCCGGTCCATCTGGCCAAGAGCATCAGCACGCTGGACCAGCTCAGCCGGGGCCGCATCGAGGTGGGTGTCGCTATCGGCGGGCCCAGAATGTTCTCCGCGTTCGGCATTGACGCCGGCGGCCTGGCGGCCCGGTTCACCGAAGGCGTCGAGCTGATGAAGGCGTGCTGGACCCAGCCGGAGATCACGTTCCAGGGGCGCTTCTGGCAACTGGACGGCGCGGCCATGGAACCCAAGCCGTTCCAGAAGCCCTATCCGCCGCTCTGGTTCGGCGGCAGCCACCCGGCCGCACTGCGGCGTGCGGTCAGGCACGGCGACGGCTTCTTCGGGGCCGGGTCGACGACGACCGCGGCGTTCGCCGATCAGGTACGGGCCGTACGGGAAGCGCTCGCGGAGCAGGGGCGGGATGCTGCCAGCTTCCGGATCGCCAAGCGCGTCTACATCGCGGTCGACGACGATGCCGGGCGGGCTCGGCAGCGGATGGCGGCCTCCCTGGAGCGTGTCTACGGGGAGGCCGGCAAACGCCTGATGCCGGTCGCGGTCACCGGCGCGCCGGAGGAGTGCGTACGGGGACTGCGCGAGGTAGCGGATGCGGGCGCCGGGCTGATCCTGCTCAACCCGCTCTTCGATGACGCCGCGCAGATGGAGCGCCTGGCCGCCGAGGTGCTCCCCGGGATCCGCTGAGACCGCCCGCGGCCTCCCGCCGCGGCTGCCCGCCCGGCCACGGAAGCTGCCCGGCGCTGCCGCGGCAAGGACCGCGCGGCAGCGGGCCGGTGATGCGAGCCGGGCGCGGGCCGTCAGGACAGGGGGCGGGCGGTCGGCGGGATCGCCACGGGCAGCATCGTCTCACCCGCCAGGTACCGGTCCACGCCGGCCGCCGCGCTGCGGCCCTCCGCGATCGCCCACACGATCAGTGACTGGCCACGGCCCATGTCACCGGCGACGAACACGCCGGGGACCGACGTGGCGTACGAGCTGTCGCGGGCGACGTTGCCGCGCGCGTCCAGTTCCACGCCGAGCCCGTCAAGAAGCGGGCTGCGTTCGGGCCCGGTGAACCCCATCGCGAGCAGCACCAGGTCGCACGGCAGTTCCCGCTCCGTGCCCGGTACCGGCTCGGGGCGCCCGCCAGAGAATCGCACGTCCGCGATGCGCAGCGCGCGCACCCGGCCCGCGGCGTCGCCGAGGAACTCCTGGGTCGAGACGGCGTAGACCCGCTCGCCGCCCTCCTCGTGCGCGCTGGAAACGCGGAAGATCATCGGGTAGGTGGGCCATGGCTGGTGGTCCGGCCTGGACTGCGGGGGGCGCGGCATGATCTCGAGCTGCGTGACCGACACCGCCCCCTGGCGGTGCGCCGTGCCGAGGCAGTCCGCGCCGGTGTCGCCGCCGCCGATGATCACCACCCGCCGTCCGCGTGCGCTGATCGCGGGCTCAGCTACGCCGCCCGGGCCGCCGGGCGCGCCATCCGGGCCGCCGGGCGGGCGCCCGGACGGGCCGTAGGACCCGGCCACGGCGCGGTTGGACAGCGGCAGGTACTCCATGGCCTGGTGGATGCCGTCCAGCTCCCTGCCGGGCACCGGCAGGTCTCTCGGCACCGTCGAGCCGCCCGCCAGCAGGATCGCATCGTAGCCGGCCCGCAGTTCCCCGGCCGTGATGTCGGCGCCGACCCTGACGCCGCAGCGGAATTCTGTGCCTTCGGCACGCATCTGGGCGAGCCTGCGGTCCAGATGCCGTTTCTCCATCTTGAACTCGGGGATGCCGTAGCGGAGCAGGCCGCCCGGCGCGTCGGCGCGCTCGAAGACCGTCACGTCGTGGCCGGCCCGGGTGAGCTGCTGGGCGGCGGCCAGGCCAGCGGGCCCGGAGCCGACCACCGCCACCTTCTTGCCGGTCCGCACCGCGGCGGGGCGCGGCTGCACCCAGCCCTCCGCCCAGGCGCGGTCGATGATCTCCACCTCGACCTGCTTGATCGTCACGGGATCGCCATCTTTCCCCGGCGGCGCTGAGATCCCGAGCACGCACGCGGACTCGCACGGCGCCGGGCAGAGCCGCCCGGTGAATTCGGGGAAGTTGTTGGTCGCGTGCAGCCGCTCGGCAGCCTCGTGCCAGTCGTGCCGCCACACCAGGTCGTTCCATTCAGGGATCAGGTTCCCCAGGGGGCAGCCGCTGTGGCAGAACGGGATGCCGCAGTCCATGCAGCGCCCCGCCTGCCGTTCGAGCCTGTCGGCGGGGAACTCGCGGTACACCTCGCGCCAGTCCCGGATGCGGATGTCGACTGGACGGCGGGCCGGTGTCTCGCGCGGCGTGGTCATGAACCCCTTCGGGTCCGCCATGTATTCTCGTTCCTCCTCTTCATGACGGTTCCGGTGCCGCTGGAAAGCGGACGGCTCCCGGCCGTGCCAGTTACCCGTGCGCCGCTGCCATGACGGCCTCGTTCACGTCGCGGCCCTCCCGCTCGGCCAGCCTGGCGGCGCTCAGCACACGCTTGTAGTCCTTGGGCATGACCTTGCCGAACCGGGGCAGCGCCTCGTCCCAGTCGGCGAGCAGCCGGGCCGCCACCGCTGACCCGGTCTCCTGGTAGTGCCGCTCCACCACCTCGCGCAGGAAACCGTCGTCATGGGGATCGAGCGGATCCAGGTCGACCATCTCCATGTTCACCCGGCGCGGGTCCAGGTCGAGGACGTAGGCGATCCCGCCGGACATGCCGGCCGCGAAGTTGCGCCCGACGGGGCCGAGCACCACGGCCCTGCCGCCGGTCATGTACTCGCAGCCGTGGTCGCCGGTGCCCTCGGCGACCGCGAGGGCGCCGGAGTTCCGCACGCAGAACCGCTCACCGACCCTGCCGCGCAGGAAGATCTCGCCGCTGGTGGCGCCGTAGCCGATCACGTTGCCCGCGATGATGTGGTCCTCGGCCGCAAACGTGGCCTCCGGGTCGGGCGCGGCGATGATCCGGCCGCCCGACAGCCCCTTGCCGAGGTAGTCGTTGGCGTCGCCGGCCAGCCGCAGGGTGATGCCGCGCGGCAGGAACGCGCCGAACGACTGGCCGGCGGACCCGCGGAAGGAGATGTCGATCGTGCCGTCGGGGAGGCCCTCGCCGCCCCATCGGCGTGTCACCTCGTAGCCGAGCATCGTCCCGACCGTCCGGTTGACGTTCCTGATCGGCAGTTCCAGGCGCACCGGCGTGCCGTCGCTCAGCGCGCCCTCGGCGAGCTGGATGAGCGTGTTGTCCAGCGCCTGCGCCAGGCCGTGGTCCTGGGCCGTGGTGTGGCGCCGCGCCGCGCCCTCCGGCAGCTCCGGCATGTGCAGCACCGGGGTGAGGTCAAGGCCGGACGCCTTCCAGTGACCCACCGCGTCCGCCGTCTCCAGCAGGTCCGCGCGCCCGACCGCCTCCTCCAGCGTGCGGAACCCCAGCCGCGCGAGGTACTCGCGGACCTCCTCGGCGATGAACTCGAAGAAGTTGACCACGAACTCGGGTTTCCCGCTGAACCTCTTGCGCAGCTCCGGGTTCTGCGTGGCGATCCCGACCGGGCAGGTGTCCAGGTGGCAGACCCGCATCATCACGCAGCCCGAGACCACGAGCGGTGCGCTGGCGAAGCCGAACTCCTCCGCCCCGAGCAGCGCGGCGATGACGACGTCGCGGCCGGTCTTGAGCTGGCCGTCGACCTGCACGACGATCCGGTCGCGCAGCTTGTTGCGCAGCAGCGTCTGCTGCGTCTCGGCAAGGCCGAGCTCCCACGGGGCGCCCGCGTGCTTGAGGCTGGTCAGCGGCGACGCCCCGGTCCCGCCGTCGTGCCCGGAGATCAGCACGACGTCGGCGTGCGCCTTGGACACCCCGGCGGCCACCGTGCCGACCCCGACCTCCGCGACGAGCTTGACGTGCACCCGCGCCGCGGGGTTGGCGTTCTTCAGGTCGTGGATGAGCTGCGCAAGGTCCTCGATGGAGTAGATGTCGTGGTGCGGCGGCGGCGAGATCAGGCCGACCCCGGGCGTGGAGTACCTGGTTTTCGCGATCCACGGGTACACCTTGTGCCCGGGGAGCTGGCCGCCCTCGCCAGGCTTGGCGCCCTGGGCCATCTTGATCTGCAGGTCGTCGGCGTTGACCAGGTACTCGCTTGTCACGCCGAACCTGCCGCTGGCCACCTGCTTGATCGCGCTGCGGCGCAGGCTGCCGTCCGCGTCGGGCTCGAAGCGCGCCGGGTCCTCGCCGCCCTCGCCGGTGTTGGACTTGCCGCCGATGCGGTTCATCGCGATCGCCAGGGTCTCGTGGGCCTCGGCGGAGATGGAGCCGTAGGACATCGCCCCGGTGGCGAACTTCGCGACGATGCTGGAGACGGGCTCGACCTCCTCGATGGGCACGGGCTGGCGGTCCCCGGGCGCGTCGATGCCCTTGATGCGCAGCAGGCCGCGCAGCGTCATCAGCCTCGACGACTGGTTGTCAACCAGCGACGTGTACTCCTTGAAGATCTCGTAGCGGCGGCTGCGCGTGGCGTGCTGCAGCTTGAAGACCGTCTCCGGGCTGAACAGGTGCGGCTCGCCCTCGCGCCGCCACTGGTACTCGCCGCCGGTTTCCAGCCGCCGGTGCGGCGCGCCGGCGCCGCGCGGGGGGAACGCGCGGGCGGCGCGGCGGGCCGTCTCCGCGGCGAGCACGTCGAAGCCGACTCCGCCGAGCCGGGAGGTGGTGCCCGCGAAGCACGCGGCGATCACCTCCTCGCCGAGGCCGATCGCCTCGAAGATCTGGGCGCCGCTGTAGGAGGCGACGGTGGACACGCCCATCTTGGACATGATCTTCAGCAGCCCCTTGCCGAGCGCCTTGATGAGGTTGCTGGCGGCCTTGTGCTCGCTGATTCCCTCCAGCACGCCGCGGCGGACCATGTCCCTGACGGTCTCGATGGCCAGGTAAGGGCAGACCGCCGACGCGCCGTAGCCGATGAGCAGCGCGACGTGGTGGCATTCGCGGGCGTCGCCGGCCTCCGCGATCAGCCCGACCCGGGTGCGGCTCTTCTCCCTGACCAGATGATGGTGCACGGCGCCGGTGAGCAGCAGCGAGGGGATCGGGGCGAGAAGGCCGGGCGGGCTGGCCGGCGCGTCCTGGCCGGCGGGCGCCCTGCCGTCAGATGCCGCGGCGCCGTCAGGTGCCGCGCCCTGCTCGCCGCCACCCCTTCCGGTGTCCCTGTCGGACAGCACGATGATCCGCGCGCCGGCCGCGATGGCGGCGGACACCTCGGCGCAGATCTCCGCGAGACGTCGGCGCAGCGCCCCGCCGCCGCCCGCCACCTCGTAGCGGCCGTCCACCACGTGCGCGGCGAAGCCGGGCATGCTGCCGTCGTGGTTGATGTGCACGATCTTGGCGAGGTCGCTCTCGCTGATCACCGGGTAGGGCAGCTCGATCTGCCGGCAGGACGCCGGGCCGGGCTCGAAGAGGTTCTGCTCGGGGCCGGTGGTGGCGGCGAGCGAGGTGACGAGCTCCTCCCTGATCGCGTCCAGCGGCGGGTTCGTCACCTGGGCGAACATCTGGGTGAAGTAGTCGAACACGAGCCTTGGCCGGTCCGAGAGCACAGCCACGGGCGTGTCGGTGCCCATCGAGCCGATCGGCTCGGCACCGGACCTGGCCATCGGTGCCAGGATGATGCGCAGCTCCTCCTCGGTGTAACCGAACATCTGCTGCCGCGTGACAAGCTCGGCGGGTGCGGGCAGGGGCCTGTCACGGTCGGGCAGGTCGTCCAGGTGGACGAGCCCCGCGTGCAGCCACTCGTCGTAGGGCTGACCGGCGGCGAGTTCCGCCTTGACCTCCTCGTCCTCGACGATCCGGCCCGCCGCGGTGTCGGCGAGGAAGATACGGCCTGGCTGCAGCCGGCCCTTGCGGATCACCGTGGCGGGGTCGATGTCGAGCACGCCGACCTCGCTGGCGAGGACGACGAGGCCGTCGCTTGTCACCCAGTACCTGCCGGGGCGCAGCCCGTTACGGTCGAGGACCGCGCCGATCACCGTGCCGTCGGTGAACGCGATGAGCGCCGGGCCGTCCCATGGTTCCATCAGCGTGGCGTGGAACCGGTAGAACGCCCGCCGCGCGGGGTCCATCTCCTCGTGGTTCTCCCAGGGCTCGGGGATCATCATGAGCACCGCGTGCGGCAGCGACCTGCCGCCCATGTGCAGCAGTTCCAGGCACTCGTCGAAGCTCGCCGAGTCACTG
>Ga0209061_1004183_pt1 | contig 14221 bp, 9 predicted proteins | sample Coa_R1_10_FD_187157 | JGI IMG/M metagenome (GOLD analysis project Ga0209061, IMG submission 187157) | Surface soil microbial communities from Centralia Pennsylvania, which are recovering from an underground coalmine fire - Coalmine... | ecosystem: Environmental > Terrestrial > Soil > Unclassified...
ACGGCCGGGCGGGCACCAGGCGTGCGGCACCGGCCCGGTACGGAGTTCCCGGTTCGGCTGACCGGGGAACTCCGTACTGACCGGGGAACTCCGTACCGGCCGCCGGTCACGCGAGCGGCGACGTCGAGGCCATCAGCAGGGCACCGACGGCTGTCAGCAAAACGGGGGCCCGGGTGAAAGCCCGGGCCCCCCGCCGGTGCGCTACCGGAAGGTAACGCGGCCGCAAGACGTGAAGGAACTTTGCTCGCGCGGCTGCTACCTGCCGAAACCGTCGAATTCTCCGTTCCGCACGCCACCGAGGAAAGCATGCCATTCATCTGGAGTGAATCGGAGGACCGGCCCTTCGGAATCCCTGCTGTTGCGGACGCCGATGCTGCCATCGGCGAGATCCGCCACCTCGACGCAGTTGCCGTTGGCGAAGCTCAGCGAGCTCTTGACCCAGTTAGCACCCGAAGCCTGCCTTCCGCCCTGCCTTTCGGGCGACCTTCCGAGTGTAGGCCTTTCCACGTTGCTACCTCACCGATCGTTGGATGCCACCCTGATAACTAACTCGGAGTGTAGTTATCTGCCACTACATTCCGCATTCATCACGCTAGAGGCTAGCAGACATCACTTAGCCCTGGAGTCACCCTTGTATCAAAGTACGGCTAAAATCCAGCCAATGACCATCGCTGGCCCGATGCCGATGCCGCTTAGCTCGCGGCGGCCCGGACCCGGGGCAGGGGCCGGGCGGCACGGGACCGCCTCACCAGGCCTTACCAGGAAGACGCCCCGAGGCCGCTAATGCCCGGATCGAGGGCAGCGGCCCCCGTGTTATCCGCGCGGCGCGCCCCGGCTCACCCCCGACCAATGCGACTCCGCCGTTTCGAGAATGAGCTCCCTGGACGCCGCCGGGTCGAGCGACGCCTCGGCCAGCGCCTGAAACGCGATCCGGTGCAGGTATGTCTCCCGCTCCCCCTCCAGGACGAAGCCGCTCCGCATTGCCTCAGTGCTCACCACGTCTTGCAGCATCGCCTCGGCATCGGCGCCGAAGCCGAATATCACGAAGGATTCACCGACGACCGTATGATCGGTGTCCAGGGGGAGGACCTGCAATGTCAGATTCGGCCGCTCGGCCTCTCGCGCGAGATGCCGTAGCTGCTCGCGCATCACCGGCTCGTCGCCGATCCGGCGCCGCAGAATGGATTCGTCGAGCAAGACCGATAGCTGCAACTTCTCACGATTCAGCACCTGCTGACGCCGCATACGGACCCTGACCATTCGCTCGATCATGCCCGGGGCGATCGGTTCTACCCGGCTGTAGCTGCTGATGATATGCCGGGCATAAGCTTCGGTCTGCAACAGGCCAGGCACCACGTCGACGTGCCATATGGCGATGGAAGTCGCCTCGTGCTCAAGGCCGATGAACTGCTGGTAGTCCTCGGAAAGGATGTCCGCTGAGTCTTCCCACCAGCCTTTCTGCGCCGCTTCCTCGGCGAGCGCGAGGAGGAGCGCGCGGCGGGGGCCGGTGATCCCGTAGTAGTCGAGCAGCCGTTCGACCTCGCGCGGCCGCAAGCCGGTCTTGGCGCGCTCGTACCTGCTGACCTTGGAAGGGGACCAGCGCAGCGCGGCGGCGACGGTCTCGCCGCTTCTCCCCTTGCTCTCCCTGATCCCGCGCAGTTCGGCGGCCAGCCGCCGCCGCCGCACCGTGGGGCTCTGGCTGCCTGGCGCGGTCATCAGGGCGTCCCTCCTTGCGCGCGAGCCGCCGGGCGCGACGGTCCCGCGGATTTCACGGGAAACGATTAGTGAAACCCTTAGTACACCGTACACTCACTCGGCACGCCGCACGACCGCGCGATGCGTGACTTCCGTTAAGCCATTTAGCGAGGGGAACACCCGGGGAAGAACGCTTCTTGAGTAACTTGCGCATCCAGGCCGATCACGCTCGCGGCCTGCCGCGAACCCGGGGTAATTCGCGGCAGGCCGCTTGCCTGCCAGCGGGGCGGCTCAGCCGTGCACGAAAAAGTCAGGCGTGGCGGAGGAGCCCGCTGCCAGCACCTGGGCGGCGGGGGCCTGCGCGGCCAGCAGGGGTACCGCCGAGCCGGCCAGAACCGATCCGGCCGCGCTGAGCGCCAAGATAGCGGGGACGATGACGGCTCGCTTCATGCGCATGATTCCTCCATGGCATCGACATAGGTCAGCAGCCTGCACATGGCTTCAGCGGCCCGCACGACGCGTCGGTGAGTCATGTCCAGTTATCGCCAGTGCCCGGCTATTCCATGACTATGGTAAACCGATATTCCAGCTTCCCTCAAATACTAAAACCGGCGTTACAAATTTCATTATTCAGAGATATTCACTTCCAGGTGCGCGAAAAATGTTAGCGGCCCGTTCCATGCAAGGTTCCCGGCAATTTTCATCGCATGGCGGAGCGCCGCCGGAGCGCCGCCGGAGCGCCGCCGCACCTGGCGCGCGAGCGCGGAGAACGAGCACGGAGAAGCTGTGCCAAGCCGAATGAATTTACGGAAATCTTCGCTTGTCCCCCGGATGCTCTGGCAGTCCGGATGCTCTGGCAGTACAGTCCCCCTATGTCCCCGGTATCCCCGGCCGGGGCGCTGATCGGCCGCGATAGCGAGATGGCGCTGCTGACCGGGTTGTTAAGAGAGCTGGCCAAGGGACACGGCAGCTACGTGCTCATTGAAGGCGAGCCGGGCATCGGCAAATCCGCGTTGGTGAGCGCGGCGGCGGCCGGCGCACCCGATCTCGGCTGCCAGGTGTTCTGGGGGGCTGGCGACGAACTCGGACAGGCGCTGCCGCTGCTGCCGTTCCTCGACGGGCTCCGGGTGCGCGAGCCGTCGGCGAACCCGCGGCGGGCCGCGATCGTCCGGCTCCTGCGCGGTGAGACCGCCGCCGACCGCGGCACGGACGTGCCGACGATGCTGGCGGAGCAGTTGCTGGCGCTCGTCGCCGAGCAGTGCGCGGTCCGGCCGGCCGTCCTGGTCATCGACGATTTGCAGTGGGCCGACGAGGCCAGCGTCGCCTTGTGGGGACGGCTGGCGAAGTCGGCACGGCACCTGCCCCTGCTGCTGATCGGCATGATGCGCCCGGTCCCCCAGCGGGACGGCCTGCTGGCGCTGCGGCGGATGGCAGACGGCACCACCCGGCTCCGGCTCACCGCGCTCACCGAGCGGGCGGTGACCGAACTGGTAGCCGCCCTGGCGGGCGGCAGGCCCGGCGAGGACCTCGTGCGGCTCGCCGGCGGTGCGGCCGGCAACCCACTCTATGTCACCGAGCTCGTCGCCGCGCTGGCCCGCAGCGCGCGGCTGACCGTCACCGGCGCCGGCGACGTGGAGCTGGCCAGCGGTGCCGTGCCGGGCTCCCTGTCGGCGGCCATCGCGGACCGCCTCGGCTTCGTCGCCGGGCCGGTGCGCGAGGTGCTGCGGGCGGCGGCGCTGCTCGGCATGGACTTCACGGTCTCCGATCTTGCGGCCGTGCTCGGCCGTGCCGTGCCGGACCTGATCCCGGCGATCGACGAGGCCCGTGCCGCCGGCGTGCTGACCGAGTCCGGCAACCGACTCGGGTTCCGGCATCCGCTGATCCGGGCGGCGCTGTACGACGAGATGCCGGCGCCCGTGCGCGCCGCCTGGCACCAGGGCGCGGGGCGCGCCCTGGCGGCGGCGGGTGCGCCGGCGGACCGGGTGGCACGGCAGATGCTGCGGGCGGCAGACATGGCCGGCGGAGCGACCGGCCCGATGGGCGAGTGGATGCTGGACTGGCTGGCCCGCACCGCGGACTGGCTGGTGGGGCAGGCGCCCGGGGTAGCGGTGGAGCTCCTCACCCGCGCGGTCGCCGCTACCCCGGCTGACTCGGCCCGGTACGGCTGGCTCGCGAGCCGGCTCGCCGACGCTCTCTACCGAACCGGCGAGACGGCGCGAGCCGGGCAGGTGGCGAACCGTGCGCTGGAGCACGCCGCCGAGCCAGATGTCCTCGTAGACCTGCACTGGACGCTGGCGCAGTGCCGGATGCTGGAAGGCTTGTCCGCGGAGTCCCTGGCGATGCTGGACCGTGCGCTGGCTTCCCCCGGGATCTCGCCCCGGCACCGCGCCAGGCTGCTCGCGCTCGCCGCGAGGACGCACTGCTACCTCGGTGAGATGGACAAGGCCGGCGAGGTCGCCTCCGGCGCGCTCGCGGCAGCGTCGGAAGCGGGCGACAGGTGGGCCACGGGCTGGGCACTGCACGTGCTGACGATCGTGACCGCGGTGCGGGGGCAGCTGGCCGACGCGCTGCCGCTGTTCGACCGGGCGCTGACCGTGACCCAGGCCGATCCCGCGCTGACCGACCTGCGGCTCATGTTGCAGATCAACAAGGCGATCATGCTGGGCAGCCTCGACCAGTACGAGCAGGCATTCGCCGTGGCCCGGCAGGCGCGGGACCTCGCGGAGCAGGTCGGCACCACGTTCCGGCTGGGGCAGGCGCATTGCGCCCTGGGCCAGCTGCTCTTCCAGACAGGGCAATGGGACGACGCGCTCGCCGAGGTGACGGCCCTGCCGGAGAACCTGAAGGAACCCGGTGTGGCCTGCGGCGAGTTCGGCATCGCGGCGGTGATCGGCTTCCATCGCGGTGAGGCCGGCGCGGCGCGCCGCCACCTCGCGGCCGCCGCCCCGCACGCGGAACGGATCGGGCACCGGCTCATCGGCCCGCTGGCGCTCGCCCGCAGCCTGGACCGTGAACACGCCGGCCAGCCAGCCGCGGCGCTTGCCGTGCTGACCGGCGCGTTCGACGGCAACACCGAAGAGCTCGAGACCGAGGACCTGCTCGCCGACGCCGTCCGCCTCGCCGCCGAGACCGGCGAGCTCGCCACGGCACAGGCCCTGGCGGCCCGCGCCGACGCGCTCGCCGCCGGATCACAGATCCCGCACCGGCAGGCGAACGCCCTGTACTGCCGCGGCCTGCTTGACCACGATGCCACCCGGCTGCTCGCGGCCGCGCAGCGTTACGACGACGCCGGCAGGCCGCTGCTGAGCGCGAAGGCGCTGGAGGCGGCCGCCGGGGAATTCATCCGCGCCGGCGACCGCGGCCAGGCACGGGAAGCGTTCACCCGCGCGGCGGAGGCATACACCTTCCTCGGCGCCGCCGCCGACGTCGCCCGGCTTCAGGCCGCCTTCCGCACGCACGGCATCAGGCGCGGGCCGCGCTCGAAACACCGGCGGGCGCGCAGCGGCTGGGACAGCCTCACGCCGACGGAGGTGAAGATAGCCGCTTTCGTAGGGGAAGGGCTGTCTAATCCGGAGATCGCGGCCAGGCTGCTGCTATCCCGGCGAACCGTCGGGACCCACGTCTCCCACATCCTGAAGAAGCTCGGCGTCAACTCGCGGACAGACATCGCCCGTGAATCGGCGCTGCGCGCGATCAGGCCGAGGTGACCGCGCCGGGGGGATCACGGGCGCGCCCGGGCCGCCGCGCCCGGCGCCCTCGGCCGCGGCCTTACCTTACTTTCGCGCCGCGGCGATCGCGCGCAGGACCGCGCCGGCCATGCCCTGCTCGCCGAGCGCGGTGGGGTGCAGCGGGACGGCCGGCGGGGCGGGGTTCAGCGGTTCGAGCCAGCGCTCGGCAGGGGCGGCGCACGCGTCGTGGCCGATGGACGGGGTGTAGGTGTCGACGTAGGTGTCGCCCGCGGCGGCGGCCTGCTGGCGCAGCATGGTGTTGAGCTCCTGCCCCGCAGTGTGCAGGAATGCCATGTCGCCCTCGGTGAGCTCGAATGCCTGCGCGCACGCGGCGCCGGAGGCCGGCATGAGGTCCGGGTATCCGACCACGTAGACGCGGGCGTGCGGAGCGAGGTGCCTGATCTGGGCCAGCGCGCCGGCCAGGCGCCCGGCCACCTCCTGGATGACCTGCCGTATCTGGTCCACGCCCCCGGCCGTGTAGTACGCCCGGCATGGGGCGTCCTGCGGCCCCGTGGCGCTCGCGTCCAGTTTCTGGCACTGCGCGAGGCGCCCGTCCCAGCTGGTGTCGTTGCCGCCGATGCCGATGGTGACCAGCGTGACGGCGTCCGACAACGCATCGAACTGCGGCGGGTTGGTACCGTCGCCGGCCCACTGCGGGCCGGACAGGTCGGCTATGGTCGCCCCGGAGCAGCTTTCGTCCAGCACCTGGTCCGCGCGCAGCCCCAGGTGCCGTGCGACCAGCATCGGGTAGCTGCCGCTCGACCGCCCGCAGCCTTCGGGCGAGCCGATCAGGCTGGCGACCCCGGGGCCGGCGGTATAAGAGTCGCCGAGAGCCACATACTGACCCGTCGCGCCAGCACTGCCGGCGCCGGCGCTGGCGGCTCCGGCCGGAGGATCGGCCGGAGTCCCGCCCGCCGCGGAACAGCCGGCCGCGAGCAGGGCCGCGAGCAGGGCCGCGGCCACGGCGGTGGGTTTCGCTGCTGGCAATCTGGCTCCCGGGGCGGACGCGTGCGGCTCTCAGGCAACAGCGCACTGGCGTGCCGTGCTTTCCCGCGCGCTGCTTCCTACGGTGCTGTGCTTTCCTGCCGGGCTCCTGCCGGCTTCCCCGTCAGTCTATTTTGGCCGTGGCCCGCCGGGTGCCGTTTGCTTTGCCGTGGCCCGCCGGGTGCCATTTGCCTGGTGTCCGGTTGCCTGGTGTCCGGTTGCCTGGCGTCCGGACGCCTGGCGTCCGGGTAGGCGCGGTCAGCCCCGCGGGGCGTCACCCGGTGGCTGGTCGAGCTCGCATTGCGCAGCGAGCTGCGCGCTTAGCTCGTCGAGCGTGGCGACGCCGCCGACCGTGATGCCCCATCCGGGGCAGCGGGGTTCGTCGTGGTACTGGACGTTGCCGCGCCGGGTGGCCCACCACAGCCCGCGCGGCCGGGACCGCCAGATGCGCCAGCCAGGAAACTCGGCACAGAGCTCGCCTAGGCCGCAGCCGACCGTGCGGCGTCCGCCGGTGGTAGCCGTGGTCATGAGGCGGACTCTAACGAAAGGACCGTTAACGGCTCATAAACAAGCGCTCGCGGCCCGTTAATAAAGCGTTAACCGGCATCCGGGACATCGTGCCGCGCGACGGCGCCGGGCGGTCGCCGCGCGCCACGGCGCCGGGCGCCACGGCGCCGGGCGGTCGCCGCCGCGGCTAGTCTTGCCGAAGTGGGAAACACGCTTGCGGCCCCCGCGCCGGCCGAGCTCGCCGGCGCCCTGCGGAAGGCCGGGATCGCTGAGGTCGACACGGCGTCACGGCGCCGGGCCGAATACTCCTCGGACGCCTCCAACTACCGGGTCGTGCCCGAGGTCGTCGTGTTCCCCCGGCATGCCGAGGAGATCCTCGCCGCGCTCGCCGTCTGCCGCGACCTCGGCGTGCCGCTGGTCCCCCGGGGCGGCGGGACCTCGATCGCGGGCAACGCGCTGAGCACGGGGGTGGTGCTGGACACATCGCGGCACCTCAACCGGGTCATCGGGGTCGACCCCGAGGCCAGGACGGCGGTGGCGGAACCCGGCGCGGTGCTCGACCACATCACCGCCGCTGCCGCGCCTTACGGACTGCGGTTCGGCCCGGACCCGTCCACCCACGCCCGCGCGACGATCGGCGGCTCGATCGGCAACAACGCCTGCGGCGCCCGGGCGCTGCGCTACGGGCGCACCGCCGACAACGTCGTCGCCCTGGACGTGGTCACCGGCGCGGGGGTCCGGTTCACGGCCCGCCGTTACGGGCGCGACGGGGCGCCGCCCGGCGGGCCGGAGGCCGGCCTGCTGGCGGACCTGGGCGCCGTGATCGGCGAGCGGCTGGCCATGGTGCGGACCGAATTCGGCCGGTTCCCCCGCCAGGTGTCCGGCTACAGCCTGGAACACCTGCTGCCCGAGAACGGCACCGACCTGGCCAAGTTCCTCGTCGGCACCGAGGGATCGCTGGCGCTGACCCTGGGGGCCACGGTCCGCCTGGTGGCGGCGCCCCGCGCGACCGCGATGGCCGTCCTGGGCTACGCCGACATGGCGGAGGCCGCCACGGCGGTGCCCGGGATCCTGCCTTATTCGCCGGTCGCGCTTGAGGGACTGGACTCCCGGCTCGTCGACGTCGTCCGCGTCCGGCGCGGCCCCGCGGCGGTGCCGGACCTGCCGCGGGGCGGCGGCTGGCTGTTCATCGAGACCGCGGGCGGCACGCTGGCGGAGGCGGAACAGGAGGCCGCGAAGCTGACCGCCAGCGTCGGCTGCCTCGACAGCGCCGTCGTGTCCGGCCCGCGGGCCGCCGCGCTCTGGCGCATCAGGGAAGACGGCGCCGGGCTCGGCGGGCGCACGCCGTCCGGCGCGCCCGCCTGGCCCGGCTGGGAGGACTCGGCCGTCCCGCCGGACAGGCTTCCGGCCTACCTGCGCGAACTCCAGGCGCTGCTGGCCGCCCATGGCCTCGACGGCCTGATGTACGGGCACTTCGGGGACGGCTGCGTGCACGTCCGCATCGACTTCCCGCTGCGGTCCCGCCCGCGGGTGCTGCGGGAGTTCACCGAAGCCGCGGCGAAGCTGGCCGCCGCGCACGGCGGCTCGGCCTCCGGCGAGCACGGCGACGGCCGCGCTCGCGGGGAGCTTCTCCGCTACATGTACTCCCCCGCCGCGATCGGCGCGTTCGCGGCGGTCAAGCACGCCTTCGATCCGGACGGCGTGCTCAACCCCGGCGTGATCGTCTCCCCCGCGGCCCTGGACGCCGACCTGCGCGTCCCCGCCGCCCGGCCGGTGCGGCAGCGGCTCGGCCTGGCGTACGCCCACGACGGCGGCGACTTCACCGCCGCGGTACACCGCTGCGTGGGCGTGGGCAAGTGCCGCGCGGACACGACCGCGGCCGGGGGCGTGATGTGCCCCTCCTTCCTGGCGACCCGTGACGAGAAGGACTCCACCCGGGGGCGCGCCCGGGTGCTGCAAGAGCTGGCGAACGGCTCGCTGGTCGCCGGCTGGCGGGCCGCCGAGGTCAGCGAGGCGCTCGACCTGTGCCTGTCCTGCAAGGGATGTTCCGCCGACTGCCCGGCCGGCGTGGACATGGCCGCCTACAAGGCCGAGGCGCTGTACCAGCGGTACCGGCGCCGTCCGCGCCCGGCTGCGCACTACTCGCTGGGCTGGCTGCCCCGCTGGGCCCGGCTGGCCGCGCGCTTCCCCCGGCTCGGCAACGCCGCGCTGAGCGCCGCTCCGCTGGCGGCGGCCGCCAAGCGGCTGGGCGGCATCGACCAGCGGCGCCCGCTTCCCCGGTTCGCGCCGGAGAGCTTCCGCCGCTGGTTCGCCGCCCGCCCGGCGGCGGATGGCCAGCCGGGCGGCGGGCGGCGGGCGGCGGATGGCCGGCCGGGGGACCGGCCCGTGCTGCTCTGGGTAGACACGTTCACCAACGCGTTCAGCCCCGGCGTCGGCAAGGCCGCGGTCCAGGTGCTCGAACAAGCCGGCTATTCGGTGCGCATCCCGCGCCGGCCGGCGTGCTGCGGCCTGACCTGGATATCCACCGGCCAGCTCGACGGCGCCCGGCGGCAGCTGCGCCGCACGCTGGACGAGCTGGGTCCCGCGCTCGACCAGGGCATCCCGGTCGTCGGCCTCGAGCCGTCCTGCACCGCGGTGCTGCGCGGCGACATCACCGAACTGCTGCCGGGCGACCCGCGCAGCCGGAAGCTCACGGCCTCCGTCAAGACGCTCGCCGAACTGCTGCGCGCCACCGACGGCTGGTCACCGCCCGACCTGTCCGGCGTCAGCGGGATCGCCCAGCCGCACTGCCACCACCGGGCGGTGCTCGGCTGGGACGCGGACGCGGCCCTGCTCGCCGACGCCGGGGCCCAGGTCAAGGCCGTCGGCGGATGCTGCGGGCTGGCCGGCAACTTCGGCGTCGAGCGCGGGCACTACGACATCTCCGTCGCGGTGGCCGAGACCGCGCTGCTGCCTGCCCTCCGCGCGGCCGGCCCGGGCGCCGCCGTGCTGGCCGACGGGTTCTCCTGCCGCACGCAGCTCGAGCAGCTCGCGGGGGTACCGGGCCGGCACCTGGCCGAGGTGCTCGCGGCGGCCGGACCGGGAACCCCGGACGCGGGCCGGTAGCCTCTGAGCATGCGATCGCGCGGTCCCCGGCCGTCCGGCGCGGCTGACGCTGCCCTCGTCGCGCTCACCCGCGCCGCGAACCACTCCGTGCTGTGGATGGCGCTGGCAGCCGTGCTGGCGCTGGCCGGGGGGCGGCGCGGCCGGCGGGCCGCCGTGCGCGGCCTTGCGGCCCTCGCGCTCGCCTCGGCGGTCAGCAACGGCCCGCTCAAGCTCGCCTTCCGCAGCCGCCGGCCGACGCGCCGGCCGGCGCTGGTCAGCCGCCCCCGCAGCTACTCGTTCCCCTCCGGCCACTCATCTTCGGCGTTCGCGTTCGCGACCGCCGCGGCGGCGGAATTCCCCGCCGCCGCGCCGGCCCTGGTGCCGCTCGCCGCGGCGGTCGCCTACTCCCGGGTGCGTGTCGGCGTGCACCGGTGGCGGGACGTGCTCGCCGGCGCCGCGATCGGAGCCGCGTGCGGAACAGTCGCCGGCACGGCCCTGCGACGGCTCCGGCACCCGCGGCAGGCGCCGCGGGACCGCTCTCCCGGGCGGCTGCCCCGAGAGGTCGTGCTGGTCGCCAGCTGGCAGGCGGGAGGCGGCGCCGGGCTGGCCGCGGCGCTGGACCAGATGCGGCGCGGAGGGCTCTCCGTCGCCGCGCAGCTCGGTGTCGAGGACATAGGGCGGCTGCCCGCGCTGCTGCGGGACCTGGGCGGCGGCCCGCGGCTGATCGTCGCCGCGGGCGGCGACGGGACCGTGGGCGCGGTCGCCGACTGCCTCGCGGGCAGCGAGAGCGTGCTCGGCATCCTGCCGCTCGGCACCTCCAACGACTTCGCCCGCTCGCTGGGCATCCCCGTCGACCCGAGGCGGGCCGCCGCGCTGCTCACCGGCGGCAAGATCGCCGCCGTCGACCTCGGGCGCCTCGTGGCGCAGGGAAGTCCGCCCAGGCACTTCGTGCACGCCGCCACGGCGGGCCTGAACGTCAACTTCGCGCGGTTCGCCACCCGGGCTTCGGCGCGTGCCCGCTACGGCCACCTGACCTACCTGGTCGCGGCGGCCAACGCGTTCCGCGACCGGCCGGCATTCGACTGCGAGCTGCGCTACGACGGGCGCAGCGAGAAGCTCACGCTGACGCAGCTGTCGGTGATCAACGCGCCGGTGTTCGGCGGCGCGCTCGGGCTCAGCGTGCGTGGTTCCGATCCCGACGACCGGCTGCTCGACGTCCTCGCGTTCGAGGACATCCCCGTCCGCCGCCTGCTGCTCGCCGCGTCCTTCCTGCTGCTGCGGGTCAGGCGGCCCCTCGCCGGGGTCCGGGCGATGCACGTCAGCCGACTGCACGTGCACACGCCGCGCCCGCTCGCCGTCGCCCTGGACGGCGAGGTGGCCGGCCAGCTGCCCGGCGACTTCGAAGTCGCCGGCGAGGCCCTGCGCGTGATCACCCCGCTGGAGTTCGAGGACGTGGACGGAGGAATCGCCTTCCGTTCCGGATGATCCCGCGCGCGCCCCCGCCGCCGGTCAGCCGGGCGGATTATCCCGAACGCGACCGTGGCGTCTGTGGCGGCGGCACGTTCCTCAGGCTGTCGCCTTGTCCAGCGCGCTTTGCAGGGACTGGATGTAGCCCTGGCTGGTGTAGCTGGCACCGGAGACGGCGTCGATGCGGGCGCTTTGCGCCGCGAGGGTCTCCCGGTTCAGCTGCGGGATGGCGTTGGCGTCGATCTGCTGGCTGAGGCTGCCGGCGTTGGTCTCCTGCAGCACCTTCACCCCGGTGATCTTGCTGCCCTGGAGCGTGACCTGGACCTGCATCGGCCCGTACTGGGTGTTGACCACCGCGCCGGTGAGGGTCCGGGTGGCGGCCGAACCGCCTGTGCCGCCCTGCGCCGCGGGCGAGGCGCTGCCCTGGGCGCCGCTCCCGGCCGCGGGCGAGGCGCTGCCCCGGGCGCCGCTCCCGGCCGCGGGCGGGGTGCTGTCCCGCGGCGCGGGCGAGGCCGAGCCGGCGACGCTGCCGCTTGCCGCCGTGCCGGCGCCGCCGGCCTGCGCGGACATACCGCCGCCCTGGGTGCCTGACATGGGGGCGGCCGCGGTCGTGCCGGCGGCGTGAGTCTTGTACGAGAGCAGGGCGGCGAGTCCCGCGGCCGTGCCGGCCAGGGCGATCAGGAGGCGCATCGGGGGTTTCCTCCCGGGTCAGAATTCGAAGGATTCGTGGTGGATGCGGCCGCGGGGCACCCCGGCGGCTTGCAGGGATTCGATGGCTGTGGCGGTCATGCCAGGCGGCCCGCACAGGTAGACCTCGTGGCGGCGCAGGTCCGGAACCATGGCTTGCAGGTATTGCGGGGACAGCGGGTCGCCGCCGAGCTCCTCGCGGGTGCCCGTGACGTAATGGACCCGGCCGCCCCGGTCGGCGGCGATCGCGTCCAGTTCGTCGCGCAGCACGATGTCGCGGGGGTCGCTGGCGCGGTAGATCAAGGTGACGCGGCCCGGCGGGAGGGCGGCGAAGATGGCCCGCAGCGGGGTGATGCCGACACCGCCGGCCAGCAGCAGCACCCGGCGGCGGCTGCGCTCGGGAACCAGCGCGCCGAACGGCCCCTCGGCGATCACCTTCGTGCCGGGCCGCAGCGTGGCCAGGGCGCTGCTGTAGTCGCCGCGCAGGGAGACGGTGATCCGGAGCATGTCCGGGCTGGGCAGCGCCGACAGCGAGTAGGGGTGGGATTGCCCCCAAAGGCCGCGGGCCAGGAACCGCCAGCGGAAGAACTGGCCCGGCTGCGCGCGCAGTTCGTCCAGCCACCGGCCGCCGATGTACACCGAGATCACGTCCGCCGATTCGGCGCGGACGCCGATCACGTGGAACCGGTGCCGGGTGAACTGGAGCAGGGGGGTGACGACCCGGTACCAGACCACGAGCGCCGCGACAACGACGTACATGGCCGACCAGAAGAAGCGGGCGGGCAGGCTGGCCACGAACTGGGCGCCGTCGGCGAACTGGTGGCTGAACGCGAGCGCGATCGCCAGGTACGTGTAGAAGTGCAGGTAGTACCAGGTTTCGTAGCGCATGCGGCGGCGCGCCGCACGTGCGGAGATGATGCCGATGCCGACCAGCAGGAGCCCTGCCACGGTGGCCATCAGCACGTCCGGGTAGCTGCGCAGCAGCGTGCCGGCCTCCGGGACCAGGCCGGTGTGGGCGGTGACGGCGTACCCCCAGGTAATCAGCAGCGCGTGCGCCACGACCAGGCAGATGACGTACCGGCCGCCGGCCGCGTGCCAGCGGGCGAGCCGGTCCGAGCCCACGCCACGCTCCAGCGGCGGCAGCCGTGCCATCAGCGCGACCAGGACTACCACCCCGTACCCGGCGAGCAGGCCGGTGATCCGGCCGGCCCCGGTCAGCGCGTCTCCCAGGCCGGATACGCGGGGCGTGTCGGCCCACCACAGCCCGAGCACGGCGACGGCCCCGGCGGCGATGACGCCCAGCACCAGTTCCGCCCGCGCCCACGGCCGGCCGGTCCGCACCGGTCCCTGCCGCGCGGCCGGGACCGGGCGCGCGGGGCCGGGCCGCGCCGGGCCGGGTCGCGCCGGGCCGGGTCCCGCCGGGCCGGGTCGCGCCGGCGCGGGTGCCCGGCTGGGCACTGCCTGGGCCGGTGCCGGGCCGAGCGGCGCCTGGGCCGGTGCCGGGCTGAGCAGCGCCGGCCCGGGCCCGGCCGGCCTCGTCCCGCCCGGAACACGCCCCAGCGGGCCGGAGGGTGACGGGCGCGGGGCGGGGAACGCCACCCGCGGGCCCGGCCGCCCTGGCCGGACACCGTACCCGGCCTGGTAATCCGTCGCACCAGCCACTCTCGCTGCTCCCTCCGCCATGGGCATGCGGCATGCGTCCTCGCTGGTTCGAATGTGCCTGGTTCCGGCCAGCGGCGGGTGGCGGTTTACCAGCTGGTAAGGACTTGCAGAGGCAACGCAGAGCCAGCCGCGGCCGCCAGGTCGCGTGCCGCCCGGGCCCCGGTGACCACGGCGGCGAGACCGTCGGCCTGCTTCAGGCCGATGACCAGCGCCGATGGCGATCGTTTTCCCCGAGTACCGCTGCCTCAGCTCACCGGGCGTGCCCTCGGCGATGAGCCGGCACCGTTGCGCATCCCGTGCTGCCTGAGCAGCGGAAACCGGTAGCGGTGCCTCATCGCTAGCCCGGCGATGAGGGGACGGCCGACTGTGCCTTCACCCGTCTCCGCGCGTACGGGTATGTCCGAGGG
>Ga0209061_1004184_pt1 | contig 14220 bp, 14 predicted proteins | sample Coa_R1_10_FD_187157 | JGI IMG/M metagenome (GOLD analysis project Ga0209061, IMG submission 187157) | Surface soil microbial communities from Centralia Pennsylvania, which are recovering from an underground coalmine fire - Coalmine... | ecosystem: Environmental > Terrestrial > Soil >...
GAAGTGAAGAGTGCTCTTTCCAGAGCGCGTACGCTTGGCGTCAAGCAGATCGAACTACTGACCGGCGACCATGACCTCGTCGCGAGCAGCCTGGCTTCGCACCTGGGCATTGCCTACCGCGCCGGGCTTCTCCCAGAAGAGAAGATCGCCATCGTCCAGCAGTATCAGGCGCAAGGGCATACCGTCGTCATGGTGGGAGATGGCGTCAATGACGCACCGGCCCTGGCGCAGGCTGATATTGGTATCGCGATGGGTGTGGCAGGAAGCGATGTCGCAATGGATGCTGCGCACATGGCCCTGATGCGCGACGATTGGGAACTGGTTCCCGACGCCTTCGCTATTGCGCATCGCACGATGCGTGTGGTCAAGATGAACATTGGCTTCACCGTTCTCTACAATTTGGTAGGACTCTCCCTTGCCGCCCTTGGGCTCTTGCCTCCGATTGTGGCAGCCGCGGCTCAATCGCTGCCTGACCTGGGCATTCTCGCCAATTCCGCACAACTCTTGCGCCAGATCACGCGGCACCCATCAAGATCGAAAGAAAAAGAGGCAACGCCATGAGCGTTTGGGCAGGTCGAACTCCCCTGGTGCGGACTGGGGTGCGGATCGAAATCTTCGCGGTTCTGCGGATGATCTCGTGGAAGCAGCCGCCTCCCCTGGCGCAGGGGCCCTCGCATGGAGCGCCATGCTCGCGGCCTTTGCGATTGACCGTGTCATCGAACTGGTGAACGGAGCTATTATGCTGTGGAAGCTGTCTATCGAGGCGCAGGTGCATTGCCTCATAAGACATCTTCCTTGATGGTTTGTTGACTTCATGACCTCTTCCCTCACACGCTTTCCTGGAAAAGCCGAACAGAATGGCGCGAAGGAGATAAAGAATCTCAGCTCATTTATGCTTTGCCCATGCCGGTTTGGCCGTTGAGGCAATGCTGAAGGTGCCTTCAGAGATCTCAATGGATAGAGAGGGTTGTCCAGGGATCACTTCTACTTGCCATTGCTCCTCAAAGCTTTCCAGCAGGTGAGTTCAGATGACGAGAAGCTCAGAAGAGGTCTTTTTGCATTTCCTCGAAGGATAGACGTCATCAGCAACCATTTGAATTATCCCTCATCGATGCTATAATTGAGGAGAAAGAACAAATGGCGATGAAGTGTTAGTATCGGTGGTAAACTGGCTCCGTCTCACTTTACGTAGTGCACCATTGTTTCTTGATCCATGGTTTCAGTTCATTAGCCAGCAACACTTATCGCACGGTCTCGTGGCTGACCGTTTCCACATAGCCCAATTCCACCAGCCTGTTCGCCAGCAAACGCAACGTCCAACGCACCGCGCCTTGATATACTTCTTCACAGGGGTCTCCTTGAGGTGATTTTTGAGTTCTCTCAAGAATACCCCTGTGGTTTTTTACTTATCAATCTTGCTTTGACAGAGTACTGGTGCTGTGCATCCAGAGCTTTGAGACCAGGTGCGACAAGACTGATTGTCTGCTGGTGCCTCAGCGCATCTCGCCGACCTTGTTGCGGTTCAGTCGTTCCCAGTCGATGGCGCAGCCGAGACCCGGGCCGGTAGGAGCAGGCAGATAGCCCTCCTTGTCAACCTGTGCAGACAGAGGTTCCAGCAGCCCGTACTCGTGGAGTTCAAATGGCAGGAGCATTTCGAAGTATTCGCAGTTGGGGATCGCCATAGCCACATGCAGCCCTGCTACGTTGTTCAACGAGTTGAAGGCGTCATGCAGTTCGCACTTCATGTGAAAGGCTTCGGCCAGATGGGCAATTTTCACGAGCGGGGTGATGCCGCCTTTGAGCGCAACATCTCCCCGCAGCATATCGGTCGCCTGCTGGCGGATCCACTCGGCGTAGGCATACATGCTGCCTGGCAGGTACTCGGTCGCCAGGATCGGGACGTTCAGCTTTTGCCGTAGTTTGACGTAGCCATAGAGGTCTGTCTCAGCGAGCGGATCCTCATACCAGAAATAGCTCAGGTCCTCAATCACCATCCCCACGCGCAGCGCCTCCTCGTAGCTGTAGGACCAGGCAGCATCCAGCATCAGATCCATCTCATCTCCGACCGCCTGACGCACTGCGGCGCATAGCTTGATGTCGTCCTTCGCGATAAATCTGGGATGGATTTTGTACGCCTTCCAGCCGAGGTCGCGGTAGTAGAGCGCTTCCTCCACGTAGTCCTCATGGCGTGGGAGCAGCCAGGAGGAGGCGTACACTGGCACCCTGTCGCGGCAGGTTCCCAACAGCCGGTGAATTGGAAGGTTGGCTACCTTGCCTGCAATGTCCCACAGGGCGACATCGATGGCCCCGATTGCCTGGGTTTCCAGCGTCCGGTTTCGTTTCCACAGTGACTGCCAGATTGCGCCGATGTCAAGCGGGTTGCGCCCAATCAGGCCGGGCTTGATGAGCTTCACGACCTGGCTCAACAGCGTCTCACTGACTCCCACACTGGAGCCGAGGAAGGCGTGACCTTGAACGCCTTCGTCTGTTTCAATGGTCATCACCGCAAAGGGTTGCAGCCGGAGCAAGCCGCCTCCAGCCTGGACGGGGACCGGGTAGGTGTCCCGCAGCGGTTCGCGCTCGTGCAGGGTGACGAGCAGGTCAGTGATCTTCACTTTTCTCTCCTCCTGAACTGGTCGTTGAATCGGCTACTGCTGCTTCCCTCCTCATCAACGTGATCGTCTTTACTCTCCCTGTTCACTTCGGCCTCCAGGGCGCTGTCCCTTATGGGCTTGCTCGTAGTGCAATCGCAGCACATCCTTGCCGTAGTCATTGCCATTGGGCGTGCGTACAATCGTATGCACATGGAACTTCTCCGGCTGTTCGTTCGAGAGGTAGACGCCGGAATGATGATCGAACTCGATCAGGACGACCGGACTCTGGATGCGATAATAGAAGGGGCTGTCCTCATCATACGCTCCAATCCAGCAGAAGTGCGTCTCCTGGAGATGCCGTTCGATTTCTTCCATGCGCGCCTGCAACGGCTTCGTCGGCATGGGCATGAGATATGCCTTGATCAGATCGAGCAGAAGCGCTCGCTGCTTTGCGGAGAACTCAGCCACGCGCGCGCCTTCGTAGGGGATGATGCGGTTGTCCTGAAAAGCACCCGCCAGGTGGCGCTGATCCATCGGATGCCAGCGACCTTGCGGCATAGCGGGGTCGACCATCTGCTTATAGACCACCGCCTGGCTCTGCAACTCTGGGGAGAGGGATTGCATTACCTGCAAGCCGATGTTCTCTTCATCCTGGAACAGGCGTATTCCCGCGAACGGGCCGGCATCGGCGACATTCGGCTCGGCCCCCAGAAAGAGGGGCGAGAGTACCATCTGCTCGCCAATCACGAGGCAACAGAGCGTCAGATGGTGGCCGAACAGGCTCCAGCCCCAGGGTTCGGTGAGCGAGGGCGTGCCAAAGAGGCTGAAGTTAAAACTCCACTCGTTGAAGATACGCGGCGCGTTGACAAGCTCTCCGAGAAAAGCATTGAGGCGCATGACATCGCGGATCTTGTCGAAACCCGACGCGCTGAGACTCGCGCGGATGACGGCGAGGATGGCCTCACGAACGGGCGTTGAAACCTCCTCCAGGCGCAATCCGATCCGATAAAAGTAGATTTCGGTATTGTTCCAACGACGCCATTCCCGTGCATCGACGGCATAACAGAGGGCAGCCCGCTCCTCCGCACTCGTAGAGTCGAGGAGGTGGCTGGCCGCCTCAACCATAGAGCGAGTCGGTGCGTCTTCCGGCCGCAACGAGTAGAGGTTCGGCACCACCCCGCCGTCCGTCGTGATACCGACGAACGGCTGCTGGTATAGCTCATCCCAGACGGCGAGCGCGAGTTTCAACATCGGGATCTGAGAAGATGCCTCGGCGTGAGAATACGCGTCGTGTCCCCGCAGGCGCGCTATTCTTGGGTGGTCCGATCCCGGAACAAAGTCACGAAAGTGCGTACTGCTCATCGAGAAAACTCCTCATCCTTTTCCTGCTCTGGCCTGTAACTCTTGCGCTGCCTGCTCTTGAGAGAGGCCCAATCCAGAAGTCAGCGTATGCACCGTGACGGCAGGTTGCACGCCCGGGCCACTGAGGTTGCGCTCCAGTTCCACCACGGTATTTTCCAACCGGCCAAGTCCTTCAACTTCCACCGCGACGACATCTCCGATCTCAACCGGGCGTGAGTTGGCCGGCGTTCCCGTCAATAGCACATCGCCGGGTTCAAGCGTGATGAGGCGGGAAAGATCGGCTACCATATAGGCAAAGGGAAACATCAAATCCTCCCGGACAGATGCCTCCTGTACGAGCTTCCCATTGACGTAGGTACGCAGGATGAACGCATCGGGATCTACCTCCTGAGCATCAACCAGCGCGGGACCAAGCGGGCAGAAGCCGTCCTGCCCCTTTACCCGCAGCAACGAGCCGCGATCCGCGTGGTGGAAGTCGTGAATGCCCCAGTCGTTGGCGACGGTATAGCCAGCTACGTAGCCCGGCGCATCCTCAATACTCACACCAGAACAGCGTTTGCCTATGACCACAGCAATCTCTCCCTCGTAGTTAAGGAACTGACAGCCATGTGGCCGGGCCACCGGAGCGCGGTGATAGGATAGGGAACTGAGCGGCTTGAGAAAGTAGGAGGGCGTGTCTGGCACCTGCCGTATCCCAAATTCTTTGGCCCGGCTGCGATAGCTGAGGTGAGTCGCGAGGATCTTGGTTGGCTGGACGGGGGCCAGGTAACGAGCATCACTTTCAGCAATGAGGCTCCCATCGTCGAGCAGGATCGACGAGCCTTCCAGCCGACCGCTCACTGGCGTATCATGATGCAGAATACGTACACGCTTCATCTGTTTCCTCTTTGCTAGAAGGTCTTGAGAACGGGCAGCACCTTTTCCGCGAACAATTCCATTGATCGCCGTACCATCGAGGTTGGTTGGCCTGGATGGTGGAAGTCGAAAGGAATTTGCCTCAACCCACTGTCCCGAAACCTCTCCAGGAAGGCGAGGGCATCATCAGGGGTGCCAACGATCAGGGGACCGCGAATGGGCGAATTGCGCAACTCACCAACAGGTGGGACTGCTGGCAGGCCGATCATCATGGGCGTCGATTGGGGACCATTGTAGCGCCGGTAAAACTCGAAGGTCCAGTGTATGCCTTCCTCTGCCTCGTCCCACGCCTGCTCCCGCGTTTTTGCCAGATGGATCCACAGCGGCCCCGCCGATATCTGCACCGCGTCGGGATTGTGCCCGGCCTCGCGCAACGCCGCCTGATACTCCTGCGCATACCCGGGTCTGGACCCGGCCAGCGAGTTGTAGCCAGTCGCCGCAGCCCGCGCCATGCTCTTTGGCCCCATCGCCGCTACCCATATTGGCGGATAGGGTTTCTGCACCGGCTTCGTCGTCATCTGCACATTCTGGAAGCGGTAGAAGCGGCCCTCATGGTCGAAGGTATCTTCGGTGAAGCAGCGCTTGATGATATCCAGGCTTTCGTACATGCGCTCCCACTTCCGTTCCAGTGGCACCCCGTAGGTCTGGTACTCGTGGTCGGTGCCGCCTCCAACACCCACACCCAGATCAAATCTGCCGCCGGAAATCAGGTCGAGGGCAGCGACATCTTCGGCCACGCGCAGAGGATGATACAGTGGGAGAATCAGGATGAATGTCCCGATCCTGATATGCGAAGTGCGCGCGGCAATGGCCGTCAACACAGGGAATTGCGCGGGCGTCCACGCGTCGATTTTAAAGTGGTGTTCTCCGTTCCAGATGTGAGTGAATCCCAGTTGCTCGGCATACACCGCTTCGTCAATAAAATCATGGTAGATCTGCTGCAAGGGTTCCGGGTGATCCGGGTGATAGCGTACCGCCATGGCGAGTCCAATATCCATGATGTGCCCCTCCTGTCTTTTCGGAAAGTTTTTGCTACACTGGTCGTTGCGCTGCGTAAGACATGCTCACGGCACGCTTCTTGATCAAGGCATCGAGCTGATTGCCTATACCAATCTCCCCGAGTACGACGGGGAGATCTGCTCCTAATGGCGGGGATGGGCGCCCCGGCTGCAATGGCGTCCTGGATAGACGGAGCGTGGGACCAATCGTCGTCCAGACACCGATGCCCTGGTGGTCGCGTGTGAGGACAAGGCCGTGGGCCAGCGCCCAGGGATCGCTTTTCAACGCGTCCGCCGCGACCAGCATATGTGCTCCCACACCGATACCGGTCAGATGCTCTACCCACGTTCGGGCTGTCTCCCCAGCCAGACGATTTTCCAGCAACGATTCCAGTCCATCCCTGCGCTGCCTGCTGATCCCTTCCAGTCCAGGAATCGTTTCGAGACGCGGCAGGTCGCCTTCAGAGGCTCCCAGAAAGAACCATCCATCGCTTGCGCGATAGAGCCGCTGCAAGGGACTCCATCCCAGCACATACCTTTCACGTTGCTCGTCGCCTCGAACTCCATCATACTGATACAGGTCACGCCTGGCCGAAGTTTTCCACGACGACATCCGCGTGTTCGATGAGCCTGCGAGCGATGTCGTTCTCACCGGAGTTTTTCAGATCCAGCACCATGCTGCGTTTGCCACGGTTCCAGGTGGCATTGGCCGGAGTATGAAAGCTGGGACCTCCCGGCGGATCGACGCGCACGACATCCGCGCCGTAGTCGGCAAGCAGGCCCGAGGCGAGTGGACCGGCGATGTATTGCCCGAAATCGATGACGCGAATGCCATTCAGTACGCCCATGCGGTCTGCCTCCTTTTCTGGTATGTGTCACGCTTCAAAGGAAAAGACGAACGGCAGCGGGACCAGCTCTATAGCTGGAAGTTTAGCAGAAACTTCTGCTCCGTTCCTCTCCTCTCCCCGCCCCGAAGCAGGTTTCCTGGTCGAAGCTGGCAGCTTACTCACCGCGCGCTCTTGCGGATTCACCCAGAAGGTCGAGCGATAGTAGAGCAGCGGCTCATTCGCCAGGCGATCGTCGCAATAGTCCACACTCACGACCTCCCCGAGCACCAGCGCGTGGTCGCCGCCAGGATATTCGTGTGCCACCCGGCACTCGATGCGCGCCAGCGCTTCGGCGAAAAGTGGTACGCCCGTTGTCCCACCTGTATGCAGGGGAATGTCGCCGAACGTTTTGCTCTGCAAATCCTTGCGAGCAAAGCGCAGAGCAAGCTGTTCTTGCTCCTGGGTGAGCACATTGACGGCGAAGACGCCGCTCCGGCAAATCGCTGCATAGGTCTGAGAGGTGAGGTCCAGGCTGACGAGGATCAGGGGCGGATTGAGCGAAACGGAACAGAAGGCATTGACCGTCAGGCCAAAGCAGGCATGATCGAGCCTTGTGGTCACAACAGTCACGCCCGTGGCGAAGCGGGCCATGGTTGTGCGGAAGTCAGATGGGGTAAAAGACATAGATTGCTACCTCCGGCCGGTTGATCGAGCCAGCCTGCTCTCCCTTCAATATTGACAAATAGCAAGTATGTACTACAATGAGAGTAACAACAGTGTTCCACTGGTGCGCCTTTCAGACGGACGCCCAACTTTCGGGCTTGCGTCTGGAGGTTCGGCTACTGCGAATGATTGAGAGTATGTCCTGTGAGTATTCAACCCCGTGCCGTCTCAGGCTCGTTAACCGATGCTGCCTACGAAACCATTAAGCGCCTCATCCGCACATGCGCGCTCGCCCCTGGTTCCCGCATTACCGAAAAGCAGCTTGCCGAAGACCTGGGCTACGGCAAGACCCCGGTCAGGGAAGCACTGGCGCGGCTCGTCAACGAGAACTTCGTGCGCGTCATTCCGCGCAGCGGCTACGAAGTCACTCCTCTGACGCTCAGAGACTTCCAGGACATCTTTGAACTCTCGCGCATCGTCTGGCCTGCGATGATGGCCCTGGCAGCCGAGCGCAGCCCCGACAACTTCCCCACCTCTCGCAGCTTGCGGGAGGGAGCCGAGACAGGCAACTGGATCGAGGACGGGCGAAGCTGGCTTGCGGCAGCGGCCAACGCCACAGGCAATCAGCGGCTTGCCGAGACCTGCATGCATCTCTACGATGAGATGGAGCGCTTCTTTTCCCTGATGATTCGGCATCATGGCGTCCCATTATCGCTCACCGAGATGGAAGAGCAGATCAGCACTGCCTTCTCTCGCCGCGATACCGCCGAGTTGAAACGGCTTGTCTGTATGCTCATTGATCGCATGGAAGAGGAATTTCTGGCCGTATTGCACAAGCTGCCGTCCATTCTGGATACGCCTCTCCCCTGAATTCACCCCTTTCAGCAGGTGCCACCGAGCGCCATCGCACGCCCTCTACCGATTCCACTCATAGTGGCCGCGAACACGTGAACCGTCTGGACTCAGCCAGCCTTTGCGCCCGGCATAGCGCAGCATCCCCTCGAAGCGCTCGGCCCAGTCGGACGGCACACGCCCCCCGGCAAGCCGACGCAGCGCTGCAATCTCGATCCATGCCGCCTCATGGCCCTCCAGCGTACCTATCTCCTCCCGAGCTAACGCCTGCTGTGCCGCATCCTCTGGAAGACCACGAATCGCCACATGGAAGCGATTGCAGTCGTCCGGCTCCTCCAGAGTGACGACGACTCCGTGCTGTGCCGGAGAAAGCAGAATATACATAGCGTTCCTCCTCATTGCAACCGTTCAATGGTTAGTGCTGCCTTCTCGAGGACGCCAGCACAAAGGCGAGAGACCGCTAACGGAACTGCCCCACGAAAGCCACACCCTCGGGCAGCCCTTCGGCAACGACTCCCTTCTCCACCAGGACATCAAATGGCTCCGACGGTTGGAGCGCACTGACCACCGCGCGGCTATCATAGCCTGGAGGTCCTACCGGAGCAGCGGCCAGCGGTGGCGTGAGCGAGAGTCGGCGCGACGGACCGACCATGCGCATCGGGCCGACCTTCGGGTGCTCACGAACAATGCTCAGCCCCCGCGCCTTGACGTTCGCATCCTCCATCACCTCATCGTAATCCATCAGCACATGTGCGCCGATGCCCAGCGCGTTGAACTGCTCAACCCAGGTCGTAGCAGATGCGGTGGCAAACCGTGCCTCAAGCGCCTCCTCAAGCTCTGTTTCTGAAAGGCGCTCAATTCCTGCCAGCCTTTCAACTTGCGCCAGCCGTTCCCGATCCCCTTCTCGCAGCGCTGCCAGGTAGAACCAGCGGTCAGCGGCCCGATAGAGCCGGTCAAGCGGCCCCCAGCCCTTCGCCTCCTGCCCGCGCGGCTCGTCCCAGACTCTTCCCTCACAGTCGAGCATGTAGGGGAGCTGGTGGTAGGTCGCGGTATGGATGAGCGAAGCATGGACGTGCTGACCTTCTCCGGTGCGCATGCGATGGTAGAGGGCGGCCAGTGTGGCGAAGGCGGCGAAGTTCCCGGCCCCGTAGTCGCAGAGCGCCTGCGGGTACATCATCGGCTCGTCGTCCCCTCCCCAGCGCGTCTGAATGCCGGTGGGAGCCTGGCCCAACTCCTCGCGTCCACGATAGCCGCCACGGAACCCCTCGTAGCCGAAGGCGCTCACCGTCGCATAGATGATCTGGGGATTGCGCTGCCTCACATCCGCCTCGCCGAAGCCCAGGCGTTCGGCGACGCCCCGCGTGAAGTTCTGGACAAAGACATCGGCGCGCTCGACAAGCTGCCAGAGGATATCCCTGCCCTCCAGCGTCTTGACATTGAGCAGCAGAGTGCGCTTGCCGCTATTGGTGTAAAAATGCATGGCAAGCTGGCGGTCCTCGAAACTGTTGATCTTGACCACCTCCGCGCCATATTCGGCCAGGATGCGGGCCGAGGTCGGGCCGGCGAGCACCTGCGTCAGATCGACGACACGAATGCCCGCCAATGCCTGGCGTACATCCTCCCTCTTTCCCTGCCCTACAGATATGGTGGGATGATGCGCGGCCAGTTCGGCAAGGATGGCTTCCCTGTCAGCATCAAGCGAGTGGCGTGGCCCCTGGACTGTGGGAGGTGTCTTGCTCATGCGGATCGGGTAGCCAGCCTGAATGGTGTGTCCATAGTCGGGATCATCCAGCTCGATTACCGCTGCGATGGCCCGCCCGTGTTCATCAGTTCGTAACCATTCGGCGCTGGTGGCGCAGATGGTCGTGGGTGCGCCCGATTGTTCATTAATGGCTCGCTCCCATTCGAGCGCGGGACGTGTCTGGAACAGGCGCGTAAAACGTTCGCGTGCCCGCTTCTGCACCTCCGCGTCGCTGCGCAGGCGGTCAGGATCGGCCATGCCATCCTCGATCCACTCCTGCGGCATGAACGTTCGCGCGAACCACTGTAAATGCCGGTCCTGAATCAGGCACAGGTGAATCCAGCGCCCGTCGGCGCAGCGGTAATGCCCCATGTGCGGCGGCTGCACAAACCCGGCACCCGCGCCCGGTGGGGGAGCGGGCACGCGCTGACCGGCGTGGCCGATTAATTCGAAGGCCGCATCGAACAGAGGCACCTCCACACGCTGCCCGCGTCCACTGCGCTCGCGGACAATCAACGCCGCGAGAATGCTGTGGCTGGCGATCATGGCCGCGAAGCTGGAGGCCATTGGCAGCGCGTTATAGACGGGATCAGCCCCCGGTATCCCCCGGTAATTCATCGGACTGGCCCCACGCGGCAAATAGAGTCCGGCGGCGGCGCTGACCACCCCTTCCCAGCCCGGAAGCTGAGCGCGCGGATCAGCGGCGCCGAAGCCAGGGAGTGAACAATAGATCAGGCGCGGATTGGCCGCCAGAGCTGCTTCGGCTCCCAGGCCCAATCGATCCATGACGCCAGGCCGGAAGCTCTCGATCACCACATCGGCTTGTTCGATGAGGTGCCATGCCGTCTGATGATCCTCCGCTCGCTTCAAGTCCAGTACGATACTGCGCTTTCCCCGTTGCAGCAGCGCATTGACCGGATGGTGCCAGCGCGGCCCGCCAGGGGGATCGACACGAATGACCTCGGCCCCCAGATCGCCCAGCATCATCGCCGTCTGCGGACCGGCCAGATATTGACCAAAGTCAACGACGCGCAGACCATCTAACACACCGCCCATCATCGCTCCTTTCCTTCAACAGGAACACTTGCGCCTCCCACGTTTCAGAGGCACGCCGCTCGCCTCAGCGCACTTCTGGAAATGGGAGCGAGTAAGCTAGGGATGGATCACCGTGGAGCGGCGGCTGACAACAAAGTTCTCGTGTCGTTCGAGGAAGTCGCTCACCACTTCGGTAAAGGCTTCGGGCCGGTCTTCGGTGAGTGCGTGCGCCGCGTCATAGACCAGCACAAAATGGCAGTTGGGGATGAGCGACTTATAGATACGGCCCATCTCCGGCGAAATGACGCCATCCAGCGTACCAAAGAGCACAAGGACCGGCACCGAGAGCGTTTTGAGTCGCTCCTCAAAAGCGTGATCGCGGTTTGGCCCCATCAGCCGCATGACCATCGGCCACGTCCTGGCCCGAACCTCTGGATCGGGAGGTGGTGCCGAGGCAAAGCGCTCGGGGTGGGCATGGAATGCACGCATCATGGCTTCTGGATCGTTGGCCGGCGGAGGTGCAGTCCCTTCTGGACGAATGGCCGCAGGGGCTTCCAGGAGCAGCGCCGAGATACGCTCTGGTGCCTGCAACGCCAGCGCCAGGGCGGTCTTGCCTCCGAAGGAGGTGCCCCAGAGATTGAACGTGTCGATGCCCAGGTTGGTGGTCGCCCGGCCCATCGTCGCAGCCAGTTCGTCCATCGTTTCCTGGTTGTTGATCGGTGAGGAGCCAAAGCCGGGCATCTCGAAGGCGATCACCCGATGGCTCTGGCTCAACAGGTCATGCGCGGGCGTGAGGGAGAGTCCGCCGGCGCCGTGCAGATGCACCAGGGGCGTTCCCTGGCCCGCTTCCAGGTAGCGGATGCGGAACCCATCCGCTTCGACATAGTGCTCTTTAAAGGCGGCGCTCGGGGTGGTTGTCACGGTTGTGGTGTCTTTCTGCATTGAGATCATTTTCCTTTCTTTCTCACCCGAATGAGGTGCGTAGCTATTGCCTCTCTTACAGGTCATGCATGCGAGGCAGAACCTCTTTGCCGAAGAGTTCCATCGAGTGGAGAACCATGTCGTGCGGCAGCGAAATACCCTGGAAGACGAAGTCGATGATGCCAACACCCGTCTCGTTTTTGAGCTGCCGGATCTGTTCGAATACCGAATCTGGACTGCCGCAGAACTGAAGGCCCATGGATTTGAACTGATCAGCCGAAAGGGCTTTCTTGACATCAAGATCCGCCGGGGCGGTGGCCGTTGCGGTCCCTCCACCAGAGGTTTCTGACGCGGAGTGCGCTACTGAGGGCTTCGCGTCCGCCGTCGGCACCTGCCAGTACGTGTGGGCGACCTCTTCCATGGCCTTCTGGTCCGTCTCGGCTACGTGGATGAAGCCGCGATAGAGCATGTTGTCGGCGGCCGGTTCCCAGCCAGCTTTGTGCGCCTGTTCGCGGTAGAAGGCGCTGAGTTGCGCCGCCACATGAACGGGGCAGAAGGAGAGTCCCATGTTTAAATGCATGCGTGCGGCGAAGCTGCCCGACTCGCGGCTATTGGCGGAGACAAAGACGGGCGGATAGGGCTTCTGGACGGGCCGGGGCCAGACCGAGATGGTGCGATACTGATAATGTCGCCCCTGCCAGCCAAACGGGAGCGGCTCGGTCCATGCCTTGAGGATCAGCTCGACTCCCTCCTCATACTGGGCGCGCGTCTCATCGGGGTTCGTGCCATAGGTAAGGAATTCGTTCGGGGTTCCGCGTAACATGCCGGCAACGAGGCGACCACCGGTGAGGTTGTCCAGGATAGCGTACTCCTCGGCGACTCGCACCGGATTGGTCAGGGGGATCGTTGCGCCAAGCATGGCAATGGTAGCGCGTTTGAGCCGCTGCGAGAGCGCGCCGGCCATGACGGACGGGTTGGGCGTCAAGCTGGCGCCGGCATAGTGATGCTCGGCCACGCTCACACCGTCGAAGCCAAGCTGCTCGGCGGTTATGGCCTGTTCGATGGCATTGTGGAAGGAACGTTCCCCAATTTCGGTGTCATAGGCTGTGGCGGGAACCGGCCAGACCTGGGGAAGAGGACGTGAAGGGACATAGGTTACTGGGTGGAAAATCCAGGCTTTCATGCGTTTGCTTCTCCTATGAAGCGCCCGGCCTTTCAAATGAGTGGCTGGGGTAAACCAACGACGTAACGTTCAAAAGGGCTTTCTATAAGTATAAGGTATGATATATCAGATTGTCAATACTGATATGTTAGACGGGTGAGCGTCAATTTTTTTTGCGCCGTTCGCTTGCTGAAGCATGCAAGGAGAAAAGGTTTGTCCGCCCCAGCGATACTGAGCCTGGGTGCGTCCGGTCTTTTCTCGTGGCACTTTGTGCGGGGAGGGAGAAGGCTGCCTCTGCTGGTCCTGGCTCTGTCGCTCCCGCAGCCGAAGCTCTCGACGGACCGGTCGCTTGAGCTGTTGCTGCTGGCGCAGGCGGTCTTGCTGCTGCCCGGACTCGTCCCAGCGATCCCACGCGATGCGCAACGAGAGGCGCATCTGTCTGAGGTGCCTCTACAGGCCCTTCAACGCTCTCCCATTTATCTGGCAGGGAAGCAGCAATGCCTCTGCCTTGTGAAAACAGCAGAACACGAGGGGCGTTCTCAATCGCAAGCCTGATCACTGATGAGCTACATCTCGTTGCGCATCGCGTGGGAGTATCCTACGAAGCCCCATGTCTCTGACGGACAGAGAAGGTGATGAAAATGAGCTAGAATAAGAGCGAGACCGACGAGTGCAGGTCGAGCGCAAAGCGTTCTGTTCGAACCTTCTCGACCATGACGGTCGGGCTCTTAGCCCTGGCAGACTGGTTAGAAAGCCTGCAGGTCACGGTCGTGGCCATGGAATCAACCGGGGTGTATTGGAGACCGGTGCTTAACTTGCTCGAAGAGGGGCGCACCATCATCCTGGTCAATGCTCAGTACATGAAAGCAGTTCCCGACCGCAAAACCGCTATCAAAGATAGCGCAGGGATTGCGGATTTACTGCGCCATGGCCTGCGGCGGGCCAGTTTTATCCCTCCTGCTCCTATCCGTGAACTGCCTGACTTGACCAGATATCGTAAGACCTTGATCCAGGAACGGACCCAGGAGATCAACCGTTTGCAAAAAGTCCTCGAAACGGGGAATGTGAAGCTGGCCGCTGGGGTGAGCGATGTGCTGGGCAAAAGCGGTCAGGCGATGCTTGATGCGTTCGTTGGAGGCACAACGGATGC
>Ga0209061_1004185_pt1 | contig 14216 bp, 10 predicted proteins | sample Coa_R1_10_FD_187157 | JGI IMG/M metagenome (GOLD analysis project Ga0209061, IMG submission 187157) | Surface soil microbial communities from Centralia Pennsylvania, which are recovering from an underground coalmine fire - Coalmine... | ecosystem: Environmental > Terrestrial > Soil >...
TGATCGCGGCGCGAAAGTCATCGCGCGCGCGCTGCGTGATGCCGGCATGGAAGTGATATATACCGGCATTCGGCAGACGCCGGAGATGATCGTCGAGGCCGCAATTCAGGAGGATGTGGACGCGATTCTCCTGAGCATTCTTTCGGGGGCGCATATGGCGCTTTTCCCACGCATTATGGAACTGCTGGAGCAGAATGGCGTGGATGATGTGCTCGTGGCCGCCGGCGGCATTCTGCCCGACGAGGATATACCGGCGATCAAGGCAATGGGGATCAAGGGCTGCTTCGGTCCCGGCACCCCTACCGATGAGATTATCAAATTTGTGCGTGAGAATGTGCGGGCTGATCGCCTTGCCGCAGAAGTATAAGGTGCGGCCTTGCAGAATATTGTTGAACGTCTTCTTAATGGAGACCGCCGCGCCCTGGCGCGCATGGTGACACTGATTGAGAATGATACCCCCCTGGCTCGTAAATGGCTGGCCGAACTGCATCAACACGCCGGCCACGCTCATATCGTCGGCGTGACGGGTGCGCCGGGCGCGGGCAAGAGCACACTCGTCACGCGCCTGGTGCGCGAACTGCGCAATCGCGGGCGTAAAGTAGGCGTGGTAGCCGTAGATCCAACCAGCCCTTTCTCTGGCGGCGCGCTCCTCGGTGATCGCATCCGCATGATGGAACTGGCTGGCGACCCCAACGTCTTTATTCGCAGCATGGCGAGTCGCGGCAGCCTGGGCGGCCTGGCCTCCTCGACGCGCGATGTCGTGCGCGCGATGGATGCCGCCGGCTACGATCCTATCATTATTGAGACGGTGGGGACCGGCCAGGCCGAGGTCGAGGTGATGCGCACCGCTCAGACGGTGCTGGTGGTCGTCGCGCCGGGCATGGGCGATGATGTGCAGGCGATCAAGGCTGGCATTATGGAGATCGCGGATATCTTCGTCGTCAGCAAGATGGATAAGCCCGGCGCGAATCAGACCGTGGCGGAGCTGGCGATGCTGCTGAGCCTCGATCCCAACCGGCGCAAGGCATCCTGGCGCATCCCCATCTTGAAGACCTCCGCGATCAAAGAGCAGGGCATTCCTGAGCTTGCCGACGCCATACAACGGCACCGCGAGTATCTGATAGAGAGCGGCATGCTGGAGCAGCGTGCGCAGCGCCAGGTACGCAGCGAGCTACAGACCTTGATTGTGCAGGCCGTACAGAACGCACTGCGCTCCGCTGTGGATGAGGAGGAGTGGAACAGGCTGGTGGAGGATATTACGAAGCGCGAGCGCGATCCCTACAGTGTGGCAAGGGAACTGGAGGCGCGCATAGGTTTAAAGTAGATAGATGGATCAGGGCATCGACCGACAGGGCCGGTCGATGCCCTGATCCATCTATCTACCTCATTATTCCTGCTGGCGCGAAGGACTATAGAGCGTCTTCATCGCCAGCATAAGCTGATCCAGGCTGGTTCCGGTGCGCACCAGCGGAAGCGTTGTCTGGCCCAATACGCTGTTTTTCTGAATAAGCTGGATATAGTAGGCAATGGCCTGGTGCAATTGCTGCAACTCCCCTTCAAGCTGCTGAGTCCTCTGTAAGCGCACCCAGAGCGAGTTCATCGCGCCGACCAGGGGCCAGAGCGCCTTCGCCGGAGGATAGGCAACGCGGCCCGTGAGCTGGCCGTTGGCGGCATCGACGTGCGCGCGGATAAGCTGCTGGATGCTCTCTTCCAGTTCCTGCTTCTCGCGCTCAATAAAGGCCCGCTGCTCGGCGATGGTATGTTCCAGCGCCGCAACCATCTCAGCCCGGTTGGCACGCTCAATAGCCCGCGTGGCGCTGCGCACCCAGATATAGGCAACACTGGCAACCATGATTTGCAGGCCGATGGGACGCACGATGGCGGGGATGAACTGCGTCTGGAGATCCTGCGCCAGCGCCAGCGTGTGAGGATGAACGTACATATCTACGCCAATGAAAGCAGAATGCGCCAGGGCGAAGAGAAAGATGTAGCGCGCCGGCAGCAGCGTGACCGCGAGCAGAATGATGATAACGTAGAGATCGTAGAGCTGCACGTCAACCGAAAGAAAAGGGCGCATCGCCAGAATAGCCGAGGTCAGAGCAATCTCCGCGCCGATCACCATGATGAGGCCCGCGAGCGTCGTTTTGCCGGCCCGGTTGACAAACAGGGCGATGAAAGTCGCCAGCGAGGCGAAGACGACGGCCATGGGCGTAATCGCAGGCATGAAGAGAGAGGCAGGAAAGAAAAGAACCATCGTGACCAGAAAGAAAAAGGCTACCACGCTCAACAGGCGCGCTCTGCGATCCGCCTCGCGCCTGACGAAGCTTGCGTTGATGGGCGGGCGTTCAGGCGTGGTCCAGCTATACCACCAGCGGACCAGGCTGCCCTCCCGCTGCTCAGATTCCTGCTCAACCACTTCGGTAGGAGTCCACGGAGCCTCTGAATTGCCGGTGATGAAGTTGCTCATAATAGGGATCCTCCTGTAAACTATGAAGAGATATCGGCAATATGGAATGAGAGCAGGATTTGCAGGGCTTCATTGACAACCTGTGGCGGAAGGGAGACACCTGCTTTGATCTCCTGAACCGTGCGCCTTCCGTCAATCATGCGCCAGACGCTGTAGAGCATCTGCTTCTGCCCCACTGTCCAGTTGCCAAGCCGCTCCCAGGGGAGCGGAGCGATCACCTTCAGAACGAGAGAGTCCGGCAGTTCCGCGCCGGGAGTTACACTATTAGCTGATTGTGCCTCTGGAGCAGGAGATGCCTGCGCTATGGTCAGTGGCTGGAAGGTCCATTCAAAAGGCCCCCGATCAGTATCGACGCGACACAGCAAATCGACTGATACCTGCTGGCGCTGCCCGCGCTCGTCTTCGATATAGCAGGTGGCGACCACGCCCTGAGCGAGTTGCACGTAGGCCATGCAGTGCCCCCGAACCCCGGGCACATGATGAATCTTCGCCTGAAGAACGCCATTGCTCCGGTAGCGCTGCAATAATCTCAAGCTGAAGACAAGCCCGATACTGGCATCGATTCTATCTTTACTCACATTATTTCCTGAAATAACGTAACCACGAACTACGTGCGGATGGAATGGAGCATAGAGGCACATCATAAATTTTACAGAGCGCTGCTCGAATATGTCCAGCGTGTAACCAAAAATAGCTAAGTATTTTTATGTAGATGTTAGCATCAGAAAGCCATCTTATTTGATGATACCGGTATCCTTTTATAGTTTACTGGCGGCAGAGTTATTCGTGCTGACGCAACTAAAGCGAGTTGCAGTGATTTATTGATCTGTTCTGGGAGCTCTGTTTCTTAATGATATATTAATATATTTCGTCGCAAGCCGAGTTATACTGCATATCGCCCAATTGCGGGTGATTTATAGCTTCTCACTTTACATAATAGAGATGATGTTTGGAGCGAGGAAAATGGTAACAAGTTTTACGTGGCAGGGTTATCCAGCGGAAAAGCTATTAGCAGAGCGTTTTCACATCACCACTGGTTTTCATCAGGGGCAGCACACCATCATCGAGCGACTTGCGCAGGGCAGGCGCCTGCTCGTCATTCAGCGCACAGGATGGGGCAAGTCCCTCTGTTACCAGATGGCGAGCCTCTATTATCCTCATCTCACTATCGTTTTTTCGCCATTGAAAGCTCTGATGCGCGATCAATGCCAGCGCTGCAACAGCATTTACGCCATACCCTCCGCCATAGTCAGTTCGGATTTCAGCAGGGAAGAGAATCAGGCGACACTGGAGAGGGCCATCGCGGGCGAGTTGAAGCTGCTCTTTATCGCTCCTGAGCGCCTGGGGAATCTAGATTGGCGTGCCAGTATCATTCGTATGCGCATCAGTATGGTTGTTATAGACGAGGCTCATTGCATTTCGGCCTGGGGCCATGACTTCCGCCCGGACTATCGCCGTATCGTGCGGTTGCTGAGCGCTCTTCCCCGCCATACGCCTGTACTGGCTTTGACTGCAACCGCCAACCAGCGGGTTGAAGAAGACATTCTTCAGCAAATGGGTGTTGGTGTCCAGGTAATACGGGGTACTATGCTGCGCCCAAATCTCCAATTGAACGTTGTGCCACTGAGTGGCGACGAGGAAAAGCTTGCCTATCTAAGCGGATTGCTCCCTTCCCTTCCCGGCACAGGGATTATCTATACAGCCACGCAGCGAGACGCCGAGACTATCGCCGCGTTTCTCTCTTCCCTGGGGCACGCTGCCGAGTATTATCATGCGGGTCGCGACGATGAGATGCGGCAGGAGATCGAGCGGAATTTGATGGCGAACCGCTATAAAGTCGTGTGTTCAACCAATGCGCTCGGCATGGGCATTGATAAACGCGATCTGCGTTTTATTATTCACTATCATATTCCACCTTCGCCGATTCACTACTATCAGGAGATGGGGCGCGCCGGGCGTGACGGCGAGATTGCGCGGTGTATCCTGCTGTATAATCCTGACGATCTGAAGATACAGGAGCATTTTATTAGCAATGCGAAGCCTGAAAGTAAATGCTATGAGAAGGTACTTTCTCTACTCAGATCAAATTCAGAGGGATTGCGTGAAAGCGATTTGATGCGCATAACCGGCTATGCTCAGACGGCCATACGCACCATTCTGGCAGACCTGGAAGATCAGGACTTCGCCGAACGTGACGGCAGGAATCGTTGCTATACATCTACTGGTCGCGGCGGCCAGATAGATTTTTCCAATTATGATGCTGTGCGTGGTCAGAAACTCCGCGAACTGCGCGATATGGAGAACTATGCTTTATGCCAGGGATGTTTCATGGAATATCTCACGACATACCTCGGCGATCAACCTGGCTATCGTTGTGGAATCTGTGGATATTGCCAGCCGGGTAATTTTCCAGTTTTAGAGCTTTCAGAAAGAATGCAGGCAAGAGTAGCCCATTTTCTTGAGGAGGAGTGGCTGCCACGTATCGAGAAGCGCTGTGTCGGGAAGACTGTGGTACATGAGGCGGGCTGGTCGCTTTCTTATCATGGAACGACGCGTATTGGGAGGCTGATCCGTGGTAGCAAGTACGAAGGAGCCGGGCCGTTCGCTTCGTGGTTGGTGGTGCGTGCTATCGAAGTCATACGTACACGCTACCCAATTGAGAAGATTGATGCTATAGTTAGTGTGCCGCCAACCATCAGCGGGACGCTGGTGGAAGATTTCGCGCGGCAGGTGGCGGCAGCCCTGACGATAGAATATTTGCCTGTGATAACGAAAATACGAGCGACACGCGAACAAAAATACGGTACGAATCACTGGCAGAAGATTGATAACGTCAAGGGCGCCTTCTCAGTATCGTTTCCCGCGTGGGTGGTGGGGCGCACGGTACTGTTGATCGACGACATCTATGATTCAGGTTATATGCTGCGTGAAGTTGGACAGACATTAATGAAAGCTGGAGCGCTTGCCGTCTATCCTTTTACAATCACAAAGACGCAGCATTCAGACGACCAATAAAGTCTGGTGAACAGGAGGGCGTTATGGATTTACGGGAGCAAGCTTGCTGGCTCCTGCTAGTATTCGAGAGCGGCCTATCGTTACGCATTGTCAACGCTATAGTGGCACTCTGGTGCAAGCAGGGAGGTCGGAAACTGGAAGATTTCTTCGCGGCTGATCCCCATGAGTGGATTGCTACCTGTCACCTGAAAACCGATATCGTGCAGAAGCTTGAGCGGGCGAAGGAAAAGCTGCCGAGCCAATCATTTCTCGCCGAGCAATTAGAGCACGATCAGGTACGCTTGATTACGGTGCTTGACGACGAGTATCCAGCTTTATTGAAAGCCGCTCTCGATATCAACCGTATTCCGCCATTGCTCTTTGCGCTGGGCGATCTGGAAATTCTCAAGCGCACGACTATCGCCATTATTGGTTCGCGCAATGCCACCGAGGAGAGCCTTGAGTTCACCAGCGCCGTCGCCCAATTTTTGGCTGCACAGGGCGCCAATGTCATCAGCGGGAACGCGCGCGGCGTTGATCGCTCAGCGTATGAGGGCGCGACGGGCGTTGATGGCTACACAACCGTCGTTTTGCCCCATGGTATTCGCAAGCTGAGTAGAGCGCAGATGCGCGTCCTGCGTCCTAAGATTGAAACGGGCAAGGTGCTCCTGTTGAGCCAGTTCCATCCCGATGCTCCCTGGCTGGTGAGCCGCGCAATGGAGCGCAACATGGTGGTAACAGGTCTGGCACAGATCGTCATCGTGGCGGAAGCGGATAGCAAAGGCGGGACGTGGGAAGGCGCGCATGGCGCTCTGAAGCAGCGCCGGCCCCTGTACGTCCGCGAAGCCGGCTCGGCTGAAATTTTACCTGGTAATAAGCTGCTGCTGGAAAAAGGCGCTCGCGCCCTGCCCTGGCCGGCGGAGGATGTCACCAGGACTTTTATGCCATTGCTGCATGTAAGTGCTAGCGAGCGAGCGAAGCAGATGCAGGCGTCACCTCCCTCCTATCAACCATCGCTCTTTATCCAATAGCCTTATGTCGATAACTACCGTTGACCTGCGAGGTCGCGACCTCGTGATTACGCCGCCGGAAGCGTGGCTGCACCTGCCGCTGCCCGAACTGCTCAGCAGGCTCTTTGGATCACATCTGCCTGCCACACTGTGCGACAGCATGGTGCAGGACAGGCGCTATCGTTTCCTGCGCACGCAGCCGCTGCACTTCAGTGCTATCAAACGCGCTCTGCGCGAGCAGCAGACGCCGTATAGCGTCCTCTTTGAAGAACGCCCGGCGCTGCCCTTCGCTACCGCGCTGGCCCTGGAGCCGCGACCATACCAGGAAGAGGCCCTGGCCTGCTGGCTCGCTGAGGGCAGCGCCGGCGTCGTAGTCCTGCCAACCGGATCGGGCAAGACCTTCGTCGCCGCGATGGCTATTCACGAAACCGCTCTGTGGACGCTTGTCGTCGTGCCCACTATCGACCTCTTGCAGCAATGGCGCGGCGCTCTCGCCTCGGCACTGGCTCTGAACGTGGATGATATCGGCCTCTTCGGCGGCGGCGCGAAGGACCTCAAACCCATCACCATCATTACCTATGATTCCGCTGCCCTCTATCCGCGCGAACTGCGCCACTTCGGCCTGCTCATCTTCGATGAGTGCCATCACCTGCCCGCGCCAACCTATCGCCTGATCGCCGAAAGCGCCTTTACGCCCCTGCGCCTCGGCCTGAGCGCAACGCCGGAGCGCAGCGACATGGCCCATGTTGAGCTTGACGAGTTGATCGGGCGGGAAGTCTATCGCCGCCTGCCCGCCGAACTGACCGAGGGGCGCTATCTCGCGGAATATGAAGAACAGCGCATAGAGGTCGCGCTATCGAGCGAGGACGAGGCGCGGTATGCCGAGCAGCGCCGCATCTATCGCTCTTTTTTACAGCGACGGCGCATCGTCATCAACAGCCCCGAAGATTTCCAACATAAACTGATCTACATGAGTGCCCGCGACTCCGAGGCCCGTGCGGCCATGCTCGCCTGGCGTGAAGCGCGCGGTATCGCCATGAACGCGCCCGCCAAATACGCGGAGATCGAACGCCTGCTGCACCTGCACGCGCGGGATATGGTGATTCTCTTCTCAGAATATAACTACGTGGTCGATGAGATCAGCCGGCGGTTCTGCATACCGAGCATCACCTACAAGACGCCCGCCGAAGAGCGGCGTATCATCCTGGAGCGTTTCCGCGCGGGCCGCTATAGCAAGCTGGTCACGGGACGCGTGCTCAATGAAGGGGTCGACGTGCCGGACTGTCGCGTGGCGATCATCGTCAGCGGCAACAGCACGCGGCGCGAGTATATCCAACGCCTGGGCCGTGTTCTGCGACCAAAGGAGGGGCCAGCGCTGCTCTACGAACTGGTTACGAGCGGCACGACAGAAGAGGAGATGGCGCGGCGCAGAAAATGAGTCAGTCTAGCGCTTTTGCTTGTCTGAGTTGTTTGCGGATCTTGCTCCTGGTGTGAGCAGCCTGAGCAAACACATAATAACTATTCCCCGCGTCATCTGTCCGTTGGGAAAGCCAATCAAGGCTGGGGTTCTTGCCCGGCCGCGTGATAAGCTCGACTATATCTCCGGTCTGTAATGTATAATCCAGGCGTACCGGCCGCCCATTAACCTTTGCCCCTCCGTACTTATGCCCGAGATCGGTATGAATACGATAGGCGAAATCCAGCGGCGTTGCGCCGACACGTAGATCGATCACATGCCCTTTCGGTGTGATCACAAAAATCCGATCTCGCAGGCCGCTTTCTTGCTCTGACTGCCTGTTTGCCAGATTCTTACGCAATGCCTCTAATTTCTTGCTCCAATTCTGATCTTTTAATTTGATTACCCTGGGCGTTCGGCCTTTTCTATAGTTTTTGCTATCCTTATACAGCCAGTGCTGGGCAGCTACACCATACTCCGCTATATCGTGCATTGCATATGTACGTATCTGGATTTCAACTTTCTTGTCATTAAAATGTATAGTCGTGTGTATCGAGCGATAGCCGTTGGGTTTAGGCTTGTCGATCCAATCTCTCACACATTCATCGCCATAAAGTTCTCTGACTGGCGGCCAGAACGTGTGAATAATATCTTTAGCCGCGTAACAATCACTCTCTTCATCTACGATGATGCGAATACCCAGCAGGTCATTTATATCTTCAAAAGTGAGCCGTTTCGTTTCCATCTTGTGATAAATGCCATAGACATGTTTTGACCGGCCAGAAAGCGAGGCTTTTATTTCAAAAGCCTCGAGCATTTTCTGAATTTCAGGAATGACAAAATGATTGATATACTCATCACGCTCTTGCTTCTTCTCAGCAAGCAGGTCTTCTATTGCCCGGTATTTATCTGGCTCAAGAAGCTGAAAAGCGATATCTTCAAGTTCAGACTTGAGCTGCCATATTCCCAGCCTGTCAGCAATAGGAGCATAAACCGCTAAATCTAAGCGGGCGAACAATTTATATTGCAAAGAATCTTTTTGCTCTGTTGGCAAATCTTTAAGCAGTTTTATATAGCATAATTGATCGGCGAGCCTGATAAGGAGGGCGCGGATATCGGTAACGAGGTCGATGAGCATTCTGATCACGTTCTCTGTCTGCTCTTCTTTTGTGAGAAAGAACGCTGCTGCATCCTGCAAAGCATTATCATCATCTTCAATTGTTAAAAGAAACATCTTTTGGAGTATATCTTTTCTGGCCTCAGAATCTTTCTGTTGAGCAGTGGAAATTTGCCAGGGATGCAATTCAAAGCGGCTTAAATGCAATGCCTCCTCTACAACACTGATAAGCTCTTTTGCATATCCGAAACGTTTTCTCAAGGCATTGAGGATCTCATCACTAACTGGAGGGGGAGGATAGATAAGAGTGGCAGCGACTGCTATAGCATCGGCAAAGAAACCATCCAGCGTCATAGCTGCTGTGGTAGCGTACTCGATATACGCCATGCCCAGTGGATGTTTAATTTGAGCATAATGTGTTTCAGCAAAAGCGCAGGCTTGCTTGATAAGCTCTAACTCGCCATCATGGAACAGCTCTTTTGCATGCTCAATGAATTTTTCGGTTGCTCCAGGAGTTTCTACAAGCATGATATTTTTCCACAGAGCCATAAATTTACTTGGAAATCCTTACAGCCATTATACTCCTGCGGGAGTCAACCTTACAACGGCCTGGCACTTCTTAACCATAACTGATCGAAGTAGCTCTCAAGCCCCATAAAGAGAGGGTTCCCCTCGCGTATGAGGCGAAACATCCGCGCATTGCGATCATTCTTAGGTCCCCCGCCTGCAAAAGAACTGACGAACATCACATTATCAAACATGAGGATCTTGAAAATAGGAGTTTCTTGATAGCATCTGATCTCAAAGCCATTGTTCTGGTTCATCAGGAATTTGAGATAGCCGAGTACGCTGTTCATTTTTTCTCTGATCCTCTGTGCCGAATCATGCCCCAGTTTTATTGCCAGTTCCTGAGTAATATGACTGCTTTCGGGTGAGAGTACTAAAACCTGTATGGAACAATTCCTGGGATGTTTTGGATCGCAGAGATGGTATAAAATACTCCTGGGGCCTAAAAAATACTTTTCTCCTCTGATTGTAAGCACCTTGATCTGTGTCGCATGACGGGCTTCGTGACGGATCAATGCTTCACATTCATCCTGGCTGGCAAACATAGTTATCAGGCTGTTTTCTTGCTGCCTGGCACCGGGTGACTCGTGGCTCTTAAACTCGCTTGCGGCAGGATAGTCAGGATAAAGAGACTGCGTGAGAGCCTGGGCATCCTTTTGTAAAACCTGTGCCAGGCGTGCGATTTGCAGGGGATGTGGTTTCCGTTTCCCTCGTTCCCAGGCTGAAATGGTCTCCTTTGAAAAATGGAGCCGCCGGGCCAGCTCTTCCTGCGATAAACCATTGTTCTTACGATAAGCCTTGAGAATACTGGAGAAACTTTCCGAAGAGGCCATTTCTCACCTGTATCTAACTCGCTATGCTCTGTACGTAGGCGTACATTAAGCGTACTGTACTCCTGTACGGATCTATTGTACAGATACTACATTTTCAAGTACGAAGTTTTTCTTCCGTTGAGGTTATTTCCCAGGTAACATTTAATCAAGCGGTTAGAAGTATTTTAACACGCTAGTAGCAGAAATTACTATAACTGATTGATTATGGGCGTGAAAATGAGTCTACCTCTTCACGGCGAGGTGAGAGTTCAGATCTTCCTTTCAGAGGAGAAAGGCGTTTTCTAGGAAACTCGTTACCGGCTTCAATACGCGGAAGGAGGATGCTATGAAAACGTCCAGTGTCAACACGTCGTCTGCTCATCAACCTGACCGTACAGTAGATGAACTGTTAGCGCAGTACGATTCGTATATTATCGCTTTAGCATGTAAAAACGTGCCTCGTAATGTTATACCTGTGGATAAGCTGAACGATGAGATCGATGAACTCGCTCAACGGATCCGCATCAAATTCTGGCAGATAGCGCGGAAGAAACGCATTACAGTCCCTCTGGCATACATCAGGTGTATCGCTTATACCGAGGTGGTAGACATGGTACGTCGCTACCGGTCCGCGCCTCTTCCTCTCCATGAGGATAGGGAGGGCTATCAGGACCATGCAACGATGGTAAGTGAGGGATGGCAGGATGTTGCTGAGAAACTTGAGCAGGAGGAAATGACAGGGGAAGCGATGTCCATGATTGTTGACGAGATCTTCAGGCTGCCCGCGCGCCAGTTGCAGGCTCTGCTTTACTCGCTGCGGGATCAAATAGAAGATTTTCTTCCCCTTGTAGAAGCTCTCAAGGATCGTAAGATGGAGGTGGAGGAGATGAGCTGGCCGGGTGAGCGCGAAGAGGTGCAGCGGCTGCGGGCATCTCTTTCAGTTGCCCGCAAAAAGCTGCGCAGTTTGAAGGATGATCGTTGTTAACGCAATAAAGGACCAGGCGCCCCTTGCGGGCGCCTGGCATCGCCGCTTCACAGCGCTGTAAATGGTTTCACCTCGAAGGTTGCCATGCGCTGGATATTACTACAGATCCAGATCGCACCCCCTGTAAGCTGGCCGGTCAGAGGATCGGTTTCACCGTTATAGGCATGCTGCGCCTGCGTGACCATATCATCCAGGATCGAGAGGGTTGCGGGCTGCGCTAGCTGGTTCGCATTCATCGTGACCAGTTGCTTCGCGTCCTGGTGTAACTGTTGCAGCCATCCCTTTACCTGGTCGATAGCGAGATGGATACGCGCGGAGAGTGTCCGCTGATCCGGTGTGGCATCGGGAGATAGCACCGTCCCTGCCAGGTGGCTTGAGACAAGGTAGACGTATCCCGGCGGCGCCTCGTCATCATAGACATAGCCGGGCGGATCTTGACTGGTTGGAGCCTGACCAAGCAGTCCGACCTGCGAATCATGCTGATCGGCAAGCACTACCGGACCCGCCGCCGGAGCATCTTTTTGCACATAGGAAGCGCCATCGAGGTAATCGAGGATGCGTACAACCTGGCGATGGAGCAGGTCGGGACCGGTTCTCCAATCGTCCCTGGCTGCCGTAGACCATTCCAGAATCTTCTGTGTGTTGCGCAAGAACCACATATCCAGCCCACCATGCAGCCCTCGTAATTTGAGTTCGGGCGATTCCGAGAGCAAATGGCGCAGGTGATCGAGCATGCTAAAATGCAGCCTGTCCTGGGGGCTGACGGCCTGAGAAAGTTTGGCGTAATACTTCCATTGTGCGGTGTCGGGAGTGTACATTGCAGGTGATGTTGACGAGTCCTCCTCAGTAATAAGGATACGGCTCTGAAATGCCAGCAGGTTAGCATGCCGCTGGTTGCCCTTATAGAGCAGGCGTACCTGCCCATGATTGATGGTCAGCGGTCCCAGCCCCGTCGTCGTTTGCTCACTCAGCATCGAGTCGCTCAGGAGCCAGGCATAGTATGTCTTGCCGGCTGGGGGATCAGGGATGTTATGCAGTTGTATGAGCACTTCGTCGTTAATGCCCTGACTATTGTCTGGATTCAACTGACCGCTATTGAGGAAGAAGGCGTATCCCACGACCTGATTTGCTGTAGAGGGCGGTGGGGCTGGCCTGCGGGCAAGTAGCACAAGAGCGCTCATGCTGCCCACAACTAGCGCGAGAGCCAGAATGATCGTCGTGATAATCCTTCCTTTGCGCCCCCGGCGCGGCGTGGCAGGGGGTGGCGCCGGCTGTTGCTGGACGGGAGCAGCGACGAGGGCAGGAGGCGCGGGCGTGGCCGGGCTGAACGCAACTGGAGCAGGTGTAGAGTCTGGAATCGGGGTTGGCGTTGGCCGCGCGCCTGCCCCAAAGTTCGCGGGAGTTATGTGAGCGGAACTGGCGTATGCAGATGCAGCGGAAGCGTCAGCAGCTACCGGCTCGGCTTGCGGCGTGGAGATGGCGGGAGTGTGCGCTGATGGGCCAGGAGGCAGCGCGCTCCATGGATGCGCAGAGCTAATATAGGTTGGCCCGTTCATTTCCGATTGCAGATATGCAACCTGTCTCAATCTGTCATCTACCGGCATGTGGAGCGCCTCCGCCAGAGCGATGCCCAGCGAAGAGGCGCTGGGGAAACGCTGCTCCGGCTCTTTTGCCAGCCCGCGCAGAATGACCGCTGCCAGCGCCGGCGATATCGCCGGGTTAATCAGCGCGGGCGGTATCGGCGCTGCATGAGCATGCTGCATGAGAACTGCTGTAGGGTTGTCGCCCTGGAAGGGCAGCGCGCCAGCGCATGCTTCATAGAGGATGACGCTTAGCGAGTAGATATCGCTGCGCTCATCGCCAGGTTTACCCATGGCTATCTCTGGCGAGGTATACGAGGGCGTGCCCAGCCACCAGCCGCTGCTCGTGATGGCCGCCGCGCCCAGCAGTTTCGCAATGCCGAAGTCGGAGAGAACGGGTTCCCCCAGAGGGTTCTTCAGCGTGCCGCGCCTGTCCAGCAGAATATTCGATGGCTTGATGTCGCGATGGAGCATGCCCTTCTGGTGCGCGTAATCGATAGCCAGGCAGATAGGTGTGAAGAGCTGTACAAGATCAGAAGAGGAAGGGAATTTACCAGCATGAGAGGTCTCATGAAGATACCGTGAGAGAGTCTGTCCCTCCACATAGTCCATGACCATATAGGCCACGGTATCCTCGGTTTCAGGTGGATGGGAGACGTGAAAATCGAAGATCTGCACAATGTTGGGATGATGCAGCGAGGCAATAAATTGTGCCTCGCGTTCAAAACGTGTCACAAAGTTAGGGTCATTCTGTAGATCAGCGTGGAGTATTTTAATAGCAACGTAGCGCTGCAACTGCGTATCCAGGGCCTTCCAGACCTCAGCCATGCCCCCGTGTCCCAGGCGCGTTTGTAATTCGTATTTGTTGAGGCGGCGCGGATTTGTACTCATTGCTGGCTCCCCTTCCTCTTTTGAAGCTCTTCATTCAAGAGAGTTCGCTCAGGAGTCATCTGCTTTTACAAATAACTCTCTCATGAACGCTAGACGCTGCAAGTGTAATTTTTTGGTGGACCGGCGTATGTCTGTTCGCGCGGCTCCGCCGCGTAGGGATCTGGTTAGTTGTGTGGAAAAATGCGCGCAGCGCATTTTTCCACACAACTAACCAGAAAGGCGAGCGCCGCCAGGCTCGCAAGTGAGAGGAATTATTGCATACAGACGTTGGAGGCGCTGCCCGCCGGGCAGGCTTTGATGTTATAGACGGTGGCCGAGAGCGGCGCAATCTGCGCGT